>JAAUXY010208091.1_pt1 | contig 12557 bp, 8 predicted proteins | sample 7278121 | NCBI WGS metagenome assembly JAAUXY01 (sample SAMN14350117, study PRJNA611818) | marine sediment metagenome | isolation source: surface marine sediment (1.8m) | place: French Polynesia: Moorea | collected 2018-08 | reverse complement strand
GGGATCGCGCGGCTCGAGACTCGGCAACTGGTAGGGAATGCCGTGTTCGGCAAATTGCACAACACGAAACTGCGCCGTGCCCGGAATGCCCTCGTAACGCCGCCCCTCGTGCAGCACGAGCAACCTGACGTCCGGGTCTTCGGAGGCGACCTGTTCGCCACGTTCGGCAACGACGATCTCCAGCGTGCCGTTCTCGAGCCGACGCTGCATGAAGACTTTCTCCATGACGCCCTCCCCGCTGATTCGTTCGCCGTACACGACGGCATCGTCGGGGCCGAACACCGTGAAACGTCCCGGCTCGATGCTGGCAAGGTCCGCTTCGCGGCGCGCCTCGGCGCCGATCCGTTGAACCTCGACCAGCGCTTTCGGACCGATGTCGATCGCCAGCCACGCGACCCCGAGCGTCAGCGGCACGGCCAGCCACAGCAGCGGGCGGTAGATGCCCGCCGGCCCGACGCGGCAGGCCATCATGGCGGGCATTTCGCTGTCACGGTAGAGGCGGCCCAGCGCCATCATGATCGACAGGAACAGGCCGATCGGCACGAGGATGGTCAGGTACTGAACGGCCGACAGCCCGATGACGTCCATTGCAGCGTATTTGGGCAATTTGCCTTTTGCCACGTCGCCCAGTACACGAGCAAACTGGTTCGTGAGCAGGATCATCAACAGGACCATCGTCACGCCGAGCCAGGTCGTGGCGATCTCTTTGAAAATGTATCGATCGAGGATGCGAAACATCGCGTCGACGGGCTTAACCGTTGCCGTATTAATCAGTTAGACTACCCGCTTTATTTTGCCCGGGACAAGCGGTTTTCCATGGAATACTTCACAACAACAAGCAAAGCATCCAGACGCGCGGCCGACTGCATCGTTATCGGACTTTACGACCGAGGCAAGCTCGGCGAGGCCGCCCAGGACATCGACGCCGCAAGCAAGGGCGAACTGACCCGGCGGTTCAAGAGCGGTGATATCTCGGGTCAGCCCGGCAGCGCCGCGGTTCTCGCGGGGCTGGCCGGCGTCCGCGCGAAGCGCATTGTTGTTGTCGGCCTCGGCAAAACTGGCAAGCTCGACCTCCCCGGATTCCGGAAAGCAGTCGCCGCGGCAACCAATGCCGTGTCCAAGACAAAGGCAAGCCAGATCCTTAATTACCTGTCGCTCGAGCCGGTCAAGGATGCCAGCGCCTACTACGTCGGTCGCGCGACGGCCGAAGCGATCGGCGACAGCCTGTACCGGTTCACCGCGATGAAGAGCGGCCGCAAGCCGCCCGTCATGCCGCTCAAGAAGATCGGCGTCGCGGTGAACACGCGGGGCGACGCACGCAAGGCGCAGCTCGGTGCCGAGCATGGCGATGCGATCAACAAAGGCGTGTCGGTTGCCAAAGACCTTGGCAACCTGCCGGCGAACGTCTGCACGCCATCGTACCTGGCGCGCACGGCGCAGAAACTCGCCAAGGGCAACGGCAAGCTCACGACACGAGCCCTCAATGAAACCGAGATGAAGAAACTCGGTATGGGCTCGCTGCTGTCGGTCACGGCCGGTACGGCAGAACCCGCGAAACTCATCATCATGCAGTACAAGGGCGGTGGCTCCGACGCCCCGGTCGTGCTCGTCGGCAAAGGCGTCACGTTCGACTCGGGCGGCATCTCGCTGAAGCCCGGCCCCGCCATGGACGAGATGAAGTTCGATATGTGCGGTGCGGCCGGTGTCATCGGCACGATGGCCACGGTTGCGGCGCTCAAGCTGCCGATCAACCTGAATGTCCTCGTGCCTGCCGTCGAGAACCTGCCGGGCAGCAAGGCAACGAAGCCGGGCGACATCGTCAAGAGCATGTCGGGCCAGACGATCGAGATCCTGAACACGGACGCGGAAGGCCGGCTGATCCTCTGCGACGCGATCACCTACGCGCGCCGCTACAAGCCTGCCGCTGTCATTGACGTCGCCACGCTGACCGGCGCCTGCGTGATCGCGCTCGGCAAGCACCACAGCGGTGTCATGAGCTACACGGACGACCTTGCGGACGAAATTGTCGCGGCCGGCGTGAGTGCCGGCGACCGCGGCTGGCGACTGCCGCTTGGCGAGGACTACGCGGCGCAGCTCAAGAGCAATTTTGCGGACTTCGCCAATATCGGCGGCCGTGACGGCGGCGCGATTACCGCCGGCTGCTTCCTCGGCAAGTTCGCCGAGGGGCTCGACTGGGCGCATATCGACATTGCGGGTTCCGCCTGGCATTCAGGCGCGAAGAAAGGCGCAACGGGCCGGCCGGTGCCGATGCTCTCGGAGCTGCTGCTGAACCGCGCCGGCGCCCTGCCCTGATCGAAGTACGATGGCCCGCGTCGACTTTTATGTCCTGAGCCAGACTGGCGAGCAGGCGCGGCGGCTGTTCGCATGCCGGCTGGCCGAGAAAGCCTATCGACTCCAGAACTCGGTGCACATCCAAATGCAAAGCCACGAGGACGCCGAGCGCCTCGACGAACTGTTGTGGACGTTCCGCGACGGCAGCTTCGTGCCGCACCACGTCCTCGGTTCGGCAGAGCTCGACTCGCCGGTAACGATCGGCTTCGGCGACGGTGCCCCGTCGCGGGACCTGCTGATCAACCTGTGCGACGAGATCCCGGCCATCGCAGAGTCTTTCCCGCGTGTTGCCGAGCTTGTAACCTCCGACCCGGAGAGCAAGCAGAAGAGCCGCGGACGTTTCGCGACCTACCGCGAGCAGGGCCACGAACTCGACACGCACAACGTCTGACACCACGATGGACAAGTCCTACCAACCGCGCGCTATCGAACAGCGCATCTACGAGCGCTGGGAGAAATCCGGCCACTTCGAGCCGGAGGGTGACGGGCCGCGCTACTGCATCGTCATTCCGCCGCCGAACGTCACCGGCTCGCTGCACATGGGCCACGGTTTCGACGCGACCATCCAGGACGTCCTGACGCGCTACCACCGTATGCTGGGCCACCGCACGCTATGGCAGCCGGGAATGGACCACGCCGGCATCGCCACGCAGATGGTGGTCGAACGCCTGCTCGCGAAGGACGGCAAGACCAAGTATGACCTCGGCCGCGAGAAATTCGTCGAACGCGTCTGGCAGTGGAAAGAGGAATCCGGCGGCAAGATCGCGAAGCAGTTCCGCCGCCTCGGCGCTTCCGTCGACTGGTCGCGCGAGCGCTTCACGATGGACGAAGGCTGCTCGCGTGCGGTTCGCGAGGTATTCGTCTCGCTGTACGAAGACGGCCTGATCTATCGCGGCAAGCGCCTCGTCAACTGGGACCCGCAGCTGCATACCGCGGTCTCCGATCTGGAGGTCCTGTCGCAGGACGAGCCGGGCAGGCTCTGGCACTTCCGCTACCCGCTGGCGTCCGGGCACGACCACCTCGTGGTCGCGACGACGCGCCCCGAGACCATGCTCGGCGACAGTGCGGTTGCGGTGCACCCCGACGATGAGCGCTATAAGGATCTCATCGGCAAGGACATCGTGCTGCCGATCGTCGGCCGCCGCATCCCGATCATCGCGGACGACTATGTCGATCCCGAGTTCGGTACCGGCTGCGTGAAAATCACGCCGGCGCACGACTTCAATGACTACGACATCGGCAAACGCCACGACCTGCCGATGTACAACATCCTCACCGACGACGCGGCCCTCAACGACGAGGTGCCTGAAGCGTACCGGGGCCTCGACCGCTTCGACGCGCGCAAGAAGATCGTTGCCGAGTTCGAAGAGCTCGAGCTCCTCGAGAAGATCGAGGACTACACGGTCAAGATCCCGCGTGGCGACCGTTCCGGCGCCGTCATCGAGCCGTACCTGACGGACCAGTGGTACGTGAAGATCCAGCCGCTGGCTGATCCGGCAATCGAGGCCGTCGAGACCGGCAAGATCAAGTTCATCCCCGAGAACTGGTCGAAGACCTACTTCGAGTGGATGTACAACATCCAGGACTGGTGCATCAGCCGACAGCTCTGGTGGGGACACCGGATCCCGGCCTGGTACGACGACTCCGGCAACGTCTACGTCGGTCACGACGAGGACGAAGTGCGCAAGCAGCACGATCTCGGCGACGAAGTTGCGCTGCGGCAGGACGAGGACGTCCTCGATACCTGGTTCTCCTCGGCGCTCTGGCCCTTCTCGACGATGGGCTGGCCCGACAAGACCAAAGCGCTCGAGGACTTCTACCCGGGCAACGTCCTGGTCACCGGATTCGACATCATCTTCTTCTGGGTCGCGCGCATGATCATGATGGGCCTGCGCTTCATGGACGACGTGCCATTCAGAAATGTCTACATCCACGGCCTCATCCTCGACCAGGATGGCCAAAAGATGTCGAAGTCGAAGGGCAACGTCCTGGACCCGCTCGACCTGATCGACGGCATCGACCTCGATACCCTGCTCGAGAAACGCACGAGCGGTATGATGCAGGACCACCTCATTCCGCGTGTTGAGAAGGCCACCAGGAAACAGTTCCCGGACGGCATCGACGAGTTCGGCACCGACGCGCTTCGCTTCACGTTCGCGGCGCTCGCGACGACCGGCCGTGACATTCGCTTCGACGTCGGCCGCATCGAAGGCTACAAGAACTTCTGCAACAAGCTCTGGAACGCCGCGCGCTACGTACTGATGAATACCGAAGCGCTCGATGCCGGCGATGCCGAGCTGTCGGCCGCCGATCGCTGGATTCGTTCGCGCTTCGACGACACCGTCGCGAACGTTCGCCAGCAGCTCGACAAGTACCGGCTCGACCTGGCCGCGGCGGCGATCTACGAATTCACGTGGCACGAGTTCTGCGACTGGTACCTGGAGCTGTCGAAACCGGTGCTGCAGTCCGACGACACGAGCGACGCGCAGAAGCGTGGCACGCGGCAGACGCTGATCGAAACGCTCGAGGGGCTGCTCAGAATTTTGCACCCGATCATGCCGTTCATCACCGAAGAGATCTGGCAGCAGGTCGCGCCGCGCGCCAGCGTCGACGGCGACACGATCATGACCCAGCCGTATCCCGAAGCGGCGGGCAGCGGTGATGCGGACGCGGCGGCCGACATCGAGTGGGTCCGCGAATTTATCCTCGGCGTCCGACAGATTCGCGGCGAGATGGACATCTCGCCCGGCAAGGCGCTGCCCGTGCTCCTCGAGAACGCGAGCACGGAAGACCAACGGCGTGCGGATCAGCACGCGGCCCTGCTCGGCCGCGTCGGCCGCGTCGAGTCCGTGACGGTGCTCGCCGACGGCGAACAGCCGCCTGCATCGGCCACGGCGCTGCTCGGCGACATGCGCCTGCTCGTGCCGATGAAAGGCCTCATCGACGTCGACGCCGAGCGCGCGCGTCTCGAAAGGCAGAAGTCGAAGGTCGAGGCAGAGATTGCCAAGGCACGCGGCAAGCTCGGCAACGAGAACTTCGTCAACAATGCCCCGGAGCACGTCGTCGCGCAGGAGAAGGATCGTCTCGCGGACTTCGATGCCCAGCGCGCGGCACTGGACGAGCAGCTCAAGAAGCTGGCAAACCTCGCCGATTGAGCTCACTCCGGGACCGGCAGTCCTGTTAATGTGAGCACTGCATCACAGTCTTCTGACCCCGCGGGTGCATTTGCTACGTTCATTGGCGAACATAGACCGGATTCGACTCTCAAGGAGTAAGGCATGCAGCGCGGCAACACGCTTCCGCAACTGCCCATCGGCAAGGACTCCGAACGTGCCGCGCTCGAGAATGCCCGCCAGGCTCTCGGCGAGATCATCCTCGGCAAGGACGACCAGATCGAGCTGGCGCTGAGCTGCCTGCTGGCCCGCGGCCACCTGCTCATCGAAGACCTGCCCGGGCTGGGCAAGACCATGCTTGCGCAGTCGCTGGCACGCGTCCTCGGCCTGTCGTTCAGCCGCATCCAGTTCACCAGTGACCTGCTGCCCGCCGACATCGTCGGCGTGTCGGTATTCCGGAAGGCCTCCGGCGAATTCGAGTTCCAGCCGGGCCCCGTGTTCTCGCAGCTGATCCTCGCCGACGAGGTCAATCGCGCAACGCCCAAAGCGCAGAGCGCGCTGCTCGAGGCCATGGAAGAACACCAGGTCTCGGTCGACGGCCAGACCCGCGCCCTTCCCGAGCCGTTCTTCGTCGTTGCAACGCAGAACCCGGCCGATCAGATCGGCACGTTTCCGCTGCCCGAGTCGCAGCTTGACCGATTCCTCATGCGGCTCGAGCTCGGCTACCCGAACGAACAAAACGAACGCGAGCTGATCGTTGGCGAAGACCGCCGCGAAATGCTGTCGAACCTCGAGGCGACCACGACGCCGGACGCGCTGAAGGCGCTGCAGGCAAGCGCTCGCGAGGTGCACATGAGCGACGCGCTCGTCGACTACATCCAGGCGCTCGTTCGGGAGACCCGAAAGTCCCCGGACATCGACATCGGCCTGTCCCCGCGTGGCGCACAGGCGCTTGCCGCCGCGGCACGCGCACACGCTTTCGTCCGCCGTCACTCGGGCGTTTATCCCGACGACGTGCAGGCCGTGTTCACGGCCGTTGCCGGCCACCGGCTGAAAGCCGCCGGCAACACGAGCCACCGGACCGCGGCCGAACTCTGCCAGCATGTTCTCGATTCCGTGGCGATACCGTAGGCTGCCGCGGCTGCTGCAGACCTTCCAGGGTTTCGCAACTCGCCGCGCCCGCCGCTGGGCACGCAAACGCCAGGGCACCGATTCGACCACGACGCGGCTGACCGCGCGCCGAGTCTATATCCTGCCGACCAGCGTCGGGCTCGTGTTCGCCCTGACGACGTTCGCGATGCTGCTCGGCTCCATGAACTACAACAACAACCTGTCATTCGTACTGACGTTCTTCCTCGTCGGCCTCGGCTTCGTGTCCATGCACACGTGTCAGCGAAATCTCGTCGGCCTGCAGGTGAACTTCGCGGGCGTCGAGCCTGTCTTCGCTGGCCAAGCAGCGCAGTTCGAAATCGCCATCAGCAACGATTCCAAGAGTCCGCGCTCGCGCATAGGCCTCTACCTCGACGGCATCACTACCGAAATCCACGACCTGGAGCCGGGCGAGAGCCGCGTCTTTGTCGTACCAGTCCCGACCGACTGCCGCGGCCGCGTGCCGCTGTATCGCTTCGGTATCCGCACGCTGTTCCCGTTCGAGTTCTTTCGCTCGTGGGCATGGATACACATGGACATCCACGGCATCGCCTACCCGGCGCCGGTCGATATCGCACCGCGGCCGCCGGCCAGCCAGATGGCCCTCGGCCATCGCCAGCACGACGAGCGCGGCGAAGAAGACTTTGCCGGCCTGCGGCGCTTCGTGATCGGCGATTCACCGCGAAATGTCGCGTGGAAAGCCTACGCGCGCAGCGACCAGCTGCTGTCGAAGCGCTTCGCGGGTGCCGACACCAGCAGCCAGTGGTTCGACTTCGATGACGTCGAAGCCGCCGACGTTGAGGACCGGCTGTCGATCCTGACGCGCTGGGTCGTCGATGCCGATCGCGCGAGTGAAGACTACGGCCTGCGTCTGCCCGGCGTGGAGTTTCCGCCGGCACACGGCGAGGCGCATCGGCGCCGGTGCCTCGAGGCGCTGGCGCTGTTCGGGCTGATCGAGGAGGCGGCGGCCAACGATGGCTAAGGCACGCGGCACCGACGGCTCCCTGCTGCACAGCCTGCCGTGGACGATGGCATCGCTCGCCATCGCGCTGCTGCCGCACGTTCCGTACCTGCCCTTCTGGGTCACGATCGCTTTCATCGGCTGCAGCGTCTGGCGTTACTCGATCGAAACGCGCCGCGCACCGGTGCCGTCGACGTGGTTCCGGGCCTTCCTCGCCATGCTGTGCTTCCTCGGCATCCTCGCGACCTACGACACGATCAGCGGCGTCGGCCCCGGCTCGGCGCTGCTCGCGACGATGGCCGCGCTGAAGATACTCGAGACGCGCCGCCTGCGTGACCAGTTCGTGCTGCTGTTCATCGCGATCTTCCTCGTCATGTCGTCACTGCTGCGCGAGCAATACCTCTGGTCGCTGCCCTACCTCGTTGCGACGCTGCTCTTCATCATGACCGCCTGGCTGCGAATGTCGGGCAATCCGAGGCAGCCTGTTCGAACCAGCTTCCGAACAAGCGGCCGCATGCTCGCCTACGCGGCGCCGATCGCGATCGCGATGTGGATACTGTTCCCGCGCATCTCTACGCCCTTCTGGTCGGTACCGATCGACACGAGTTCCGGCGTGACGGGCCTGAGCGATCGAATGAGCCCCGGCGACATCAGCTCGCTGTCACTGTCGAATGCCGTCGCCTTCCGCGCGCGCTTCGACGGGCCCGTTCCCGCGGGACGCGACCTCTACTGGCGCGCGCTCGTGCTGCCGCGATTCAACGGCCGGTCCTGGGCCGCCTGGGAGCCGACCTTCCGTGCGGGCGCTGAGGAGCAGGTGGCCGTGCGTGGCGATGCATATCGTTACCAGGTCACGCTCGAGCCGACCAACCAGCAGTGGGTGCCCGCGCTCGAGGTGCCTTACGAATGGGATCTCGACCACACCTCGATGGGCCGCATGCAGACGCTCAACCGCGTGTACCCGATCGACCAGCGCATGCGCTATACCGTCGAGTCGTTCATCGACTATCGCGCCGAGCCCTACATGGCCAACGGCATGCGCCGCTGGTTCCTCGGCGTACCGGAGGGCAGTAACCCGCGCACGGCGGAGCTTGCGCAGGCCATGCACGACGAGGCCGGTTCCGACCAGGAGTTTATTCGCGCGGTGCTGAGAAAATTCCACGAAGAGGAGTTCTTCTACACGCTCGAGCCACCGCAGCTCGGCAGCGACCCGGTCGACGGCTTCCTCTTCGATACGCGCCGCGGCTTCTGCGAACACTACGCCTCGGCCTTCTCGGTCATGATGCGCTCGGTCGGCATCCCGTCCCGCATCGTCATCGGCTACCAGGGCGGCGAGTACAACCCGCGCGGCGAGTATCTGATCGTACGCCAGGCCGACGCGCACGCGTGGACGGAGGTCTGGTTCGAGGGCATTGGCTGGCAGCGCGTCGATCCGACCGCCGCGGTCGCACCGGAGCGCATCGAGATGGGCATCGCCGAGTCGATGTTCGACGGCATCGGTGAGGCGTGGGGACTGTCAGCGCCGGCCGAGTGGCTGCATCAGGCGACGCTGGCCTGGGACGCGCTCAATGCGCGTTGGAACGAGTGGGTGCTGGGCTACGGACCGACCACGCAGGAAGCGCTGATGAATTCGCTCGGCATGGAAGAGCCGAGCTGGCGCAAGCTCATGCTGACGCTGGTCGCCGTCGTCGCGGGACTTACATTGTTGTTGAGCGGTATCCTGATGCTGCGCTTCCGGCCGCCGCCGAAAGATCGCGCGACCGTTCTCTACCGGCGCTTCGTGAAGCGGACCGGCGTCGAACCCCGCCGCGGCGAAACGCCGGACGCTTTTGCGGCGCGCATCGCCGGCGGCACGGGCATCGCAGAGGCGGCGATTGCCAAGGTCACGTCGGCCTATCTGCGCGCCCGCTATGCGGAGTCCGACCCCGCGTCACTCGACGAACTGGAAACCGCCGTTCGCGCGGCGCGTTGACTCTCCGCATTGCCGCCGCGCACGAGTATCAGAACGAGCGCACCAACAACGAACAACGGCATCAGCGCGAGCAGTACGACGTTCGGGCTGTCCGACAAGAGCGCCGCGATATAGACGATGAACGGACCAACGGCGTACGCAAGCTTCGTGACCAGGTTGTAAAAACCGAAGAACTCGCCCGGAGCTTCCTTGGGGATCAGAGACGCATACAGCGATCGACTGAGCCCCTGCACGCCGCCCTGCACGCAGCCGATGATGACCGCCATGATGTAGAACTGGCGCGCTTCGGTCATGTACATGGCCCACGCCGACACCGCAACGTAAACCATGAGCGCGAACCAGATGCCGCGCTTCGGTCCGAAGCGATGCCCGGCCCAGCCGTACAACAGCGTCGCCGGGAAGCCGGCGAGGTTGGTAATCATGAAGGCGGTGACGAGGTCCTGCTGGCTGAAGCCGAGGCGTGCACCGTAGTTGGCGGCCATCGAGATGACCGTGAAGACACCGCTGAGATAGACCAGGTAGGCGATCAGGAAGACGACGACGTCGCGATACCGGCGCACGTGCCGCATGGTCGACCTCAGCTCGCGGTACGCGGCACGAACGACGCCGTGCGTTACGAGCTTTGCAGTCTTCTTCTCCGGCACGAACAGCTGCAGCGGCAGCATGAACACCAGCCACCATGCACCGACCGAGGCGAAAGCGACCCTGAACACGGTGTCCGTCGAATCGAAGCCGAATTTCTCGGGTGCTAGCAGCCAGGCCACGTGCAGCGCCAGCAGCAGCGCACCGCCGAGGTAACCCAGTGCGAAGCCCAGCGTCGAGACCAGACTGTAGTAGCGCGGCTGGGTCACGTCGATGATCAGCGAGTCGTAGAATACACCCGAGCCGTAATAGCCAATCGACGCCAGCAGGTAGAGCAGGAGCGCGAGCTGCCACTCACCTTTTCCCGGCAGTGCAAGCGCGGCGGTCGCGCCGGCGCCGAGCAGGGCGAGTATCAGCAGGAAACGCTTGCGATAGCCGCCGGCGTCGGCAATCGTGCCGAGCACCGGCGAAATGACGCAGACGATCGCACTCGAAATCGCCGTAACCAGCGCGAGCCGCTGGGTAACGACCTCGCCGGGATCACCTGCACTCCAGAAGCTGCCAAGGAACAGCGGGTACAGCACCGCCAGCACGCTGAGCGCGAACGCGGAGTTTGCCCAGTCGTAGAACGCCCAGGACAGGACTTTCTTGTTCAGGAGGTCGGTTTTGAGCACGGGCGTTCCCGACCGTCGAGCGGTGCTCAGTGCTCGCGCGTCTTGCGGAACTCGATGTCCGGCCAGCGCTCTTCGGTCAGGTTCAGGTTCACCTTGGTAGGTGCAATGTAGACCAGCCGCTCGCCATGATCCAGCGCGAGATTGTCATGCGCCTTGCGCTCGAAGTCCGCCAGCATCTTCGGGTCGTCACATTCGACCCAGCGGGCGGTCGCGACGTTGACGGTCTCGAACTGGCACTCGACCTTGTACTCGTCGCGCAGGCGATGCGCGACGACATCGAACTGCAGCGGCCCGACCGCGCCGAGGATCAGGTCGTTGTTGCGCTTCGGCCGGAATAGCTGCGTCGCCCCTTCTTCGCAAAGCTGCGCCAGGCCCTTCCGCAGCGCCTTGAGCCTCAGCGGGTCCTTGAGCACCGCACGCCGGAAGATCTCGGGTGCAAAGTTCGGGATACCCGTAAAGCGGACGAGATCGCCCTCCGAGAAACTGTCGCCGATGTTGATCGTGCCGTGGTTGTGCAGGCCGATGATGTCACCCGCGTAGGCCGTCTCGGCATGCTGCCGGTCGGCCGCCATGAAGGTAATCGCATCCGGGATCTTCATGTCCTTGCCGGAGCGGACGTGAGTAACCTTCATGCCCTTGCGGTATTCGCCCGAACAGATGCGCATGAACGCGATGCGGTCGCGGTGGCCGGGGTCCATGTTTGCCTGGATCTTGAACACGAAACCGGTGAGCTTGCCTTCGTCGGGATTCACGACGCGCTGTTCGCTCTCGCGTGCCAGCGGCGTCGGCGCGTACTGGACGAACTCGTCGAGCAGCTCCTTTACGCCGAAGTTCGACAGCGCCGAGCCGAAGAACACGGGCGTCTGCCGCGCGGCGAGGTACTCGTCGACGTTGAATTCCGGGCACGCACCTTTGACGAGCTCGATCTCCTCGCGGAAATCGTCGGCAACCGATCCCAGCACTTCGCTGGCGGCGTCGGAAGCGAGCCCGTCGATCACGCGGATATCGGAAGCCGTCTCGCGGCCGGTCTTGTCGTACAGGTAAATCCGGTCCTGCTCGAGGTGGTAGACACCCTTCAGCGAGCTGCCCATGCCGATTGGCCAGGTGATCGGCGTGCACTGGATCTTCAGCACCTCCTCGATCTCGTCGAGCAGTTCGATCGGCTCGCGGCCCTCGCGGTCGAGCTTGTTGATGAAGGTCATGATCGGCGTATCGCGCAGCCGGCACACTTCCATCAGCTTGATCGTGCGCCGCTCGACGCCCTTGGCGCAGTCGATGACCATCAGCGCCGAATCCACAGCGGTCAGCGTGCGGTACGTATCCTCGGAGAAGTCTTCGTGGCCGGGCGTATCGAGCAGGTTGACGACGTGGTCGCCGTAAGGGAACTGCATGACCGACGAGGTGACGGAGATGCCGCGCTGCTGTTCGAGCGCCATCCAGTCGGACGTCGCATGCCGGCTTGCCTTGCGGCCCTTGACGGTACCGGCAAGCTGGATTGCGCCGCCGTAGAGCAGCAGTTTTTCGGTCAGGGTCGTCTTGCCGGCGTCCGGGTGCGAGATGATCGCGAACGTGCGGCGCTTGTCGACCTCACTCTGGATATCGGCCATCGGCAGGGGACAAAGGAAAAAGCGGCGCGCAGTCTAGCGCAACTGCGGCCGGTTAGCAGCCCCGGTGCGAAGCGCGAGGCCAGCGCTAGTGTCCGCGGGTCAGCTTTTTGGCCAGCACGGCCGCGTCTTCCCGACCGTCATGGGACTGGT
>JAAUXY010158405.1_pt1 | contig 12562 bp, 10 predicted proteins | sample 7278121 | NCBI WGS metagenome assembly JAAUXY01 (sample SAMN14350117, study PRJNA611818) | marine sediment metagenome | isolation source: surface marine sediment (1.8m) | place: French Polynesia: Moorea | collected 2018-08 | reverse complement strand
TCATACAGCTTGTTCAACCGGTCGTGAAAATCCCGCACCTTGGAGAACGGCAGAATGCCGTGCATCGGTACCCAACGCTGCCCGCGCGGACCGAGGATCGGGTAGAGCGGTATAAACGGCATCGCACGCAGCACGGTCGGGATGGTGTTGGCGATCTCCGTGCCTTTGGAGCCAATTGCCTTGCGCACCTCGGCCAGTTTCGCGTTGACCTCGGCCCGCGTGGTGCCCTCGACGACGTAGTGGGCCGAGTAATCGAAGCCGCTCAGGAACCGTTTGCCGGCAGCCGCCATCTTGGTGACGCGCGCCAGGCCATCGACCGGATTTGTCGAGGTTTTCAGCACGGCCCAGACAGCTTGCATGGCGTCTTTGGTGCTGGTGCTGCCGAGCTGACCCTGCTGCAGTTTTGGATCCAGCCCGAAATTATCGGCCACGACGCCAGTGCGCGCTGCCGCGCCCATGCCGTCGGCCATGTCGTTGAACTGTTCGAAGCCGAATGACGCTGCTGCAAAATGCGTCGGCGCCGGAATCAGCCGCAAAGTGATACTGGCCTTGATGCCGAGGGAACCCGCGTCGCCGGTGAACAGGCCGGTCAAATCCGGGCCATACCAGCGGAAGAATGGCGAGCCGTTCTCGATGGCCTGCGAACTCGTGCGCAGCAGCTCACCGCCGGGCAAGACGATATCGAACGACAACGCGGTCTCGGCCGAACAGCCATAGTTGCCGGAACCCAGGCTGACGGCGTTTTGCGACATCGAGCCGCCGACCGTCGCGGCAAGCCCGGAAAACGGTCCCCAGAACGCCGTGCGCAGACCGCGCTCCCCCAGTTTCGCGGTCAGGTCTGCCCAGGTGATGCCGGGCTCGACGGTGACATACATGTCGGTGTCATTGATCTCCAGGATCCGGTTCATGCGGCCGGTATCGATCAACAGGGAATTCGCCGTGCTCGGCAGGTAGGCATCGGTATAGGACGCTCCGCCGCCGCGTGGGACGAGCGCGATACCGGCGCCGGCGGCGATTCGCGCAATCGCCTGCAGATCCGCCAGGCTGCCCGGCTGCACCACGGCGATCGGCAGCTCGCGGAAGCTGTAGACGTCCATCGCGTAAAATTCGCGATCCGCCGGCTCGGTCAGGACATGGTCGGCCCCAACAGCCTGTGCCAGCTGAGTAATAATATCTCTTGATTCCATCAAGTTAACAGACATAGCTTCGCTCTTATCTAGAGTTCCCCGGGCCGGATCGGCACCCGGCAGCGCCAAGCTTACAGGGAGCGGCAAGCGGCTGAAACTCAGGGATTACCGCGGCGCGACCAAGGTTCGGTGTCAGCCGACCGCGCTGCCGCAGGTTGACTCACCCGCGGCCCGACGGACGCCGAATTGACACAGGGTCCAAGGGTTGCCACCCAACGTCTCTGATTGTCGCCGCGCTATTGCCCGGCGACGCCCACAAGCCTAGTTTCCCCGCGGTCGCCCGCAGGCGGCAATCCATTCACCGACACAGATTGAGGAAACCGACATGAATCAACCAGTCCTTTTACTGACTCTCGCGCTGGCAAGTCTCGTCAGCATCGCGCCTGCCCGTGCAGTCGACGAATACAACACGGCACCCGGCCTGACCGCCGCCGGGGCGCCGTTGGGATTGCACGGTGTGGACCCCGTTGCATTCATTGAATTGGGCAATCGCCTGGATGGTTCCGCGGCGTACACCGGCACTCACGACGGGGTCGCCTACTATTTCTCGAGCCAGGACAGCCTCGACAAGTTCCAGGGATCGCCGGAACGCTATGTGCCGCAATTCGGCGGTTTTTGTGCGCTGGGCGTATCCGTCAACAAGAAGTTCGACGGCGACCCGCGCTTCGCGGCTGTCGAGAAGGGCAAACTGTATGTGTTCCTGAATGAAGGCGTGTTCAACGCCTTCCAGAAGGACCGCGCCGGAACCATTCGCAAGGCCAATGCCAACTGGAAACAGATCAGGCACGCGGCCGCCAATTCGCTCTAACACGCGACGACACCGGGACCGGCGGGCGCCGCCCGCCGGTCCCGACGACGTCTCAGGATTCAATGCCATGCCTACACGCCGCCCCGAATCAGCGGCGCTGGACCGACTGCTGGGTCAAGTTCACCGCTGCCAACTGTGCCGCGACCTGCCGCTTGGCCCGCGCCCGATCCTGCAGGCCGCGTCAGCGGCACGAATCCTGATTGCCGGGCAGGCACCCGGCCACCGCGCGCATGCATCGGGCATTCCGTTCGACGATCCGTCCGGCGACCGGTTACGCGACTGGCTGGGCGTCGATCGCGGTGTTTTCTACAACCCGGCGTACTTCGCCATTCTGCCGATGGGCTTTTGTTACCCGGGTTCGAGGCGGGGCGGCGACCTGCCGCCGCGGCCGGAGTGTGCGCCGGAGTGGCGCAGCGCCCTGCTTGAGCACTTGCCATCGATTCGCCTGACGCTGGTCATTGGCGTGCACGCCATGCGCTGGCATTGGCCGGATACCGCGCCCGGAACCTCGGTCACCAGGCTCGTGCGCGACTGGCGCAACTACTGGCCCGCACGACTGCCCATGCCTCACCCCAGCCCCCGCAACAACCGCTGGCTGAAACAAAACCCTCATTTCGAAGCCGAGGTGCTGCCGGCGCTACGACGGCGAGTAGAGCGGTTAGTGCGCGCCTGACGATTCGCCCTGCCGACTGCGCAACCAGGCGGAAGGAGACATGCCGAGGCGCGCGGTAAACGCACGCGACAACGCGCTCGGCGATCCGTAACCAACGTCCGCAGCGACCAGTTTGACCGGCCGGGCGCGCAACAACAAGGCCTGCGCGACGCCAAGCCGCCACTCGCTGAGATACGCTCCGGGCGTCATGCCGACCACCGTGCGAAAGTGGTCGGCGAAGCGAGCGCGCGACATGCCGGCAGCCTTCGCCAGTTGAGCGAGCGTCCACGGACGCGCCGGATCTGCGTGCATTGCGTTGATGGCTTTCAGCAGTTTCGGATCGGCGAGCCCCGCCAGCAGCCCAACGTTCAGTCGGTTCTGATCCATCAGGTCGCGCAGTATCAGGATCAGCCCGACTTCGACCAGGCGATTCAGTACCGCCTGCCGCCCGCAGTGTTCTTCCGTGGCCTCGAAAAACAGCTGCCGCATAGTGTCGGCCAGGGTCGGCGCCTCCGCCAGCGGCAGCAGGTACATGTCGGGCAGCGCTTCCTGCAGCGGGTTGCCTTCTCCAAGCCCGAAACTGAAGGACGCGCAAACCATCGTCACCCCGTCGTCGGCAGGTTCGAGGCGATGGGTGGTCGGATTCAGGTACAGGATGACACTCGGCTCGGTCACCAGCAGAGACTTACGCGTGCGGTTCCGGATGCGAACCTGTCCGGACTGCAACACGTGGATTACCCCCTGCCCGGGCAGCGCCGGAAACGCCTCGCCGCAGTCGAGCGGGCCCGCCTGGAACACATTGGCTCGCAATTCGAAGTGTTCGAGCAGCCAGACCAGCCGATCCTGCATGATTGAGACTCTCAGTAATCTATGTAAGACGATAAGATACCAGACGTCTCATCACTCCTGTCAAGATAAATCGCACCAGCGCCGACGGCGACCCGCCCGACGCGCCTGGTAACTGGTTGAACACACAGGAGTGACATCATGAAATTCAGACCCTCGCTACCAGGTATCAGCGCCGCGCTGCTGGCCAGCGCATGGTTCGCGGTGGCCGGTTCCGCCGGCGCCAGCGACTATGCCAACGTCGAGGTCGGACCGAAATTCACCGCTTCCGGTGAGTTGCTGTTTCCGGAGGGATTCCGCCGCTGGGTATTCATCGGTTCGCCGCTCACGCCACACGGCCTGAACAACAATGCCGCCGGGTTCCCGGAGTTCCACAATGTCTACGTCGAGCCGGCCGCGCTCGACTACTACATGCGCACCGGCGTCTGGCCGGAAGGCGCAATGATGGTGAAGGAGCTGCAGCTGAGCCAGGAAGGGACGTTTCCGGATGGCTCGCGCGTCGAGCAATCCGGCCGCGGCTACTTCCCCGGCACGCCGAATGGCCTGGACGTATCGGTGAAGGACAGCAAGCGCTTCACTGAGACGCGCGGCTGGGGCTTCTTCAACTTCGGTCACAAAGCACCGCCCTACCCGGCCAAAGCCGCGCGGGCCGGCCTGGAGGAATGCGCCGCGTGCCACATAGCCAGCGCTCACGAAGACATGGTCTTCACCGGCTTCTACCAGCACCTGCTGGCGCCGATGCCGGAGAAATAACATGAACATTCGATTTGTTACGCCGACCCTGCACGGCTTGCTCGACTACGCCGCGGCGATCGCATTGATCGTGCTGCCGCTGCTCCTGAACCTGGGCGCGACGTCCGCGCTTGCGCTGTGGCTGTCGATCGCCGGCGGCGTCGGCCTGATCGTCTACAGCCTGCTGACCAGCTACCGCTTCAGCATCATGGGGCTGCTCAGCTTCCGCACGCACCTGGTGCTGGACCTGGCGGCTGCCGCGGTGTTCCTGTTGGCCCCGCTGGTCTTCGGCTGGTCCGGTATTGTCGCCGCCTACTACTTCACCATGGGTGCCGGCGTGCTTCTCGTCGTCGGCGTCAGCACGCCGGAGCCCCAGCCGGTGGGCGAGCTCGTCTGAGTTTGTCGCGATGCGCGCGTTCGTACTGATGGTTGCCGTGCTGTTCGCAACCGCTGACTGCCTCGCAGCCGACTCCGCCACCCCTGAGCTGCGACTCTGGGCCAGCACGGCGTTCGGCAAGTTCGACGACAGCCATCAGTTTGCGGCGGCCTTCCGTCTGGACGGAGGCCGCCGCTTTTTCGTGCATCGCTTCGAAATCGCCGCCGGTGTTCTCGCGGCATCGGACCACACCCGCCCGTTCCTGTCGCTGGGCCCGGTATGGCGACTGCCGGGTAGCGCGACCCGCTGGTTTTTCGAGTTGGGCATTAGCCCGACACTGCTGGCCGGTTCTGTATTCGAAGGCCGGGACCTCGGCGGGAATTTCCACTTCACCAGTACCGCGACGCTCGGACGCTACCTGGGTAGCACGCGCCGGCTGCAGCTTGCCGTGCGCGTCCAGCACATCTCGAACGGCGGACTGCGCAGTACTAATCCAGGCATGGACCTGGCAGGAGTAAGCATTTTATGGACACCAGTCGACAACTGAAGCTGATCAGTCACCGCCTCTGCCCGTACGTGCAACGCGCGCGAATCGTCCTGAACGAGAAGCGCATTCCGCACGACATCGAGTTCATTGATCTTGACGCAAAACCCGACTGGTTTCTCGCGGTGTCGCCGCTGGGCAAGGTGCCGGTGCTACTAGTGGACGGTGAACCGCTGTTCGAATCCGCCGCGATCATTGAATTCCTCGATGAGACAACACCCGGCTCGCTGCATCCGGCCGGGCCGCTGGAACGCGCCCGTCATCGCGCCTGGATAGAGTTCGCGTCCGGCACACTGAACACGATCGCCGGGCTCTACTCAGCCCGAAACCTGGCAAGCTTCGAGACCAATCTCGAGACTCTCGCGCATCGCTTCAGCCTGCTCGAGGACGTGATTGACCGCGGGCCGTACTTCCGCGGCCAGCAATTCAGCCTGGTCGACGCGGCCTTTGCGCCGGTGTTCCGCTACTTCGACGTGATCGAGTCACACCTGCAGCTCGGCCTGTTCACGCACACGCCGTGGCTGCGCATCTGGCGCCGCGCGCTGCGGGAACGTGCGAGCGTACGGGGCGCCGTGGTGGCCGACTACCCGGACCGGCTATACGACTTCCTGCTGAAACGCCAGTCCGTGCTCGCGCACCAGCTCGAAGCGCAGGCATCGTCAACCGAACGATTGGCGATCACCGCGTAGCGATTGCCGCCAGGTTAATGATCAGGCTGACCGGCGCCCGGCACATAAGTCACACGCGGATCATGGCGGACCAGCAGGTTGCGGGCCGACCATTCGGCGGCGGGGTCCGGCTCAACCAGCCAACGAAAATCACCGCCCGCAAACACAGCCACGGGACAGCCGCCGTGATAGAGCACCCGGTTGCGCGATGTTGCCGGCACGCGCTCACCCGGCGTGGTAATGCCGGTCAGGTTCAGCGGATCGGCCGCGGCGATCGCAACATCGAGGTCCTGGTCACCGTCGCGCGCGCGGCGCAAGCCGTCCACCGCGTCCGGCAAGGCGAACTGCTCACCACCGAAACCATTGACGAACCGGCCGCCGCGCACTTCGCCGCGCGCCTCCATGCGCCGCAGTACGCGCACGAGCTGTCGCCAGGGTGGCAGGCGCCTGGATTCGCGCTGCAGGATCACGCGAATGACAATCCCGTATCTCTGCAGCAGCACCCACGCGATGCGCTCGATGGCATCGTCCGCCAGGATGTCTTCGGTATCTGCCGGCGGCGGTGCCAGCAGCGACCAGCGACCCGCAGCATCCACACTCAGTCCACCACGCCGTCGCGCGCGGGAGAAACTGGCTTTGCGCGACGCGGGCGCAATCAGTGCGCGCAGCCCGGCGTAGCTGTCGGCCGTGACGAGACCATTGCCGACCAGCTCGGCCAGCGCGTTTTCGACCTCGGTACGCATGATCCCCGTCGCCCTGACGAGGTCGGAGAAAAACAGTGCGCCGTCGCGCTCCAGTGATTCGTAGACGCGGCGCGCTTTAACAGACAGGCCGGCGATTATTTCCGGGCCGCGGTCTCCCCGCGGGCCCGGCCAGGCATCCAGCAGGTCCCGGGCCAGCAAGGTCATCGGGGTGTTGCGCACCGGGCCGGGTCGGCTGCCGGACGACGCAACACAGGCCGGCCGCAGCCACGCGAAAGCGCCGCTGGTGACACAGTGATCGAGATCCGACGGCAGGTAAGCATCCACCCGCTGCGGCAGCAGCGCTTTCTCCCATAGCGCGGCGGGCGCGGCGAAACCCTGCAGCTTCTCCAGCGCAATGCGCACGCCGTCCGGCCCTTCCAACCGTTCGCCGGTCAGGCCGTGCCAGCGGAACAGGAAACGCATCAGGGCAGCCGGCGACACCGGTTCAATCTGCCGTCGCAGGTCGTCCAGGCTGCGGCGGTGAATGCGCGCCAGCAGGCGGCGTTCGCACCACTCGACTTCGTCTCCGCCCCGGTAACTGCCCTGCATTACGAAGCCTTCTGATTCAAGCGCTTGCAATGCATTCCTTACATCATCTCTTGATATAGACAGGGGCGCGGCGAGGGCCGTGGCGGTGATCGGACCGAGAGTCTCCAGCCGGCTGCGGATCAGCTCTACCCGGCTGGCGTCGGGAGACGGCAATTCAGCCGGCAGCGGCAATGGCGGTGCCAGGGAGCAATCCGCAAGCACACTCGCCAGCTGCGGCAGCCGCTCGGCGCTGACCCACAGTAGTTGACCGCCAGCCACAGTCACCCGGGTCGCGCGGCGCGCGCCGATCAGCGCATCCATCCAGGCATCCCAGCCCGGCTGCCGGCACTCATCGGCGGTGAGAAATCCGCTGAGCGCCAGCGCATCGTGCAGCTCATCAGCGTCGCGAACCAATGGCAATGCCTCGGCACAGACAGCGTCGATCGCCGCCGGATCGAGGCGCGCGAGCTGTGCGGCATCCTCCGGATCCATCAGGTGCCGGCTGCGGATTGCCTGCGTGCGACGCTCTTCGGCGGGCGCATCATCGAGAAACGCATAGGGCTTCGCATTGATAATTTCCTGGGACAACGGCGACGGACTGGTCAGGTCTTTCGCCACGACCTCGACATCGCCGGCGATGATCCGGGCAATCAGCCGTTCCAGTCCGGCGACATCCATCAGTTCATGCAGGCAGTCATCCAGCGTCTGCTGCACCAGCGGATGATCCGGGACTTCCCGCTCGCCGGCCAGGTTCTCGGCGCAGGCCAGCTGGTCCGGGAAAATCACGGCCAGCAGGTCTTCGGCGTTACTGCGCTGAAACTGCGGCGGCACTTTCTTGCCATTGCGATTGCGGCGCACCGCCAAGGCCGTGGTCGCGGCCCAACGCCAGCGCGTTGGAAACACCGGTGCGGTCAGCAGCGCCTGCGTGAGCACATGCCGCAGGCTGTTCGGATGCAGGTAACGACTCACCTCGTCCAGCGGGAAACTGTGCGTCGGTCCCAGGGACAATACGATGCTGTCCTCCAGCGCCGCGGCTTGTAGTTCGAAATTGAACTTGCGACAAAACCGTTTGCGCAGCGCGAGGCCCCAGGCGCGATTCAGGCGCGAGCCGAGCGGCGAATGCACGATCAGGTGGGTATCGCCCAGCTCGTCGAAGAAACGTTCCAGCACAATGCGATCCTGGGTGGGCAGACCATCCAGCGCGAGATGCGCGGCACCGAGGTAATCGGTGAGTTGTTCTGCCGCCGCCGGCGTGACATCGAGATCTGCTTCCAGCCAGGCACGCGCGGCGACAGTGCCGCCGCTTTCCATCTGCGCACTGAAACCGGCCCGGAGTCGCGATACGGCAACGGACAGCTCGTCCGTCCGCCCCGGGGCCTCGCCGAACCAGAACGGAATGGTCGGCGGCGCGCCGCGCGCGTCCTCGACGTAAACCTTGCCGGTCGTGACCTGCAGAATCCGGTAGGACATGTTGCCGAGCTGAAAGATGTCCCCCGGCAGGCTTTCGAAGGCGAAATCCTCGTTCAGGCTGCCGACGGGCAGCTCCTCCGGCATCAGTACAACGTCGTAATCGAACTGGTCCGGAATCGCACCGCCGTTGGTCATCGCCACCAGGCGCGCCCCGCGGCGCGCCCGCAGCCGGCCATTCACGGTGTCGACATGCAGATAGGCCGCGCGCCGGCCGAAGCGGGTCGAAAAGCCGGCGCCCAGCATCGCCACGATGGCATCGAACTGCTCGCGACTGAGTTCCCGGTAGGGTCTGGCTCGCTGGATGAGCCCGAACAGTTCATCAATCGAGCATTCGCGCGCGGCAACTTCGGCCACGATCTGCTGGGCCAGCACGTCCAGCGCCGGGCCTTGCAGACAAATAGCATCGAGTTCCTGCCGGGTCACGGCGTCCAGCAGCGCCGTGCATTCGACCAGGTCGTCGCGCGATAACGGAAACAACCGGCCCTTGGGCAGCGCATCGACACCATGGCCGGAACGACCGACCCGCTGCAGCAGCGGCGCAATACCACGCGGCGAACCGAGCTGGCAAACGAGGTCAATGTCGCCAATGTCGATGCCGAGTTCCAGCGACGCGGTGGCGACCAGCACGTCGAGCTTGCCGGTCTTCAGACGTTGCTCCGCATCCAGCCGGTGCTCTCTCGACAGGCTGCCATGGTGTGCGGTTACCCGCGTCTCGTCCAGCCGTTCCGCCAGGTGACGCGCGGCCCGCTCCGCCAGCCTGCGGGTGTTCACGAAGACCAGCGTCGAGCGGTGCTCGCGGACCAGGGCCGCGAGCCGATCATAGACCTCGGTCCAGACCTCCCCGGCCATGAGCGGTTGCAACGGCGAGCCGGGCAATTCCAGCGCGATGTCACGCTCGCGCACGTAGCCGGTATCGACCACCTCACAGGCGTCCGGGCGGTTGCCGAGCAGAAACTCCACCATGGCGGTCATCGGCTTCTGGGTCGCGGAGATACCGACCCGCGTCAGCGGTTCGGGGCACAGGGCCGCCAGGCGCTCCAGCGACAACGCGAGATGGGCGCCGCGTTTGTTGTCGGCCACTGCATGCAGCTCGTCGATGATGACGGTGCGAACCGCAGACAGCATGTCGCGGCCGGATTCTGATGTCAGCACGATGAACAGCGACTCCGGCGTCGTAACCAGGATATGCGGCGGCGCCCGGCGCATGCGCGCCCGCTCGGTCGCGGGCGTATCGCCGGTCCGGACCGCGGCACGAACCTCGAGCGGGCTCAGCGGATCCAGTCGCTCCCTGATGCCGGCGAGCGGCACCTCAAGATTTTTGTGAATATCGTTCGATAACGCTTTGAGTGGACTCACATAAAGAATGCGAGTCTCGTCTGGCAGACCGAAGACCTCGCCGTCCCGGACCAGCTGATCGATTGCGGCGAGGAATGCCGCCAAAGTCTTGCCCGAACCCGTCGGCGCCGCCAGCAAAGTATGCCGACGGGCCTGGATCGCCGGCCATGCCCTACGCTGCACAGCCGTCGGTGCCGCGAAGTTGGCCGCGAACCAAGCGCCGACCGCCGGGTGAAAAAGCTCGTCAGAGGTCGAGTCGGCGCACATCGATTGATAATAACTGGCTCAGTGGCTCAACGGTTGAGCCTGCTCCAGACAAGACGAGAAGCCGGATTGTGTGGTGAGCCGTGGCGGGGAGAAATCGGCGCCGCGACCTTTCAAGTGGGAGCAAGCCGAATTATCGCCGCCGCGGCTCGGCGGGCAGACGCGGCTCACCCCCCGATGTAATACATCTCCACCTTTTCGCCGCCACCGTCGGCCGCCCGACGTTCGCTGTAGCGGTCGTCACGCGCCTGCCACACCGCCGTGATGATGTCGCGCAGCTCGTCGTCGCTCGCGCCCGCGCGCATCGGCCCTTTCAGGTCCGTACCGGCGGAGGCGAACAAGCAGGTAAAGAGCTGCCCGTCGGACGACAGCCGGGCGCGGGTGCAGGAGCCGCAGAACGGCGCGCTCACCGACGACACGAAACCGATTTCGCCGCTGCCGTCGACGAAGCGATACCGGCGCGCGACCTCGCCATGGTAGCCCGGCTCGATCGGTTCAATGGGCCACAACATATTGATCTGCTCGACGAGCTCGGCGGACGGCACCGTATCGCTGAGTTGCCAGTGGTTGATGGTGCCGACATCCATGTATTCAATGAATCGCACGATCACGCCGGTACCACGGAAATGCTCCAGTAAATCGAGCGCGGTATGATCGTTGACGCCGCGCTTGACCACCGTATTGGTCTTGATCGGCCCGAGCCCGGCCTGCAGCGCCTCGTCGATACCGGCCAGCACCTTGTCCTTGCTGCCACGGCCACCGCTCATCTCGCGGAAAACCTCGTCGTCGAGCGAATCCAGGCTGACGGTCACGCGGCTCAAGCCGGCAGCTTTCAGCGCGGCCGCGTGCTGGGCCAGCAGGATGCCATTCGTGGTGAGCGCAATATCCTCGATGCCCTCGATACCTGCCAGGTCGCCGATCAGGTCTGTCAGCTCCGGCCTCAACAATGGTTCGCCGCCGGTAATCCGAAGTTTTTCCACCCCCATCTCGGCGAACAACCCCGCCAGCCGGTAGATCTCCTCGAACGACAGTCGCTGGTGGCTGCTCAGGAACTGAAAATGCTCGTGGTATTTGTCCTCGGGCATGCAGTACGGGCAGCGAAAATTGCAGCGATCCATGACGGAGATCCGCAGATCGTGCAGCGGCCGACTGCGCTGGTCACGCAACGGCAAACCGCCACGCATATCGATAATGTTATGTTCCGCCATGCTGCAAGTGACCGAAGACTGCCCGGGGAATGCGGGCGGCTTGTTCTGAAAACCCGCCGGCCGCGCCAAAACTATAATACTAGCGTCCTTGGTTGCTATAACAACAAAGGCAAATGGCTTGACCAATCATCCTGACAGCATGGCAGCGGTGGAGATCCGCAATCCCGGCCGGGACGGCGAACTCTCCCCGGTGACCCGGCCGGTGCCCAGCGCCGGACCCGGCGAAGTGCTGATCCGGGTTGCCGCGGCGGGTGTCAATCGACCGGACTGCCTGCAACGACGCGGCCTGTACCCGCCACCGGCCGGCGCGTCCGACCTGCCCGGCCTCGAGGTCGCCGGCCGGATTGCGGCCCTCGGTCCCGGGGTTACCGACTGGCAGCCTGATGATGCCGTGTGTGCGCTCCTCTCCGGCGGCGGCTACGCGGAATACTGCGTGGCCCCGGCCGGTCAGTGCCTGCCGGTCCCCCACGGCCTGGGCATGGTGCAGGCAGCCGCGTTGCCGGAGACCTATTTCACGGTCTGGACCAACCTGTTCGACCGTGGCCGGCTGCAGGCTGGCGATCTGGTGCTCATTCACGGCGGCGCCAGTGGTATCGGCACGACTGCCATCCAGTTGGCCCGTGCGTTTGGCGCGCGCGTGTTCGCGACTGCCGGCAATGACGACAAGACCGCCCTTTGCCGACGGCTGGGCGCGGAAATCGCCGTGAACTATCGTGCCCAGGACTTTGCCGAGGTCGTCCGGGATGCGACCGACCGGCGCGGCGTGGATATCATTCTCGATATCGTCGGTGGCAGTTACTACGAATCGAACGAAAAGCTGCTGGCGCCCGATGGTCGGCTCGTTGTCATCGGCGTACTCGGCGGCACGAACGCAGAAATCAACCTGGCACGCATCCTGACCAAACGCCTGACGATTACCGGATCGACCTTGCGCGCGCGCGATACGGCAACCAAGGCTGCGATCGCAGAATCGTTATTGGCAAACGTCTGGCCGAAGCTTCAGGCCGGCGAATGTCTGCCCGTCATCCAGCAGGAGTTGCCGCTTGCAAGTGCGGGCCAGGCCCACGCCCTGCTCGAGGCGAACGCGGCCATGGGTAAAATAGTGCTTAAGGTCGGCGACGATATCTGAGGACAGGTCCTGGTGAGCACCCGCGGCATCATCGATACGTTCGACGCGTGGTCCGCCCATCGCTGGACCACG
>JAAUXY010065878.1_pt1 | contig 12563 bp, 6 predicted proteins | sample 7278121 | NCBI WGS metagenome assembly JAAUXY01 (sample SAMN14350117, study PRJNA611818) | marine sediment metagenome | isolation source: surface marine sediment (1.8m) | place: French Polynesia: Moorea | collected 2018-08 | reverse complement strand
CTGTGGTCACGGGGTTGTTTAGATCCTCAGAAGCTGTTTTAAACCCCCTCAGCTGGCACGATACGGCGTTATCAATCGGTTCGAAATGCTCATTTGTTCCCATGATAAACTGTGCTTTCTCATCGATTTATGCCTTGTTGCGCACTCACCTGAGGGGTTTTAAAACAGCTTCTCAGTCGCAACCCAGGCCTGTATGCGACATGAATCCGGCTTTTGTGCGATAGAGTTTTCAACACACCTTAGGAATGTTGTCAAAATAGTTTCTCCATCTGGCTTGCCTTATCGCCCGTTTTCGGCGTTGCGCCAACAGTTACATCACTCGGCTATGCGCCAGTTGTCGCACCTTGAGTACGAACAAGCATGCGGTGCCAGCTGGTCAACTTATTTTGTCCACATTCCTTAAGCTTTGCGACAGAACCGAACCCCAGGGTGCTGTTTAGGATTTGTTCAGTAAATTCTCGGCTGGAGTTTTTGACTATGTGTGGACGGTTTAATGTGGTGACTTCTGCACGGGGTTTTGTGGATTTACTCCAAATACTGGTTAGGTTGGATAAAGTGCAAGACAGTGCTCCGTGCTACAATGTCGCACCTACTAATCAGGTGCTTGCCGTGTGTAGATCGTCTTCGGAGAATGAGGCACAGCTGGTGGAGTTTCGCTGGGGATTTATTCCTCATTGGGCGAAAGATATGTCTATAGGAAATCGCCTGATTAATGCCCGCTCAGAGACTGCTGGCTCCAAGCCCGCGTTTCGTAGTGCGTATAAATTCAGACGTTGCCTGATTGCTGCTGACGGCTGGTATGAATGGAAAAGGATCAACGGCCGCAAGCAGCCTTACAACATTCGTAGAGCGGATAGGGCTCCCTTTTACTTCGCGGGTCTCTGGGCAAGCTGGGAAGGTGTCGAAAGCCGGGATAAGGTCATCCACGTAGAGAGTTGCACCATCCTGACTGCTGATGCTTGCGATTCACTAAATATAATACATCCACGAATGCCTGTAGTTCTGGCCCCAGGGCTTTATGAGCAGTGGATTGACAGTAGTATAACGGATACCCAATCTCTCCAACGGATAATTGAGAATCGCCCAATGGATGTTTTTGAGGCTTATGAAGTCAGCACCTATGTTAATAAACCCACCAACGACTTGCCGAAGTGTATCGAGCCGATTAGAGTATAGAGCTAGAGTATTTTCTATTATGGCGGAATGCAGTTGCATTAAGTACAGCGAGGAGATGTTTTGGGGGGCGCAATGCGCCCCCCAAAACAATTACGTACTTAACGCAATTGCACAGCGCAATAAGAGCTGTGCTGCGCGGTGTCAGATCGAACTGTAAATGGCGGCGATGGCGATTATTACTTGATATTTAGTTTAGTTGCTCAGTTTGTTGTGAAATAAGATATTCATGACGCCCTAGAGACTATGTTCCAGCATTTTTAACGAAGATTAACTATGGCATCTGAGGGTTTTGAAAAGCACACGCAATATCCGGTTTGCCAGAGACAACTGTATATTAATTAAGATTATCGTTTTACTTGGGGACTTGTTTCTTTTGCCGTAATGCTTTTCTTTCTTTAAGAACGATAATTGTTAGATTTATCAATACTAACACTGTTCCTAAAAGGATCAATACCAAGCGCGTGTTTTTGTAGAACTCGGAGCCTAAAATCAAGGGATTTTCAGCCGGCATAATACCAATGAGAATCGTGGAGATGCCGACCAAAAGTAGGCCGTCAGCGAACGATTTTCCCGCTATGGTGATAAAGGCTAGGGTTTGAATCATCAGCGCAGCCGATATGGCGATCTCAAGATCAGGGTATAGGAAATAACACGCTATGGCAGCGGTTGACAGGGAGTAGGCGATAACTCTCGTTTTTTTCATGATCCAGGCCAAGCCTTTGCTCAACAAAGGCGACAATAGGAATAGGTTCGGCTCAATTATGCAGGTTTGGTACAGTAAAAGGGGTAAAATCAATTATTTGAAAACGATACTATTGATTTTGACCCAATTCCAAAAGATTTTATCAACTGGTTTTAATCGTGATGCTAACTCTTTGTTTCTGTAACAGTTTTATCTAGCACGAATGATTTTTAAGGTCCATGGCAGGTGCTTTCGTTCAAGCACAGCAAGTAAGTGAGCTAGACATTGACCCTGACAATATTTTTAGTGTTATGTGTTGTCCTGGGGAGCAATCGATGGCCTGTCAAGAGTTTCACTCTATTATCAGGGCAGGGCACTTAGCAAAAGCGTTACCACTCATTTTCGTACGGAATACGCTGTACATCCTTGCAGCGCTCTGAGGTCTTGCAGGCGAAGCGCTGCGGCTAGAGATAGATTCCACCCTTTGTGAGAATTTAGATAGCCAAACTGATGATAACGGGATCGATTATTTTGCTTTACATTTCTACAGGGGGGAATAAGGTAGGGGATATACATTTTTCAAGACCGTCAGAGGCCAAGGGCGAGACGAGACTTGCTCAAACAGGCCAGTGCATGGTAATTAAGATGACGAACAGATACAACGCTCACACATTTTCCTTAATTATTTAGGGGTTAGATGTCTATGAACGGTCTTTATGATTCCATGAACGAGCACGATGCCTGTGGCATAGGTTTCGTGGCCGATATCAAGAATCGCAAGTCCCACGACATTATTCGTGATGGTTTGAATATTCTGGTCAATTTGGCCCATCGTGGTGCTGTCAGCGCCGATCCGCTGGCTGGTGATGGGGCAGGTATATTGATTCAAATACCTGATATTTTGCTAAGAGCTGAATGCGAAGAGCTTAGCATTGTCCTTCCCCCTGCTGGTGACTATGGGGTGGGAATGGTTTTTCTGCCTTCGCAGGTAGCCACGCGTAACGCCTGTGAGGAGGCCTTAGCACGTTGTGTGAAGGCCGAGGGACAGACATTATTGGGCTGGCGGGATGTTCCAGTCGATAATAGCTGTCTTGGGGAGAGCGTTAAACCGATCGAGCCGGTGATCCGCCAGGTCTTTATCGCTCGAGGAGATAACTGTATTGACACTGATGCCTTTGAACGCAAACTTCTGGTTATCCGCAAACGCGCTAATAAAGCTGTACTAGGTTTGAACATGGAGGGTGTCGATAGGTATTACGTTCCATCAATGTCGGCGCGTACCCTGCTTTACAAAGGGATGATTCTGGGTGAGAACCTTTTCAAGTACTATCGCGACCTGGATGATCACCGCACCCAATCCGCACTGGCGTTGGTACACCAACGCTTTTCCACCAACACGTTTCCCTCTTGGGAATTGGCGCAGCCCTTCCGCTATATTTGTCACAACGGTGAGATTAATACGTTGCGAGGCAACATAAACTGGATGCGAGCCCGACGCCAGACGATGTCCTCAAAACTGCTAGGTGCGGATTTGAACAAACTATGGCCATTGGTTGGTGAACGGGCTTCGGATTCTGCAACGCTAGATAATGCTCTCGAACTGCTCATAGCCGGTGGCTATTCATTGGCCCATGCGGTGATGATGATGATTCCTGAAGCGTGGTTGGATAACCCGTTGATGGATGAGCAAAGGCGGGCCTTTTATGAATATCACGCTGCATTAATGGAACCTTGGGATGGGCCGGCAGCTATCTGCTTCACCGATGGGCGACAGATCGGAGGCACCCTAGACCGCAACGGGTTGCGTCCCTCGCGTTATCTCATTACCGATGACGACCGAGTATTGATGGGCTCGGAGGTGGGTGTTCTGGGTATCCCCGAAGAAAAGATTGTCAAGAAATGGCGTCTTCAGCCAGGTAAGATGTTTCTTATCGATCTGGAACAGGGGCGCATCGTGGACGATGCTGAGCTTAAGGCGAGCCTCGCTCAGGCTAGACCCTACCAGAAGTGGTTGGATGAAACCCAGATACGAGTACGTTATTTGCCATCCGAGGTATTTGCTATGCCGCCGGATCCGCAAACACTTGTAAAACGACAACAGGGTTTTGGTTATACTCAGGAGGATATCAAGTTTTTCTTAAAGCCAATGGCAGTCAGCGGCATGGATCCGGTGGGGGCGATGGGACGCGATATTCCACCCGCCGTGCTCTCGAATCGACCCAAACTATTATACGACTATTTCAAGCAGAACTTCGCTCAGGTGACCAATCCACCCATTGATCCTATCCGTGAAGAACTGGTGATGTCGTTGGTCTCCTACATCGGTCCGCGCCCCAATATTCTAGACCTTCAAACCGGTGGCCGCCATATGCGCTTGGAAGTGCGCCAGCCCATCCTCACGGATATGGACCTGGAGCGTATTCGAAGCATCGAGGATAAAGTAGATAGAGCTTTCCGCACCCGAACCCTATCAATTTGTTATCCAGCAGTCCAAGGCGCCGGCGGTATGCGGGGGGCTTTGGACAATTTATGTCATCAGGCTCAGGTGGCAGTAGTCCATGGTTACAACATTCTTATCCTGTCAGACCGCAGCTTCGATGCGGATACTGTCGCAATTCCCGCCTTGTTGGCTACCGCGGCCGTCCATCATCATTTGATTCGCGAAGGCCTGCGGACCTCGGTGGGTATCGTTGTGGAAACCGGTGAGGCACGCCGAGTGCACGATTTCTGTTGTCTTGCCGGTTATGGGGCGGAAGCCATTAATCCTTATTTGGCGTTCGATACCTTATCTGCCATGGTGGGTGAGCTTAGCAAAGATCTGGACCCCAGCCTAGATCAGGAAGAGGTACATAAGCGTTACATTAAGGCGGTCGGCAAGGGTATCCTCAAGGTAATGTCTAAGATGGGGATCTCAACCTATCAATCCTACTGTGGAGCACAAATATTCGATGCGGTTGGCCTGTCTCATGATTTCGTGGAGAAATTCTTCACCGGCACCCATAGTGTTATCGAAGGGGTGGGGCTACAGGCTATCGCCGAAGAAACGTTCCAGCGCCATTCCGCTGCATTTAGCAATACACACAACTCCCACCGTGCCCTTGATGTGGGGGGCGAGCTAGCTTACCGCTTGAACGGTGAGCATCACGTATGGACACCTGAGAGCATGGCCAACCTCCAGCATGCGGTGCGCGCCGGTGACTATGCAAAGTTCAAGCAATATTCCCAGCAGATCGACGAGCAGACCGAGCAGCTCAAAAATTTGCGGGGATTGTTCGAGTTTAAGTTTACTGCTCGGCCTATCCCTCTGGAAGAAGTAGAACCGGCCGAGTCCATTGTCAAGCGCTTTTCCACTGGGGCAATGTCGTTCGGTTCCATCTCTTGGGAAGCCCATACCGCCCTGGCAATCGGTATGAACCGCCTGGAGGGTAAGTCTAACACCGGCGAGGGAGGAGAGGAGCCTGACCGTTATGTACCTTTACCGAACGGTGATTCTATGCGCTCGGCCACCAAACAGGTGGCTTCTGGCCGTTTCGGCGTAACTACCGAATACCTAGTCAATGCTTCTGATATTCAAATCAAGATGGCTCAGGGAGCCAAGCCAGGAGAAGGTGGACAGTTACCGGGGCACAAGGTAAATGAATGGATCGCCAAGGTGAGGCACTCCACACCGGGAGTAGGTTTAATCTCGCCACCGCCACATCACGACATCTATTCTATCGAGGATTTGGCACAGCTCATTCATGATTTGAAGAATGTGAATCCCCGGGCCCGCATCAGTGTAAAGTTGGTCTCAGAGGTCGGGGTGGGCACTATCGCGGCGGGAGTCTCCAAGGCCCACGCGGATCATGTAACCATTTCAGGAGACGAGGGAGGGACCGGAGCCAGTCCACTGACTTCGATCCAGCATGCGGGTTCTGCCTGGGAGATCGGACTCGCCGAGACACACCAGACTCTGGTGCTGAATAAACTGCGCGGGCGTATCGCAGTACAGGTAGACGGCGGCTTGCGCACTGGGCGAGACGTGGCCATCGGCGCCATGCTGGGGGCCGATGAGTTTGGTTTTGGCACCGTCTCATTAATGGCCATTGGTTGTATTATGATGCGCAAATGTCATCTGAACACCTGCCCGGTAGGTGTGGCCACCCAAGATTCAGAGTTGCGTAAACGCTTCCCCGGTCAACCTGAGCATCTCATTAACTTCATGTTATACGTTGCTGAGGAGGTGCGTGAGATCATGGCTAAGCTCGGTTTTCGAAGATTCGAGGAAATGGTCGGTCGTTCCGATAAACTGGATGTTCGCCAGGCCATTAACCACTACAAGGCCAAGGGATTGGATTTCTCACGCATTTTGCATAAACCTGAAGTGGGTCCAGAGGTGGCCGTATACAACTGTGAGACTCAGGATCACGGGCTAGAAAACGCATTGGACCATGTTCTTATAAAACGTTGTGCGCCCGCGCTGAAGGACGGTGAGCCGGTATTGATCGATAATCTTTCTGTACGCAACGTCAATCGCACGGTGGGGGCAATGCTCTCTGGCGAAGTCGCAATGCGCTATGGCCATAGGGGGTTGCCCGATGACACGATCCATATCCGGTGCCAGGGTACGGGGGGACAAAGCTTTGGTGCCTTTCTCGCCCGAGGCATAAGTATCGAATTGGTGGGGGATGCGAATGACTACGCGGGCAAGGGGTTGTGCGGCGGGCGAATTGTTATACGACCGCCGAAGCGAAGCAAGATTATCCCCGAGGAAAACATTATCGTCGGCAACACAGTGTTATATGGCGCTATCGGGGGCGAGTGTTATTTCCGTGGTGTGGCAGGGGAACGTTTCGCCGTGCGTAACTCTGGCGCTACGGCAGTGGTGGAAGGTGTCGGAGATCATGGTTGTGAGTACATGACGGGTGGTGTGGTGGTAGTGTTGGGCTATACCGGGCGAAACTTTGCCGCGGGCATGAGTGGAGGCGTGGCTTATGTGCTTGACCAACTTGGTGATTTCGAAAAACGATGCAATCTGGCGATGGTGGAATTAGCGCCCATTGCTGATGAGTCCCTCGCCTTGGAGGAACTCGATTATCAGGGAGGAGATCTGGAGGCCCACGGATTGGTGGATATCATGCGCGATATGACTCGCCACGATGCCCAGCGTCTGCGCACCCTTATTCAACGCCACCTTCACTACACCGATAGTGCGCATGCTCAGGAGATACTCGATCGCTGGGAGGATTATCTACCAAAATTCGTCAAAGTGATGCCAGTGGATTATCGCCGTGCTCTCGAGCAGATGCAGGCTAAATCCCGGCCAACGGAGCGTACTGGCGTGAGTCTAACGGTGGGAGGCTGAAAAACGATGGGCAAACCAACTGGATTTATGGAAATCCCTCGGCGTGATCGGGCCTACGGTCCGGTTTGTGAACGAGTTAAGAACAGCAAAGAATTTGTGATTCCATTGCCGGATGCCGAAGTACAAAACCAAGGCGCCCGTTGTATGGACTGTGGGATTCCGTTTTGTCACAACGGCTGTCCAGTGAATAATCTGATTCCAGACTGGAATGACATGGTTTATCGGGGGCATTGGCGGGAAGCCTTAGAGGCATTACATTCCACCAATAACTTTCCGGAGTTTACTGGTCGGATCTGTCCCGCTCCATGCGAAGCCTCCTGTACCCTCAATCTTACTGATGAGCCGGTTACTATCAAAACCATCGAATGCACTATCATCGATAAAGCTTGGCAAGAGGGCTGGGTGGCTCCCCAGATATGTGGGCATAGCACAGGGAAGACGGTGGCTGTGATAGGGTCTGGCCCCGCAGGTTTGGCCTGCGCCCAACAGCTCGCACGTGTAGGTCATAGTGTAGTGGTCTATGAGAAGAGCGCCCGCATCGGAGGGTTGTTGCGTTACGGCATACCCGATTTTAAGCTGGACAAGCGACTCATTGACAGGCGCTTGGCCCAAATGAAGGCCGAAGGGGTTGAATTTCGTACTAATTCCCATATCGGTCTAGACATACCCGCGCAACGGTTGGTGCAGGGGTTCGATGCAGTTGTACTGGCTGGTGGTTGCGAACAGGCCCGGAATCTGAATATTCCAGGTCGTGACTTCCTGGGCGTGCATTTCGCCATGGACTTTCTTACCCGGCAGAATTGGCGAGTCGGCGATGAGCCTTTTGTCGATGATCCCATCTTTAGCGCCAAGGGAAGGGACGTAGTGGTGATTGGTGGAGGCGATACTGGCTCTGATTGTGTAGGTACCTCCGCACGCCAGAGGGCGCGCTCCATTACCCAGATCGAATTGATGCCCAAACCGCCAGAGAGGGAGGAAAAGTTACTCATCTGGCCTAATTGGCCGATGAAAATGCGCACCTCTACCTCCCACGAGGAGGGCTGTGAGCGGGACTGGTCACTGAGTACCAAGGAATTTATCGGCATCGATGGACGAGTCAGTGCAGTAAAACTAGTACGTCTGGAATGGCGTCAGCAGGACGACGGCCGATTGGCTATGCAGGAGATTCCTGGCAGCGAATATGAAATTAGTGCCGATATGGTGTTGTTGGCTATGGGATTTATCCACCCCCTCCATGAGGGATTGATTAAACAGTTGGAAGTGAGTTTAGACGATCGGGGTCAGGTAGCCGCCAATACTCGGGACTACCGTACATCCGTGGATAAGGTGTTTGCAGCCGGGGATATGCGCCGGGGGCAATCCTTAGTCGTATGGGCTATTCGGGAGGGACGCCAGTGTGCCCAAGCAGTGGATGAGTATTTAATGGGGCAATCAAGTCTGCCGGCTTGACTGGTGACTGGTATACAACGCACCTTTCTATAGCGATGCCTTTTCATGTCCTAAGTCTGGCTCGCCGCTGTGGCGTAAAATATGTTGGCGAGCCGCATCACGCAATCTTAATGCTGTCTGCCAAGGATCCTGCTTGACTTCGCTCAGCTCAGCAGGTACCAAGGGTTTGCCTATGGTGACGCTCAGGGCTCCGCGACGGACTAATAAGGATTCCGGACGCAGGACGGAACGAGTACCACGGATCGCAATTGGGATGACCGGGATATTAGCCTCTACCGCCGCCATGAAAGCGCCCATGTGAAAGGACAGCACACCGGGCATGCGCGTGAAGGTGCCTTCGGGAAAGAAAAACAAGGATCGGCCTGCAATGGCGATCTGTGCGGCTCGCCGGGCGTCTGTTAGCGCCTGTTCTTTATCAACCCGGACCACGAACTCCGTGCGGATACGGCGCAAAAAAGCGTGGATCATGGGGTTCCCCTTTAGCTCTGATTTGGCCATGAAGCTGAATTCCCGCGGTAAGGCAGCGACGATGACAAAGGCATCCAAATAACTGGCATGATTGGCTACATACACGCATGCTGCGTCTTGTGACGGTAAGTATTCCGTTCCCCTGACCGTTATTGAAATGCCTGAAGAGAAAGCTAGGAAGCGGGCCATAGCACGCATGATACGCCAACGCCAGGTCTCACGCGGTAAGAGCATTACCGAGATGAACACGATTAAGGCAGTGAGCTGGAACAAGATCCAAGTATAGGCGGCGTAGAATCCCACACTGATGTAGCGCCCCAGCCGCCGCAATCCAGGCAGAAGCCCAGATAAGGCCAAGCGGGTAATCTGCAACCATAAGGCCCTATGGGCTCGACCCACGAGTCCACGCTCGAAGATTTCGCGGCAGGCCGCTCGTCGGATTTTACCGCTGGAGGTTTTAAGTACGGTATTGGGGGGCGCCAGAACCACTTCATCAGGTGGGCTCCAGACCAAATCTGTGGTCGCAGCGTTGATTTTGGTCCGTATTTCGTTTAGGGTCGAAGGGTCGGTTACATGGGTCTCTGCTAATATCACTAGACGCTCGGTGCCGGATTTGGGGTCGATGCTACCGAAAACAGCCACTCGACCGTTTCTGATTCCCGCGATCGTACCGACCGCCTGTTCCAGTTCGTGGGGATAGATATTGCGCCCAGCGCGAATGATGACATCCTTTGTACGGCCGGTGATGTAGATCTCACCTGCTGCAATATAGGCCAGGTCACCCGAATCTAACCAGTCATCGTGGAACAGCTTTCGAGTTGCTTCAGGATCACGGAAATAGCCACTGGTAGCCGAGGGACCGCGAAACTCTAACCGACCCTGGTGGCGTTCGGGTAGCTCATTACCAGCCTCATCGACGATACGCACCTGATGACCCGGCAATGGATATCCGCAGCCCACAAAGCGCAGCGCATCGAGATCGGAAGGCCTAGCTGGTAAGGCTCGGCTGGTGCGCATAAGGGCCTTGCGCTGTACGCGGTCGATGTAAGGAGGGCGAGTTAAGGGGGGAAAGCTCACTCCGAGCGAGCATTCGGCTAGCCCATAGACGGGGAACATGGCTTGCGTACGAAAGCCGTACGGCGCAAAGCGTTGGCAAAATCGTTCGATCGTCTCTGGGTTTACGGCTTCAGCTCCATTAAAGGCGATGCGCCAGTGGCTTAAGTCTAATCCTTTTAAAGATTGGACATCGATATTCTTTAGACATAGTTCATAGGCGAAATTGGGAGCCGCAGACAGCGTGCCGCGGAATCGGTGCAAAGCCCATAGCCAGTGCTGAGGATGGGCTAGAAACGTGAGAGGAGACATGATTACCAGGGGCACGGCAAAATACAAACTACCCAACCAGGCGCCTATTAAACCCATGTCGTGATACAAAGGAAGCCAACTTACGAATACGTCGGTTGCGGTGGCTTGAATGGCCTGACCGTCGGCACGGATATTGGCCAGCAGATTGGCATGTGTAAGAACGACCCCTTTGGGATTGCCGGTGCTGCCTGAGGTATATTGCATTAAACAGGTATCCTGCGCACTAATGGGGGGGTTCACAAAACCTTTCCCTTCGCAGGCGAGCTCTTCCGGTGTGGCTACACTACGAAGAGTTTCTACCTGGGATTTCAGCAATCGTGCAAGGTTCTTGGCTTCGGACACGGTGATGAGTAGGGCACTTCGACAGTTGGTGAGTATGCTACTCTGCCGCTTTAGATGGTCTTCAAGTTGGCTCAGTCGCACGGGTGGATAGATGGGGACGGGGATACCGCCGGCCAACAATACGCCATAGAAACAAAAAAAATACTCTTTGCTGGTAGGCAGCATAAGGGTAACCGTTTCAGCAGGTTGTAAACCACGGCGCTGGAGTCCTGCTGCTACCGCTAGAGCACCTTGATTGAGCTGGCTATAGCTGATGACATCACCCTCGCCCGCCTCGCTATAAAGTTGTATGTGGACACGGTCCGGTTGTTTGGAAACATGCCAATTCAATACCTCGATGAGGGTTTGCGCACCTTCGGGGACAACCTTGGCCTCGCCTGATATCAGCTCGCCTAGCTTCACTTCATTTGAGGATTTCTGTCGGCCGGTCGCACCCAGCATGGTTCGTAATAGATCGCGAGGTGTCTCTGCACTCGCGAAAACTGATTCAGGCAGAGTCACGTTAAACTGTCGCTCGATCCGCCCGAGTAGCTCGACCCGAGCAAGGCTGTCGATGCCTAAATCTTTATCTAACCGGTCGTCGAGGGTCACCGATCGGGAAGGCGCAATCTGTTTTGGATTAATTTCCTTTACGAGTGTTTGTACCAATTGGAGCATGCTTGCTGCCCATTGATCCGCGTTGTTTCCAGTATTTTTATCAGGTTTCTGATAAGACATGTTCTTTCTGTAAGGTATCGAGTCGCTATGGACTCCGTTTAAAAAGTTTCGGTCCGTCTCTTATGTGCGGGGTAGCGGATAAGGTTTAGAACCCCTACATAGCAATTAAACGTACCGTGTGTCGATACTTTTTGAACCACATTGTATAAACTCTTAGCTGAATGCTAAGTTGAAATCGTTTGATAAGTATCTTGGTTACGGTACAATATTTCACTGATAGGTTGTATCTATAATGTGAACTGGCGAAGCGTTGTATCGCAAAACAATCTCTATTCAATCAATTAGGAAGAATAGTGTCATATGGATGTTGCGTTTACGAACCCAAAATTCAAACAATAATTGCGGAATAACCTGAACAAAGAATCAATATCATGAGCCGATTTGGAGTGTTTAAAAGCTGTTTTAAAACCCCTCAGGCGAGTGCAAGACTAAGGCAAAAATCGGTGAGAAAGCGCAGTTTACACGGGAGTAAATGAGAGCATTTTGAGCCGATTTTTAAGGCCGGATTGCGCCGCATCAGGAGTTTTAAAACAGCTTTTAAGCAACGTGATGATACGTGAATTTTTCGGTGAGATAATAAACATTGTAAACAATGCATGACAGGCCGTACCATTATTCAGCTTTAACAATGCCGTCGTACTGATTTGGGCCTGGGAAATATCGCAGATAATATCGGTGCTGAGTCTACTTTTCGCTACAAATGGAGCAAACTTCGTGTTTTAATCAGGAATGGCCTATCCTCTCTCACTAGTGAGGGGTATAGCGCTTTCTCGTGCGTAGGTAAGGGGGTGAAGGAAAAGATATGACTACTTCCTCATCCGCTTCAAACATTCCTAAGGGAAATTGAAACTTTCATATACCATTCACAGGAGATGAGGAGTCATTAAATGAACAGAAGATCCATTCTGAGATACAGTGGCTTACTGGCCCTCGGTTACAGTAGCCTTTTAGTCGTCAATACAGCACAGGCTATGGATTTCAGTCCCATGAAATGGATGAACCCGTCGAGATGGTTTGGCG
>JAAUXY010060962.1_pt1 | contig 12566 bp, 10 predicted proteins | sample 7278121 | NCBI WGS metagenome assembly JAAUXY01 (sample SAMN14350117, study PRJNA611818) | marine sediment metagenome | isolation source: surface marine sediment (1.8m) | place: French Polynesia: Moorea | collected 2018-08 | reverse complement strand
GAACGCTGCGTTTTACCCTCGAGGCGATGCGGCGCGGTCTCGGGCTCGAGGCGGAGGGACCTGAAGCCGAGAGGACGACCGATGAGTGATTCCGGTCCTCGACCGGCTCGCGGCGCGTCGGCCCGGCTCGCCCGGCTCGGCGTGGCGGGCGCCAGCATGGCGGGGCGCAGCGCTCTGGCCCGGGTGCGCAAGGTCGGGGCGGGAGTCGAGCGTCGCCGAGAGATCGACGCCGCGACCGATGAGCGCAACGCGGCTCAGCTGTTTCAGACGCTGAGCGGGATGCAAGGCGCGGCGACGAAGATCGGGCAACTGCTCGCGCAGCAGACGCATACTTTGCCGGAGCCCTATACGCGTCGTCTGGCGACGCTGCACTGGCAGGCACCGCCGATGCACGGCACGTTGGCCCGCACTCAGGTGCGCCAGCAGTTGGGGCGCTATCCGGAAGCGATCTTTACCGACTTCGAGCGGCGGCCGTTCGCCGCCGCCTCCCTCGGCCAGGTGCACCGGGCCCGACTGCAAGACGGAACGCCGGTGGCGGTGAAGATCCAGTATCCGGGCATCGACCGCACGGTGGTGAGCGATCTGCGCATTTTCGAGGGGTTGCTCAAGACCCTCGGCTGGAGTCGACGCGAGTATCCCGAGATCTGGGACGCGGTGGGGGAGGTGCGCGAGCAACTCTTGAAGGAGACGGATTACCTTCAGGAAGCGGCCGCGATGGATGAGTTCCGCCGGCTCTTGAAGCCTCGGAGGGACGTCATCGTCCCTCGATCTTTTCCGGAGCTGTCCACCGAGCGGATCCTGACGATGGAGCTGATCTCAGGCGCTCATCCGGGGGAAGGCTCGCCCGCCTTGCCGGAGCACGATCGGGTCGCCGAGCGTCTGCTGGATCTCTTCTTTCACCAGACGTTCGAGTTGGGCTATCTGCACGCCGACCCGCATCCCGGCAACTACCTGTTTTGCCGCGACGGGCGCCTGGCGATTCTCGATTTTGGCTGTACGCAACGGCTCGCCAAGAGCCTGATGGACCCGGTGCGGGCGCTTTTTGAGCTGCCGCTCGAGGAAACCGTGGAGCACGAGCGGCTGTATCGGCAACTCGGGTTTTTGGACGCCGGTGCGGGCGAGCCGGCGGAGAGGCGGGAAGCGCTGGCCGCCCTGCGACGGCTCGATCTTGGGAAATATCACCAGGGCGAAGCTTTCGACTTCGCGGACTCGAGCTATCTGCATCAGATGAACCAGGCGCTCGCCGACCTTGCCAGGCTCGGAGTCGCCCAGCGCGGGTTCATCTTCTATATGCGCGCGCGGCTCGGCCTCTATCACCTGTTTCATCAGCTCGGCGCCAAGCTGCGCTGCCGAGACATCGTGCGCCCCTACCTGGCGCCTCCTAGCCCTCCTCGATAACCGGTCTCCATCACCTCTGAACCCGTCCAGAGGCGGCCCGGTGTTCGACTGGTAAGCCTCTATGTCAAAAAATGAACTAGTTCACTCGGGAGTACATCATGAGCCAAAACGCGAACTCTCGCTTGCAAGCAGTCTCCATCACGGTCCTGACCCTTGTTCTTCTCGACGCGGTCCTGCTGTTCCTGGTCTGGCTGTCGACGTTCGTTTTGGAAACCTACAGCTGGGGGCTGTTTGTCCTACTGCCTTTCGTCTTCGGTCTGGCGACCGCGTGGGTTGCCAATCTCTTGCGTCCTCGCGACGCGGGTGAATGTACCTTTCTGGCTTTTATTGCTCTGGTGATCGCCGCCTTCGTAGCTCTGGTGATCGGCTTCGAAGGCGTGATCTGTCTGGTCATGGCGTCGCCGTTGATCATTTTCCTGACCTTGGCCGGTTGCTGGGTGGGAGTCCTGCTTCTACCCCGAGAGCACCTGCAAAAAGTTCTTCCCGTGATGTTGGTCCTGACGCCTCTGCTGATGGGTTTCGAAGCCGCGATCGAGCCCGAGCCGCCGCTCTATGCGGTGAAGACCGCGGTCGAAATCGATGCGCCGCCGGAGGTGGTCTGGCACCATGTGGTGTCGTTCTCGGAGATCATGGAGCCCGAAGACTGGATCTTCAAGACCGGTCTGGCGTATCCGATCACCGCCAGGATCGAGGGCAGCGGCGTCGGGGCGATTCGCTACTGTGTGTTTTCTTCCGGTGCCTTCGTCGAGCCGATCGAAGTCTGGGACGCGCCGCGCTTGTTGCGCTTCACGGTGACTGAGAATCCACCGCCGATGCAGGAATGGAACCCTTTCCACGACACACATCCGCCCCATCTCGACGGTTTTCTGACTTCCCGACGCGGGCAGTTCCTGCTCGAGCCGCTACCCGGCGGAGGTACCCGGCTCGAGGGGACCACCTGGTACCAGCATGGCTTGTGGCCGGCGACCTACTGGCGCTGGTGGTCGGACGCGATCATCCACCGCATCCACGAGCGGGTGCTGAATCACGTCGCGAGTTTGGCGGAGGGTGCGTAAGCCAGTAGCTTCTAGCTATCGAAGCGGTCGGCATAGGATCTGGTCCTCCCCCTTTAGCAAAGGGGGAGTTAGAGGGGGATTCTCTGCCCACTCGAACGCTAGAGTCGCCGGAGAATCCCCCCTCAGTCCCCCCTTTTTCAAAGGGGGGAAGCTCGGCCTGTGCCCTGCCTGGTAGCTTGGCTGATCTGGATGATTTATTTTCCCCGCGACCCTGGCGAGCCCGTTATTTCTTGGACGTCGTCGGGGGCCAGCGCTGGAAGGTCGGTCCCGCGGTCTGGCCGTCGTCGAACGGGATCTTCATCAGCGCGACGGCCTGATACTTGAGCTCGTACATCAAGCCTACGGCCTTGACCAGCTGATCCGGCTCACCGTTGAAGGATTCGTGCAGGACGTCCAGCAGCTGGGTGTAGCACTTGCTGAACTCGACCGACTTGTGCCACAGCTCGCTGCCTTCGTCGTAGTCTTCTACCCGCGGATTGCGGCGCATGTTGTAGACGCGGTCCCAGTCGACCGGAAACGGCTCGCCGGTGGGGCCGGACCTGGGCGTGTCGCCGTGCTGGTAGTAGCGGCCCTCGTAGATCTCGTTGAAACGGTAGTAGTGCGCGACCTCTTCTTCTTGGCCGAATCTCCGTTTGTCGCCGTCCCAGATCATGAGGTGATCGTGGACCTCGTAACCTTCGCCTTGTTCGACGATCTCGTCGAGGGCCTCGAGGGCCGAGTCGAGGTCGCGGACGACGATCACCTTGCCGCCACCGCCGTAGTAGAAGGTGTCGGGATGGACCTGCTTGGCGGGATCGCCGCTGAACAGGTTCGGGTTGTCCTGGCTGAGATCCTTCAATGCGTTTTCGATCGCCAGGTAGACCTCGCCGATGGTGTCGGGGTCGTTCGGGTCAGCCTGCTTCGGCGGCTCGGGCTGCTCGATTCTGAGAAAGGTTTGGATCGAATCCCGGGAGAACTTCTCGATGCTCGCCCGAAACGGCGGATCGGTGTAGTCGCTGATGATCGGCAGCTTGGCGCCCTTGCCCTTGTACTCGGGGACGAAGCGGGGGCCGTTGATGCTCGGCTCGCCGCCGACGGCGTTGAGCACGTTGGCGGCCAGGGTCAGGTGCAGCATTTCTTCCATCACCACGCTGCGGATGACCTCTGCCGACGGCTCGTTGGTGCCGTCCTCGAGGGAGTAGAGCGCCGCGAGGTAGAGCGGAATGGTGGAATGCTCGAGCTCGATCGCGTCCTGAAGCGCCGCGCGTAGCCGCTTCTCGTTGGTGATCGGCAGTGGGTATTTTGCTTTTCCCATGGCGACGCCCCTATTTCAGGTCCTGCATGATGTTCTCGGCCGCCCAGACCGACAGCGCGGCGATGGTCAGGGTCGGGTTGGAGGTCCCGAGGGTCGACATGTTGCCGCAGCCGACGAGGTAGAGGTTGTCGTGGTCCCAGGTCCGCTGGCGACGATCGACCACCGAGTCGCTGCGGCTGGTGCCCATGCGGTGGGTGCCGACCACGTGGCCGGCACCGCGGAAGACGTAACCCTGGGGCTGCCCGGCATCGTCGACGCCGTAGGTGTAGTAGCCGGGCTGGGTCGGGTCGTCGTAGTTGGTGAAGTCTTCGACTCCGAGGCGCTGGAACAGGCTGGTGTTGACCGCCTTGGCGGCGGCGATGCCGGCCTTGGTGTAGTCGGACAGGTCGTAGTGGATCACCGGCCGGTAGTTGCCGAGCTGGTCGAGGTAGCTCGCGTCGATGGTGACTCGGTTCGACGCCCGGGGCAGGGGCTCCGGCTCCCAGGCGATGCGGAACTGGCGCGGCACGACGTCGGCCAGCCGTCGCCTCAGGTCGCGGCCGAAGAGATTGTATTGATCGACCATCTCCTCGACGTCGGAGTTCGGCGAGCCGGTGGGCCAGCTCCAGCCCCAGTTGCCGATCTCGACCCGGAAGGACGCGTGCTCGCGGCGAAAGTCGCCGTCGCGAAAGGAGGCGATGCCCGAGGTCGAGCCCGGGCCGCGAAAGCTGCCGATGTTGCGCGGCAACAGCCCCCAGGTGACGAAGCAGGGGTGGTCCATGAGGTTGCGCCCGACCTGATCGCTCGAGTTGGCGGCGTTCGACGCCAGCAGCAGCTTGGCGGTCTCCATGGCGTGGGCGGCGACCACCACTACCTTGCCGCGTGCCACCCAAGTGGTGTGGTCGGGCTGTTGAGGATCGTGGTAGGTCTTGTAGACCACGCCTGAGATGCGGCCCGAATCCGGATCGATCTCGAGCTTCGAGACCACCGCCCGGGTGATCAGGTCGGCGCCGAGTCGCTGGGCGGCGACGACCGACTTCATGGCGTTGTATTTGGCCTGCACCGGGCAGATCGGTACGCACGCGGAGTTGCCTTCGCAGCGCTGACCCTGGTCGGGATTGTCGACGGCGCCCACCGGTTGGTAAGCGTAGGTCTCGCCGGTCTCCGGATCCTGGTAGTGGCGATTGGGCATCGAGTTGCGTCCCTGCGGGGTGCTCTCGACCGACAGCTCGACCTCTTCGCTGCCGAAGGGAACCTTCATGCCGCGGATCCGGCGGGTGAGGTAGTGGTCGAGGTAGCTCTGGGGGATCTTGTGCATCGGGTACTGGTAGTCGCCGAAGTACCTTTCTGGATCAACCCCGGGATAGACCTGATCCTCGACGTCCGCCGAGACCCCGATCTCGCGCTCGGCGATTTCGTAGTAGGACCTGAGGTCCCAATAATCGATCGGCCAGTCGACTCCGTGGCCGTAGCGCGAGCGCAGCTTGAAGTCGTTGGGCAGCATGCGCAGGCAGGTGCCGAGCCAGTGCAGGGTGGTCCCGCCGGTGTTGCGGGTATAGCCGCTGGAGAAGGGTAGAGGGCCGTATTGCACCAGGTAGCGCTGGACGACCGGCGACTCCAGGATGCGCCGGAGATTGGCGTCGTTGGGCTGCGGCGCGTCCGGATTGTAGGCGTAGGGCGAGTTGGGCACTTTGACCGTGTTGGTGTAGTAGTCGTCGACGAAGGTTCGGTAGCCGTTCCAGGTCATGCCGGTGCCTTCTCCGGCCTCGAGGATCAGCACGCTCTTGCCCTGCTCCGCCAGGCGTTTGGCGACGATGCCGCCGCAGATGCCGGCGCCGACGATGACGACGTCGTAGTGGGTTCGTGGGCTCATCGCGATCGCCTCCCGGGTGGGAACTGCCAGGTGCCGAAGCCTTCTTGCTTCGCGCCCTGGGGATGGGCGCCGATGGCGTCCCAGACCAGACCCTCGCGGTAGGCCGCGGGGCTGGGGATCTGATCCTGATTGCTCTGGGGATCGGCGGGGCCGTGCTCGGCCCACCAGCTGGTCGGTAAGGCGTCCCACTGGCCGAGGTACCAGAGCTTGACCAGGTTGCGACCCACCGGCCCGAGCACCGCGTCGCTCATGATCTCCCGTCTGACCGCTCGGTCGAGACGCACACCGTTGCCACGGACGCTGCCTCGGGCACGGTCCCAGGCTGCCATCAGCCGCGAGCGAATGTCGTCGCCGGCCAGGTCGCCGAGCTGGGTCCAATAGAAGTCGACCAACCCGGTGCCCTGAAGATCGACGGTTTTGTAACCTGTCAGAGTGACCGAGAGATCCAAGAACTCGACCGGTGCCTTTTCCTGCGTCATGGCATAGGACTCCTTTCACCGATGGAGGCGCTGCCGGTGCGTGCGGTCTCGATAGACCTGATACATCTGCGGTACGCCTAGCCTACAACGCTCGGTCGCCTGGCGGCAATGACTCGGCCCGGTCCTCTTTGGTCGCTATTCCTCCGTTCAGAGGGCATTCCCCCTCGCCACCGCGGCGAGGGGATGCTTGTGCTAAGGTGAGAGAGAGGTCGTATGATGGTCAATCCCCAGAAAATCTATCGCGAGACCGTTCAGGGAATGTCGCGTGAAGAACGTCTCCAGCTTGCGGCCCTGATCCTCAACGGACTTGCGGGTTCTGCTGTGTCTTCGGGCGCGGCTTCTGTAGATGCCGAAATCGGAAAACTCTATGACGAGATTGCACGATTGTCGGAGACGGCAGCTTCGAAGCCGGCTGCCCGGGCACAGTTGAAGGTGCTGTGGCGTCGGCTCAGGGAACTTCAGTCGCAGGAGGCTCTGGCGTTTCGTCTTGCTTTCCAGGAGAGCCGTGCCGAACCCATGGCTGCGGGGAAGGAAATCCTGGCAGAGGCCAGAGCTTTGAGACGTCAGCTTGAAAGTCTTGCCTCCGCAGACCCGGCCGCCTGAGGAGCCGACCGTCAGGCGCCACGCTCCGAAGCCTGCTCGGCAGTGGACAGCCTATCGGGACTGCTTGAGATGGGACTTCGGCTTCACATGTGCTTTCTGTCTCTTGCATGAAGCGGACCTCTTTGGTGGCCTCGGAGGCGAGGGGCTGGGCGGTACGACGATCGAACATCATCGCCCGCGACGTGAGGATCCTGACCTGCAGGGTGACTACGGCAATTGCCTCTATTGTTGCCGGTTCTGTAACCGAGCGCGCTCGAACCGTCCGGTAGAAAGCCGAGGCCGGAGGCTGCTGGATCCATCGCAAGAGGCTTGGGGCGAGCACTTCATTGTTCGCGAGGATTCGCTTGAGCCGATCTCAGGAGACGCTGACGCGAGCTACACGCACGAGGCCTATGACCTTGATGATCCAAGGAAGATTGAGAGGAGGCGTGCTCGGCGGCTCTTTCTGACGGAACAGATCGCATTCCTAGAAGAGCTGGACGGCGAGATCAAGAGCCTTATGAGGCTTGCTGAGCAGCTTCCGGAAGAAGAATCCGATCTTTTTGTCGAGGTTGTCCAAATGGTGCAGGGGCTTCGAAAGCACAGATCCAGGGCTTTGATGGATCTTGGGCGTTATGCCGCGATCCCTCCCGATGCCCCTACAGAATGTCGCTGCGGTACGACCGAGATGCACTCTCTACCTGCCGAACTGGACAGCCAAAGCTGGCGGCCAGGCGGGTAAGCTCACAGCAAATGCTTTCCATTGGACTGGTGCAGGAAGGCTACACGGCCTTGCGAGCGCCCTCCGGCTTGCCGCCCTCGGTCGGTCGCATATCGATGTTGCCGCGAAAGTGGCAACCGTTGTCGAGAGTCACCCTGGGAGCTCTCGCGTTGCCGTTTACCTTGCCGGATTTGCGGATCTGTATTTCGTCGCCGAAGAGGTCGCCGGTGACTTCGCCGTCGATACAGATCCGCTTGCCGTGAATGTCGGCCTCGACCCGGCCGCTGGCACCCACGGTGACATTGTTCTTTCGCAGCTCGATCGCACCTTCGACGCGGCCTTCGATCAGGAGGTCTTCACTGCCGGTGATGTCCCCTTTGACCTGAATCGACGGGCCGATGGTCGCCGCGGACTGTTTCTTGGCGAGCGGCGGTTGTTTCGGAGCCGGGACTGACTTGGGCTCAGGACGGGCGGCAGGCGCCGGTTGGATTTCGGATTCGGGAGCGGCTTCGTTTTTCTTCCACATGATGTCTTCTCCAGATGTTTGAGTAAGTCTCTTATTTGCATTAGGCTATGAGTGGGATGGAGTCCTGTCAAGAGGTGGCGCGACTCGCCGGCGGGATTGCGACGGAGGGCGAATCGGGTATGCTTCGCTCATTCGGGAGTCGATGGCGGCTCTCGTGCTGATGTTGCCGAGCCGAGATGCAAACCTACGCCAACGCCCTCTTGATCGCGATGCCGGTGTTTCTGGTGTTGGTCTTGGCGGAGAGCATCTACGGGGCGGTCAAAAGACGGCAGACCCTCAATAGCCTGGATACGATCTCGAGCCTCAGCTCGGGGGTGACCAACGTCATCAAGGACTCCCTCGGCCTGGTGATCGTGATCGTTTCTTATCCGTTCCTGCTGAAGTATCTGGCTCTGTTCGAGATCGAGGCCACGTGGCTGCTTTATATCGTTGGCTTTGTCGCCATCGACTTCGCCGGATACTGGTCGCACCGGCTCAATCACAAGGTCAACTTTTTCTGGAATACGCACGTCATTCATCATTCGAGCGAGGAGTTCAACCTGGCTTGTGCCCTGCGCCAGTCGATCTCGAACATCCTCGGCATTTACTCGATTTTCCTGATTCCTGCCGCGGTTCTCGGCGTGCCGGCCAAGGTGATCAACGTCATCGCGCCGATCCATCTCTTCCTGCAGTTCTGGTATCACACCCGGCACGTACCCAAGCTCGGCTTCCTGGAATACTTGATCATCACTCCGTCTCAGCACCGGGTGCACCACGCGATCAACAAGGAGTACATCGACAAGAATCTGGGGCAGATCTTCCCCTGGTGGGATCGCATGTTCGGTACCTTCCAGGAAGAGCTCGATGACGTGCCCCCGGTTTACGGCATCACTCGCCCGGCGCGGACCTGGAATCCGATTCGAATCAATTTTCAGCATCTCTGGTTGTTGATCCAGGACGCCTGGCGCACCGAGAGCTGGCGCGACAAGCTGCGGATCTGGTTCATGCCCACGGGCTGGCGCCCAAGCGATGTCATCGAACGCTATCCGGTGGCCAAGATCGAAGACGTCTACAACTTTGAGAAGTATCGGACGGAGGCGTCGCGTTTCCTCGTCGTCTGGTCTTGGTTTCAGTTCGCGATCACCTCGCTGCTTTTGTTTTATATGTTCTTTCGCTTCACCGAGATCGGCTTGCCGAATCTCCTGGTGTACGGCGGCTTCATCTTCGTCGGTATCTATGGTTATAGCTCGCTGATGGACAGGCTGCGCAGCGGGATCTGGATCGAAGTCGTCCGCGGCGTCGCCGGGGCGGCCTTCATCGTCGCATCCGGCGGCTGGTTCGGGATAGAAACCCTCGTCCCCGGGGGCAGCGCGATCGTCTTGGGTTACTTTGTCGCGACCGCGATCGGCGGTGCTCTCTATGCCTGGTACGAGCTGCCGCAGTCCGTTTCGATGCCTCTCACCGCGGAGTGAGATCGATGGGAATTCTGGTTCAGGTCGAAGCGGTCGCCAGGCCGGAATGTGTCAGCCAGGTCGTCCAGTTGCTGAAGCACGGCTTTCCTGACACGCGCTCATCTGAGGGGTGTCGTGACATCACGGCATATCTGAATGAGGACGGCAGAACGTTCGTTGTGATCGAACACTGGGACTCGAAGGAGCAGTACCGGAGATATCTCGCCTGGCGTACCGAGGTCGGCGCCATGGAGAGGCTCGAAGCTTTGCTCGAGGTGCCGCTGAACATTCGTTTCTTTTCTGCCGTCGATGCCTGATCAACCACTAGCCTTGCGCTGCCCAGATCAATCTTTTGATCCGTCAGGCCGGTGGCGAGCCCGCTCCCTGGGTGAAGCGCACTCAGTAGTCTTCCGGCAGGCTCTGCCGCCAGGCGCGCTCCCGCGGCACGGCGAGGGCGAGCCACAGGACGCCGCACAACAGCTGGATGCCGGCGAAAACCTGGATTCCTGAGCGCAGGGTCAGAATCTCGGATTCGAGCAGTAGACTGGCGATCAAGATGGCGCCGGCGTCGAGCAGGGTCAAGAGCAGCCACTCGCTGGCAAAGACCCGGCCGCGCACCGCATCGGGGCTGCGCTCCTGGAGCAGTACGGTCGAGAAGGTCCAGTTGGCGCCGCTGGTCGCGTGGGCCAGAACCACCGGCAGTAGGATCCAGGCCGTCCAGGCGACGCTGCCGACGGTAAAGTAGTTGACGGCGCTGAAGCAGATGCCGAGTCCGAACATCGCCGGCCACCATCGCCGGGCCGGCACCAGGGCACGGGCGACGATCGGGCCGATACCGGTGCCCAGGCCCCGGGCGGCGTAGAGCAGACCGATACCGATCGACGGCGAGCCGGGCATCAGCCGCGCGCCGAGGAGCGCCAGCATATAGACCATGGCGTTTCCGGCGAGGGTCCAGGCTGGCTTGACCAACAAGGCGCGGGCGACGTGGGGATGGCCGAGAACGTAGCGCCAGCCGCTCAGGATGCCTTGGGCAGCCGTGCGCACCAGGGGCCCGCTCGGCCGCTCGGTGCGCTGGGGGATGGTGGTGCGCAACAGATAAGCGGCCGATACGCAGTAGCTGAGGCTGTCGATGACGAAGACAGCCTGCAGACCTAGCAGGTCGGCGGCGAAGCCACCGGCCGCCGCGCCCACCGCCAGGAGCGTCGACCAGGTGGCCGCCAGCAGGGCGTTGGCGGTGAGCAGGTCTCGCGCTGAGACGATATTGGGAATCGACGCGCTGCGGGCGGGGATGAAGAGCGCGCCGATCATCATCTGGGCCATGGCCAGGGCGTAGAGCAGCGGCACCTCCCGCGCTTCGTCGACCCACAGGAAGCCGAGAACCAGAACTGCCCGGGCGAGATCACAGGCGATCATCAGTCGCCGGCGGTTCAAACGATCGGCGATCAGACCGGCAAAAGGCGCCGCCAAGGCGAAGCCCAGCAGTTTGACGATGAATACCCAGCCGAGGGCCATCGGCGAGCCGGTGAGCTTCTCGACCAGGGTGTAGACGGCGACCATGTTGAACCAGTCGCCGAACATCGAGGCGATGTCGGCAATCCAGATGCGCCGCAGGTTACGGTTGCCGCGGAGCAGCTCGACATAGGGTCTCATCGTCCCGAGCCTATACGCCCGGATCGGGCGTCCGGATCAGCGCGGTCCAGAGCTTCGGCGCCGGTCTCTCAGTCCGCGCGACCGCGCTTGCCGCTGAGCCAATCCTCGTAGACGCCGAAGGCTTTCATGTCGGTCGCGAGACTGGTGGTGTCGACCAGATTCTGGATCTCCGCGCGGGTCTGGCGGCTCCAGTCGACATCCATGTTGGCGAAGCCGAGGGTCACCGCCGCGGCGATCGCGGCATTGAGCCGCAGCTGCTTCAAATCGACTTTGTCAAAGGTGTCGGATCGGGCGTGGTAGTTGGGGCCGTAGTTTGCCGACTCCTGGGACGCCACCAGGTTGCCGATGCCGTGCACCATGAAGTCATAGTTGTCGGTCCCGACGATCGGGATGTCGAGATTGTGGAACGGGCCGAGACCCGCGACCGGCTCGAGCGCCCGCTCGACCGCCGCCAGGAGCTCGGGGCGACCGCCGGTGAAGAAGCCATCGATGCGGCCCGAGCCGATATCGAACGACGCCGCCATGACGTGACGATCGAGCTCTTCCGTATGGCTTTCGACATAGCCGCGGGAACCGTTGAGTCCCTGCTCCTCACCATTCCACAGGGCGAAGCGGATGGTTCGCCTAGGAGTGATGCCGAGGCGCTTCATCTGACGTGCGACGTCGATCAGCATGGCGACGTTGCAGCCGTTGTCGAGGGCGCCGGTGCCCAGACCCCAGGAGTCGAGGTGGGCGCCGGCGATGACGATCTCTTCGGGCGTCTGGGACCCCTTGATCTCGCCGATCGGGTTGTAGCTCTCGTAAGGCCCACCGGAGCGAACCGCAACGCGTGCCGTCACCGTCAATCCAGCGCCATCGCGCAACAGGCGTAGGGCGCGGCTGGCGCCGTCGCGCTCCATGGCCAGGATCGGGTGCCGATTCTTCGGTCCCAAGGCGGCGTTATGGCGGTGCAGGACGTCGCGCGGGCGCGAGCCCATATAGATCACTCCGGCGACGCCGGCGGCGAATGCCCGCGGCTCGAGGGCGGCGTTGCCGCGGTACTCCGCGAACAGACCGGCGATGTCGGTGAGCTCGTCGGTCTCGATCAAGATGAAGGCCCCCCTGGCGCTTTTCCCCAGGCGGGTGAAGTCGTCCGCGCTGCCGCGCCCGCCGTCCAGGAGCGGCGCGGTCAAGCCGTCCGCGGAAGTACCGGTCGAAAACGGCGAGGCTACGACGCGAGGCGCGAAGGCGATACCGTCGCCTCGAATTTCGACCGCCGCCGATTCGCCGAGCCACAGGGCCGGCATCTGGAAAGACTCCTGATAGGCGTCGACGCCGGCTTGGCGCAGCTTCTCCAGGGCCCAGTCGACGGATCGCAGGTTGGCTTGTGAACCGGTCGGTCGGCCGCCGATGGTGTCGGTCAGCTCGCGCAGGTCGTCGATCATCGGCGTCGATCCGAGCAGCGCCGCCACCAGGCGGTGGACGTCGTCGTCGGCGGCACATGCAGGCGCGGCGGTCCAGGCGGTCCAGCTCAGGCCGAGGAGAAGGAGGCTGAGGTGGCTGATCCTGAGGCAGTCTCTTGCGATGGACTTCATCGGTG
>JAAUXY010024098.1_pt1 | contig 12566 bp, 14 predicted proteins | sample 7278121 | NCBI WGS metagenome assembly JAAUXY01 (sample SAMN14350117, study PRJNA611818) | marine sediment metagenome | isolation source: surface marine sediment (1.8m) | place: French Polynesia: Moorea | collected 2018-08 | reverse complement strand
GGTAGGCAATCTCCTCCGCAGCCGGCGGATTGTCTGCCCATGCGGACAGCGCCTTGATGTCTTCGGCTTTGACTGTGTTGTCATCTTCGAAGCGCAGGAGATTCTCGAGCAGAATCTTCAGCGTGACCGGCAGGCGGGATATGTCACCCAGGCCTTCCGCTTCGGGAATGCTGTAGTAATCGTACTCCCTGTTTCCGACGTTCAGGGTCTTTTTGGCATTGAAAGTGTTCAGGCTCATGAATCAAGTCTGGTGGCAAAATTGGGGGGGCGTATTTTGCCTGAAAGGCCCGAAAATAAAAACGAAGTCGCGGAATACTTATCTTTCCGGGGAGGACTCGGCTACCCGCTCGTCGCGGCGGAACAGATGTTCGCCGCAGCGCCAGCAGTAGGTGGCTTCCCGGGGGTGGCCCTCCGCCGAGCACATGGGACAGGTGCGGGTGTTGGCGCGTCGGCGGTTTGCCTCGTTCAGCTCCATGGTCACAATGCCCGTCGGCACCGCAATGATGCCGTAGCCCATGATCATGATCAGCGTCGCCAGGGTTTTGCCCAGCGTAGTGGTTGGCGTGATGTCGCCGTAACCCACCGTGGTCATGGTCGTCACGGCCCAGTAGACGCTTTCCGGAATGCTGCCGAATTCGTCGTTTATGCCACCCTCGATGAGGTACATGAAGGACCCGAATATGACAACAAGCGCCAGAACCGAGCAGATGAATACGGTGATCTTGCGACGGCTTGCCACCAGCGCCTGGGTGATGAGCTCCGCTTCGCCAACGTAGCGGACCATGCGCAGCACGCGGAATATCCGCAACACTCTGAGCACGCGAATGACAAGCAGGTACTGCGTGCCGGTGAACCAGAGGCTGATGTAGGTCGGGATGATGCAGATGAGATCGATGATGCCGTAGAAGCTGCGAGCATAGAGCCACGTGTTCTGAATACACCAGAGTCGCATTGCATACTCGATGGTGAAGGCAATCGTGAAGAACCACTCAACCGCGTACAGCCAGTCGCCATACTCTTCGTGAATCCAGTCGACGGAGTCGAGCATCACCGCAAGGACGCTGATCATGATGAAGACGATGAGCGTGACGTCAAAGGCTTTCCCGGCAGGGGTATTCGCCTCGAAAATGACAATGCGTGCGGCGTCTTTGCTGAATGCCATAAAGTGCGACGCACGCCGGTCCGAGACCGGGTGCGTCGTGGAGTTGTTGTCCCGCGCCTTAGTTTACGCTGTTGTTAAGAGACCTTCACCTCGATGGTGCGGGGCATCTTGGCGGGCGTTTTGCCGATGCGCAGGTACAACACGCCGTCCTGACTGGTCGCTGTCACCGCTTCCGGATCGGCGTCTTCCGGCAGCTGGAAGTTACGGACGAAGCGGCCGAAACGCCGTTCCGTGCGATGGACCTTACCGGAGTCCTCTTCTTTGAGACTCTTTCTTTCACCGGAAACGGTCAACACACCGTCCTGCACGCTGACTGACAAATCTTCAGACGCGACGGCAGGCACCTCGACGTCGATCTGGTAGTCGTGATCGGTTTCGCGAATGTCTACGAGGGGCAGCCAGTCCGCGCGCCGCATCGGAGCAGCCACGGGGCGCTCAAAACCTTCGAAAAAATTGTCGAATTCCCGAAAGGGGCTCCAACGAACAACGTTCATAGTCTTCTCCAATTCAATTGCGCGCTACCTCCGCGCCACGCATCATTGATGGTGGCACTTCGGCCGATTCAAAGGCCTTGAAAAAAAGTTCTTTGCCCCAAGCGCCCTGGTTTCGCGCACAATTTATGAAAATGAGGAGCACGCACAACATGACAAAAATGAGTCAGAGCGAAAAAGAGGCTTTCCTGGCAGATCTGCACGTGGGGGTGATCGGCCTGAACGACGGCGAGCGTGGACCTTTGACGGTGCCCATATGGTACGACTACACCCCGGGCGGTGAGCTGTGGGTCATCACCGGAGCAGATTCACGCAAGGGTAAACTGCTCAGCGAAGGCACGCGTGTGAGCCTTGCGGCGCAAACGGAAACGGCGCCCTACGTCTACGTCAGCGTCGAAGGTGTGGTGACGAGCATTGCACCCGCCGATGCGGAGACGCTGCTGGCAATGGCGATCCGTTATCTCGGAGAAGAACAGGGTGCCGCCTACGCGGCCGGCAGCCCGCTGGAAGGCCAGGTCACGGTGCGCATTCGTCCGGAGCACTGGCTGGGCGTGGACTACAGCAAATTATGACTCGCTAGTCCGTCTTCTCGATGAGATAGACGCTTTCGACCGCCTGACGCACGCCGTGTTCGGCAAAACGCGGCGGCAGGGCGCTGGTAATGATGGACTCGAGCAGCTCAATCGAGCACCGCGAGCCGAAAAGCTCGTCCACTTCCTCCGGGTGCACGGCATGCGGCGGTCCCGGCACGAGCACCTGATCGTATTCGAACGTCAGGAGCAGCAGGCGCGTACGCTCGGGAATGATGCGCAGCAGATGATCGACATAGCGGAACCGCATATCCGGCGGCAGGGCAACCAGCGCGCCGCGATCAAACAGGCCGCGGATATCAGCGACCAGCGGTGCGGTAAGGTCAAAAAAGTCACCCTGATAGATTTTGACGCTGCCATCGTCGTGACAGACGAAGCGGTCGATCACTGACTGTTCAGCGCAGCACCGGGCTTCTGCAAAAAAAGTTTCCACGGCAATCTGCGCAAGCTCGACACCAACCACCGGGTGGCCTGCCGCGGCTAGCCAGCGCATATCCAGGGATTTGCCGCACAGCGGCACGAACACGGGATCGTCGGGGCCAAGCCCCATGGACGGCCAGAACTCTTTGAGCAGCTGATTGTGCTCCGCCTGATGAAACGCAATCTCGTTCTTCTGCCAGCGTTCCAGCCAGAATTTTGCTCGCATACCCTCTCCCGGCAGTCAGCGATCGCCGACCCGCCGTACCGGCGGCACGCTCACATGGTGCTGGAGCGGCTACCCGGCCGGGCTTTTCCCATCAGCCCGGCTTTTCACCGGGCTGACCCCAACGGCCCGACCTGCTGATCGCGGGTCTGCGGCTCCGACTATACCGTCTTTTGTCGACATTACCGAATTTGCATCACCGATGCCGCGACCAAGAAATGCCGGTATCTCGACCAGGTTCGTGTGCCCCATTGAGTTCAGGATGCGGCGCGTGTCCGGCGAAAAGCCGCGCGCTTCAACGAGAATCCGATCGGGCTGCCATTGATGATGGAAACGCGGGCTCGCCACCGCGTCCGCGACGTCCATGCCGTGATCCAGCACGTTCAGGACAACCTGCAGCGTCGTGGTAATGATGGTGCTGCCGCCCGGCGACCCGGTGACCAGCAGCGGCTTGCCGTCTTTCAGCACGATGGTTGGGGTCATGGAGCTCAGCATGCGCTTGCCGGGTTCGATGGCATTGGCAGCACGACCCAGCAGACCATAAAAATTGGGCGCATTTTCCTTGGCGGAAAAGTCGTCCATTTCGTTGTTCAGCAGAAATCCCGCGCCCGTGGCGACCATCTTGGCGCCGTAGGAGAGATTCAGCGTGGTGGTATACGCCACAGCGTTACCGTCCGCATCCATGATCGATGCATGCGTGGTGTCGGGACTCTCGAGCGGTATTTCACCAGCACCGATGTCCTCGCTGCGGCTCGCCTTGTCGGGATCGAAGTCTGCAAAGCGCATGCGCGCATAGTCTTTGCTCGTGAGCCGTGCCACGGGCACGGGGAAAAAGTCCGGATCACCGAGATACTCCGCGCGGTCCGCGTACGCGCGCCGCTCCGCTTCGACCATCGCGTGTATGGTCGCGGCGCTGCCGAACTCGCTGGCTTTGAGATCCAATCCTTCCAGCATGTTCAACATCTGCACCAGCAGCACGCCGCCCGACGACGGCGGCGGCATGGAAACGATGTCGTAACCCCGGTAGGTGCCGCGGACCGGCTCGCGCCAGACGGATTGATACTGCGTCAGGTCCTCATGCGTGATCAGTCCGCCGCCGGCCTGCATCTCGGCAACCAGAAGATCCGCCGTTTTACCGGCATAGAATCCCGCGCGTCCGTGTTTACGGATGCGCTTGAGCGTCGCCGCCAGATCCGGCTGACGCCAGCGCTCGCCAACCGCATAAGGCTCGCCGGACTTTGAGAACACCGCCATGCTGGCGGGGTACTTTTCGAAATCTTCGAGCCGCCGTTCGAACTGCGCTGCCAGATCCCGGTCCAGGACGATGCCCTTCTCCGCAAGACGGATGGCCGGATTGATGACGTCAGCGCGATCCATCGTGCCATATCGCTCCAGCACCGTGAGGAGGCCGTCCACGGTCCCGGGCACCCCGACAGCAAGGTGTGAGGCGGTGGAGAGCCCTTCCACGACCTGCCGCTGCTCGTCCAGATACATGTCGCGGGTTGCTGCGAGGGGTGCTTTTTCACGGTGATCATTGGTAATGACGGTGCCGTCAGCGAGGTGGATGACCATGAAGCCGCCGCCGCCGAGATTACCCGCGGATGGATACGTCACCGCCAGCGCAAAGCCAACCGCAACCGCCGCGTCGACCGCGTTGCCGCCCTCGGCGAGAATCTGCGCGCCAACCTCCGACGCCCACTTCGAGCGGCTCGCAACCATGCCCTCGCTGCTGAATTCAGCTGCCCGTGTGGCAGCGTCGAGCGGCGGAGCCAGGCACAAGATCAATAGTCCGGCGAGCAGAGTCTTCATCAATTCCTCTTCATCAGATTACGGGGGCTACGTATAGTTACGAGCGGGAGGGATTGTGACGAATGGCCGGAAGCCCAGCAAGCTTGCCAGCAGTTGAGTTGAAAACCGCGGACCGCGCGCGCCTGCGGCGCCTGGCGCTTGGGGCGCAGGGGCTTCTGCAGCGCGAGCCATTCGGGCGCGGCATGTCCGGCGCGCGCAAAGCAATCCGACATCTGGGGTACGTGCAGATCGATACGATCTCGGTCGTAGAGCGTGCCCACCATCATGTTTTTCGCAGCCGCGTGCCGAATTTCACGGCTGACATGACCAACCGATTGCTCAAAGACCGCAGCATCTTCGAATACTGGGCCCACGCTGCCGCTTTCCTGCCGATGGAGGATTTCCGTTTTTCGCTGCCGTACAAGCACCGCTACAGAAGCGGTGAAACCCACTGGCTACGCAGCCGCGATCGCAAGCTCATGGCGGAGCTCCTCGGCCGGATTGAGACCGAAGGCCCGCTCCGTTCACGCGACGTCGAGCAGCCGAAAGGCTCGTCCGGCGGCTGGTGGGACTGGAAACCCGCAAAAAAAGCCCTGGAACAGCTCTTCATGGAAGGCGATCTCATGGTCACCTCCCGCGACGGCTTCGAGAAGACTTACGACTTGACCGAACGTGTCTTGCCGCCGGGTATCAACACGAGCCTGCCCACGCACGCTGAATTTGCCGAGCATCTACTGGACCAGCAGCTCGGCTGCCACGGCGCCGTCACGCTCAAGGGGATTACCTATCAGCGTCGCGATGCGGATCTGCGCAAGGCCGCCAAGGCGGCGGTCGAGGCCCGCCTGGCCCAGGGCCGCCTCATGCAGCTGCGCCTGGACGGCGAGACTTTTCTGACCACACCCGAAGCATGGGAGGCAAAGGCGCCGCGCGCGGCCCGGAGTCTGCGCATCCTGTCACCGTTCGACAACGCGGTCATCCAACGCGAGCGGCTACTGAGCCTTTTCAACTACGACTACCAGATCGAATGTTACGTCCCCGAAGCGAAACGCCAGTACGGTTACTTCTGTCTGCCAATTCTCTTCCAGGACCACTTCATCGGCCGGGTCGACTGCAAAGCGCATCGCGCGGAAGGGCGTCTGGAGCTGAAAGCCCTGCATTTCTGCGAGCATCCTTTTGCGGACGACGAGCTGGTCGACGCGCTCGGCGAAGCACTGCCGGCGTTCGCCGATTTTCAAGGCTGCGAGCGTATCGACGTTACCGCGGTCAATCCCACGCATCTGCAGACGCCCTTGAGCAGGAAGCTGCAAACACACATCGAGGTCTGACTCCATGACATACGCCAACCCACAAATCCTGATTGATGCAGCGGCGCTGCAGGCACAGCTCGGCGATCCCAATCTGAGGATCTTCGACGCAGCGGTTTTCCTGGCTCCGCACGCGCAGGGCGGCTATGCCGTGACCAGCGGCAGGGAGAAGTACCGCGAGGGCCACATCCCCGGAGCGGGATTCATCGACCTGACGAGTGATTGGGCTGATACCTCCGGGAGCTTGAATTTCACCCTGCCGCCAATCGATCAGCTGGCGGCGGCCATCGGTGCAAGCGGTATCGGTAACGAGCATCGCGTGGTGCTCTACTCCAGCGGCCATCTGATGTGGGCAACCCGGGCCTGGTGGCTGCTCCACTATGCCGGGCACGACAATGCTGCGGTCCTGAACGGAAATCTGGGCGGGTGGCAGACGGCAGGGCTGCCGCTCGAGGAAGGTGATGTGTCCTACCCCGCCTGCACGTTCGAACCGCGCGCTGATGCCGACCGCTTCGCCGATACCGCCGCCGTCGAGGCCGGCATGCACGGCGAAGTCTGCACCATCAATGCGCTGACGCAGGCACTCTATGAAGGTACAGGAGATTTCTACTACCAGCGCCGCGGGCACATCCCCGGCTCGAAGCTGATGTACTACGACGATGTGCTGCGCGACGAATTCTTTCTGCCTGCGGAGGACCTCGGGCCGCTCCTCGAATCACAAGGTATGTTGTCCGCGGAACGCGTCATCACGTACTGCGGCGGCGGCATTGCCGCCACGCTCGATGCGTTTGCCTGCAAGTTAATGGGGCAGGACAACGTGGCGGTGTACGACGGCTCCATGTCCGAATGGGTACAGGATCCCGAGCGTCCGCTGACGACCGGCAGCAATCCCTGACATTTTTTTCGCGGCCGGCTGGACAGCCTCCGGATCTCTACTACATTTAAATCAAACGGATGTTGCGCGTGGTCATGGATGACCGACTTCATACGCGCAACGGCTCCGTCCCCACCCCGCGTTCGTTCAGCAACCATTTAGTTTCGATTCACTTCGGATTCAGCACGCCGCGACTATCGTGACCTCACCCTCAATGAACCAGGAAGAGGTAACATGAAAGTCCTGACCACCCTGATGCTGTCTACGGCGCTGCTCGCCAGCGGCAGCGCCCTGGCCGATGACGATCACCGCAAGAAGCATCATCGCGGCGATCGCCACGACACCCACGAACACAAACGCTTCCACGGCGACGATCAGCGCTACTACGGCTCTGATGAGCGTTTCTTTTGCGATGATCACAAGCGTCATCACGACCTTCGCGACTTCCGCAGGCATCATGGCGGCGATGAGCGGGCCTTCCGTAAGCATCTCAGCGTCCATGTCGACCACGGCTGGGCCGGACATCACGGCAAGCGGGACCGTCGCGCAGGTCGCCACGACGGCAAGCTGCGCCTGGACATTCCGGTAAGCATTCGCGGCGAGGAGAAGATTGGACTGCGCAGGCTGGTGCGCAACCGTTACGGCATCAACACGGACGACTACCGCCTGCGTGCCGTGGTCGTCGATAACTACAGCCACCGTCGCGCTGCAGCACGTCTGTACACGGGCAATGACTACTCACGCCTGACCTATCTACAGCGAGGCCCTACCCGCATCCGTGCGCCGCAGGGTGATCAATACGGACGCTGGATTCTCCATGTCGACAACGCCCGCGTGAACAACATCCGCGTGGTGCTCGAGCCGCGCCGCAAGCACTACGCACATCGCTACGAGCCGACGCCGCGCCGACCCTGGTACTACGACCGCTGGAGCCGCTGGATCCGCTGGTAACCGGGACTCTCAACGAAACGCACCCCCGCCACACGGCGGGGGTATTTTTTTTCAAGCTTTGAAGTCTTCCAGCACAACCGGCGCCTCAGCGCCGTGCTGGCAGCGTATGACAAGCTCGCCGCCCCGCTCGAACAACACCAGGCCATCGAGGAACTCGACCGCTGGTCCCGCCAGATCTTCGAGTCCCAGCGCATGACGCACCGTGTACACGGTGAAGTCGTGCGATACGCAGACGTCCAGCTGTCGCGTCTCGCCGGGCGCACGGAGCTTGGCGGCCATGACACGGAGAATCATCTGCACGGCCAGCTCAACCGGCATCATGGCGTCGTGTGGCACCGCATCGTCGAACCACGCTGCAATGTATTCGGGCATTCCCGCAGCCGCCATCATGCCTTTCCAGAACTTCTGCTGATCGAGCGCATAAAACATACCGAGCGCCTCCACCGGGCGAACCCGCCCGCCGCTGCCGCCATGCTCAGCATGCGCATCCAGGGTGATCTCGGCAGTCTCCATGCAGCGTGCGGGGGGACTGGCATACCCCCGCAGGTGCACGTCTTTGGGGAGCAGCGCGCCAAACTGTCGGCTGAGACCCCGACCGTGATCGGTGAGCGGATTCTCCAGATCGTGGATGGAGCGGTCGAAGGTGCGCGCCGAGTGGCGCATGAGCACCACCGCGCGGTTGGCGCCATCCGCATAAACCTCCTCGATCAGACGCGCCGTCTCACGCCCGTAGTGATCACTTTCCGGCAATCCTGGATCTGACATCGTTCTATCCTGCTGAGCTCTCGCGTATTAGTATCAATAGGTATCTTCAGATCAAGGGGGGAGATCAGACATGGGCAGACTCGACGATCGGGTAGCAGTCGTTACTGGCGCCGGCCGTGGCATCGGCCGCGAAATTGCACTCATGATGGCGGCGGAAGGCGCAAGCGTCGTCGTCAACGACCTCGGCGCCAACACCGACGGCACGGGCACAACCAATATCGCTGATGAAGTGGCGGAAGAGATCCGCGCAGCCGGCGGCAAGGCCGCGGCCAACACGGCCAGCGTCGCCGAGGTGAGCGGCGGTGAGTCACTGTTGCAGACCGCCCTCGACAACTTCGGCGGCATGGACATTTTAGTGAACAACGCCGGCATCCTGCGCGACAAGACCATCTTCAACATGGAGGAGTCGGACTGGGACGCGGTCCTCGCGGTGCACCTCAAAGGTCACTACTGCTGCTCGCGGCCGTTCGCCAGGTACATTCGCGAGAGCGGTCGGACGAATGGTCGGATCATCAACTTCTCGAGTGTCTCGGGCCTGTTCGGGAATTTTGGACAAGCCAACTATGGCGCAGCCAAAGCCGGAATTGCGGGATTCTCCCGCGTGCTTGCCATAGAGCTCAGAAAATACGGTTGCACCGTGAACACCATCTCACCGGGTGCGCTGACCCGTATGACCATACCGCTGCGCGAAAACCGCGGAGAGACAGTCGAGCAGGCAGACATTGACGCCGGTGGTCCGCAGCACATTGCGCCGATTGTAGTATGGCTGGCAAGCGACGCGGGCAAAGGCATTACCTCAGAGATTTTTCACGCCGCACGCGGCGGCGTCGGCATCATGCAGCAGCCGCGCATCATCAAGAGCTTCCGCAAGACCGACGGGATGTGGAGCCTGGATGAGTTGGACAACGTCGTGCCGCAGCTCATCGAGGCGAAAGCCGCGAATGTCGAAGCGGCAGACCGCGACGGCGTCTCAGTGGAGGTCTGACCCGCCCTCGGCGAGCCGCTCGGTCAGGCTATCACCCAGACGGGAGAAGAGCGCAAAGAGCTGCCGACTGTCGCGAACCTCGGGCCGGGCGACCAGCCAGACCTCGAGGTCGATGACCTCGTCGCTGGCGAAGACCGACTGCCAGTCGTCTTCCTGCTGCGCCATCCAGGACGGAAACGCACCAACCCCCCAGCCGGCACGCACGGCGGCGCGCTGGCAGGCAACTGAATCGCTGCGGAAAACGACGTTGTCGGGGCGGATGCGTAAGCCGCGTCGCGCCGCACCCCGGGTCATGTAATCCCGACTGATGCCGTCGATGTAACGGTGCTCATCGAGATTGTCCGGCGTCAGTGGACCATGACGCTCAGCATAGTCGCGGCGCGCGTATACGCCCATTTCCAGCCGCCCCACCCGCTTACAGATGAGTTCCTGCTGATCCGGCTGCACGTGCCTGAGCGCAATATCGGCATCCCTCGCCAGGAGATTGATGGCGTCGTTCGTCACCAGCATGTCGACCGTCACCTGCTCCGAGGCAGTGACGCCCATTTCTTTCAAGAGCACGTCCGGCAGCAGCTCAGCCAGGATCTCAGCCACCGACAACCGCACCCGGGTGACGGGTGCCGCCCGGAACGAATCGGACACGGCCTGCAGCGCCAGCGCGTTTTTATGCATGACAGCGGCGGTCGTGTGCAACGCTTCGCCGGCTTCGTTCAGCACCAGTCCCTGCCCGGTGCGGCTGAAGAGCGCCAGACCCAGGGATTCCTCGAGCTGCTGAACATGGCGTGCGGCCGTAGGGTGACTGATGCCCAGCGTGCGGGCACCGTTGGAGAGGCTGCCTGCCTGGGCAACCGCAACGAAGGTTCGAACCAGATTCCAATCCAGGTCAAATGCCGGATGTCCTTGCATCTTCGCTCCTTTGCAACGGCAACCGGAAACGACAGCCGCTATTAAATTTCTGCAATCCCCCTTCTACGTTACGTATCTTCCCCTATTGCGCGCTTAACGTTACCTTAAGTAACACTCAGAGACACATAACAAATGTCTCTAAGAACGTAAATACTAAGGCTCAAACGGAATATATCCAAGGACACCACCATGAAAAAGACCGCACTTGTGACCGCCGCCTCTGTTGCACTGGGTTTCAGCGCCGTCGCTGAAGCACGCACCAGCTCTGACGCAGAGTTCCGCGGCCTGCAGAACTGCCTCGAAGCCGCCGAGAAGGACAGCAACGGCCTCGTCGCCAGCCGCCAGTACCTGATCAGCAAAGAGGGTGAAACCAACTACTACTTCGTCAACGCCACGCGTTGGGAAGAGGGCGAGCGCAACCGCATTCGCATTGCGTGCGAAACCAACCGCCAGGGCAGCCAGCTGTTGAGCAGCACCGTCCAGGACGGACGTTACGACACCAAAGACCCGCGCGTCACCGTCGAAGTGGCACAGCAGTGAGTTGAGCCTGGGCAGCAATCGGGCAACCGGTTGCTGCTCAGCTTGATCAATGGGGTCAGAGTCAAGTGCCAGAGTGCCACTCTGGCACTTGACTCTGACCTCGCTGCTTTTCACCCCGCTGCTTCCTGAGCCGCGCGGCGCCCGCCGTGCACCGCTGACACCCTCTCCCAACCCAACTCGCCGGTTGGTTGCAACACACTCCGCGCAAACTTAATCTCGTCGACAACGTTTGACGGGGTCAAACAATTGCGTCGTCAGCAGCCATGTCCCTACGCCAGCAGCACAAAGCCCGTACCCGCGCCCAGATCCTGGATGCGGCGCTCGAGTTAATCGAGGAGCAGGGGCTGGCAGCGACCACAACCCGGGAAATGGCACAGCGTGCCGGCATCAGCTACCAAACCCTGTACAACTACTTTCCGAGCAAAAATCAGGTTGTGCAGGCGCTGCTGGCGGAGGATCTGGAGGCATGGGGGGTCGCCGTGGACGGGTGCATCAAGCGCTACAATGGCCACCTGCTCGACACGCTGGCCGAGATCAACCAGCTGGGGCTCGATCAGTTTCACGGGCCGAAAACGGAGCTGTGGCGGGAGGTGGGCACGGCGTTGACGACGGACACGGAGGCGGCCGGCGAGCGCCAGACTCTGAACCCGGCCAGCCATGAGCGTTTCCATGCGCTCCTGGCCATTGCCCAGGGCACCGGTGAGCTGCAGGAAGGCATCGATCTGCACCTGCTGGCGCATACTCTGTTCTGCCTCTCCGATTACACACTGCTACAACACTTGACGACCAGTGCGCCCGATGCGGCACGGTCCCTCGCCAATCTGCAGGACCAGCTGACGCTGCTGCTGACGCCCTATCTGCGCCGCCGCAATCTTTGAGCGTTACAGGTTCAACGTCAGAAGCGGCGCGTCAGGCGCAGCCCGTCTTTCGACAGGCTGACCTGACTCGTCTCCTGCTGCCACACCAGGGTCAGGCCGGAATCGAGCCCGTCCTGACGCCCGAAATACCAGTTGTCATAGATCTGCCAACCGAGAATTTCGGTATGGGCGTCAACGTCGAAGCGGTTGATCCCCAAGGTATAGTTCGTGCCGACATCCAGGCTGTGCATGCTGCGCTTGACCTCCTGATTGCCGGTGTACGCGATGTCGGCATCGTCGGCATGGCCGGGCATGGCGAGCATCGCCAGCGGCAAAGCCAGCGCAGCCGGTTGCAGTGCCCGACGCAGGGAGCCGCGCTTGCGCCCGGCCGTCTCTACCCCTGCATCAGGTGTCCCACTCATCGACATGTCTCTCTCAATCTGTCTCAAGTTAGTCTGCTCTGTCCGTCTGTTCTGTCGTCCGTACTGCCTGTTTTGCCTGTACTGACAGCTCTGGCTCTCGCTCTGGCGCATTACTGCTCTCGCCGAATCGCGTACTCAGGGTCTAGATTGCCCGCCAGGCCTGCAGACTGGCTGGGGGAAAAAGGGAAAACTCTTGAGAAACAGTGAAACGTGCACCAGCGCACAGGAATTGAGCTGCCTGTATTGCGGGCCAATACCCGCTTTTATCGGGGCATCTCACTACCATGG
>JAAUXY010109865.1_pt1 | contig 12567 bp, 8 predicted proteins | sample 7278121 | NCBI WGS metagenome assembly JAAUXY01 (sample SAMN14350117, study PRJNA611818) | marine sediment metagenome | isolation source: surface marine sediment (1.8m) | place: French Polynesia: Moorea | collected 2018-08 | reverse complement strand
TGAGGTGAGCTGGCGACTTGCTGCGCTGGTAATTGGCGATGCAGTCTTCGCGGCAATCTGGTTTATCTGGCTCTATCGGCATTCGGAAGACGGCACTTCGTAGGAGCTGTTGAGCGCAGCGAAACTGCGATCGCGGCGGGACGCCGCTCCCACAACGACTCCTAGCGGGACTTGAAGGCGTCCGGGTTCAGGTCGTGGCGGGCCAGCAGTTTGTAGAAATCGGTGCGGTTGCGTTTCGCGAGCCGCGCCGCCTGGCTGACGTTGCCCATCGTGATCTGCAGGATCTGGGACAGGTAGTTGCGGGTGAATTCGTCGCGCGCATCGGAAAACGACGCGAGCTTGCCCGCATGCTCGCCCAACGACTGCTGCACGAGTTCGCCCGATATCACCGGCGACCGCGACAGGGCAACGTTCTGACGCACGACGTTATAGAGCTGGCGGATGTTGCCCGGCCACTCGGCTGTCACCAGCATCTCGACCGCTTCCGGCGCGTACACCTTGCGCTCCTGTTCGGCTTCCTGCGCGATGATCTGCAGGAAGTGAGCAACGAGCAGCGGTATATCCTCGCGGCGTTCGTCGAGGGTCGGCAGCTTGATGTTGACGACGTTCAGGCGGTAGTAGAGATCTTCCCGAAAACGCCCCTGCGTCAGCAGCGTCTGCAGGTCGCGGTGCGTCGCTGAGATCACGCGAACGTCGATGGTGATCGCCTCGGTGCTGCCGACCGGGCGTACCTGGTTTTCCTGCAGCACGCGCAGCAGTTTCACCTGCAGGCGCATTGGCATATCGCCGATCTCATCGAGCAGCAGCGTGCCGCCTTCGGCAGCCTGGAAGAGGCCCTTGTGACTCCGCGTTGCGCCCGTGAAAGCGCCTTTCTCGTGACCGAAGAGCTCCGACTCGAGCAGGTTCTCTGCCATCGCAGAGCAGTTGATTGCGACGAACGGTCCGCTGCGACGGTCGCTCGCATCGTGGATCGCTTTGGCCAGCAGTTCCTTGCCCGTGCCCGATTCCCCCGTGATCAAGACGCGCGCGTCGGTCGCAGCGACCATCTTGGCCTGCTGCAGGATCTCTTTCATCGTCTGGTTGCGGGTGATGATGTCACTCGCCCAGTCTTCCTCGACGTCGACCGAGCCCGACACTTTGAGCGCCTTTTCGACCGTCGCCATGAGTTCGTCCTTGTCGATCGGCTTGGTCAGGAAGCCGAACGCGCCGCTCTGCGTTGCCGTGACCGCATCGGGGATCGTGCCGTGCGCCGTGATAATCACGACACGCAGACCCGGCGAGCGGGTCTGCAGCTCCTTGAGGAGCCCGATGCCGTCCATCTTGTCCATGCGCAGGTCGGTCACGACCAGGTCGGGGCTGAAGCGGTGCAGGCAGCCCAGCGCCTTGTGGGCGGACTCCACGGCCTCGACCTCGTAGCCCTCGGCGCGCAGGCGGATACTCAGGAGACGCAGCAGTCCCGGGTCGTCATCGACGAGCAGGATTTTGCCCTTGTGGGCGACGGCTTTGGCAGGCATGGCTGGATTATGTTGTATTCGGTCCAGTGATCCGCACAGGTTAAGGGGAATCGAGCCGATCGGCAAGGAACCAAATCGCGGTCTGAATGAGCGGTGTTTTTGTGGGAGCGGCGTCTCGCCGCGATCGGGCCGGGACGGCCCTCCCACAAGCGGGACGGCCCTCCCACAGGCGGGACGGCCCTCCCGGAGATTTATTCCTGATCTCTAATCGACCGCTCGATCGTCATGATCGCTTCGAGTTTGTCTTCGGCTTCCTCGAGGTCGCGCCTGAGCTGCCGGTTCTCGGCCTCGACCGTGGCGAGCCGCTGGCTCACCGCCTGTTCCTGCGTGCGCTGCTGGCGGGACGTTGCCGAGCGCAGTCGTGCCGTCTCGGAGCGCAGCACGACGAGTTCCTCGAGCGCCTTGAGGTTGAGCTGCGCCAGCGCGATTTCCGACGGCGTCAGCAGCTCGCGCTGAACCAGGATCTCCCTGAGCATGCTCTGGGCGCGCTGCGGGTCGGTCTCGCCGTGCCCGGGTGTCGCCAGCACGAGCGCGAAGCGCAGGCTGGTCGACGGATTGGGGGTGAGCGTCGCGCCGGCTTCGGCGTCGGCAAAGATCTCGGCTTGCGTTGCCGGGTCTCCCGCGGCGAGATCGGCGAGTTCCCTGAGGTACGTGTCGGCTTCGGGCGCGCCGATGATGGCCTGTTCGCGATCACTCGCGCTGTCCCTGCCAGAGAGCCAGCCCTTGGCCGTCGAGCAGCCGGACAGTACCAGCACGACGGCGGCTGCCATCGCGAGTCCTGCTGTTCCGTTTTTCGTCTTCGCCTTAAGCATTCGCCACCAGCTTCGGTCGCCTGTCGCGTTTCTGCGGGATGTGAATCCGGAAATGCGCTCCCGAAAACTCATCCGTGTTTACGAGTTCCACGGAACCGTCGTGGGCCTGGATGCACTCGAGCACCACCGACAGACCGATGCCCGTGCCCGCCACCTGGCCACCCTGTTCTCGCCGGCCCTGGAAGAACGCCTCGAAAATCATCGGGCTCTCTTCTTCCGGAATCCCGGGTCCGGTATCGCCAAATTCGATGACGAAACTCGATGCCGTCTCGAACGCACGTATCGTTATATAGCCGCCTTTGGGCGTGAACTTGACCGCGTTCGACAGCAGATTATCAAGTACCACGCGGATTTTGTCGCGATCCGCGTTCACAATTATGTCGTCGACTTCGAGTTTGAGCTGGATATGAGCGGCTTTCAGTGCCAGGCGCTGCGCTTTTGCGACGAAGATCACAAGCTGCCTGAGCGGAAAGTCGGTCAGCGTCAGCACCTCGCTCTTCGTCTGCCACGCCGAGAAGCTCAGCAGGTTTTCGATGAGCTGCTGCAGTTTGAGGCCGTTCATGCGCAGGATATCGGTGACCTCGCGTTGCGGCGGCTTCAGCTCGCCGACCGAGCCGTCCAGCAACAGCTCGGTGCCCTCGCGGATATTCGCGAGCGGCGTCTTGAGCTCGTGCGACATGTGCCTCAGGAACTTGTTCTTCTCCTGTGCGAGCTCCAGCAACCGGATCCGCAGCCACTCGAGCTGCCGGCCGAGGCGCTCGAGGTCGGACGGCCCTTTGACCCGGATCGGCTTCGAAAATCCGGATTCGCCTAGCTGTTCGATCGCGCCGTCGAGTTGCCGGATCGGTTTCGACACCAGCACGATGAAGAAGACGACGAGCACGATCGTGCCCGGGATCAGTGCCGCGACCTGCCAGGCCGAGACGCGTTGTGCATTGCGCGCCGATTCCTGCAGCTTGCCCAGCTCGGCGTCGACATAGAGCTCCAGGACGCCGGTAAGTCGGTTGACGCGATCGCGAAGTGGCACGAAACGCGCGATCGCCGCCGTCGCGAGATCGTCGGAAAGCTCCTCTTGCGACAGCGTGTCGACGATACTCCTTGCCCCCGTGCCAATCGAGGCCGCCAGCGTCGTCGCGTTGGCCTGCTCGGTCAGTACGCGCATTTCATTGATGTGCCGGTCGAGCGCAGACAGGTCCTCCTGTAACAGCCCGAGCAGTTCCGGCGTTTTGAGGACCTGGTATTGCCGTGCGGCTCGCTCGAGCGAGCTGATCCGTTCAACGAGACGGCGGTTGTTTTCGGTCGCCGTAACGCCGGTTGCGACGAGTTGTTCGCTCTGTTCGGCGACGCGATCGAGATTGACGAGCGCCCAGATCACTGCGAGCAGCAGCGGCAGAGCCACGATGCCGAAGCCGACCAGTATCAGGCCGTTGAGCGATCGTGGGCGGCGTAATTTCAAAAGTACGCTCCGGGGTCGTTGGCTGCGATCTTGCGCTCCCACGCAAGACTCGTCGACACGATTGTATCGAGATCGTCGAAGCGCGGCTGCCAGCCGAGCACAGCGCGCACGCGATCGGCGACAGCGATGAGTTCGGGCGGGTCGCCCGCGCGTCGCGGTTCCTCGGTGATGACGAGGGGCGCCTCGTTGGCTCGCTCGACGGCCATCAGCACGTCGCGAACGCTGTAGCCGTGGCCGTAGCCACAATTTAGCGTGGTCGACGCACCGCCATCGCGCAGGTAATCCAGTGCATCGAGGTGAGCCGTCGCCAGGTCTTCGACATGGATGTAATCGCGCAGGCCCGTGCCGTCGGGAGTCGGGTAGTCGGTACCGAAGATCGACACCTTGTCGCGCTTGCCGGTTGCCGCTTCGCAGGCAACCTTGACGAGCAGGGTGGCCTCGGGTGTCGACTGTCCGATCGAACCGCCCGGCTCGCAGCCGGCGACGTTGAAGTAGCGCAAGGTGACGTAGCTGGGTCCGCCCGCAAGGGCGAGGTCTTTCAGCATCCACTCGGTCATGAGTTTGGACGTGCCGTAAGGATTGATCGGCTGCGTTGGCGAATCCTCCGACGCCTTGCCGCCGTCCGGCACGCCGTAGACCGCAGCCGTCGATGAGAACACGACGTGCCTGACGTCATGCTTCTCGCAAGCCTCGAGCAGCGTGCGGCTGGACGCGGTGTTGTTGCGATAGTACTTGAGCGGATTCGCAACCGATTCGGGAACGATCGTGTGCGCCGCGAAGTGCATGACCGTGTCGAAGTCACGGCCGGCGAACAGCTTGTCGAGCAGCCCGGCGTCACCGGTATCGCCGATGACGAGCTCGCCGGCTGTTACAGCCCGCTCGAATCCCGTCGACAGGTTGTCGAGCGTAACGACGTCCTCGCCGCGTGCGCCGAGCTGCCGCACGACGTGGCTGCCAATGTAGCCGGCGCCACCGGTGACGAGTATCTTGCTGTTTCCCATGCGGTTTTTCCCGCTCGTCGCAGAGCTTTTGGCCGGAACTGTGAACCGGCCGAACGATCAAAGGATCCAGTTTAACAATACTCAGGGGGTGTATTTGGGACATGTGTCGCTAAAACCTGACGCCCGAGGTTGTGTTCAGGTTCAGGATCGAACGATAAAATGACGTTTATGAGAACAGTATTGCTTGGGCTCACAATGCTTGCTCTGGTTGCCTGCGGCGGAGGCGGCAGCGGTGGGTCGACCACAACGAACGGTCCGCCGATTTCGAACGCCGGTAGCGACCAGTCCGTCGACGAGCAGAGCAACGTCACGCTCGACGGTGCGGGCAGCAGCGACCCGGAGGGCGATGCGCTGACCTATGCCTGGACTCAGGTTTCGGGTGCGACCGTCACCATAAGCAACCCGACAGCCGCGCAAGCGACGTTCGTTTCGCCGAACGTTGGCATAGGCAGTGCGGCGACCCTCACGTTCCAGCTTCGCGTCAGCGCGCGGGGCGGGGCCGACAACGACACGGTCACGATCACCGTCAACGGCGTAACCAATACCGATCCCGTCGTCGATGCCGGCACCGACATGACGGTTGCCGAAACGCAGACCGTTAATCTCGTCGCGTCGGTATCGGACGACGATATCGGCGACACGCTGAGTTACTCATGGACGCAACTTACGGGTCCCGGCGTGACGATCAACGATGCGAGCACCGCAAACGCCTCGTTCGACGCACCGAACGTCGGTGCCGGCGGCGAGGTGCTCACGTTCGAGCTCGCCGTCGACGACGGGACGGCAACCGTTGCCGATACGGTTGCAGTGACGGTGCAGGAAGCGCCGCCCGCGGTCATGATCTCGGGCAAGGTCTACTACCAGTTTGTGCCGCCGCGCGCCGATTGCCGGATACTCGATTTCGCCAATACCGAGACCCGATTCATGCGCGGTGTCACGGTGCAACTGATCCAGGAGGCAACCGGCAACGTGCTCGACACGACGACGGCCAGCGACCGGGGCGACTACGCGTTTCCCAATGCCCCGCCGCTCACGCAGGTTTTTGTTCGCGTTCGTGCGGAGCTCAAGAATGACGGTATCGCACCGAACTGGGACTTCGAGGTTCGCGACAACGTCGACTTGAGCCCGTCGCCGCCACCGTTGCCACAGAGGCCGTTGTACGTGCTCGATGGAACGCCGTTCGATTCGGGCGTAACGGACCAGGTCCGTGACCTGACGGCCGAGACCGGCTGGACCGGGTCGGCGTACACGCAACCGCGCGCCGCGGCACCGTTTGCGATCCTCGATACGATTTACGAAGTCGTGCAGTTTGCCCTGCAGGCAAACCCGACGGCCGACCTGCCACCGCTCGACGTGTTCTGGAGCGTCAACAACTCGCGAATCTCGGGAGACACCGACATCGACGGGGGCGAATTCGGCGCCTCGTTCTTCTCGAGCGACCCGGATCGCGATGGCGCGCCGAACCCCTCGTACTTCCTGCTCGGCGACGCCATCCGCGACACCGAGGAATTCGACGCCCACATCACGGCGCATGAACTGATTCATTTCGTCGACTACGCGCTGGGCCGATCGGACAGTCCCGCGGGCAGTCATTTCCTCGGCGACCGGCTCGATGCGCGGCTCGCCTGGGGTGAAGGCTGGCCGACGGCGTTTGCCGCAATGGCGCTGGACGATCCCAATTATTGCGACACGGCGTCCGTTACCAACACCAACGGTTTCGGTATCTTCGCCGAGGACGATACGAACTACGGCACGCGCGGCTGGTTCAACGAGGTCTCGGTGATCAAGGCCGTCTACGACATGTGGGACACGAACAATGACGGTACGGATACGGGTTCGATCCCCTGGCAAAAGATCCACGATGCCGTGTTCGTCGACGGGCTCACAACGCCTGCGTTCATGACGATATACGCGTTCTCGGCCGAGATGTCGGCGTCTCTGACGGCAGGCGAAGTAACCGTGATGAACAATGCGCTCGCCGGCGAGAACATCGATACGAGTGGCCTCGATGTCTGGGGCACCAACGCGAACAATCCTACGGGCGGCCGCGACGTATTGCCGCTGTACTCCGATCTCACGCCCGGCGCCGGTCCGCTGAATATCTGCGTGAACGACGATTTCGACCCGCATCGTGACGGCAACAAGCTCGCCGAGTACCGCTACGTGCGCCTGAACGTCACGCAGAACCGGCCGCATACGATTACAGTGACTACGACGAGCGTCGAGCCGGGCGGTACCCCGTCGCAGCCGGCGCCCGGGTTCGACTGCGTCGACGCGTTCAACAACAATCCGAACGACCCGCTCGTGCACACTTACAGCGACCCCGATTTTTACCTTATGCGCGAAGGCACGTACCTTGACGCAGGGCTCAGCTGCACGCCGAACCAGGAATCGATCACGACGACGGCGCTGACGCCCGGAACCTACCTGATCGATCCGAACGAGTTCCGCTTCGCCGACGAGCAGACGATCGCCGGGTATCCGAACAGGGTATGCTTCGACATCACCGTGACGGTGAATTGATTCAATTTATGCAGGACTTCTCGATGAAAGCGTTATTGAAAACTTCCGCACTCATTCTGCCCGCATTGCTGCTAGCCGCGTGTGGCGGGAGTGAAGTCGAGCCCGCGCCCGAGCCCGAAGCGCGCCCGCAGGTAACCGCGCCGCAGGTCAGCTTCAAGCCGGCGGCAGGCCAGCCGGGCAAGACTGCAAAGATCGGCGCACCGTTCCGGCTTCAGTACAAGGTGATCGGCACGCCGGTCGTCGGCAGCCAGGTGCCGATAGAGCTGCGCATCTACTCCACGCTCGAGCCGCAGCCCGTCAGGATCAGCTATTCGCTCAACGACACGACGGCAATGTCGTTTCCGGCCGCGCAGCCGGCCAGCGTCAATGTGACGCGCCGGCCTGACGAAGGCTACATAGAGCAAATGGTGACGGTCATCCCGCAACGCGAAGGCCGACTCTACGTCAACGTTACGGCCTCGATCGAGTCGGCCGAAGGCTCGCGGTCGATGGTCATGGCTGTGCCGGTGCAGGTTGGCGCAGGCGCACGGCCAATCGAGGAGAACGGCGAACCGGGCACCGACGAGCAGGGCGAAGCTATAAAGTCGTTGCCGGCGAAGGAGAATTGACGTAACGTCCGGAGCTGGTGGGAGCGGTGTCTCGCCGCGATCATCCGGGCCGGGACGGCCCTCCCACAAGCCTCAATCCGGATGAACTGGGAAAATTTTCCCAAATTTTTTTCCAAAACTGAATTTGCATCACAGACCCTGCGCTGCTCTCTAGCTACAGTGCATAACGCACTGGTTTGCAATTGGATTGAGCTGGTCAACGATGCACCAGGACCTCAGGGACAAGATTCGCGCGGCGACGGAGGAGTCAGGGATCACCAAGCCCGACTTCCTCGAACTCCTGAGGCTGATCGACCAGCATTATGACAAAATGGAGGCGACGATCACCCAGTCGCTCCAGACCAGCGCACCCATCGAGGCGATCTTCAACAGCGTTACGGAGGCGCTGTTATCCGTTGGGGACAACGGCATCATTCGCAACTGCAACAAGGTTTGCGCCAACTACTTCGGCGTTGAGAGCGAGCAGCTGATCGGTGCGCCAATCTCGAACATTTTGCCCGGCGCAACGGGCAAGAAGGTCGAGAAGTTCCTCAAACCCTACCTCACGAGTCTCGACGACACGCGGCTGCAGCTTGCAAATGGCGAAACGCGCGCGCGCCGCGAAGACGGCGAGTGCTTCGACGCCGAGATCAACGCCAGCGAGCTCGATATCCTGGAAGGCAAGGTTTACGTTATCAGCATCCGCGACGTGTCCGGGCGCAAGGCTGCCGAAGACGCGCTCAAGGAAAACGAGGAACGCTATCGTGCGCTCGTCGAGAACGCACCGGAGGCGATCGTCGTCTACGACGTCGAAGACAATCGCTTTATCGATGCCAACGACCCCGCCTGCACGCTGTTCAACCTGTCTCGCGCGCGGCTGCTGACGGTCGGTCCCGAGGCTATCAGCCCGAAGACGCAGCCCGACGGCACGCCGTCGTTTGGAGTCCGCCGCGGTTACATCGACCGTGCGCTGGATGGCGAGCATCCGACGTTCGACTGGCTGCACAAGGACTCCACCGGGCGCGAAATACCCTGCGAAGTGCGATTCAGCCGACTGCCGGCCGAGGAGCGCCAGCTCATACGGGTCAGCATTACCGACATTACCGAGCGCAAGCGCAGCGAGACGCTGGCGTACGCGCAAAACAAGGTGCTGGAAATGATCGCCGCCGGCACGCCGTTCGATCGCACGCTGCGCGCAATCTGTAACTTCGTCGAGAAAGTCGGAGACGGTTTCCGCGCGGCGATCATGCAGCTCGACGTCAAGAACCAGACCCTGTCGGTCGAACAGGCGCCGAGGCTGCCGAAAAACTTCAAGCTGGGTCTCGACTTCGTGAAGGTTGCTCCCGACAGCCTGACCTGTGGCTCTGCCGTCTACCACATGCAGGATCGCATTTGCGACGACCTGCAGGGCGACGAGCGCTGGTCGGGACTGCACTCGCTTGCCAGGGATCACGACGTTGCGGCGGTCTGGTCGTTCCTCGTATACGGCGCGGCGGGGCGCGCCATTGGCACGCTCGATGTCTACCTCGACGAAAAACGCGCACCGGGCACCGAGGAACTCGACAAGCTCAATCGCATGGCCCGACTCGCCGGCATTGCCATCAAGCGCGAACTCGACGAACAGAAACTGCGCAGCAGCGAGGCCCGCTACAGGGGCTTGTTCGAGAACACGGTCGACGGCGTTTACATCTCGACGCGTGAGGGCGAGATCGTTACGGCCAATCCTGCGCTCGTCGAGATGCTGGGCTATTCGAGCGTTGAGGAACTCAAGAAGACCGGGCGCACGACGATGCTGTACGTCAACCCCATCGACCGAGAGCGCGTCTTCGCAAGGCTGGAGGCTCAAGGCTACGTAAAGAATTTCGAGTATCGCCTGCGCCGCAAAGACGGCAGCGAAATCGTCGTGCTCGAAAATTCGCGTGCTGTCTATGACGACGAGGGTCACGTCGTAGCTCACGAGGGCACGATTACGGACATCACCGAGCGCAAGCGTGCCGAAACGCAGGTGTTCGAGGAGAAGGAGCGTGCGCAAGTAACGCTGCAGTCGATCGGCGACGGTGTAATCACGACCGACGCGGAGGGGTTCGTCGACTACATCAACCCGGTCGCACAGGATCTCACCGGCTGGGACCAGCGCAGCGCGCGGGGCATGCCCGTCGCCGAAATAATGATGCTCGTCAACGCGCATACGCGTGCCTCGGTGGAGAACCCGGTCATACGCTGCCTCAAGGAAGGTCGCATGATCTCTCTGCCGGAGAGCACAGTCCTGATTACGCGCAGCAGCGAGGAAATCTCGATCCAGGACTCGGCATCGCCGATCCGCGACCGCATCGGCAACGTCATCGGCTCCGTCATGATCTTCCACGACGTCAGCAAAGAGTCGCGGATGTTCCGCAAGCTGAGCTACCAGGCGTCGCACGACACGCTGACGGGCCTCATCAACCGCCGCGAGTTCGAAAACTGCCTGACGACGGCAATCGATGACATCAAGAGCAACGCAGAGCAGACACACGCCCTGCTGTACATCGACCTCGACCAGTTCAAGGTCGTTAACGATACGTTCGGGCACGTAGCTGGCGATGCGTTGCTGAAGCAATTGTCCGAGCTCATCCAGGGGAGTATTCGTTCCACCGACATACTGGCGCGCCTGAGTGGTGACGAGTTCGGCGTACTGATCGAACGCTGCGACGATGAGCGCGCCATCGAAGTCGCAGAGACGATTCGTGGTTCGATCGAGGAATACCGTTTCGAGTGGCAGGACTCGTTTACGAATATTCGCTGCTCCATTGGCATCGTCATGATGACGAGCGAGAACGCCGACGTTGCGAGTCTCATGAGTTCGGCCGATGTCGCGTGCTACTCGGCCAAGGACATGGGCCGCAACCAGATCCACATGTACAAGAACTCGGATGCGTCGCTTCGCCATGAGGAAATGAAGTGGGTGTCACGCATCACGAGCGCTGTAGAGGACAACCGCCTCGAGCTCTTTTACCAGCCGATAATCGGAATCGGCAAGGACAACGACAGTGCACGCGGCCACTACGAGTTGTTGCTGCGTATGCGCGACGAAAACGGCGAGCTCGTCGGCCCGAACCAGTTCATACCCGCGGCCGAACGCTACAACCTGATGTCGACACTGGATCGATGGGTCATCCACGAAGCATTGTCGCAACTCGCCGATCGCAATCGCGATGGCGAGGCGCGCTACACACTCGCTATCAATCTGTCCGGTACGTCCTTGAGCGAAGACCGGTTTCTCGACTTCGTCATCAACGAACTCAAGGCGCAAAAACTGCCAGCCGGCGCAATCTGTTTCGAGATCACGGAGACTGCGGCGATTTCGAACCTCTCGCGCGTCATCTACTTCATGCAGACACTGAAGAAACTCGGTTGCAAGTTCTCGCTCGACGATTTCGGCAGCGGCCTGTCGTCGTTCACCTATCTCAAGAACCTTCCGGTCGATTACCTGAAGATCGACGGACAGTTCATCCGCCACGTTGCCGAGGACAACGTCGACGAGAGCATGGTGCGGGCGATCAGCGAGGTCGGCCATGCGATGGGCATCGAGACGATCGCCGAACGCGTGGAGACCAAGCAGGTCCTCGACAAGCTCGGTGCGCTGGGCGTCGAATTCGCGCAGGGCTACTACATCGCCCGGCCGGCCTCGATCGAGTCGTTCGAGCCCTGGTCCGATGGTGACACGCAGCAGCTCCTGGCCTGAGCGATCCGCACTTCCCGAAGGTGGCGCAGCGGCTCTGATGGGGTACACTGCTGCAAACGTGAAAAACGACCACCCGAACAACCTGTTGTCGGCAAACGAACCCCGGCCGTTCCAGGTGATCAATCACCTGTCCGAAAAGCCGATATTGCTCAACTGCGAACACGCCAGTCGCAGGATCCCGGCTGCTCTCGGCGACATGGGGCTGGACCCGTTCGCGCGTCGCTGCCATCTCGCCGTCGATATCGGCGCGGGCCCGCTGACGGAGAAACTCGCCGAGGGCCTTGGCGTGACGGCAGTCGTTGCCAACTACTCGCGTCTCGTCGTCGACTGCAACCGGCAGCTGCTCGACCCGACGGCATTTCTCGAGTACGGCGACGGTATCGTCGTGCCGGGTAACCGCAACCTGCACCAGGACGAAAAAGACCGGCGCTCGGAGGCGATCTACTGGCCTTACCACAACGCGGTCGACGAACAGGTCAAGCGGCTCTCGACGATCGGGCCCGCGCCGGCGTTCATTTCGATTCACAGCTTTACGCCGGTGCTGAACGGCGAATCGCGCCCGTGGCAGATGGGCGTGCTGTGGGACAAGGACGAGGAGATGCGCGATATCTTCCTCGAAGGCTTGTCCAAAGGCGGCTACTTCGTTGGCAGCAACCTGCCGTATTCGGGCAAGGCGCCGATGGACTTCACCATCGACCACCACGCCGAGGAAATCGGCTTGCCACATGTCGGCATCGAGGTCCGACAGGACCTGATTGACGACGATGGCGGCGTCGCTGAAGTCGCCGAACTGATGCACGAGATCATCGAGTCGATACCGGAGCGTATCGGGCTCGGACAGCAGAGAGAGACTGCCTGAGAACAAGACAGTCCGGCTTTTGGGGAGCAGGATTATGGCAAATGAACCGGCATTCACGCTCGGCGTGGAAGAAGAATACCTGCTGGTCGACAAG
>JAAUXY010152696.1_pt1 | contig 12569 bp, 8 predicted proteins | sample 7278121 | NCBI WGS metagenome assembly JAAUXY01 (sample SAMN14350117, study PRJNA611818) | marine sediment metagenome | isolation source: surface marine sediment (1.8m) | place: French Polynesia: Moorea | collected 2018-08 | reverse complement strand
GGCACTGGCCGGTTGTGACCGCGCCCCCGCGCCCACGGAGGAGGGTGGCCAGCAGTTGACGGATCCGGAGCTGGTGATCGCCGAGGATCGGATCGGCGAGATCACCGCTGCCGATGTCGACCGTTTCATCCTCGAGCTGGATCCGGCCGAACGCTGGCCGAGCGATATCGAACGGGCGGATTGGTTCGCTTCGGTCGCTCGCCGGATCGCCGTCGACCGTCTCCTGCTCGACGCCGCCTCCCTCGCCGGGGTGGCGGAGGATCCTCGCTTCGAGGCCCGCGAGCGCCGCATCGAGCGCCAGGCGTACTCACACCACTATCTGAGCGGCTTGCCGGCTGCCGAGCCCCCGGGGGAGGAGGAGGTGAAGGCCTTCTTTGAGCAGCACCGGGAGGAACGCTACGAGTTGCCGGAGCGGCGTTTGACCTACCATATCTTCAAGCGATTTGCGGCGGACGGCAGCCGCGAAGCGGCCTTGGAGGAGCTCGAACAGTTGCGCCAACAGGCACTCGGCGGCGAGAGCTTCTCCCATCTGGCGCGGGAGCATTCCGATTCTGAGAGCCGCCACCATGATGGGCAGCTCGGTCGGATCGAGCGCGGGCAGTTTCCCGCCAGCTTCGATGAGGTCGTATTCGCCCTGGAAGAGGAGACCCCGAGCGATGTGGTGATCACCAGCGACGGCGGCCATCTCTTCTACATCGCTCGGGTCTTCGCGGCCCGCAACTTCGAATATGAAGAGGTGCGGCAGGCGATTTTTCAGGAGTTGAAGACCGAACGGGAGCGCGAACGGCTGGCGCAGGCCGCCGCCGAGCTGCCGACGCCGGAGGAGAGCTTCATACCTTCTGAAGAGGAGATCGCCGGCATTGCCCGACTCGGCGACCCCTCGGCGGTGATCCTGCGCCTCGGCGACTTTCAGCTCACCATCGCGAACTTCCAGGAGGCGATGGCCGATCTGCGCAGTCAGCTCGGCGGTCGGCACGTTCCGGATCTGGCCCGTCATCTCTTCGAAGAGATCCAGCACCGCGAGATCATCTATCAACACCTCCTGCGCGAGGGCTTGCCGAAGATCGCCCAGGAAGCGATGGAGCGCCAGCGCCAGGAAGAGCTGATCGAATTTTTCGCCCGCCAGCACATGACCTCTCACCTGGAACGGCAGCCCGAGCGGATCCAGCAGCACTACGGTGGCAACACCATGCGCTTTTCGACTCCGGTCAGGGTCCAGTTGACCAATCTATCGATCCCCCGGGGTCGAGACGCCCCGGCCTTGATGGCTGAGCTCGAGGCGGCGCGCACCGCCCTCGACGCGGGCAGCACGACGCTCGAGGCTCTGGGCGAGCGCCACGGTGGTGAGATTCTCTCCGTGGGTCCTCTGACCGCGGCCCAACTGCAGACAGCCGATCCGACAACTCTGCGTTTCGCCTTCAAGCTCAAGCCGGGTCAGCATTCACCGCCTTATCAGCGGGGCAATCAACTGGTGATGTTCCGGATCGACGAGCGGCAGGAGGCCGAGGCGCGGCCGCTGGCGACGGCCTGGGATCAGGTGGTGCAGGACTACTTGACCCACTACTCGCAACAGCTTTTCGAGGAAGTCTCCGAACAGCTGCTGGAAGAGGCTGGATTTCGCCTTTACCGCGAGCGGCTGGATTCTTTGGGGCCGCTGGTCGGGGCGTAGTCGATCTGCCAGTAGTGATCGACCCGATCCGTGGTCGCGATCTGGCCGGCACCGTCCGGCCAGAGGATCTCGGCGCTCACCGGCCCTGAGCAGAGCCCGAGGCCGAAGTGCGGTCGCAGGTCGGACTGGGCGAGAAAGCTGCCGCCGCTGCGCACCTCGCGCACGCCGGCGGGCTCGCCGGCACAGGTCAGGTGCACCCGGGCACCGATCGCGAAGCGATTCGATGCCGGGCCGCGAAGCCTCAGGCCGAGCCAGTGGTGGGGTGTCTCGAGGACGTTGTGCAAGAGATCCGGAGCTTCGTTGGTGTTGGTCACCAGGAGGTCGAGGCGGCCGTCGTTGTCCAGGTCGCCGATCGCCAGGGCGCGGCTGACCTTGGGGTGGGTGAAGGCGCTGCCGGCGCTCGCGGAGACGTCGCGATAGCGACCGCCGCCGTCGTTCTCGAGCATCAGGTTGGGCTGGGGATAACCGATCCGATCCTCGAATAGCTCGATGTTGTCCATCACGTGGCCGTTGGCCACGGCCAGGTCCAAGTCGCCGTCGTTGTCGGCGTCGAAGAAGCCGGTTCCCCAGCCGACCGGCAGGTGCGTGGGTACCTCCAGGCCGGCCTCGGCGGTCGAGTCTTCGAAGTAGAGGCCGTCGCCGCGCCGGAGGTAGAGGGTGTTGGTCTCGAAGGAATAGTTGGTCACCAGCAGATCGAGACGGCCATCCCCGTCGGCGTCGCCCAGGTCGAGCCCCATCCCCGAGCCGGCGGCACCGTCGCGGTCGGCGGCGACGCCGCTGATCAAGGCCTCGTCGCTGAAGAAGCCGAGGCCGTCGTTGAGGTAGAGGCGGTTCAAGGTGCCGTCGTTGGCGACCAGGATCTCGGGAAAGCCGTCGCCGTTCAGGTCGGAGAGCAGGACGCCGAAGCTCTTTTCGTCGGTTCCCTGCACGATGCCGCGTTCGCGGCCCTCCTCGCGAAAGGTTCCGTCTCCTTGGTTGATGTAGAGGTAGTCGGCCTGGCCGTCGAACACGGCCGGTCGGCAGTAGCTCCAGATACCGCGAACCGAGTCGCCACAGCGCGGATTGTCATCGAAGCGAAAATCGACGTAGTTAGCCACGTAGAGGTCGAGATCGCCGTCACGATCGATGTCGGCGAAGGCGCAATTGGTGCCCCAGCGCCGGCCGGCGACGCCGGCGCTATCGGCGGGTTCGAAGCGGCCGCTACCGATTCCCCGAAGCAGGCGATCGGGGCCGAAGTTGGTGACGAAGAGGTCGAGAATGCCGTCGCCGTCGTAGTCGCCAACGCACATTCCCATGCCGTAACCCATGTCGCCGGCGCCGGATGCCGCAGTGACGTTCGAGAAACGGCCCTGACCGTCGTTTTCATAGAGCGCGTTGCGCGGCGCGTCGTCGGTCGGAGCGGGGCCGGAGTCGGGGAAGGGGGTCGCGGCGCCGTTGATCAGGTAGACGTCGAGATCGCCGTCGTCGTCATAGTCGAGAAAGCCGCCGCCGCTGGCCGCGGTCTCGACGTAGTAGAGCTCACCCGTGCGCCCGTCCAGGTGCTCGAAGTCGATGCCGCGCTCCCGGGTCACCCGATCGAACCAGCCGGGGGTGTCGACAGTTGCCTCGATCGCTGGTGCCGGTCCCGTGGCGGGTGCCTCGCCCTCGTCACTACAGCCCGCGAGCAGCAAGACAAGCAGCGCGATCCATGCCGGGTTCAATGTCGCTCCTTCCTGGCTCGGGAGCCCGAAGGGCGGTATGTGGTAGCCCAGGGTGTCAACCCTGGGTGTGGGTTTTCCGGGCTCGGGAGCCCGAAGGGCGGTATGCGGTAGCCCAGGGTGTCAACCCTGGGTGTATAGCCCAGGGTGTCAACACTGGGTGTATAGCCCAGGGTGTCAACCCTGGGTGAAAGGTCGTTCATCCCAGGTGCCTCCGCCGGTACTGGGCGATCGCCGGGTCTTCGGCCGGAGCCTCCTCGAGCACGCGCTCGAGATCGTCGCGCCGGCCCGCCGCCAGGTAGACGTCGGCCAGGGCCAGCCGATAGGGGACGTGCCAGGGCATCAGCTCGAGGGCGGTCTCGAAGCCTTTGGGGACTCCGGGCTCGCTCTCCTCGCTGAGGGCGATCAGCCCGGAGACGAAATGGTAGGGGGCATAGTAAGGATCGGTCTCGAGCCCCTCGGCCAGAAGCTGCCGCGCGAGCTCACGATTGCCGGTCTCATGCTCGAGCCTCGCCAGCTGTGAGCGCGCCGACTTCACTCGCGGGTCGAGCTCGAGGGTGCGCTGGTAGAGGCCACGGGCGAGGGCGCCACGGCCGCGGGAATGGGCTTCCGCGGCGAGCTCAAGGGTGGCGACGGCGTCGACCCGCGGGTCCTCTTCCAGCTCGCCGATGGCGTCTTTGGCGTCGGGGTCGCCGGTGATCAGCATCAGTCGGGCGAGTCGTCGGCGCAGAGGCGGCGCTGAGGCGTCCAGTCGCGAGGCGAGGGCGCGCAGAGCCTGGAGCTCCTCGTAGGGCGAGAGCTTGGACGGCCGGTTTCGGGCCGGCAGGCGGCGCAGCTGCTGATAAATGTCGAGGTCGCGCCGGGCGCCGTCCTCGTCTCCGAGGCCGCGCCGGATGCGCGCCAGCAGGTAGAAAACATCCGGTCGCGTCGGGTCGGCACGCGCCGCTGCCCGGGCGCGCTCGAGCGCCAGCTCGCGGTCGCCGCGATCATCCGCCAGGCGTGCGGCCAGCAGCAGGAGGCTGAAGCTGTCCGGCTCGAGGTCGAGAGCCGCCGTCGCCTGAGCCTCGGCCGCTTGCGGATCGGAGTCCTGGAGCGCCTGCGCCCGCAGCTCACGGGCAGCCGCCGAATCACCGGCGTCGGTCAGCACCTCGAGGACGCGCTCGGGTTGGCTCAGACGCAGCCATGAGCGGGCCAGGGAGAGGCGGACCTCTTCGTCATCCGGCAGCTGCTCGAGGTAGGCGGAGAAGGCTTCGATGCCTTTCGTCAAGCTGCCTTCAAAACCCGAGACCCAGCCTAATCCGAGACCGCGGAGCGACTCCGGGCGCCCCGGATTGGAGTCCAGATCCTGTTGGAAGTAGCGACGAGCCCAGTCAAAGCGGCCCATGTCGAGGGCGTTGCGGCCGCGCTCGAGAGCCAGGTCGGGAATCTCCGGCGGCGCCTCGGCACAGCCTACGAGCACGAGGACCAGGAAGATGATCATCAGGCGGATCACGGTGCGCCTCCGGCCTCCGGCTCCAGCTCTTCGGCACGCGCCGCGTGTTCGCGGGCTTCCGCCAGACGTCCGGAGGCACGCAGGAGCTCGGCCAGGCTTTGGTGTGCCCGGGCGAGATGCGGGTCCGCGTCGATCGCGGTTCGAAAGCAGCGCTCGGCCTCCGCGGCGTCACCGCCCTCGGCGGCGACGTTGCCGAGCAGCACCCAGGTCGGTGCATGCCGGGGGTGGCGCTGGACGAGGCGGTGCAATTCCCGCTCCCCGTCTTGCTGACGACCCAGGCGCAGCAGCGCCAGCCCCAGATTGTGCCAGGCGTCGAAGCGATCCGGGTCCAGCGCCACCGCCTGTTGCAGCTCGAGGGCCGCGAGCTTCAGCTGGCCGCGGGCGGCGGCACGCAAGCCGCGCCGCTCATGGGTCATCGCCCCCCGCTGTAGCTCGCGGATGGCGCTCATCAGCGGATCGTCGAGGGCGATCGGCGGTTCGGTGACGTGATCGCTCTCGACCGCCGCAAACAGCTCTTCAGCGCGCTCGACGTCACCCCGGGCGCGATGCGCCATGGCCAGCGAATAGCGGATTCGGGACGAGGCGGGCTGGCCGGCGGCCGCCGCCTCGAGATGACGGGCCGCGGTCTCGGCATCGCCCCCCTCGAGCGCCACCCGTCCGAGTCCGAAGAGCGCCCGAACGCAGTCGGCATCCGCCTCGGCGGCGCGCTGAAAGCTGTTTCGCGCCTGGTCGAGGCGCCCCAGGCCGAGCTGGTTCTCGCCCAGCCAGACCAGCGCCGGCACATCGCCGGGATGCTCGGCGAGAAATTCTTCGAACGCCGCCACCGATTCCTCCAGGCGCCCCAACCGGCGTTGCGCCATCCCCAGGTAATAGCTCCAGCGCGGCTCGGCAGCGAGCTGTCGGGCGTTGGCAAAGGCAGCGCGCGCCGGTTGCCAGTAGTGGTAGGCGGCAAGCGCTTGACCGAGCTCGCCGAAGGCCTGGCCGAGGCGCGCGTTAGCTCCCCCCCGCACGTCGGCTGCCCCCTTCACGGCTATCTCAGCGAGGTTGGCCGACCGGCGCTCGACGTCGGCATGGAGCTCCCGGAGCTGGTCGCGTACCGGTGGGTCCAGGGCGTCGAGATCCGCCGGCAGGGCGACCGCCTCGAGCTCCGGCGGGGCGGGAGCTTCCGTCGCCTGGCAGCCGGCGAGCAGGCAGGCGATCAGCAAGATGGGGGGCCTCATGACGTCGGCTCCGTCACCGGTCGGCCGCTGCCCTCGACCAGGGTGGTGTAGCGATCGGGTTCGAGGTCGTCCCAGGATTCGATGCGACCGCTCGGCCAGCGGACTTCGACCCGAAGGTCGGACGCCGGCTCGATCGGTCCCAGCCCGAAGTGCACCCGCGGATCGTTGGCCGACAGGTAGCTGGCCGCCGAGCGAACCCGGCGCAGGAGCGGGCCGGCGCCCGGCCGCTCGAGCCTCACCTCGGCTCCCAACATGTCGCGCCCGCCGGTTTCCGAAGATCCGGTCAGACGCAGGCCCAGCCAGTGACCGCCGTCCGAGGTGTTGATCAGCAGCTGGGCGGCGCCGGCGTTGTTGAGCACCAGAACGTCGGGATCGCCGTCGTTGTCGACGTCCCCGACCGCGGCACCGCGGCTGACCGCGGGGACGGCCAGGACCGGCGCTTGATCGCTGATCTCTTCGAAGCGGCCCCGACGGTTGGCGAAGAGCTGATTGCGCTGCTCGAGGGGCAGCGGATGGCCGGCGTTCTTGAGCTCCTCGATGATGCGAACGGCGCCGTTGACCGCGATGACGTCGAGCCAGCCGTCTCGATCGAGGTCGAGCAGCGAGGTGCCGAAGCCGGTGAAGTTGAAGCTCGGCGCGCCCAGGCCCGAGGAGATCGTGCGTTCGACAAAGAACCCCCGGCCGTCGTTGAGATAGAGCGTATTGGTTTCTTGCCGCAAGTGGGTCATGAACAGATCTTCGTCGCCGTCGCCGTCGACGTCTCCGGCGTCGACGCCCATCGACGCCTGGGGCTGGCCCTGGTGGTCGAGAGCGCAACCGCGTTCGAGGGCGACGTTGACCAGTCGCGGTTCGTCGCCCTCCCCCTGGTTCAGCCACAGGTGGTTCTGCATCTGATCGTTGGCGACGTAGACGTCCACGCGGCCGTCGGCGTCGAAGTCGGCGATGGTGATGCCGAGGCCCGCGGAGGGTTGGGTGGCGATGCCGGCCGAGACGGTGATGTCGTCGAAGGTGACCCTGCCGCTCTCGTCGGGGCCGCGGTTCAACAGCAGGCGATCGGCCACCGGCCGGTAGCTGCGCGGGCCGCAATAGTCGGGAGCTCCGGCGGGATCGGCGCAGATTTTGTGATTGGCGACCCGGAAGTCGGTGTAGTTGACGATAAAGAGATCGAGCCAGCCGTCGCCGTTCAAGTCGAGGAAGGCGGCGCTGGTCGACCAGCGCTCGTCCCCGGCGCCGGCTTCGGCGGTGCGGTCGGTGAAGGAGACGATGCCGTCCGCCCCCGGCCCTTCGTTACGCAGCAGCTGATTGGCCCCGAAGCGGGTGACGTAGAGGTCGGTCAGGCCGTCGTTGTCGTAGTCGCCGGTGGCGACGCCCATGCCGTAGCCCACAGCGTCGAGGCCGCTGGCCTCGGTGATGTCCGCGAAGCTGAGCGCGGGCCCGTCCGGCCCGTCCGCCAGTCGGTTCAGGAACAGGCGATCGCCGAGGGGTCCTGCCGGCGGGCGGGTCGCGTCGTTCACGGTTTTGCCGTCGCCGAGCATGGTGCCCTGGACCAGGTAGACGTCGAGGTCGCCGTCGTTGTCGGCGTCGAAGAGCGCGCCGCCGGGGCCGGTGTGCTCGGCGAAATAGAGCTCCCCCGACATGCCGTTGAAGTGGACGAAGTCGAGGCCGGTCTCGGCGGCTCGGTCCAGGAGGATCGGCGGCTTCTCGGGCGGCGTCTCGCTCGGCCGGCCGCAGGCCCAGACCAGCGCGGCCGCCGCCAGCATGACCGCGGGTGGCCTGAAACACGTCATACTTTTCCTCGGCCGGAGATGGTACACCATTCTCCATGCCCCTTGTATGCTCTGGTTGAGCCATGACGTCCGGGGATGCTAGCGGCGAAGCTGGGAAAGGCAAAATGATCCAGTGCCCCCGAGGCGGCCGCCTTGCGGGGCCGGTATGGCTGTGTTACTTATTCTCCTTTCGAGGAACATTCGATGAAGCGACAACTGATTCCCCTTCTCCTGGCCGCTGTCTTTGCCACCGCCTGCGACCGCGCGCCGCGGTGGAATGTGGTGGTGGTGACGTTCGACACCACGCGTGCCGACCATCTCGCCCCCTACGGACACAAAGGCGTGGAGACGCCCACTCTCGACCGCCTGGCCGCGGAAGGCGTGTTGTTCGAGTACGCCTACGCACCGATTCCGATTACCCTGCCGTCCCACAGCTCCTTGATGACCGGCAAGGTCCCCTTCGCCCACGGGGTGCGCGACAACGCCCTCTTCGTCCTCGGCGAGGAGCAGACCACCCTGGCCGAGATCTTGCGCGACGAGGGCTACCGAACGGCCGGTGCGATCGGCTCATTCCCGCTGCTCAGCCAGTTCGGTATCGGCCAGGGCTTCGAGTTCTTCGACGACCATCTCACCGCCGAGTACGAAGACATTTTCGGCGACCGCGTGTTGCCCAAACAGCGCCTGTTCTTCGACGAGCGGGTGGCGGCGCGGGTCAACGAGGCGCTGCTGCCATGGCTCGAAGAGCACCACCAGGAGCCGTTCTTCATCTGGCTGCACTACTTCGATCCGCATCACCCTCTGGAGCCGCCGCCGCCCTACAACCAGCTCTACGCCCACGACCCCTACCTGGGCGAGATCGCCTACTCCGACGAGAGCCTGGGTACGTTCCTCGATCACCTGCGGCGGCTCGGGGTCTACGATCGCACGATCGTGGTCTTCACCTCCGATCACGGTGAGGGCCGGGGTGACCACAATGAGTCCACCCATTCGCTCTTGCTCTACGATTCCACCCTCCACATCCCTTTGATCATCAAGCCGGCCGGGGCGCCCGCGGAAACCGCCGGGCGCCGGGTCGCGCGGCGAGTCGGTACCGTCGATATCCTGCCGACCGTCCTCGATCTGTTGGGTATCGAGCCTCCGGAGAACATCCAGGGCCGGAGTCTGGCGTCCGAGCTGGACCCGAGCAAGCCATCGAGCCGCTCCCGAGACGAAATCTACGCCGAGACCCTGTCGCCGCGTTTTTCTCGCAATTGGGGTGAGCTGCGCTCGCTGATCGTCGAGGACTACAAGTACATCTATGGACCGCGCAAAGAGCTCTTCGACCTGGCCGAGGATCCGCGCGAGCTGAACAACCTGGTCGACCAGGATCCGGAGACCGCCGCCGGCCTCAAGCAGCGACTCGAGGAGTATCTGGCCGAGCATGCGGTGGCCGGGCTCGATAGCTCGGTCGCGGTCGACGAGGCGACCGTGAGGCGTCTGCAGGCCCTGGGTTATCTCCAGGCCTCCGGCGGTCCCGTGGGGCCGATCGAAGAGCGTCTGCGCGACGACGGCGAGGCGCCTCAGAATCATGTCGACACGATCAGCGAATACAGCCAGGCCAAGGGTTTTCTCTTTCAGGATCGGGTGCCGGAAGCCAAGGAACTGCTGCTCAATCTGCTGCGGCGAGATCCGGAGAATGCCCACTATCTCGAGCTGCTGGCCAGCGCCGAGCTGAAGCTGGGTCGCTTTGAAGAAGCCCTGCTGGTGCTCGAGCGTATCGAGGCGATCGACGCCGGATACCCGCCGCCCGAAAGCATCCTGTCGATGGCGGGCCGTATTCTGCTCGCTCAGGGCAAGGGCGGTGAGGCCCTCGGCAAGCTGCGCCGTTCCGAGGAAATCGCCGAGACCGCGGCGGGGCAGTTTCAGCTGGCCAAGATCTACGAGGCGATGGGACGGCCCGACGACGAGCTCCGCCACCTGGAGCGGTGCCTGGAGCTTGACCCGACCTTCGTCGCGGCGCGTATCGACATCGGCATCCGCAAGGCCAAGGCCGGTGATCTGGAGGCCGCGGAGGCGGAGTTCTCGCGGGCGCTGTCGGACAATCCGTATTCCGAGCGGGCGTTCTACAACTATGGCTCTTTCCTGGTCCAGAGAGAGCGCCCCGAGGAGGCGATGGCCTACTTTCGTCGCGCCATCGAGCTCAAACATGACTATCTCCAGGCTCACTACGCCATGTTCGCCTTGCTCTACGAGCTCGGTCAGTTCGACGAAGCGACCGAGAATTTCGAGGCCCTGCACGAGCTGGCGCCTGACAGCCGCGAGGCGCGGCGGGCGCGGGACCTGATCGGGATCGGGGCTTGATCGTTATGGATCGCTATTTTTTCCGAGCGCCGGTTGTAAGTGGCGGGATCTTGTGCTAGTTTCCTTCCGAAGAAATTGTAGCTAATGGCGAGCACCGTGAATCGGTGGTCCGGCTTTCATCGGAACGCGGTTCGGGACCGGGAGTGTCCTGGTAGCTTGCGCCCCTATTGACCAGGAGAAGGAGACTGAGGATGTCGAAGAGATGGATTATGTTGCTCGGACTGGTCTGCTGCGCCGCTATCGCGGGCGTGGTGCTCGCCGAGAACGCCGAGTTTGACGCCGAGGCGGTGAAGGGAATGTCGAAGGCCGAGCGACTGAATGCTCAGAGGGCTTATAAGGCCGATCTCGAGGCCGCGGCAGTGGCTCGGGGTTGGGTGCCCGGTCAGCGGCGCGCTTTCGAGCCTTCGGGCCGGCAAGTCCAGGGCGGCAACAAGGCCGTCGGCTCGATCACCTATCACTCCGGCATCCTCGGCACCTGCTGCTTGACCAGCAAGTCGGTCGGTAACCGCTACCAGTCCGCGCTGGTCCCCGCCGGTACCGCGATCGGTCCGGTCATGATGTCGGGGTCGATTACCATGGCGACTTTCGACATGGCCAACGTCGGCGGTGGTGCCGTCTTCTTCAGCGTCTTCGACCAGCTGACGGGTACGGCGGCCAACCCGGTCTCGAGCTTCAGTGTCCCCGCGGCTCCGGGTGTCAACAACATCATCATGGTGTCGCCGATCAACTACGCGGGAAGCAGCTTTCTCGCCGGCATCTGGCAGTTCACCTTGGGCACCGATACGCCGAACGTTGCCACCGGCTCGATCGCCGGTCAGGGTTTCAACGGCATGAGCATCAACGACATCTCGGGTACCGCCTACACGGACTTGACCGCGCTCAACGGCGCCATCACCATCGGTGGTGACGTGCTGACCCCGGTCGAGTTGCTGAACTTCGACGTCGAGTGATCTGCAAGGGCGGCCTGGTCGCCCTCGGATATCCGCGCCTTCATGGCGCGTGATGACAACAGCCTGCCCGAGTCATCGGGCGGGCTGTTTGGCGTTTGGGGAAACCGTAAATCGACGGGCTGCAACCCATGCCCACGGGTTTCAACCTATGCCCACGGGTCAAAGCCTATGCCCACGGGTTAAAACCCGTGGCTATATGCTGGCACCCCAAGGGGTGCTGGTCCACGGGTTCGAATGGTCTCGCTGCCAGCTTCCAGAGGCTCGCGTTGGTCGTCTTTGGCTTCGACTCGCCCGTGGCGCTGTGGTCCGTCGTGCCTTCTAAATTCTCGCTAACCCTGATCCGCATCCAGCTGGCAGTGGGAGGACCCAACTCTCCAGGAGGCGGTTGCGCATAGATTCTCGCAGCTGGAGGTCGGAGGCTTGAATGCAGGGCCGGGTTCACGTCGCTTCGAGCGTGTCGATGTCTTGGCTCCGTAGGAGCCGAATCGTAAAGCCCGGGGCGGCAACGCCGAGCCCTGGCGAGGTGGAGCCAGCCCCGGGTTTGGCGATCCCCCCATTCCCCCGCCCTGGAGGGGCGAGACAGGATGCTAACGCCGCCTGAAGTTTCGCCCTTTCAGGGCGAGCCTGTTGGGGAGCTCGCTGACCCGGGGCTCGCGCGGCGTCGCTGCGCTCCTGGCGCGGCCCCGGGCTATACGTTTGCGCCCTTCCAGGGCGAGGACTCGGCGGTTTGGCCCGATGAAGCCAATCCGAAGGATTGACTTTCTAAGGGCGCCAGTTCTGGGCCCTCTCCAACCAGGGTTAGGGCGCAGACGGCTGTGCTACTTGCCCGGAGCTCGATTGCAGCCAGCTCCAGCCGGACTCATAAAGCCGCTCGACGTCGCGGGCGGTCAGGGCCCGCTTGAAGATGCCTACTTCGTCGATCTCGCCGACGAAGTTTCCGCCGCCGTGATGCCGGCCACCGACGGTGAGGGGTGCCGGATTGTCGAGGGAACCCTGGTGCGCCGTCGGATCCTGGCGCGGGGCGGCCTCGCGGCCGTCGACGTACCAACGGATGCCGTCGGGACGATCGCGGTCGACGGTGACCGCGATGTGGCGCCAGCGACCGTCGGCGATGAACGGGCCATCGTAGTTGGTGGCCGCCTCGTCGGCGATTTGCAAGCCCAGCTGCCCCCAATAGTTGTAGAGGTGGTAGCCGATGTCGGTTCGCTTGTCGAGGATCACCCATAGCTGGCGCTGAGCCTGACGGGTGCTGATCCACGCGTGCAGGGTAAAGTCGCCGGTGCCCAGATCCAGCCCGGAATCGTGACCGAAGTCGACGAAGCCGCGGCCGGCCAGAGATAGGGCGTTGCCCAACCGCGGTCGATCCTCCCGGTTGGCGCGACCGACCAGCGAGCCGTTGAACTTGCCCGCGCGATCGCTGACGTCGTCGCCGGAT
>JAAUXY010141768.1_pt1 | contig 12570 bp, 10 predicted proteins | sample 7278121 | NCBI WGS metagenome assembly JAAUXY01 (sample SAMN14350117, study PRJNA611818) | marine sediment metagenome | isolation source: surface marine sediment (1.8m) | place: French Polynesia: Moorea | collected 2018-08 | reverse complement strand
GCAACGTGTCGGCAACGCGACCCCCTGTCAACATGTCCGAGCTACCCCCCGCTCAACGAGGACCGATCGAGGATGGCCGACACCAAGCCCGCGAACTTTCTGTTCATATTCTCGGACCAGCACGCGCGCCGTGCAGCGGGCAGCTACGGACATCCGTTGGTGCGCACGCCCAATCTCGACCGGCTCGCCGAGCGCGGCGTGTTGTTTCGACACGCCTACTGCAACGGCCCGATCTGCGTGCCATCGCGCGCGAGCCTCGCGACCGGGCGCTACGTGCACGACATCGGCATGTGGGACAACTGCCGGCCGTACCACGGCCAGGTGCCGGCCTGGGGTCACCGCCTGATGGACCGGGGCCACCGGGTGGTCTCGATCGGGAAGCTCCACTACCGCGACACCCGCGACCCCAACGGCTTCGACGAGGAGGTGGTGCCCATGCACATTCTGAACGGCGTGGGCATGCTCTTCACCATCGCGCGCAACCCCCTCCCGGTCTCGAAGAAGTTCGCGTGGCTGGTCAATCATGCCGGCGCAGGGGAATCGACCTACACCGAGTACGATCGGGACATCACGTCGCGGGCCGTCGAATGGATTCGCACCGAGGGCACGAAGCACCCGGACAAGCCCTGGGCGCTGTTCGTCTCGCTGGTATGTCCGCATCCGCCGTGGGTCGCGCCGGAGGCGTTCTACCGGCTCTACCCTCTCGAGGACGTCGACCTGCCCGTGGCCTACAGCTTGAAAGACCGGCCACGCCATCCGGGATTGGAGGACTACCGGCACTTCTTCGGCGTGAAGGGGGAGTTCGACGAGCCCACCCTGCGCAAGGTCATCGCGGCCTACTACGGGATGATCAGCTATCTCGACGCCAACATCGGGCGCCTCCTCGAGGCGCTTCGCGACGCGGGGCTCAGCGAGAACACCCGCGTCCTCTACACCTCCGATCATGGGGAATCCATGGGCCAGAAGGGGATGTTCAGCAAATGCAACATGTTCGAGGAGTCGGTCGGCGTGCCCATGATCCTGGCCGGCCCGGACAGCCCCGCCGGCACCGAGGTGTCCGCGCCGGTGCAGCTGCTGGACGTCTTTCCCACCATCCTGGAATGCACCGGCGCGGCGCCGGTGGAGGAGGACACCGCACTCGCGGGAACCTCGCTGGTGGCCCTGGCCAACGGCGAGCGGCCCGAGCGCGTGATCCTGTCCGAGCAGCACTCGGCGGGAGCGAAATCGGCTGTTTACATGCTGCGCACGAACGGGCTCAAATACGTGCACTACGTCGACTACCCGGCCCAGCTCTTCGACCTGGACGAGGATCCCTCGGAGCTCAGCGACGTGGCCTCGGCGCCCGGCTATGCCGAGCACCTGGCGAGCTGCGAGGCGAAGCTGCGCGCCCTGCTCGACCCCCGGGCGGTGGACGCGCGCGCCAAGGCCGATCAGGCCGAACGCCTGGAGCGAGGCGGGGGGGAAGCGGCGGTCGTCGCCAGGGGATCCCCGGGCTACACGCCCGCGCCGGGTGAGACGCCGCAGTACATGTGATAAAACACGCCCATACGACACCGAGGAGGGGGGCCGATGGCGCGCATCAGTCTGAAAGACCTGGTGAAGAAGTTCGACGAGACGGAGGCCGTGCGCGGCGTCAATCTCGACATCGCTCACAACGAGTTCGTGGTCCTGGTCGGACCGTCCGGCTGCGGCAAGAGCACCACGTTGAGGATGATCGCGGGGCTGGAGGAAATCACGGACGGGGAGGTGATCATCGGCGAGCACGTGATGAACGACGTACCGCCGAAAGACCGCGACATCGCGATGGTGTTCCAGAACTACGCCCTCTATCCCCACATGACGGTCTTCGAGAACATGTCGTTCGGACTGCGGCTGCGCAAGACGCCGAAGGGCGAGATCGACACGCGGGTCAACCAGGCGGCCGACATCCTCAACATACGCGAGCTGCTCGACCGGCGCCCCAAGCAGCTTTCCGGCGGGCAGCGCCAGCGCGTGGCGATGGGGCGCGCCATCGTTCGCAATCCACAGGTGTTCCTGTTCGACGAGCCGCTGAGCAACCTGGACGCCAAGCTGCGGGTGCAGATGCGCACCGAGATCAAGAAGATTCACCAGCGCGTTCAGACCACCGTCGTGTACGTCACCCACGACCAGGTGGAAGCGATGACGCTGGCGGATCGAATCGTGGTGATGAACGCGGGCGAGATCGAGCAGGTGGCCACGCCGCAGGAGATGTACGAGCAACCGGCGACACGCTTCGTGGCGGGGTTCATCGGCTCCCCGGCCATGAACTTCATCCCCTGCAAGGTTGCGCAAAACGGTGCCGGCGTCAGCATCCGGCTCGGGACGGATTTGATCCTACAGGTACCGGCCGACCGGCAGTCGCGCTACAAGCACTACGTCGACCGAGACATGGTGTTCGGCATCCGGCCCGAGCACTTGACCGAGAAGCGGGCGCACACCAACCCCAGCCAGCTCGATTTCTCGGCCAACGTCGAGGTGCTGGAGCCGATGGGCATGGACACCATGGTCTTCATCAACGTCAACGGCACCGAGATCTGCGCCCGCTCCGCCCCCAACGCGGCGGGTGAGGTGGGGCAGAACATGGACTTCTCCATCGACATGGACAACATGCATCTCATCGACCCGGTCTCGGAGAGGGTGGTGTAGGCAACGACACCGGCCGCTCAGTACGATCGCGGCATCCCGAGCACGTGCTGAGCAATGTAGTTGAGCACCATGTTCGACGACACGGGCGCGGTACGGGTGAGCCGGGCCTCTCGCCATTTGCGCTCGACGTCGTACTCGCGCGCAAAGGCGAACCCGCCGAAAGTGTCGAAACACGCTTCCGCCGCCGCCCAGCTCGCCTCCGCCGCGAGATACTTCGCCATGTTGGCCTCGGCGCCGCACGGCGCGCCGGCATCGAAGAGCGCCGTCGCCTTTCGCACCATCAGGTCGGCCGCCTCGACCTGGGTGTGGGCATGGGCGATCGGGAACTGCACCCCCTGGTTCTGCCCGATCGGGCGCTTGAACACGACTCGCTCGTTGGCGTAGCCGACGGCGCGCTCGATGAAGTAGCGACCGCTGCCGATGGCCTCGGACGCAATCAGGCAGCGCTCGGCGTTCATGCCGTCCAGGATGTAGCGAAAACCCTCTCCCTCCTCCCCAATCAGAGCCGACGCCGGCACCTGGAGATCGTCGAAGAAGACCTCCGTCGTGTTGTGATTGATCATGGCGTCGATGGGGCGGATCGCGCAGCCTCGACCCTTTGCCTCGCGCAGGTCTATGAGAAACGTCGAGATCCCGTCCGAGCGCTTGGCCACCTGGTCGGCCGGCGTGGTGCGCGCCAGCAGCAGCATGAGATCGGAATGCTCGGCACGACTCGTCCAGACTTTCTGGCCGTTTATGACGTAACCGTGATTGGTCTTCTCGGCGCGCGTCCTGAGCTGAGTCGTGTCCGAGCCGGTCGTTGGCTCGGTCACCCCGAACGCTTGCAGGCGCAGCTCGCCGGAGGCGATCTTCGGCAGGTAGGCCCGCTTCTGCTCTTCACTGCCGTGGCGCAGCAGCGTGCCCATCGTGTACATCTGGGCGTGGCAGGCAGCCGCGCTGCACTCCGTGGCCTGGATAGTCTCGAGAATCACCCCCGCGGCGCGCAGCGCCAGCCCCGAGCCTCCGTACTCCTCGGGAATGAGCGCGCCGAGGTAGCCGGCCTGGGTGAGCGCGTCGATGAACGCGCTCGGATAGCTGCCCGAAGGCGGCTGCTTCTCGAGCTCGCGCCAATACTGCGACGGATACGCCTCGCACAGCCTCCGTACCGACTCGCGGATTTCGGGATAGTCCATGTCCACGGGGTCAAGTCTCACAATCCGACATCCGGCTAGCGGCCCGAGAACCGCGGCTTGCGCTTCTCGTTGAACGCGCGCACGCCTTCTTGACGGTCCGCGGTCGGGACCATTCGATTGTACGCCTCGATCTCGAACTCGTAGCCGGTCTTGAAGTCGACCTGCACCGCCACGTTCATCGACTTCTTCGCCTGCCTGGTCGCGACCGGTGCGTTGTCGGCGATTTGCCGCGCCGTCGAGAGGGAGTCCTCGAGCAAGGCATCGTCCTCGCACAGGCGATTCACGAGACCCCACTCCTCGGCCTGCGCCGCCGTGAACGGCTGACCGGTGAGAATGATTTCCTTCGCCCGGCGCAAGCCCACGGCCCGCGGCAGGTTCTGCGTGCCCATCGCGCCGGGCATGATGCCCAACGTCACCTCCGTCAACGCGAAGCGTGCGCGGCGCGCAGCGTAGACGAAGTCCGCCGCCAGCGCGAGCTCGCATCCGCCGCCGTAGGCGGCCCCGTTCACGGCGGCGATGATGGGGACCGGACAGCTCATCATGGCCGTCACCGATTGCTCGAACAGCGCGTGCTGGCGCTGCCACTGCTCGTCGCTCATCGCGTCGCGCTCTCTCAGATCACCGCCGGCGCAGAAGGCGCGATCGCCGGCCCCCGTCACCACCGCGCAACGCAAATCCTCCTGGTCCACGTAGAGGCTCGACCACAGCTCCCGGAGGTCGCGCCCCATCCGGGTGTTCAAGGCGTTCGCTCGATCCGGACGGTTCAAAGTGACGAGGAGGACGTGCGCCTCGACCCGGTGCAGCGCCAGCGTCTCGTAGCTCCGATCGATGCCCCTCACCGCAGAATCTCCGAATCGTGCTCGCCCAGCCGCGGCGCGGAGCGGTCGATGGCCGGGCGAACACCGTCGAACCGCAGGGGCAGACCCACGATCTGCAGCGACCCGTCGGCGAGCTTCTGGATGATGCCGAGCGCCTCGGTTTGCTCGTGGGCCACGACCTCCTCGAGCGATTGTAGCGGGGCACACGGCACCCCCGCGTGGTCGAGTCGTGCCTGCCACTCGGCCCGGGTTCGTCCCCGCAGGGATTGCGACAGCAACCCGTTCAGAGCATCGCGATTCGCGAGCCGGGCCGCGTTCGACTCGAACCGCGCGTCCGCGGCCCACTCGGGTTGACCGAGCACCTCGCAGAGCTTCCCGAACAACCGATCGTTCGCCCCCGCGACGACGAGATACCCGTCGCTGCATGCGTAGGCCTGGTAGGGCGCAATGCCGCTGACCCCGGAGCCGTACCGGCCCTGCGCGACGCCCGTCCTGAGGCACTCCGCGGCCTGCAACGTGACCCAGGCGATGGCCGTCTCGAACAGCGCGGTGTCGACGACTCCGCCCTTTCCCGTGAGCTCGCGCCGGTACAGCGCTGCCAAGGTGCCGATCGCGCACCACATGCCCGTGCCCATGTCGATGATCGAGCACCCGACCCTCACCGGCGGCCGCCCCTCCTCGCCGGTTATGCTCATGATGCCCCCAAACGCCTGCATCAGCGGATCGTAGCCCGGCCGCCGCGCGAGCGGCCCGCGGGAGCCAAAGGCGCCGATATTGCAGTAGACGAGACGAGGCGCAGCGGCGAGGAGCGTGGCCGCGTCGAGCCCGAGCTTCTCGACCCCGCCGGGGCGGAGGTTCTGCAGCACCACGTCCACGTGGACGGCGACATAACGCTGGAGCCGGCTGCGTTGACCATCGTCCTTGAGGTCGAGCGCGATGGACTTCTTGTGGTTGTTCAGGACGTGGAACCACAGGCTCGCCCCTTCCAGGCGCTGCTCGCCCCACTGCCGGGCGTCGTCGCCGACGACGGGACGCTCCACCTTGACCACCTCGGCTCCCAGCATCGCGAGAATCCACGTGGCGTAAGGCGCGGCCACGCTCGAGCCGATCTCCAGCACGCGAATGCCCGCGAGCGGCATGTGTGGCTCCGGCTTACGCGCCTGCGACTCCACTGCTCCCTACCCTGAACGGGCTTTCATCGCCCCGAACTGCGCGGGAACCCTCGCACACCGGTTGGAGGCGGTCAAATCCCGCGCCGGCGCCGGTGATTCCTCCATCGAGATGGAAACGGGCGCGACACGGATGTACCCTTTCGACCTTTGCTTTCACATCGGCGCGGCGCGGGACCGACCACCGCCGTGTGCGCCCTCGACACCGATGGACAACGAGACGAGGAGCTCCGTACCGCTTCCCCGAGCTCAGCTCGAGCGCCTCGAGCGCGACGGCTTCGTGGTGCTCGAGGGCCTCATCGAACCGTCGCTTCTCGCCCGGCTCACGGCTCGCATCGACGAGCTGCTGGCGGCAGAGGGCGACGCGGCGGGCCACGAGTTCATGCAGGAGTCGGGGGCACGGCGCCTCGCCAACCTGGCGAACAAGGGCTCGGTGTTCCTGGAAGCGGCTTTGCAGCCCGGGGTGCTGGCGTGGGTCGAGCGGGTGCTCGGGCCCGACATCAAGCTCAGCAGCCTCAACGCGCGACGGGTCGACCCACGCTCGGGGAACACCCAGCCTCTACACACCGACATGGGCGCGCTACCCGACGAGCACGGCTACTGGGTATGCAACACGGTGTGGATGCTCGACCCGTTCACGGCCGAGAACGGGACGCTGCGAGCGGTGCCCGGCTCGCATCGCAGCGGCCGCTTGCCGCAAGAGGTCATGTCCGACCCCCGGGCACCCCACGCCGACGAGGTGTTGATCACGGCCCCGGCGGGGAGCGTCGTGGTCATGAACGCGCACGTGTGGCACGGCGCCACCCCCAATCGGACCGAGCGATCGCGCTCGGCGTTGCACGTGTTCTACTGCCGCCGCGACAAGCCTCAGCAACAGCATCAGAAGGCGCTTCTCCACGACGCAGTGCGGGCGCGGCTCTCGCCGGCCGAGCGCCATCTGCTGGCGCTCGACGACCCGCGCAACGACGAGCTGAGCCGGGACGTCGCACGCCGAAGCGGCTTCATGCAGTAATCACATCGGCGTCCGCGCCATCCCGACCGGGGTGCGGGCGTGGTCCCATGGTCCCGTTCGAATTGCGTTCGACCAGCAGCTTATGAGGAGGTTGCCCCCATGTACGAACAGCTCGCCATGTACATCGATGGTGAATGGTGCGCCGGCAGCGACGGCGCCGGCGAAGACGTGATCAATCCGGCCACCGAGGAATCGCTGGCGCATCTGCCCCATGCCAGCCCCACCGATCTCGACCGCGCGTTGGCCGCGGCCGAGCGCGGGTTCGCCCAGTGGCGGGCGACGTCCGCGTACGATCGTGCCAAGGTCCTGAACCGGGCCGGCGCGCTCATTCGGGAGCGGGCGGACGACATTGCCCGCACCCTGACCCTGGAGGAAGGCAAGGTCCTGGCCGAGGCCAAGCTCGAGGTGCTGGTCGCGGCCGACATCTTCGAGTGGTACGCCGAGGAAGGGCGGCGCGCCTATGGGCGCATCATCCCCGGTCGCCTCCCCGGTACCCGGCAGATGGTCATCCGCGAGCCGGTGGGCGTGGTCGCAGCCCTCACGCCGTGGAACTTTCCGGCGGTCACCCCGGCGCGGAAGATCGCGGGCGCGCTCGGCGCGGGGTGCGCCTGCATCATCAAGCCGTCGGAGGAGACCCCGGGGACCTGCGTCGCCATGGTGCGCGCACTGGAGGAGGCAGGAATTCCGAAGGGCGTCGTCAACCTCGTGTTCGGGGTGCCGGCCAACGTCTCTGAGCACCTGATCGCCTCCCCTATCGTTCGCAAGGTGACGTTCACCGGGTCCATTCCCGTCGGCAAGCATCTCACCAAGCTCGCGGCCGAGGGCATGAAGCGCACCACCATGGAGCTCGGCGGGCATGCTCCGGTAATCGTGTTCGACGACGTGGACGTGGACAAGGTGGCCCGGATCTCGGTGGCAGGCAAGTTTCGCAATGCCGGTCAGGTGTGCGTGTCACCGACCCGCTTCTTCGTGCAGGAGAAGGTGTACTCGAGCTTCGTCAATCAGTTCGCCGAATGCGCGCGAGCGCTCAAGGTCGGCAACGGGCTCGAGGACGGCATCGAGATGGGGCCCCTCGCCAACAAGCGGCGAGTGGATGCAATTGAGGGTTTCGTGACCGACGCCGTGGAGCACGGGGCCGACGTGCGCGCCGGCGGCGATCGCATCGGCAATCAGGGCTATTACTTCCAGCCCACCGTGCTCGCCGACGTGCCCGACGACGCCCGCGTGATGCACGAGGAGCCGTTCGGCCCGCTCGCCCCGGTGCAGCCGTTCAGCGACTTCGACGAGGTGATGGAGAAGGCGAACGGGCTGCCGTTCGGCCTCGCCGCCTACGCCTTCACCGGCTCGACGGAACGGGCGAACAAGGTGTCGGACGCACTGGAGAGCGGATTGGTCGGCGTCAATCACTTCGCGATCTCCTTCGCGGAGACGCCGTTCGGTGGGGTCAAGGAGAGCGGCTACGGCCACGAGGGCGGCATCGAAGGGCTCGACGCCTACCTCACGAGCAAGTTCGTCACCCAGCTCAACGACTGAGCCCGGCGGCGGTCCCCGATTCGACTCGGGGGCCGCCCCTGCGTTGCCCTGGGTGGAGCCGCCTAGTGCTCGAGTGCAGCGAGCACCCGCAGCGTAAATCGTTCCCAGCCTTCGGCAGATAGGGCGATGGGCCGGACTTGCTTGACCGCCTCGATGGCCTCTCGTGGTGCCAGGCCTTCGGTCTCGCAGAGATAGTAGCTCAAGAACATACCGGTTCGGTCCTTGCCCGACTTGCAGTGAACGAGGAGGGCCCGGCCGGAATCGATGGATTGAAGGGCGAATTCCAGGGCCAGGGGCAGCGCGGCAGTGCAAATCTCGAGATCGCCCGGGCGCGGCGGTGCCGAGTCGGACAGGGGCACGCATCTGCAGCTTATGCCGGTTGCCTCGAGCTCCTCGGGACGAACGAGCTCCGCGTCGTTGACGGAGAGCACGGCCCCGATTCCGCCCTTGGCCAGCTCCCGAGGATCCCAGGAATCCTGGTTCGGGCCGGTCCTGCCGGCAATGACGTTCGGGCGCAGCCAGAACACGTGGCGCATTGAAAGTCGCTCGAGGCCGCATTTGCGGCCTATCAGGATACTGGTTATTGTTCTAGTGTATTCTGCGATCGGCGCAGGTCCAAGGACAGCAGCGAACGGACGGCCTTGGCAACTGGTAGCTGCCGGGCTAAGTTGTCCACAGTCGACGAGCTCATCCACGATTCCTATAGCGGAGATAATTCCTCGAAATCGCGTTGAGTTGAAACAGTAAGTTTCCCATCGCGAGCGGGGCGGCCGTCTATGTTCGACCTGGGTTCCCCTCGGTTGCACACGGGCGCGTTGGAGACGCCCGAGCTACGTGGCCACGATACATGAGCGCGCCGGCCAGCCTCGCTCAGCTCGCCGCCCCCGTCAACTACCCCGTCGTCGCGGCCGCGGGCCTGGCGCTTTCGAGCGCCACAATCTGGCTGTACCTGGCGTTCGACCCGCGCACTGCAGCGTTGCTGGTGCTCGGCGCGACGCTCGGCATCGTGCTGTATCACGCTCTATTCGGATTCAGCGCCGCGTGGCGCGCGTTCATCTCGGCTCGACGTGGGGCCGGCTTGCGGGCACAGATGCTGATGCTGGCTGTCGCCACGGTGCTGTTCGCGCCGGCCCTGGTCGAAGGCAGTCTGCTCGGGCATAGAATCGTCGGCGCCGTGGCGCCGTTGAGCGAATCGTTGCTCCTCGGTGCATTCCTGTTCGGGCTCGGCATGCAGCTCGGCGGGGGATGCGGATCCGGCACCTTGTACACGGCGGGCGGAGGTAGTCCGCGCATGATGATCACCCTGGCCGCGTTCATCGTGGGATCCGTTATTGGCACCGCGCACGTGCCGTGGTGGTTCGGCCGACCGGGGCTGCCCGCGATATCGTTGCTGGAGCAGCTCGGACCGGTCCGGGGCGTCGTATTTCAGCTACTCCTGATCGGGGCCATCGCCCTGCTCGCGCTGGTGCTCGAGCGGCGCCGGTACGGCGGGACGGTCGGCGAAACCGAGCCCTCGCAGCGTGGGCTGCTGCGCCTGGTGCGGGGACCCTGGCCGCTCGTTTGGGGCGCGCTCGCGCTGGCCGTCCTCAATTGGGCCACGCTGGCGGTGGCCGGCCACCCTTGGGGGATCACCTACGGCTATACCTTGTGGGGCGCGAAGATCGGGCAGGCGCTCGGCGCCGACATCGCGTCGTGGCAATTCTGGAGCTGGCCTTACCATCGCCAGGCGCTCGGGGCGAGCGTCTTCGCCAACACGACCTCCACGATGAACTTCGGCATCATCCTCGGAGCGTTGCTCGCGTCGGGCTTGGCGGGCAAATTCGCCCCTGCGTGGCGCGTTCCGTGGCGGTCCGCCGCCGCGGCCGTGCTCGGCGGGCTGCTCATGGGCTATGGCGCGAGGCTCGCGTTCGGCTGCAACATCGGGGCGTTCTTCAGCGGGGTCGCCTCGGCCAGCATCCACGGTTGGGTGTGGTTCCTGCTCGCCATGCTCGGCACCTGGGTCGGCGTCGGACTACGCCCCTGGTTCGGGCTCACCGTCGAGCGCCCCCCGAGCTGAAATTTCGAGACTGGCACGAGCGGGAGCGAGATTGAGTGAGTTCCGGGGCGCAGGCTGGCTCCGATCTCGACACCAAGGTACGAGCGGTGGGCGAGTGGCTCGTCGCGGCAGCCCTCGGGGAGGTCGACGATGCACAGCTATTCCAGGGCTTCTGTCGGCGGCTGCACGAGGCGGGTCTGCCTCTGCTGCGCGTCCACATAACGATCAGGACGGTACATCCCTTGATTGGGTCGGTCGACCTGACCTGGTGGCGCGACCGAGCACTGGAATCCGGCGAGCGGATGCACGGGCCGGCGGTCCCGTTGCGATGGCGACAGAGCCCATTGTTCTGGATGCTCGAGCATCGAAAGCTCGAGCTTCGCTGCAGACTCGATGCATCGGATTCCGATTCGGACTTCCCCGTATTCGAAGACTTTCGCCGCGTGGGCGCCACGGACTACCTGGCGCTGGTCACCGCATTCGGCACCCACGACGCGGCGTTCGAGCAGCATGACGGGATAGCCACGTCCTGGCTCACGGATCGAGAGGGCGGGTTTCGCGAAGCGGAGCTGCAAGCGCTTCGGCGGGTTCAGCTCCCGCTCGCCCTCGTGGCGAAGCTCTCCAAGCGCGAGCACACGGCGATGAACGTCGCGACCGCGTACCTCGGCGCCGATGCCGGGCGCCGGGTGCTCGAGGGCCAGATACGCCTCGGCGACGTCGAGCAGATCCCGGCGGTCATCTGGTACAGCGACCTGCGTGGCTCCACCGCCATGGCCGACGGGATGCCCGCGCGCGAGTTCCTGAAGGATCTCAACGCGTATTTCCACTGCACGGCCGGTGCGGTCCTGGACCACGGCGGTGAGGTTTTGCGCTTCATCGGGGACGCCGTGCTCGCCGTGTTCCCACTGGCTGGCGGCGATACGCCGACCGAGGTCGCCGCTACCGCGCTACAGGCGGCTCGCGCCGCCGGGACGCGCCTGGAGAATCTCAACGCGGCTCGCGAAGCTCGCGGCGAAGCACCGCTTGCCTACGGTCTCGGGCTGCACGTCGGCGAGGTGCTTTACGGTAACATCGGGGTGCCGGGTCGGATCGAGTTCTCCGTCGTGGGAAACGCCGCGAACGAGGTTTGCCGGCTGCAGGATCTGTGCAAGGTGCTCGACGAGCCACTGCTGGTCTCGAAGGCCTTCGCCGAGCAGCTGTCAATCGAGTGGCGAGTCCTGGGGCGATACAATCTGCGGGGGATCGACACCGAGCAGGAGGTGTTCGCGCCACGGGCGTGCCGCTAGCCAGAGGGACGTCTCACTCGACCAACAACGGATAAAGGAACAAGCGAATGCGAATAGAAACCCAAGCCATTCACGCGGGCTACGAGCCCGATCCGACGACGAAGGAGGTCTCGGTACCAATCAACCAGACGACGTCGTACGCGTTCGACAACACCCAGCACGGCGCCGATCTGTTCGACCTCAAGGTCGAGGGCAATATCTACACCCGGATCATGAATCCGACGAACGCGGTGCTCGAGCAACGCGTGGCCGCCATGGAGGGGGGGATCGGTTCGCTCGCGCTCGCCTCGGGCCAGGCGGCGACGACTTACTCGATCCTCACCATCGCCGAGGCAGGGGACAACATTCTGAGCACGTCGACGCTCTACGGCGGCACGTACAACCTCCTCGCGCATACGATGCCTCAGCTCGGCATCGAGACCCGCTTCGTCGATCCCGACGACTTCGACACGTTGGCATCCCGGATCGACGGGCGAACGAAGGCGGTGTTCTGCGAGTCGATCGGAAATCCCGCCGGGAACGTCGTCGATCTGCAAGCCGTGGCCGAGGTGGCGCACAGCGCCGGCGTTCCGGTGATCGTCGACAACACGGTGCCCACCCCTTATCTCTGTCGCCCCTTCGAGTGGGACTGCGACATCGTCGTGCACTCGCTCACGAAGTACATGGGCGGCCACGGAACGATCATCGGCGGCATGCTCGTCGACTCGGGCAAGTTCGACTGGGTCGCGAACAAGGAGCGGTTCAAGCGCCTCAACGAGCCGGACGTGTCGTATCACGGCGTCGTCTACACCGAGGCGGTCGGCGAGCTCGCCTACATCATCCGCGCGCGCGGCGTGCCGCTGCGCAACGTCGGCGCCGCGATCGCGCCGATGAACGCG
>JAAUXY010209663.1_pt1 | contig 12572 bp, 13 predicted proteins | sample 7278121 | NCBI WGS metagenome assembly JAAUXY01 (sample SAMN14350117, study PRJNA611818) | marine sediment metagenome | isolation source: surface marine sediment (1.8m) | place: French Polynesia: Moorea | collected 2018-08 | reverse complement strand
CCGTTCAGACAATGCTGGACAGTTTGGGCGTGGAACCGGAGATGATCGCTTACGATGACTTCGGAGGATAACCCCAAATAAAGTCCCAAGATCTCTTTGCGTTAATTGCCAAGCACCAGCTTATTTCTTTTTTTTGCGACCCCACTTCCAGTTTTCATAATAATCCCAGCTTACAAACGCATTCAGTTCCTTGAATTGTTTCTCCTTTTCGAGCAGGTTGGCGCGTAAGACGTCACCGATTGAAATCAGACCAACGGTTTCTCCATCTTTCTCCACCAGTAAATGCCGCACAAAAAGTCCGAGAAACATTTCTGTGAGTTTATGCAAAGGAGTGTCATGGGCAACTTTGTGGAGCGGGGCGTTCATGTAATCTTCGATGCGGGCGGTATGGGGGTCGAATTCCGGGTTCGCTATATTGCGCAAAAGATCGCGTTCCGACCAGATGCCGACATAATCATCGTTTTTTTTAATCACGATCGCGCCGATTTTCTTGTCAAGCATATCCCGGCAGGCATGTTGAATCGTTTGGTCGTGGGAAATCGAGACGATTTCACATTGTTTATCCTGCACGATATCTCCGGCGGTTTTCATATCTTTTCCTTATTTTAGAAAATTGCCTGTTGCGGGAGGCAATCTTACCATCAAATTGGTATTGTACGAGGGAGCCCTTTTTAGCGGCCGAATTGAAACATTACTATATATCGAATATAAGATTCATTAAAGGAATGACAATCTTTTTCTGAATTGATATATTCTGAAAAAATACACAGATTCACTTTCAAAATACATTATACATTTTTTACCCCATTTTAATTTGGCGGGGTTGAAGTATTCTTTCTGGAGTCTTAATCTAAGGGGTATACATTTTTTTCATATCTTAAACAAAAGAGCTTGAAATCGTTTAAACTATTACAAAGCCATTTTGTTTGCGTCCTTTTCGGGTATTGTAAATTTTCGGCAAGATATTTAAGCTATCCAAATCTCTGTAAATTTTGACTTAAGTCAATGAGTTAGCGGGCACGAATGGGGCAGTATGCCCTATGAAACAAGCAATTGATAGTTGAGGGACAAAATGCTTCTTTCTTATCTACCGGTCCTCATTATGATCCTATTTGTTGCTTTCCTGGCATTGGCAGTACTTTTCGTCAGTTCCATATTCCGTCCCAAAAATCCCTACCGGGAAAAGCTCGAGCCCTGGGAATGCGGCTTTGAGCCGATCGGAGAGGCAAACAAGGGTCATTTCAGAATTCATTTTTTTATCATAGCCATTCTTTTTATCATTTTTGATGTTGAGACCCTGTTTCTTTTCCCCTGGGCGGTGATTCTAAACGATAAAAGCATTTCCCTGTTTATATTTGTTGAGATGATTATTTTTATTGCCATTCTGGCTGTCGGGTTAATTTATGCCTGGGTGAAGGGGGCTCTTGAATGGGTGTAGCCCCGATATTTATGGAACCTAAGATGAGGGTTTCAAATTTAAACAAAGGCATTAAGTAATGGCAGATTCCTTTTATGCGAATAAATCCTTTGGCGTCACGACGCAGGAAAATCCCCTGGGGGATGCCGTTTTCTTTACAACACTTGAAAATATATGGGATGCACTGCGCGACAATCCGGTGATAGACAAAGTCAAAGACAATAGGGCGCTGAGAAGTCTATTCAACTGGGGGCGTGCCTCCTCCCTGTGGCCGACGACCTTCGGGCTTGCCTGCTGTGCCCTTGAAATGATCGCCACGGCCTGCTCCCGCTATGATACAGATCGTTTGGGGATCGTTTTTAGGCCATCTCCCCGTCAGTCAGATGTGATGGTCGTCGCCGGAACCATGACCAAAAAGATGGCGCCGATTGTCAAAAGAGTCTATGACCAGATGTCTGAGCCCAGATGGGTGATCGCTCATGGCGGCTGTGCTTCATGCGGCGGGCCTTACAACACGTATGCCGTTGTTCAGGGGACCCATCTGGTTGTGCCGGTCGACGTATACATACCCGGATGTCCGCCGCGGCCTGAAGCGCTGATATTCGGTTTTTTGCAGCTTATGGAAAAGATCAAAAGGGAAAGCCCCTTCATTTTGGAACAACGGAAGATAAAGGCATAATAGATGGCTGCTGAGGTTAAGGAATCGATATTGATCAAAAAGCTTAAGGAGCGATTCGGTGACGGCATTGTCGAGACCTCGCTTTATAAGGACGAAGTGACTCATCTTGTGGACACAAAGGCTTTGGTGAATATCTGTGATTATTTGAAGAACGATCCTGCACTCCGGATGGATTATCTGGTGGATGTCATTGGTGTCGATTACACGCCCGCCGCTCCGCGCTTTGAAATCGTCTATCATCTTTACTCCATACCGAACCGACACAGGATCCGTTTGAAAGTAAAGGCAGAAGAGGGCCAGCCCGTCCCAACGGTGACCGGTATCTGGCCCGGCGCCAACTGGCCCGAGCGTGAGGCTTACGATATGTTCGGAATCGTATTCGATGGACATCCTAATTTGACGCGTATTTACATGGCATCCGACTGGGAAGGATTCCCTTTGAGAAAAGACTATCCCCTCAGAGGCTATAAGGACAAATACAATCCCTTCGGCGAAGAGAAAGAAGAACTTCTGTGATGACGGAACGCGAAGATTTAGTCGCAACGAATAAAATCAAACTGCACTTTGGGCCGCAACACCCATCGGCTCACGGCTTGCTGCATCTGGTCGTTGAATTGCAGGGAGAGAAGGTCTTAAGCGTGGAGCCTGATATCGGCTATCTTCACCGGGGTACTGAAAAGCTCGGCGAGAACCTGCTTTACCACCAGTTTGTACCTTATACCGATAGGCTCGATTATCTGTGCGCCATGAGCAACAACCTGGCCTATGTCATGGCAGTTGAAAAGCTCCTTGATATTGAGATACCCGAAAGAACCCAGTACATCCGGGTGATTGCCGCGGAGCTGTCAAGGATCGCCGGTCATCTTCTGTGTGTGGGAGCCTGGGGCATGGACTTGGGTGCCATGAGTATCCTCTTGTACGCCATGCGGGAAAGGGAGTTGATCCTGGATGTCTTTGAAATGCTTTGCGGTGCCAGGATGACGCTGAGCTATATGCGGGTCGGCGGCGTTCGATATGACTTTACCCAGGACTGCAAAGATGCCTGCCTTAATCTGGTAAAGATCATGCCGCAAAGGTTTGATGAGTACGAAAAGATTCTGACCGGCAACCGGGTTTGGCTCAAAAGAAATAAAGACATCGGCGTCATAACCGCCGAAGATGCCATTGCTTTGGGCTTAGGCGGTCCGGCCTTGCGCGCCAGCGGAGTGAGGTGGGATATCCGCAAACACGAGCCTTACCTGATTTATGACAGACTCGATTTTTTAGTGCCCACCGGCACCCATGGCGATTGCTTCGACCGCTATATGGTCAGAATCGAGGAAATGCGGCAGGCGCTTCATATTATCGATCAAGCGGTCAAAGAGATGCCCGATGGCCCCTTTAACGTGGATGATCCCCAACTGGCCCCGCCCCCCCATGATGTCACCTATGACAACATGGAGAATCTGATTCACCACTTTAAATATGTATCCCACGGATTCAAGGTTCCCCCAGGTGAGGCCTATGTTTCAGTGGAATCGCCCAAAGGTGAACTGGGGGTATACATTGTCAGCGATGGCTCGGAAAAACCCTACCGGATTAAACTGCGAATGCCCACATTTATGAATCTGCAGTCGATCAACCGGATGTCAAAAGGGGGTTATCTGGCGGACATCATCGCCACGTTGTCGAGCCTGGATCCGGTATTTGGCGAGTGTGACAAATAAACACTAAATCGAATAAATCCATGTTAACCGAAAAGATGATCGAAAAGATACGGGCGCTGGAAGACAAGTATCCTGACAAAAGGTCCCTTGTGACGGGTGCTATGTGGGAGGTGCAGCGCACCAGGGGATGGAAACTGACCAAAGAGGACCTGGAGGACATTGCCATAATTCTCGACATAAGCCCGGTGGAAGTTCAGGCGGCGGCCTCTTTTTATACGATGTATAACATTGTCGACCAGATCGGCAGCAGATATCATATCCAGGTTTGTCAAAATATCTCGTGTACGCTCCTGGGGGCCGAAGACCTTCTTGCGCATCTTGATAAAACCCTGGGCATAAAGCCGGGTGAAACCACCCGGGACAAACGATTTTCACTGTCTACGGTGGAATGTTTGGGCTCATGCGGCACGGCACCCATGATGCAGATTAATGATGATTATTTTGAAAACCTGACCCTTGAAAAGGTAGATGAAATTTTAGAGCGTCTAAAATAACCGGCATATATGGAAAAGATTCTTCTAAAAAACATTGATAAACCCGATTCCCACCGGCTGGAAAACTATTTAAAGAATGGGGGTTACGCAGGCATAAAGGCTGCGCTGAAGCTCAAGCCGGATTCGATCATTCAGATAATGAAAGATTCGGGTCTAAGAGGAAGAGGCGGGGCCGGTTTTTCAACCGGTCTGAAGTGGAGCTTTATCCCCAAAGATCCGACGCTTCCCAAGTACCTTGCGTGCAATGCGGACGAAAGCGAACCGGGCACTTTCAAAGATCGGGTTATAATCGAAAAGGATCCCCATCTTTTGCTGGAAGGCATCATGATCGCCTGCTATGCCATCAATGCGGCTGTCGGTTACATCTACATCAGGGGCGAGTATGAGTTCGGCGCCAAAAGGCTGGAAAAGGCCATCGCAGAGGCCTATGCCAAAGGCTATCTCGGCCAAAATATATTCGACTCCGACTTTTCACTCGATCTTTATGTTCACAGAGGGGCCGGCGCCTATATTTGCGGCGAAGAAACAGCGCTTTTAGAATCCATCGAGGGCTTCAGGGCGCAGCCCCGGATTCGACCGCCTTTTCCGGCGGTGGCCGGGCTTTACCAAAGCCCCACGGTCATCAATAACGTGGAAACGCTGGCCTGTATGCCGTCCATTTTGGATAGAGGTCCGGAGTGGTTCGCAGCAATAGGGCCGCAGAAAAGCCCGGGCCCCAAGTTGTTTGCCGTGAGCGGCCATGTAAAAAATCCCGGTGTTTATGAGCTTCCAATGGGTTTGACCATCCGGGAGCTGATCTTCGATCACTGCGGCGGCATGCACGCCGATAAGCCCATAAAAGCTGTTATTCCGGGCGGTGCCAGCGCGCCGATGCTTTCCGCCAGGGACCTGGACACGGCTCTGGATTTTGAATCCCTGGCGGCCAAAGGAACGATGCTCGGTTCAGCCGGGGTAGTGGTTATGGATGAAAGCACCTGTATGGTTAAAACAGCCTATGTGATCAACCGGTTTTTCAGCCACGAGTCCTGCGGAAAATGCACACCCTGTAGGGACGGTACGCCCTGGATGACGCAAATATTAAAGCGAATCGAGGACGGCCAGGGCAGAGAAGGGGATGTCGAGCTGCTTGAAAGCCTGTGCACCGGCATATTCGGCCGTTGTTTTTGCGCCCTTGGTGACGCTGCGGTGATGGCCTTAAGGGGCGCCCTCCAGAATTTCAGAGAAGAATTTTTGTATCATATCACTGATAAAAAATGCATGGTTTCAGGCTAAACAAATGCTATATTCATGAATTTCTAATTGTAGAATCATTATGCCAACCGTAACCATTAACGGAAAAGAGATTACCGTAGATGACGGCACGCTTATCCTGGATGCCGCCAGAGAGGCCGGTTTCTATATTCCGACCTTTTGTTATCAGGCGGATCTTATCGGTATCGGCGCCTGCCGCATGTGTATCGTTGAGGTCGAAGGCCAACAGAAGCTGGTGGCCTCATGTGTAACGCCGGTGATGGACGGCATGAATGTATTGACCGAGACCGAGACGGTGAATGAGGCCCGGGCCGCCATGCTCGAGTTTTTACTGGCCAACCACGGGCTGGACTGTCCGGTATGTGATAAAGGCGGCGAATGCGAACTTCAGGACCAGGTTTACCGATTCGGCCCGCATAAAGGTCGGTACGCCGAAATGAAATACGTATGGCATGATAAGGATTACGTTATCATTCCGGTGATCATAAAGAATTCCAATCGCTTCGTACAATGTATGAAATGCGTTCGAGTGTGCAAGGAAATCGTCGGCCAGGATGTCCTCGACGGTCTCTATCGGGGTGAGCATCAGGAGGAGACCACGTTCTTCAAGGGCATGCTGGACTGTGACCAGGACGGCAACTGCATCGAAGTCTGTCCGGTCGGGTGTTTCATGCGGCTGCCTTTCAGGTACAAAGCCCGGCCCTGGGACCTGAATGGCGCCGACACCATCTGCCCCTATTGTGCCACCGGCTGCCGTATGGTGATCGAAGAACGAGACGGCGAGATGATCCGATCCAGAGCCCAGCTGGGGGTGGGGATCAACAGTGAAACCCTTTGCGCACGGGGCAGATTCGGTTACGATTTCATCCAGCATCCCGAACGGCTCACCACACCCCTTTTAAAAAGAAATGGAAATCTTGAGCCCGCCACCTGGGATGAAGCCCTGGCGGTGATCAGGGAACGTCTCAAACCAACAGAGCCTTTGAAAACCGGCGGCATCGCGTCGGCCCGTCTGACCAATGAAGAACTGTATTTATTTCAGAAGCTTTTCAGAAATATTTTCAAAAGTCCCAATCTTGATTCCAGCACGCGGTGGAATCCGCAGGCCGTGAAAGGTTTTGTGGCCGCCACCGAGATGCATTCCGGCGGCATATCGGTTTTCGATGCCATGGCCGCCGATTGTGTTCTGGTCGTCGGGACGCATCTTTCGGATGAGAACCCGGTGACCGACTATATGGTCCGGCGAATGGCCAGAGAAAACAACACCACTGTTTTGATCGCCTCACCCCGGGCAATGAAACTGGATTCTTCCGCACGTCTGTCTTTGAGGCATGCACCGGGTGCCGAAAAAGAGATACTTGCGGCCGCCACCCTTGGCATTGGAAAATATAATGCCGACAAACTAACCGCCTACCATGGGCTGGACCCGCTCAAAAAACTGGCGGCTGATGAGCTTTTAAGCACGGCCGCCTTGAAAACCGAGGAAATAGATGATCTGGCCAAACACCTCAATGACGCGACTGCCATCGGAATTTTGGCAGGAACTGAGTTTTTAAGATTCCCTCAAGGCATCGCCAGCTTGGCAGCTTTAGTGGCGCTTTTAGAGGCCCTCGAAAAAAAGACCCTGATTGTTCCCGTGCTGGACAGGTGCAATCAAAGGGGTGCATGGGAAATGGGTGTCCTTCCCCAACTCGGTCCCGGATACAGTGATGCAGATCAAGCCGGGCTTGGACACGAGGAAATGTTTGCGGCGGCCGAACGGGGAGAACTTGAATCTCTTTATATCATTGGAGAAGATCCACTGGCATTCCACCCGGATGAGAACTTTATTAAATCGGCCCTATCAAGGGTCGATTTCCTACTGGTTCAGGATATCTTTCCGACCGAAACGGCCACAATGGCCGACTGTGTGCTTCCGGGTACGGGTTTTGCCGGAAAGGAGGGTACATTTTCCAATCAGGAGGGAAGAGTTCAATCGATACAAAGGCTGATGCCTCCCCCCGGCGACGCCCACAGCGATCTGGAGATTATCGGCGCTATCGGACGGCTGTTCGATGAGTCGTTTGCGCCCAGGACCAGAAATTTTTCACCTGTATTTGAAGAGATTAGAAATGCAGTTGCCCTATATCGTGATGTCAGCCTGACCTTTGTCAATCAAAGAAACGAAAACAACGATCTGGATAACCGGGAGGCGCTGGTCAAAGATTCGGGTGTAACGGTAGCTTCGGAACCCTTGAGCTCGACAATTCCCGCCGGCGATGACAACCGGCTTCCGTTTACGCTGGTTACCGGCAACCATCTTTTCTTTTCAGGAAGACTCACCGATAAATCCGTTATCCTGGGAGGACTGCTCGAAGAACCGGAAGTCGTGATTAGTGAAGAAGATGCTGTAAAATTGGGTTTGTCCAGCGGTGAAAAAGTCAGCGTAAAAGGTGATCGTCATGAAACCGTACTGAGGTTAAAAAACCAACGCGGATCAAAAAACGGCGTCGCTTTTATCGCTGAGAATTTTAAAGATGTGGCGGTGAACCGGTTTTTTGAAAAAGGCCATTTCATGGCCAAGGTCAGCATAAACAAGGTTTAAACTGAATAAACCATAAATACGAATATTGATGGTCTCGCAAAGAGTCAATATCGAAATTCGAAACAAATTCAAAATTGCCTAATTTATATGGATTCCCTATTCAAGAAAGATTTGGGGAGATGCAATCATGATCGATACCAGATTATTAAAAGAACAACGTTTTTTTGCCGATCTGACCGATGACGAACTCGGCGTCCTTGCCGGTATTACGCAAAAAAAAGATTTTAACCTCGGTGAAACGGCATTCAAAACTTCCGAAGAGGGCCAGTCCCTCTATCTAATCAGAAGTGGAGAAGTAAAAGTTTGTCTGGAAGCCCCCGACGGTGAAGTTTTTACGCTGAACATCTTAAAGGATGGCGATATTTTCGGTCAGATGAGCTTTATTGACGCTGCGCCACGTTCTGCGACCGTCATCGCAATTTCGGATGTTGAGACGTTTATCATTGAAAGATCGGATTTTGAAAAAGTTATAGACGACAATCCCCGGATGGTTCACAAGGTCATGCGCAACATTGTGCACCATGCGCATTCCATCGTTCGCGGCATGAATTCAAGATACATCGAAATGATGAATTACATGTGGGGCCGCAAGAGGTTTTGCTAAAGATGTTTGGTAGCGCTCTATTACTCGAAGTTATACTAATTCTTATAAAAGTCGTAGTGATGACCCTGATTCTGTTTCTGCTGCCGCTGCCCCTGACATGGACCGAAAGAAAAGTTGCCGGGCACATCCAGGCCAGACTCGGTCCGTTCAGGGTGGGCCCGCACGGTTTGCTTCAGCCGCTGGCAGACCTGATTAAGCTCCATTTTAAAGAAGATATCGTACCGGATCGGGCCGATAAACTCGTATTTAAACTGGCCCCGCTGTTTTCATTGATTCCGGCCTTCGTCGTATTCGTGGCGATTCCTTTCGGAGATAAAATGACCCTTCCGGTAATCAATAAAGAGGTCACGCTGTATATCTCCGACATGAACGTGGCTGTGCTTTATGTGCTGGCCATTGCCAGTCTCGGCATTTACGGAGTCCTACTCGGCGGATGGGCATCGAACAGCAAATATGCGCTTCTCGGGGGCTTGCGGTCCGCTGCTCAAATGATCAGCTACGAGGTGGCCTTAAGCTTTGCGGTCATCGGGGTGGTCATGTTGAGCAATTCCTTAAGCCTGGTTGAAATTGTCGGTCGGCAGGCCGGCGGAATATCGAACTGGAACATTGCTTTTTTTCCGGTGGGGCCTTTATGGTTTGCCATCTTTTTAATCGCGTCGATGGCGGAGATAAACCGCATCCCTTTTGATCTGCCCGAAGATGAAGGCACGCTGGCAGCCGGTTATCACACGGAATACAGCGGTTTGCGGTTTGCCTTCTTCATGCTAACCGAGTATGTCGCCATGTTTACCATGTCGATATTGAACGTGTTGTTTTTCTGGGGGGGGTGGCATGCGCCGATTGAGTTGCCATTTCAAGTTCCGCCGATAATCTGGTTCATGGGCAAAGTAATCGTGTTTATTTACTTTTTTATGTGGATCAGATTTACGCTGCCGAGATACCGCTACGACCAATTGATGAAAATCGGCTGGAAGGTGCTGATACCGGTTTCGCTTTTCAACATTTTGATAACAGGGCTGTTAAGGATTTAGGTTTATTAGCGGCGATCATTATAATTGAAGATTCAACATTCAATCTAAAATATTCAATTTAGTATTTGGGTTTAGGGTGAAATGAGCAAAGAAAGTTCCATGGATAAAATTACCGGTCTGCTAAAAAAGATCTTTTTTATAGATTTCATAAAGGGATTGCGTGTAACCCTTGGTTATAACGTGTCAAAGAGTGTTACTGAAAGATATCCCGATGAGGAAAAATGGATTCCTTACAGGCGGTTCCGGGGGGTGCACATCCTATGCCGTGACGAGTACGGCAAGGAGCTTTGTGTCGCCTGCGAGTTATGTTCAAAGGTCTGTCCGACGGACTGTATCACGGTGATCCCCATGGAAGACGATACCGGAAGGGGCATAGCGGACCGGGTTCCCAGGGTCTGGGATGTGGATTTGGCCAGATGTCTTTTTTGCGGGTATTGTGAAGATGCATGCCCGACCACAGCCATACGGCTCGGCCGGGAATACGAGTTTGCCAGTTTCGATTTAGAATCGGCCGTATTGCATGTGGATGAACTGCTCATGCCCCAGCCGGTACCGGAGTCTTTTAAAGGGGGCGTTCACGCGAAGGCCAAGTTTGTTAAAAGCGTGGACGGAATAAAAGTCGAAGCGGATTTAAGCCAAACAAAGAAACGAAAGTTGTAAGATGGAGCAAATTTTCTTCTATTTATTCGCCGGTTTTTGCCTGGTTTCTGCCGTGGGTGTGGTAACAGCAAGGAACCCGGTTCACAGCGCGATCTTTCTTATTATTTGCCTGCTGCAGGTGGCGGCCCTGTATATTCTATTAAGAGCTCCTTTTCTTGCCGCGGTCCAGGTCTTTATCTATGTGGGGGCGGTGATGGTGCTCTTTCTGTTTGTCGTCATGGTACTGGATATTGGTAAAGAACGTCTTAAAGAGCACCTGCACGGCCAGCGTGCTGTGGCAATTCCAATTTTGATTTTACTTCTCGGTCTTTCCGGATACCTGCTTTTTAAGGCCAAATTGTCAGCACCGGTTGGAAATTATACGGAAACCACACTGTTGAGACATACTGAAGTTTTAGGCAAACTTCTTTATACCAAATATATTTTCCCTTTTGAGGTGGTTTCGGTCCTTTTGCTGGTGGCCCTCATCGGTGCCATCGTATTGGTGATGAAAAAGAAAGACCCAGGAGAGCCGGCGTCTCTTGATTAGCTCCGTATTTAGAGCATTTTGGATTGAGACGCTGCATGAACAATCAGCATCGAAAACCGTGCAAACTCATGCGTAACGGCGCGTAAAAAAAGAACAGTGAAAAACATGCTGACGTTAAACCATTTTCTGGCGTTGAGTTTTATCCTTTTTTCAATCGGCGTAGCCGGCGTGCTTTTAAGGCGCAACATTCTTATCGTGCTGATGTCTCTTGAGCTGGTCTTTAATTCGGTCAATATCAGCTTTGCTGCTTTTTCATATTATCTGCAGTCATTAAACGGCATGATTGTTGTTGTATTCAGCATCACCATTGCTGCGGCCGAGGTGGCGGTTGGACTTGCCATACTGGTAACGGTCTACAGACGGAGAAAAACGGTTTTTGTGGATGAACTTAATGAAATGAGAGGATAATGACCAGCCATGGTTGATTCCGTTTGGTTGATTCCCTTTCTTCCGTTGATGGGCGCAATCATAAATGGCCTTATCGGAAGCCGGATCAGCAAGAAAGCCGTAGGCTTGATTGGCTGCTTGACGGTTGCCGTTTCCTTTCTCACCTCCGTTCATATTCTTCTAAAACTGCTCTCTTTTCCTGCCGAGCAACGCTCGATTGAAATGACAATCTTCAACTGGGTCACCAGCGGCAGATTTCACATCGATGTGACCTTCTTAATTGACCCTTTATCCTGTCTGATGATGCTGATTGTTACCGGTGTCGGTTTGCTCATCCACATTTACTCCATCGGTTACATGCATGCCGATAAAGCCTATTGGAGATATTTCAGTTTTCTGAATCTTTTTATCTTTTTTATGCTGATGCTGGTGATGGCGGCAAATTATCTCGTCATGTTTCTGGGATGGGAAGGGGTCGGTTTGTGCTCCTATCTTTTAATTGGCTTCTGGTATGAAAAGAAATCGGCCAGTGATGCCGGTAAAAAAGCCTTTGTTGTCAACCGGGTCGGTGACTTCGGCTTCCTTCTGGGCCTTTTTCTTTTATTTTGGAGCATGTCCGCCCAGGGAGTCTATTCTCTCAGATTCAAGCAGATCTTTGAAAATGCACATCTACTGAATCCTACGGTCCTAACGGCCATTACGCTGCTGCTTTTTGCAGGTGCGGTGGGAAAATCTGCGCAGTTTCCGCTGCATGTCTGGCTTCCGGATGCTATGGAGGGTCCCACGCCTGTCAGCGCCCTGATCCATGCCGCCACCATGGTGACGGCCGGTATTTATATGGTCGCCAGAAATAACGTTCTTTTCGCGCTGGCGCCTCTTACGGGTGAACTGGTGGCGATTGTCGGTATGTTTACTGCGCTGTTTGCGGCGACCATTGCCCTTGCCCAGCATGACATCAAAAGGGTCTTGGCGTATTCCACGATCAGCCAGCTGGGATATATGTTTGCCGCCGTGGGTATCGGCGCTTTTGGGGCCGGGATCTTTCATCTGATGACCCATGCCTTTTTTAAAGGTCTTCTTTTTCTGGGCGCCGGAAGCGTGATGCATGCCCTGTCCGGTGAGCAGGATATGCGACATATGGGCGGTCTTTATCGTCACTTAAAAGTGACTTCGCTGACTTTTATTGCGGGAGCGGTTGCCATTGCCGGAATACCGCCCTTCAGCGGTTTT
>JAAUXY010176029.1_pt1 | contig 12573 bp, 9 predicted proteins | sample 7278121 | NCBI WGS metagenome assembly JAAUXY01 (sample SAMN14350117, study PRJNA611818) | marine sediment metagenome | isolation source: surface marine sediment (1.8m) | place: French Polynesia: Moorea | collected 2018-08 | reverse complement strand
CGAATCTCCGGGGGAAGGTTCGAAGAGTCCCACCAAACCACTTCCCCCCCCGCACAGAGCACATCGGCATCGACTGTCCCGGGTAGAAACGAAAGGATAATTCCGAGCGCGACGAAAATGCATCGTGAATTCATAGCGACCTCCTGTAATGAAATTGTCTCAATGTCAGCTCAGACCAAACGGACACCCGCCCGGTAGGTCGAGCTGTTCTGGACAACTACGCGCAAAGCAGTCGCAGAAGAGCTAATGTGGCATAGCGCCACAACGGACCTGCTGGATCCGGCGAGGCACGCTGCCCCACGTAGCGCTGTGATATCCGTCATGGCCTTCGACAGACGTGCCTGAGGCATCAGGCTCTTTGACGCATCCCCTCGACCGTGACACAGTAGGCACATGTCCGGACGCCCCCGCTCCTTCGCCCTTGCAGCCAGCATCCTGATCCTCTGGACGGCGACCGCCACCGCTGGCCTGGCGGAAACGCTCCACGCTGTGGATCACCGGCATGAAGCCGAGCATGGCGATGATCATTGGGTGTCCCGGTTGCTCATGCACTGCTGTCACGAGCATGAGCTGGACACTCCGGAGCACGAGCATCCGCTGGTCTCCGCTACCCCGACGACCGTGCCACTACCGCAGCACTGTGGCACAGCGGATGTCGCCAGGCTCGATGTGGAGCCTGACCGAAGTCAGCCGCTGCTCCCACAACGCTGGCTGACGCCTCCCGCGCGTCCCTCTCCGAGCACTTCCCTGCTCCATTGTCTCTGCGTCTTGCTGCTTTGATCCGCGCGGCTGGTGCAAGCCGAGCCGGGAGCCGTGTGGGTTCCCGTCACCCCCAAACCTGGGACCGCGGAGACAACCATGCAAGACGACTGGACCGATCACGGAACTCGACCTCTAGCGAGGCTTTGCCGCAGATTGCAGAGCCCGCATCGCTGGCCGCGAGTGGCGACCTGGCCGCTCGCCGCTCTACTCCTCTTGACGACCGCCTGCCACGACCACGACCACCCACATCCGCATGGCGGCGAGCATTCCCATGCGGAAGAACATTCCCACGCCGAGGAAGATGACCACGGCCATGATCACGGCGACGAAGGCGACAGCTGGGGGGTGACCGCTTGGGGCGATCGCTTCGAGATCTTTGCCGAAATCGAGCCCCTCGCGGCTGGCTGGACCTCCAAATCGCACACCCACATCACCGATCTGGCAGACTACTCAGCTGTTCAGTCGGGCCGTGTATCGGCGGTGCTCAAGGCGGCGGACGGCGGTGAGTCGGTCTTTGAGCAGTCCCGAGCCCTGCGCGACGGCATCTTCGACATCCTGATCGCTCCGACCGTGACGGGCGAGTATGAGCTCGCCTTTCGCGTCGAGACCGACGCCGCTAGCGAAGAAATCCAGGTAGGGCGCGTTCGCATCGATCCGCCGGGCGACCCTCACGGCGGCCTGCTCGACGCCCCCCCGACACCCGACATCGACGGCGAGCCCGTACCGTTTCTCAAAGAACAGCAGTGGGGCACTGCCTTCGCCACCGAGTGGGTCCGATCGGGCGAGCTGGCGGACTCGGTCAAGGGCTATGGCGACGTTCATCCGGTCTCCGGCGGCGAGGTGGTGCTGACGGCACCGATCGACGCCGTGGTCCTGGCGCCGAGCCCCAACGGGCCCCCATGGCCTTACCCCGGGCTAGACATAACGCGCGGCCGCAGCGTTCTACAGCTGGCGACCAAGATCCACGGCGAGCACAGCCTCTCCGAGCTCGAGGCTAACGTGCGAGTTCACGAGAGCGAGCTGGTGCTGGTCAAGGCCAATCACGCACGCTTTCAGAAACTATTCGAGGCCGGCGTCATCAGCAACCAGCAGACCGAAGAGACCGCCGCCGAGGTCACCGAGCATCAGGCTCACCTCGACGCTGCCCGCGACGATCTGGCCAGCGCCCGTGCGGCGCGCGGTGGCACCGGCACCGCTGAGGTGATAGAGCTCACGGCTCCGTGGAGCGGCCGGGTCGCGGAGGTCGAGATCACCCCGGGGCAGGCGGTCGAGGCCGGAACGCCCCTCGCGCGCCTGGTCAAGACCGATCCGCTGTGGGTCGAAGTCAAGCTGCGCCCCGCCGACGCCGCCCGTTTCTCGGCTGATCCGGCCGGCCTTCAGTTGAGCCTCCCGGGGCTTGATCAGCCGGTGAGCTTCGACGCCGGCGAGGCGCGCCTGGTGTCGCGATTTCCTGAGATCGACCCCGCCACCGGCACCGTCGGCGTGCTGCTCGAGGTGCCGGGGGACCGCGACGCCCTGCGACTCGGCAGCGCTGTTGAGGCCGAGATCCTGCTGCCCTCGGCGCGCGAAGGCATCGTCGTGGCGTCCTCGGCCCTGGTCGATGACGGCGGCGTGAGCGTGGTCTACTTGCAGCTCGACGGCGAGAGCTTCGCTCGACAGGAAGTCGAGGTCCTTGCCGAGCAGGGCGACCGCGCGCTGGTGAAGGGCCTGGTGGCCGGGCAACGCCTGGTGAGCCTCGGCGGTTCGGCGATCCGTCGCGCCGTCTTGATGACCGGGGCGGAAGCCCACGGCCACCAGCACTGAAGGCCGATCATGCTTGAACGCTTGATTCGGTTCTCCCTCGTCCACCGTTGGTTTGTGCTCCTGGCCGCCGGCATTGTCTTCGGCCTTGGCGGTCTGCGCATCGCGGAGATGCCGGTCGATGTCTTTCCCGATCTCTCGGCGCCGACGGTGACGGTGATCACCGAAGCCCCGGGCATGGCGCCCGAAGAAGTCGAGCTGTTCGCCACCTTTCCGCTCGAGTCGGCGCTCAACGGCGCCCCCAACATCCGCCGCCTGCGCTCGGTGTCGGCGGCCGGTATCTCGGTGATCTGGGTCGAGTTCGAGTGGGACGAGGACGTTTACCGGGCGCGCCAGGTGGTCGCCGAACGCCTGCGCCGAGCCGAGCTGCCGGCCCAGGTCGAGGAGCCGCAACTCGGCCCGATCAGCTCGATCATGGGCGAGATCACCTTCGTCGCTCTGACCTCGGACGACAACGTCATTTCCCAGATTGAGCTGCGACGCCTGGCCGACGTCGTGGTCAAACGCCGCATTCTGGCGATCGCCGGCATCTCCCAGGTGGTGCCGATCGGCGGCGAGGTCCGGCAGTACCAGGTCGAGCTCGAGCCGCGGGCTCTACAGCAGAATCGGGTGAACACCAGTGACGTCATTCACGCCCTCGAAGACGCCAGCCGCAACTCCGCCGCCGGCTTTCACGTCGATCGCGGGCAGGAGTACCTGGTCCGCGGCCTGGCGCGGGCGCGCACGGTCGAGGATCTGGCGGCGGCGGTCGTCCGGGTCGACGACGGCGTGCCGCTGCGGGTGGGGGATCTCAGTCGAGTGACGGTCGGCGCCGCGCCGCGCCGGGGCACGGCGTCGTTTTCGGGCCAACCGGCGGTGGTTCTGAGCGTCCAGAAGCAGCCGGGCTTCAACACCCTCGAGCTCACCCGCGAGCTCGATCGGGTGCTCGCCGAGCTGGCGCCCAGCTTGCCAGACGGCGTGGTGATCGAGACCGAGAGCTTTCGCCAGGCCGACTTCATCGAAACCGCGGTCGGCAACGTGCAGACGGCCCTGCGTCACGGCGCGATCCTGGTGGTGGTCATCCTCCTGCTCTTCCTCGCCAACTTTCGGGCGACGCTGATCTCGGCCCTGGCCATCCCCCTCTCCCTGACGGCCGGCGTCCTGGTGGTGTCGTTCACCGGCGGCACCCTCAACACCATGACTCTGGGCGGGCTGACGATCGCGGTCGGCGCCCTGGTCGACGACGCCATCATCGACGTCGAAAACGTCTTTCGGCGTCTGCGCGAGAATCGCCGAAAGCCGAAAGGCGAACGGTCGAGTCATCTCGACGTGGTCTACCGGGCGTCGTCCGAGGTCCGCAAAGCGATTTTCTTCGCCACCCTGATCCTGGTCCTGGTGCTCATGCCCCTCTTCTTTCTGCCCGGGGTCGAGGGACGACTGCTGCGGCCCCTGGGCTTGTCCTATATCGCCGCCCTGGCGGCATCGCTCCTGATCGCGGTCACCGTCACGCCGGTGTTGTGTCTGCTGCTGCTGACCAAAGACAGCGTGCTCAACCGTCGCGAATCGCCGGTGCTCGACGCTTGCCACCGGTTCTACGCCCCGGTGCTCGAGTGGGCCCTCGCTCATCGCCGTACCGTGGTGATGGCGGGCGTCGTCGCCCTGGTCGCCGCGGCGGCCTGGGTCCCCTTCTTCGGCCGCAGTTTCTTGCCTTCCTTCAACGAGGGCTCGCTCACCGTCAGCGCGGTGGCGCCACCAGGCATCCCGTTGTCTGAAGGTGACGCCCTGGGCGGGAGGGTCGAGGAAACCTTGCTCGGCTTTCCCGAGGTAGTGTCGATCAGCCGACGAACCGGGCGGGCGGAGAAAGACGAGCATGTTCAGGGAGTCAACGCTTCGGAGATGGAGGTCGTCTTGCGCTCGGGGGGCGACGCCCGCGAGAAAGACGAGCTGTTGGCCGAGATGCGCGAAGCGGTCAGCTCACTGCCCGGCGTCGTGGTCAGCTTCGGCCAGCCGATCAGCCACCGGATCGACCATCACATCTCGGGCAGCCGCACCAACCTGGCGGTCAAGATCTTCGGCCGCGACCCCACCGTCCTGCGCTCCCTCGCCGGCCGGGTCGAGGACGTCCTGGGGTCGGTTCCGGGAATCGTCGACCTGTCGAACCAGGAGCAGGCCAGCGTGCCGGCGCTGCTGATCGAGCCGGATCGCCAGGCGATGGCGCGCCACGGGATCTCTTCAGCCGCCCTCGCCTCGGCGGTCGAGGCTCTGTTCCAGGGTGCCGTCGCCGGTGAGATCGTCGAAGACAGCCTGGTGTCGCAGGTCGTGGTGCGCTTTCCCGAGCGCCTGCGCGCTGACCGCGACCAGCTCGCCGCCCTGCCGGTGACCACCCCGGAAGGCCGCCTGCTGCGCCTCGACGACGTCGCCCGCGTGCGCTTCGACCTCGGCCCGAGCCTGATCCGCCGGGAGAACGTCGAGCGCATGGCGATGATCACCGCCAACGTCGTCGGCGCCGACCTCGCCGGCACCGTCGAGCGCGCCCGCGATGCGGTCTCAGAGGCCGTCGAGCTGCCGCCCGGCTATCTGATCACCTACGGCGGCCAGTTCCAGGAGGCGGTCCGCTCGGTGCGTCATCTGGCGATTCTGGCGGTGGTCATCCTGGTCGGCATGTACGCCCTGCTGTTCGTCGCTTTCGGCAACCGTCGCGACACCCTGATCGTGCTGGTAAACCTGCCTCTGGCCCTGATCGGCGGCATCGTCGCCGTCGGCTTGAGCGACGGTGTGCTCTCGGTCGTCACCCTGGTCGGCTTCGTCACCCTCTTCGGCATCGCCACCCGCAACGGCGTACTGCTGGTCGGGCACTATCAGCACCTCGAGCAGCACGAGGGCCTGAGTCGTCTCGAAGCCGTCCGCCGCGGCTCGCGCGAACGCCTGGCGCCGATCCTGATGACCGCCCTGACCGCCGGCCTGGCGCTGATCCCGCTGGTCCTCGCGGGGCACCAATCGGGCAACGAGATTCAAAGCCCGATGGCGCGGGTGATCCTCGGCGGTTTGCTGTCGTCGACCTTCCTCAACCTGGTGATCGTGCCGGCGCTGTTTGCGTCGGGGGCTCGGCGTGGAGCAGGATGAAGAAACGCAAAAAAAAGTTTGCGCCGTGTGAGCGGATTAGCGCCTCGATTTCGGTGTTCCTGTAAAGCGTCCCACGAGGGACATTTGCACAACCGAAGGAGCTCGGCTCGAACGAGCTCAAAACCAGAGGAGAGTCATCATGGCGTCAAGCGTCAAGCAGGTCAAAGAATACACCCTATTTCACTACAAGGACGGCACTTTTCGAATCAACCTCTACTTCACCGACGGCAGCTGGGACTACTACGTCGGCCTGGATGCGGTCAGGTTCGCGGCTTTGTCGGACCTGCTGCGGAATGAGAAGCCGGTCTATTGGACCGAAGGGCCGGACGTTCTTTGGACCGGTCGTGAGCCGGTCGGCGAGGAAGAAGGCGGAGCCTAGTAGCCGCTCCCGGCCGGTCGCAACGTCGGCCGGACTCCACATCGGGAACGCCTGTCCCTCATAGGCGCGATCGCCGGCAGCGCAAGGACGAGGCGAATACGTTCGGCGAGTCAACACTTTGAGGACGGCAGTCCTGACGATGACGCCGCCGGCAGCGCCGGCGGCGTCACTGTTTCAACCCGACGCACGGTTCGCCTGAGAAGGTGAAGGATTCCGTGGATGTCCTCGGCTTCGAGCAATGGTGGGACAAGGCCATCCTGATGACCGGCGTCTTTCTGATCCCACTGGTGGACGAGCTCCTGGCTTCGAGAGGATAACGACGGCGCTCAGCTCGCCGCGCAATCGCGCTTGCGTTTTCTCTCCGGCCGAGATAATATTTACTATCTTCGATATCTCCGGATGGCCTTCGTGGAAAACCACGATGGGAGATGAAGGCACTATCGACGCTCCGGGAATTCACCCGCCAGCGCTCGACTCATCCGGAGGCAAGATCGATGACTCGCAAGACCGTCGCGATTCTGGCTGGCTCGTGTTTGCTGATCCTTGGCACCTCCCTGATACTGCCGGCCCAAGGCAACGAAGAATGGACCCTGATCGCCTGGAACGATCTCGGCATGCACTGCATGGACGCCGACTACGCGGTCTTCTCCATCTTGCCGCCTTTCAACACCATCCACGCCCAATTGATCGATCCTTCCGGAGCACTGATCGAAAACCCCGGCGGCATCTCCGTCACGTATGAGGGACTCGCCGACCCCGCCGGTTCCAAGAATACGACTTCGATCGGCAAGACCAACTTCTGGGATCACGTCGCGGCGCTCTACGGTGCCGATCCAGCACCGGACGAGGGGCTCGCCGGTCACGATATGCCGGGAGCCGCGAACGTGCCGCAGCCGATGGTCTGGAGCTCCGATCAGACCTGGTTCAGCGCCGAGGGCATTCCGATCACCCCTTACGATGACGCCCTGGCCAAGAACTTCTACCCCGTGATGCGGCTGGTCGCGCGCAACTCCGCCGGTAACGAGTTGGCACACACCGACGTCGTCCTGCCGGTATCCGACGAGATGGATTGCTCGGCGTGCCACGCCTCAGGCTCGGACGACGCTGCCCAACCGGCGGGCGGATGGGTCTTCGATCCGGATCCCGAGCGGGACTATCGGCTCAACATCCTGCTCCTCCATGATGAAACTCATCGCGACGATCCCGCCTATGACGACGCCCTGGCGCAGATGGGTTACGATCCGGAAGGCCTTTATCCGACCGTGATCGAGGACTCGACGCCGATCCTATGTGCCGCCTGCCACGGCTCGAACGCCTTGCCGGGAACCGGTGTTGCCGGGCTCTCGCCGCTGACCCGGGCGGTTCATGCCTTGCACGCAACCGTCATCGATCCTGAAAACGGGCTGCCTCTCGACGCCTCGGAGAACCGTACCGCCTGCTATCGCTGCCATCCGGGCTCGGAGACGCGCTGTCTGCGCGGCGCGATGGGCAAAGCGGTCGCACCCGACGGCTCGCTGGCGATGCAGTGCCAAGACTGTCACGGCTCGATGAGCGCGGTCGGTGCAATCGATCGTGAAGGCTGGCTCGAGCAGCCCGCCTGCCAGAGTTGTCACACCGGCACGGCGATCGACAACAACGGTCAGATCCGCTACACCAGCGTATTCGACCAGAATGGCGACGAGCGCCAAGCGGTCAACCGCACCTTCGCGACCAATCCGGACACCCCCGACCAAGGCCTCGACCTCTACCGTTTCTCCTACGGTCACGGTGGCCTGGCTTGCCAAGCTTGCCACGGTTCGACCCACGCGATCTTTCCGGCGACCCACGTCAATGACAACCTACAGAGTGACCTGATCCAGGGTCATGAGGGCACTCTGGTCGAGTGCTCCGCCTGTCACGGCACGCCGCCGGAGACCGTCGATGGCGGGCCACACGGGCTGCATCCGATCGGCCCGCGGTGGGTCATGGATCACGGCGATGCCGCCGAGGACACCGGCGTCACCGCTTGCCGAGCCTGTCACGGTTCGGACTATCGCGGCACCGTCCTGTCCTACTCCCAGGCTGATTGGTCGGTGACTACCGTCTACGGCACCCACGAGTTCTGGCGCGGCTTCCGGATCGGCTGCTACGCCTGCCACAACGGGCCGGACGACGACGACCCGGTTCCCAACCAGCCCGCTGTGACGGCGGACGGCAGTGCCGAGACCGAGGAGGGTGTGCCGGTCCCCGTGGCTCTAGAGGCCGACGACTCCGACGGCGATCCGCTCGAGCTGAGGATCGTCTCCCAGCCCGCGGGTGGAACTGTCGCTCTGGCTGGTTCCACCGCGACCTACTACCCCTTCGCCGGCTTCTACGGTGAGGACACCTTCACCTTCGCCGCCTGGGACGGTTCGACCGATTCCAATCTGGCGACGGTGACGGTGACGGTCACCAACGCATCGATCTTCGCCGACGGGTTCGAGTCCGGCGACTTGGAGGCCTGGTCCAACGCAGTACCATAATCTCCCGAATCTGACGTTGTCGGCTAAAAAGACATGACACAGCCGACTCGGTTAGTTTGTGAACGACGCGACTGCCAAGAGCCAACTCCACTAAATAGCCCGACATACGCCATGGCCCTACAGAAACACACCCACCGCGCCGTCTGGCTCTTGGTCGGCACCCTGCTCCTGACTTGCCGACAGGGTCCTGAGGAGGGATCCGCGGCGCCTCCCGCCCCGAGCTTCGCCGTCGAAGAGACGACGATCGTCGAGATCCACCGGGCGATGCAGGACGGCCATTTGACCGCTCGCGCCCTGGTGGAGCATTACCTGGCCCGCATTGAGGCCTGCGACAAGCAAGGGCCGTCACTCAACGCCATCATCACGATCAACCCTGGCGCCCTCGACCGGGCCGACGAGCTCGACGCCGCCTTCCGGCAATCCGGCCTCACCGGCCCGCTCCACGGCATCCCGATGCTGGTCAAGGACAACTACGACACCGCCGACTTGCCGACCACCGCCGGCTCGCTATCGCTGATCGACTCCCGGCCGCCGGATGATGCCTTTCAAGTGCGCAAGATCCGGGAGGCCGGCGCCATCGTGATCGCCAAGACCAACATGGCCGAGTTTGCATTCTCGCCCTACGAGACCGTCGGTTCAGCCCTCCCGGGCTATAGCCGCAATCCCTACGACACCCGCCGGGTGACCGCCGGCTCGAGCGGCGGCACCGCGGCGGCGGTGGCCGCCAACTTCGGCACCGTCGGGTTGGGGACCGACACCGGCAACTCGATCCGCGGCCCGTCGTCGCACAACCTGCTGGCCGGCATTCGCTCGACCATGGGCCTGACCAGCCGCGACGGCATCGTACCCCTCTACCTCGACCACGACATCGGCGGGCCGATGGCGCGCACCGTCGCCGACGCGGTCGCGATCTTCGACGTCATCGCCGGCTACGATCCCGCCGATCCGGTCACCGCGGCCAGCCGCGAACATGGCCTCGCCGACGGCGCGAGCTATGCCGATCACCTGAAAGCGGACGGTCTCGAGGGTGCGCGCCTCGGCGTCGTTCGCCAGCTCGCCGACGCCGAGACCGGCGACCCCGAGATCAAGCAGCAATTCGAAGAGGCTCTGGCAGATCTGCGGGCCAAGGGTGCCACGGTGGTCGACATCCACATTGAAGAGCTCGACTCGATTCCCCGCGACGAACGCTGGTGCCCGCGTTTTCGCCACGACCTCGAGAGCTACCTGGCGAGCCTCGGCGACGCCGCGCCTTCCACCACTCTGAAGGAGATCATCGACTCCGGCAAGTTTCATCCGTCCGTCGCTCGCGGTCTCGACTTCTTCGTTGGGATCGAAGGCCCGCCCGAGGACAGCGAGATCTGCCGCAAAGCCTGGGCCAACGGCAAGTTACTGGCCGAAGGCGTGCGCCGGGTACTCGCGCAGGATCAGCTCGACGCTCTGATCTACCCCACCTGGAGCAACCCGCCGCGCCTGATCGGCGATCTCAACACCCCGGCGGGAGACAACAGCCAGGACCTCTCACCGCATACCGGCTTTCCGGCGATCACCGTGCCCATGGGTCTGGTCGGCGACGGCCTGCCGGCAGGCATCACCTTTCTCGGCGACGCCTGGTCCGAACCGCGGTTGATCGAGCTCGCCTACTCCTACGAGCAGGCGACTGGGCACCGTCAGCCGCCACCGGCCTGTCCGCCTTCGCGTTAGGACTCCCGGATCGATGCATAACGAAGAGACCGACTCGAGGCTGCTCGCGATGCTGGTCGTGGGCTGCTGCCTTGGTTGGACGGCAGGGGCTCAAGAGGCAAGGCCGGCGCCGCCACAGCCGAAGGTCGAATTGCTCGAGCAGGATGACCCGTGGTTCGAGGTTTACAAGCTCTTCCCCGGTACCTTCGCGATCCGTGAGCCCTGGCACTGGGAGCAGGTGATCTCGTACCTGATGATCGGCGAAGACCGGGCGCTGTTGTTCGATACCGGCACCGGTATCGGCGACATTCACGCGGTGGTCTCGAAGCTGACGACCGATGACGTGGTGGTGGTCAACTCTCACTCCCATCCCGACCACATCGGCGGCAATTACCAGTTCGAGACCATCTACGGGCTGGACGACCCGTACACGGCCGAAAACGCCCGCGGTCGCTCGGTGGCGGACTCCCAGCGCTTCGTGCCCGAAGAGGCGTTCAGTCGCGCGCCACCGCCGACGTTTTCACGGGAGACCTATCGCATCCGTCCCTATCGCATCAGCAGCTATCTGAAGGACGGCGAGATCATCGACCTCGGCGGTCGCTCGCTTGAGGTGTTGCGGGTCCCGGGCCACGCGCCGGATGCGCTGTGCCTGCTCGACCGCGAGCAGCGCTTCGTGCTCACCGGCGACACCTTTTATCTCGGTCGAATCTTCGTGCACGACGGGGAGAGCCTCGCCGCCTTCGCCTCCTCGGCGAAGCGGCTGGCGGCCCTGGCAGGCGACGTGGACCGCCTCCTGCCCGCCCACTCAGCGACCTTACTGAAGGCCGCGTTCTTGCCCAAGTTCAGCGAAGCGGCCGAGGCGATCGTGCGAGGAGCGTCCCAAGGCACCGGATTTCGCCCGGGAAGGCGGGAACATAAGTTCGGAGCGTTCTCGATCGTCACCGCGGAATAAGCTCCGGGTAGCGGTTCGAGGGTACGCCTATCCCAATTTCAAGGGTGCGGCGCGCGCTTCGTGGGCGCGTTCACCTTGAGCTCTTCCAAGAGCGTCCAGCCGTCGACGTACCGACCAGTGTCGACCTCAGCCAACGCTTCGGTCAGCTCCTGTTCCTCATCGGGCGAGAGCGTGGGCGGCTCCGCATCGTCCACCGCAAGAATAGCGACTTGCGAGCCCTCTCCGATCTCCGGAGGAACTTCAATGCGGCCGTCAACGACTTGTGCAGTAACCAGCTTCATGGCGGCATGGTAACAGCCAGGGTGCGCCGCGTAACTCCATCGCGCTTTCACGATCCGCCGGGCGCTCTACGGATACCTGCACGCCCGATTTGCGGCCGATATTCCGGCCCGCGGATTCCTGCACGACCGATTTGCACCTCATCTGCCGCCCTGCAGGTTTCCGCGGAGTCGATTCTCGATTGCGATTTCGCCGTGCAGGTTTCCGCACCCACGATGTGCGAATGAGATTGGGCTCCGCGGGTTTCCGCACGCCCGATTTGCGGTCGAGATTTTGCGCTGCAGAAAGCTGCAGCGCCGATTTACAGTTTAAAATTTGCTCTGCAGGTTTCTGCAGAGGGTCTGAGGAAACGCCCCAGACCGGACATTTTCCGCGCATCAGCCTCCATCGTCACAGCCAGAAACCCGCTGTAACCCATTGAAAACAAGCCGTTTGTAAACAATGTCCGGTGAAACGGAGCTAGCTCCATTTCCTAAAATGTCCGGTCGGCGCGGGAATTGTCCGGTGAAATGAACCCAGGGATAGGGGTCATCCTCGAAACGCAGACATGAAAGCGGGTCGATACGCTCAGAAATTGAATCCGAAGCTGTAGAAGTCCAGATCCTCGTCGAAGAAGGCTCGCGTCCACTCGATCTCGAACGCCATGTTCTTGCGGAACTTCCACCCGACACCGACGCCGGCAGCAAAATCGGAATCATCGGCTTCAGCGCTCAGAGGGAAGTCCGTGATTTCCGCCGTCACGTCGATGTAGCCAGCCTTGCCTTTGAAGTAGGTCCGGCCCGCGCTGCGGTAGGCCAGGCAACCGGCAAGGGTCCGACCTTCCCACTCGGCGTCGGAGAAGTCGATCTCGCCCTGCCACAGGGTGTCGGTATATTCTGCCTCGATTGCGATCGAGCCCCAATCGCCCCTGGCGAACTTATAGCCGAAAAGGACCCCACCCTGGGCGAGCTCATCGACTCCTGAATCGCTAAGGGACATGACGCCCGTCTTCACGCCTCCGTACCAGGCCCGTTCGTCCGCCGCCTGGGCGCCGCCGGCAAACAACAATAAGATGGCAATGACCCACACATAACGTAGCTTCATGACATGCTCCTTTCTGTAAACTCACCGATCGTACT
>JAAUXY010014006.1_pt1 | contig 12576 bp, 11 predicted proteins | sample 7278121 | NCBI WGS metagenome assembly JAAUXY01 (sample SAMN14350117, study PRJNA611818) | marine sediment metagenome | isolation source: surface marine sediment (1.8m) | place: French Polynesia: Moorea | collected 2018-08 | reverse complement strand
GGCACGAGGCCTACGTCAACGGCTGGCGGGGCGAGACGGTCTGGGCGCCGCGGCTCTGGATCCCATGGGCCGCCATGCCGCTCGGCATCGGCCTGCTCTCCCTGCAGTATCTGGCCGACATCGCCGCCCTGCTCACCGGTCGGGCGCTACCCTTCGCCGCCGAGGAGAGCCTGCCATGAGCCCCCTAATCCTGGGCCTGATCGTTGCCGTCGTCACCGTGCTGGTGCTGCTCTCTGGGGCGCCGGTGGCCTTCTCGCTCGGCTTCGTCGCGATTCTCTTCCTGGTCATCTTCGACGGCCTGGGCGCGCTTTCGGTGGTGCCCGACATCTTCTACGGCGGGCTCGACAACTTCGCCCTACTGTCGATCCCGATGTTCATTTTGATGGGCGGCGCCATCGCCTCCTCGCGGGCCGGGGCCGACCTCTACGAGGCGCTGGACCGCTGGCTGACCCGGGTGCCGGGCGGGCTCATGGCCTCCAACATCGGGGCCTGCGCGATCTTCGCCGCGCTCTCCGGCTCCTCGCCCGCGACCTGCGCCGCCATCGGCAAGATGGGCGTGCCCGAGATGCGCCGGCGCGGCTATCCCGCCGGCCTGGCGACCGGCTCGATCGCCGCCGGCGGCACGCTGGGCATCCTGATCCCGCCCTCGATCACCATGATCGTCTACGGCATCGCCACCGAGACCTCGATCGGCCGGCTGTTCATCGCCGGCCTGCTGCCAGGCCTCATGCTGACCGGTCTGTTCATCGCCTGGGGCCTGATCAACGCGCGCATCCAGGGCCATACCTTCGCCCTCGGTGACCGCCACTTCTCCTGGCGCGAGCGCTTGGAGGTGCTGCCCAAGATCGGGCCCTTTCTGCTGGTCATCGCCGGCATCCTCTGGGTGCTCTACGGCGGCGTCGCCACCCCCTCGGAGGCGGCCGGGGTCGGGGCGGTCTTCTGCATCCTGCTGGTCATGGTGATCTACAAGCTGCGCAGGCCGCGCGAGCTCTGGGGCGTGCTGCGCGACTCCATGCGGGAATCGGTGATGATCCTGATGATCATCGCCGCCGCGGCCCTGTTCAGCTACATGATGTCTTCGCTCTTCATCACCCAGTCGCTGGCGGAATGGATCGGCAATCTGGACGTCAATCCCTGGCTGCTGATGCTGTCGATCAACATCTTCCTGCTGATCGCCGGTTTCTTCCTGCCGCCGGTGGCGGTGATCCTGATGACCGCGCCGACCCTGGTGCCGATCGTCGAGGCCGCCGGCTTCGATCCGATCTGGTTCGCCGTGGTCCTAACCATCAACATGGAAATCGGCCTGATCACGCCGCCAGTCGGCCTTAACCTCTATGTCATCAACGGCATCGCGCCCGATGTTAGACTCCAGACGATTCTCTGGGGCGCTTTGCCGTTCATGCTTTGTATGATTCTGGGGATAGTATTGCTGTGCCTCTTCCCCGGCATCGCGCTGTGGCTTCCGGAGGTCTTGATGGGACCAGGACTCTAGGCGGCAGACATGGGTGACATCGCGAACGAGAACTTCTTCGATCGGGCCCTCGGCAACCTCAAGACGGCTTGGCGCGACGTCGCCAGCGGGGCGGCGCGCACTCTCGGCCTGGCGATGCCGCCGGACGCCGCCGACCCCGATACCCTGACCCGCCTCATGACCGACTGCCTGCTGGCCCGCGGCGGCGAGGTCTCGGCCCGCCTGCGTGCCGCCGAGCTGGGCCAGGCTTACCTGGAGAGCGACGCCGCCGGCCGGCGGCAGTTCCTGGAGATCCTGGCCCGGCGCTTCGCCACCGACGACGCCGCGGTCGAGGACGCGATCATCGCCTACCGTGCAGCCGACGACCTCAAGGGCCGGCTCGTCGGCCATCACCAGCTGCGCCGTGCGCTGCAGCCGCCGCGGGTCAAGTTGCTCACCCAGTTCAACGCCTTGCCGGAAGGCGTGAAGTTCCTGGTCGATCTGCGCGCCGACCTGCTGCCGCTGATCGCCGAGGACCCGCTCCTGCGCGACCTCGACCGGGACCTGCGCGAGCTCTTGACCTCCTGGTTCGACCTCGGCTTCCTCGACCTGCGGCGGATCACCTGGGATTCGCCGGCCTCCCTGCTGGAGAAGCTGATCGCCTACGAGGCGGTGCACGAGATCCGGTCCTGGGACGACCTGCGCAACCGCCTGGACTCCGACCGCTGCCTCTTCGCGCTCTTCCACCCGCGCATGCCCGAGGAGCCCCTGGCCTTCGTCGAGGTCGCCCTGGTCCGGGGCCTGGCCAGCAACGTCCAGGCCTTGCTCGACGTCACGGTGCCGACCGGCGACCCGGCCGAGGCCGACACGGCGATCTTCTATTCGATCTCCAACACCCAGAAGGGCCTGCGCGGCATCAGCTTCGGCGAGTTCCTGATCAAGCGGGCGACTGTCTGGCTCTCCCAGGAGTTCCCGCAGATCAAGAACTTCGCCACCCTGTCGCCGATCCCCGGTTTCCGCGCCTGGCTGGAGGGCGCCGGCAAGGAGGCGGTGCCCGGCCTCCTGACCGAGGAGGAGAAGCTGGAGATCCGGATCGCCGCCGGGACCGAGGCGCCGCAGGAGGCGCTCGTCAGCCTGGTGTCCGAGCCCGACTGGCCGAGCGAGCCGGGCGTGGCGCGGGTCCTGGAGGCGCCGCTGCAGCGCCTCTGCGCACGCTATTTCCTGGAGCGCCGGGACGGCGGCCAGCCGATCGATCCCGTGGCGCGCTTCCACCTGAAGAACGGCGCCCGGCTGGAGCGGGTCAACTGGCTGGGCGACACCTCGGCCAACGGCCTGCGCCAGGCCTGCGGCATGATGGTCAACTATTGCTATTTCCCGGAAGAAGTGGAAAAGAACCACGAAGCCTTCATGAGCGAGGGCCGCTTGGCCTTGGGCGCACCGGTCCAGGGCCTGCTGCGCGGCTGGCGCGACGCGAAAGGCTCACCGATTATTAACCGCCGACAGAGAAAGTCCTGACAAGGGCCAAGCATGGTTGCGCACGCTGCGCGGAGGCACGATTTGCTCGCAGGCGCCTGTACCGTCAAGAAATCACACAGCTTCGAAAGCGTGCAGGCCGTGGCCCGGGCGCTGAAGCCGAGTTATCCGGTCCACTGCGTCCGGCCGGAGGTGCTGGAGGACTCGGCGCGCCGCTTCGTCACCCTCTTCCCCGGCCGGGTGCTCTACGCCATCAAGTGCAACCCGCATCCCCTGGTCCTGGGCGCGCTCTACCGCGGCGGGATCCGCGACTTCGACACGGCCTCTCTGCCCGAGATCGCGACGGTCGCCGATGCGGTCTCCGATGCGCGCTCCTACTTCATGCATCCGGTCAAGGCCCGGGCGGTGATCCGCTCCGCCCACAAAGTCTATGGCGTGCAGGTTTTCTCGGTCGACCACCTCGGCGAGCTCAAGAAGATCTATGACGAGACCGGCGGCGAGGGCGTGGTCGCCGTGGTCCGGCTCAGGACCCCGCCGGCCGACGGCACGCTCTACCACCTGGCGGCGAAGTTCGGTTGCGAGGTCCCGGAGGCGATCGAGCTGCTGAGCGAGGCGCGCCGCCTGGGCATGCAGGGCGGGATCTGCTTCCACGTCGGCTCCCAGTGCATGACGCCCCAGGCCTACACCCAGGCGCTCGAGATGGTCGGCCGGGTGATCGAGGGCGCGGGCTTCGATCCGCACTGTGTCGACGTTGGCGGCGGCTTCCCGGCCGACTACGTCAGCCACAAGACGCCGCCCCTGGAGGACTTCATGGACGCGATCCGCGCCGGCGCCAAGGCGATCGCGCTCAAGCCGACGGTCGAGCTCTGGGCCGAGCCGGGCCGGGCGCTGGTCGCCTCCGGCTGCTCGCTGCTGGTTCAGGTCCAGCTGCGCAAGGACAACCAGGTCTACATCAACGACGGCATCTACGGCTCGCTGTCGGAAATGAACCAGGTCAGGATCAAGCCGCCGGCGCGGCTGCTGCGCCTCGAGGGCGCGGTCGCCGAGGCCAGGGAGCGCTTCACCATCAACGGTCCGACCTGCGATTCCCTCGACGTCCTGCCGGGCGAGTTCGACCTGCCGGCGGACCTGCGCGAGGGCGACTGGATCGAGTTCGACCAGATGGGCGCCTATTCCAACGCCCTGGCCACGCACTTCAATGGATTCCATCCGGAGACCTTCGTGACCGTGCACGACACTCCGCCCAGCCGGCTCGGATGATCCCGCCGGGACCAAGCGAGGCCGCCGGCAGCCTGGCGTCTGCCCTGCGCGAGCGCTTCGTCCTGGGGCTCTCTGCCCAGGGCTTCCACAAGGTCGCCTACGGCGAGTGGGGCGACCCGGAACGGCCCGAGACACTGCTCTGCGTCCACGGCCTGACCCGCAATCGCCACGACTTCGACCTGCTCTGCCGGGCGCTCTCGGCGGAGTTCCGCATCGCCTGTCCGGACGTCGTCGGGCGCGGCGGCAGCGACTGGCTGCGGGATCCCGCCGGCTACGGCTATCCACAGTACCTCTCGGACATGACCGCTCTGATCGCGCGCCTGGGCGCCGAGCGCCTCGACTGGCTGGGCACCTCGATGGGCGGCCTGATCGGCATGATGCTGGCGGCCCAGCCGGGCACGCCGATCCGGCGGCTGATCGTCAACGATGTCGGCCCCTTCATTCCCAAGGCGGCGCTGGAGCGCATCGCCGGCTACGTCGGCCGGGACCCGCGCTTCCCCGACCTGGCGGCGGCCGAGGCCTACTTCCGCGAGGTCCACGCGCCCTTCGGCCGGCTGAGCGACGCGCAGTGGCAACACCTGACCCGGCACGGCGTGAGCGAGGACAGCGGCGACGAGGCGGGCAGGGGCTTCCGCCTGCGCTACGACCCCGGCATCGCCCGGCCCTTCGCCGAGGCGCCGCCGGAGGACGTCGACCTCTGGGGCCTCTGGGAGCGCATCGCCTGCCCTGTGCTGGTGCTGCGCGGCGCCGAGTCCGATCTCCTGACCGCCGAGGTCGCCCGGGAGATGACCCGCCGGGGCGCGCAGGCGACCCTGGTCGAGTTTCCGGATTGCGGCCACGCGCCGGCGCTGATGGACGAGGACCAGATCGCCGTGGTCCGCGACTGGCTCCGGCACGGCGCATAACGGGTCGAACCGGATCTTCGGTGCCCCGGCCGATCCGATGGCCGGTTGCGACCGGGGTCCCGGGTCGGTCGCTGCGCCAACACGAGTTGACAGCGCGCCGCTCTTTCCCACCTAACGTGATCGGGAAGAGCGAGCGATCGAACCGCTGTGCCGCGCATTGCGTCGGCTCAGGCCGCGAAGACGGGTCGCCTGACTCTCCCGCGTCGGGGAGAGAAGGCATGGGGGGAATGACCCGCCGCAAGGTCTTGACCACATTGGCCCTGACGCTTGCACTGTCGGCGAATGCCTGCGCGCTGGATACCCGCTACCCTGCGCATCAGAATCCCGCACCACCCAGCCCTCCTGAGGAGGCGCAGATCACGCACCGGGTCATCCTGATCGGGGATGCCGGCGAAGCCGAAGCGGGCGACCCCGTCTTGGCCGAACTGCGGCGTGTCGCGGCCGAATTCGACAGTGCGCGGACGACCATCGTCTTCCTCGGCGACAACATCTATCCCGACGGTCTGCCGCCCGAGGACCACCCGCTCCACGAGGTCGCCAAATCGCGCCTGAAGGAGCAGATCGATGCCGCGATCGCGAACGGCGCCGAAACCGTCTTCGTCCCGGGGAACCACGACTACGGGCGGGAGGGCCAAGCGGCGCTGGTTCGGCAGGCGGACTATGTCAGGTCTTTAAGCGGCGGCGGCGCGGAACTGCTCCCGCGCGGCGCCTGTCCCGGGCCCATCGTGCGGGACGTAGGGCCGCGGCTGCGGCTCATCTATCTCGACAGCGAATGGCTGGTTCGCAGGGACCGGCTTCATCCCTGCGCCGCGGGAGATCCCGACGCCGGGATCGATCCGGCGCAGGACGTCTATGACGCGCTCGATGCTGCGCTGTCCGGCGCCGAGGGTCGCCTGGTCGTCATCGCCGCCCACCATCCGCTGGCGTCCTACGGGATGCATGGCGGTTTCTACCCCTGGCAGGTCCACTTCTTTCCGCTTTGGAACCAACCCGACCTCCGGGGCACGCCGGTGCCCTATCTGCTGCCGCTTCCGGTCCTGCCGTCCCTGGTCTACGTCTGGCCGAGGCAGGCCGGTCTCTACACCAGGGACGATCTTGCGCACCGGAACTACCGGGATTTCATCGAGAGGTTCGATGCCGTGCTGCGGCGCCATCCAGATGTCGAGGTCGTCGTGGCGAGTGGGCACGAACACAACCTGCAGATCCTCTCGCACCGGATCGAGGGTGCCCCGGACGTGCTGCAGATCCTCTCGGGCTCCGGCACGATCTATCCTCCGACGCCGGTCGGCGTGGCGGAGAACACGGTGATGGCGAGCCCGCGTTCGGGCTTCGTCGTGCTCGATGTCCTGAAGACGGATGACCCCACGACAGGTTCCCGGGCCTTCGTCGAGGCGATCGAAGTCGGGCCGTCGACGGTCGAAGACAAGGGTTCGGCCTCGCCGAGCCTCTACCGGGACTTCAGGATGTGGCTGCCGGTCCGGCGGTCGTCGGCGTCGAGTGCCGCACGATCCTCTCGCTGACTCTCCGCTCCGAGACACGCAAAATCCGGGGTGCGTTCTCGGACCAATGGGATTGGCCGCGGCTGGCGGCCATTGCTCCGACCCGCGGGAGTTCTTGCGGAGTCCGCAGATCCGGGTTCCAAATCTTCACGATTCGGGCGCGCAGCCCTTCCATCGGAACTCGCCCTTCGGGCCGAGCGGCGCAAAGGGATTCCAGGCGACCTCCCAGAGGTGGCCTTCCGGGTCGGCGAAGATGCCGGAGTGTCCGCCCCAGAAGGCGTCCTGGGCCGGCTTGACGACCCGGCCACCGGCCGTCTCGACGGCGGCCAGGACGTGGGCGACCTCTTCCTTGGCGCGCACGTTGTAGGCCAGGACCATGCCCCGGAAGCCCTCGCCCGCGGGCGGCACCTGCGCGTCCTCCGCCAGCTTGTCCCAAGGGTAGAGGCAAAGGGTCATGCCGTGGAGGTCGTAGGCGACGATGCTCGCGGCTTCCTCGCCCTCGTTGGCGATCCGCCAGCCGAGTCTCTCGTAGAAGGCGCGGGCGGCCCCCAGGTCTTTCACGCCAAGGGTGACGATGCTGATGCGCTGCTCCATGGGCCGAAGTCCTCTCTCACCCGGCGCGGGTCCGGCAGTGCGGTCGGGGAAAAGGCTCGTGCCGCTGGCCTTGCCCGCCGGGACTCCCCATGTCGTGATCTTACGACGTGTTGCGCTCAGGACAGGACCGCAAACTGAACGACCACGGCAAGCAGCAGTTGGGTGCCGACGGCAAGGACCGCCCAGACGTTCACTTCGCTCACGCTATGCTCCCTGTAGGACCGCAAGAGGATCGTAAGAAAAGAACACAACATGAACATAGAGGATCTTTCAAGGCCTTTCTCTAAGGGGCAGGAGCGGCCCACGGCGGCCGGGGCGGGGGCGAGCTTCGACCCGCCGGACTTCGTCGCCCGCTTCCCCTGGCTCGGCGGCGATCTGCAGACCCTGCGCAACTTCATCGTGCGGCCGCGGCCGGACCTCTCGCCCTGGCCCGCGCGGCGGGTCGAGCTGGCATTGGACGACGGCTCGGGGGACCGCCTGCTGGCAGTGCTGCAGGAGAACGCCGACGGGGCCAAGCCGCTGGTGGTCCTGGTCCACGGCCTGACCGGCTGCCAGGACAGCTTCTACGTCCTCGGCACGACGCGGCTTCTCCTGGAGCAAGGCTATCCGGTGCTGCGCCTCAACCTGCGCGGCGCCGGGCCGGGGCGGCCGCTGGCCCGGCGGGGCTACAACGCCGGCAGCAGCGCGGACCTGGCCGCGGCCCTGCGGGCGCTTGGGGCGCAGGACGGCCGGCTTCTGGCCCGGGGCCTCGCCCTGGTCGGCTATTCCCTCGGCGGCAACATCCTGCTCAAGTTCCTGGCCGAGGCGGGGCGCGAGCTCCCGGTCGTGGCCGCCGCCAGCGTCTCGGCGCCGATCGACCTCAAGGCGACCCAGGTCCGCATCATGGCGGCGCGGAACCGGGTCTATCATGCCTACCTGCTGTCGCGCATGAAGGCCGAGCTGCTGGCCACCCCGGGCGGCGTCCTGCCGGAGGTGGCGACGAGGGCACGGCGGGCGCGCAGCGTCCTCGCCTTCGACGACACCGTCGTCGCGCCCGCGGCCGGCTTCAACGGCGCCGAGGATTACTACGCCCGCTGCTCCGCTCAGGGTTTCCTGCCCGCTATCGAGGTCCCGGCGCTTCTGCTCCACGCGCGCGACGATCCCTGGATCCCGGCGGCCGCCTACGATGCCGCCGCCGCGCGGGCGCAAGCCAACCTGCGGATCCGCTTGGCGCCCGGCGGCGGCCATGTCGGCTTTCACGGCAAAGGCAGCCGGGCTGCCTGGCACGACCGGACGATCGCCGCGTTCTTCGATCGATCCATGGCGGACTGACGGCGCCTTCTCGAAAGACCGTCCTGGACAGGCTGCCGCCGTTGCGTTTTCCTTGAAGCCCGGTGGTATTTCACACACATCACAGTTCAGGGCTGTGCATAACGTCGGCCGCAGGCGGCCGGCGATGCGGCCGCAGCAAAGGAAGGGGAGAAGGATGACACTGAGGATTGGCGACACGGCGCCGGACTTCGAAGCCGAGACCACGGACGGCCGGATCAAGTTCCACGATTGGGGCGGGGATTCCTGGGTGATCCTGTTCTCGCATCCCAAGGACTTCACGCCGGTCTGCACCACCGAGCTCGGCTACATGGCCCGGCTCAAGCCGGAGTTTGACCGGCGCAACACCAAGATCATCGGCCTAAGCGTCGATCCCGTCGGGGACCACGAGCGCTGGGCCCAGGACATCGAGGAGGTGACCGGCGGCAAGGTGAACTACCCGATGATCGGCGACAGCGACCTCAAGGTCGCCAAGCTCTACAACATGCTCCCGGCCGACGCCGGCGACAGCTCGGAGGGCCGCACGCCGGTCGACAACGCCACGGTGCGCAACGTCTTCGTGGTCGGCCCGGACAAGAAGATCAAGCTGATCATCGCCTACCCGATGAGCACCGGGCGGAACTTCGACGAGATCCTCCGGGTCCTAGACTCGATCCAGCTGACCGCCAAGCACCAGGTCGCGACCCCGGTCAACTGGCAGAAGGGCGAAGAGGTGATCATCGTCCCCGCGGTCTCCGACGAGGCCGCGAAGGAGAAGTTCCCGGACGGCTGGAAGGCGCCGAAGCCCTACCTGCGGATCGTCCCGCAGCCGAAGGACTGATCGCTCATTCAAATGCAGGCCGCGAGCCGTTCCGGCCCGCGGCCTGCCACGCCATCGGCTCAATCGGCCTTGCCGCGCTCGGACAGCCAGATGCCGCCCAGCACGAGGCCGAGTGCCACGGCGTGGAAGGCCTCGAAGGGCTCCTGCAGGAAGACGACGGCGAAGATCGAGGCGAAGACCGGCACGAGGTTCACGAAGACCCCGGCCCGGCCGGGCCCGATGAGCTGCACGCCGCGCATGAAGCTGAGCTGGGCCAGGAAGGAGGGGAAGACCGCGACCAGGACGACGATCACCCAGCCGGTCGTCGTCGGCCAGGCGAAGTCGCCGAAGGCGGCCTCGGCCAGGGCGAGGGGCAGGGAGGTCGCCAAGGCGGCCATCGCCATGATCGCGAAGAGGCCGAGGGAGGAGACCTCGGGGCGCCGACGCAGGCCCACGGTGTAGCCGGCGTAGAGCAGGCAGGCGAGCAACATCAGCAGGTCGCCGGGATTGAACGCCAGGGCGGCCAAGCGGGCCGGCTCGCCGCCGGAGGCGACGGTGGCGACCCCGACCAGGGTGACCAGCACGCCGGAGAGCTGCAGCGCCCGGACTCCGGTCCGATAGGCGGCAAAGGCGCCGAGCAGCACGAAGACCGGGATCGAGCCCTGGAGAATGCCGATGTTGACGGCGGTGGTCGAATGGGCGGCGACGTAGAACAGCGCGTTGAAGGCGGTGAAGCCCAGGGCGCCCATGGTCAGGACGAAAGGCAGGCGCCGGCGCAGCAACGGCCAGTCGCGGCGCAGGGCCTCACGGGCGAAGACCAGGAGCAGCAGGACCACCCCCAGCCAGCGCAAGGCGACCAGCGCCATGGGCGAGATCTCGCCGACCGCCAGGCGGCCGAAGACCGCGTTCGCGCCCCAGCAGAGGGCGGTGACCGTGAGCAGAAGATAGGCCTTGCCGTTGCTGCCGATCCGCGCGGGCGCTGTGCTGTTGGTCGTCATGCCAAGTCCGAAGGCGAAGCGGGCATCGCGCCCGAATCCGGGCGCTTGTCGCGGCGCCGTCGTCTCCCCCGTTCGCCGTGAAGGCGGGCTTGCGGCCCTGCGCCTAGGTGTGACCTCTCCGGGCCTGGGAGACAAGGCCCGCGCGCGCATGGCAGCCTCCCGGGAAGGGAGTCACGCGCCGCCTTCCGGCTCGCCGCGCGTCTTGGCCCGGTCCTGGTCGAAGAAACCCGTCCAGCCGCGGTAGACGGTCAAAGGCGAGAGCGGGATCCGGAACATCTGGGCCCGGGTCGGCGAGGGGCCGAGGCGCTCCGGCACGGCGCAGAGCCACCAGGCGACGAGGTAGGCGCCGGCGCCGAAGATCACCCCGCCGGCCGCCTGTCCCAAGAGCACGCCCTCCGGGCCCAGCCAGGCGGCGCCGAGCCAGACCAGGGGGATGGTGCCGAGCGTCGCCCGGCCCCAGTTCGACCAGGTCGACCAGAGCGGGCGGCCCAGATTGTTGAAGGCCGCGTGGGCGACGAACTGGGCGCCCATGAAGGCGAAGGTGACGGCGATGAAGCTGGCGAAGAAGCCCCAGACCGCCGCCGCGCCGGGGCTGGCGCCGAAGGCCGCGGCGATCTGGTCCTGCAGGAGGAAAAGCAGGCTCGCCGAGACCAGGACAACCGCGGTCGAGAGCAGCAGGGCGTCGAGCAGGGCGCGGCGTATCCGCGCGAAGCTGCCGGCGCCGTAGTTCTGCCCGATCACCGGGCCGACCGCGCCCGACAGCGCGAAGATCACGCCAAAGGCGACCGGGATGATCCGGCCGACGATCGAGAAGCCGGCGACCGCGTCGTCGCCGAAGGCTGCCATGCTGGCGGTGACGTAGGCGTTGCCGACCGGGGTCGCGACGTTGGTCAGGACCGCCGGCCCGGCGATGGCGGCGATGCGTGCGGCGTCGCGGCCGAAGACGCGGGCCTTGAAGCGGCCCAGCATCTCGACCCGGACGACCACCCCGTAGGTGCCGGCCAGGAAGACCGTGGCGCGGGCCGCGAGCGAGGCCCAGGCCGCCCCGGCCACGCCCAGTTCAAGGCCGAAGATCAGAATCGGGTCGAGCACGGCGTTGACCAGTCCCCCGGCCAGGGTCGCAGACATTGCCAGCCGGGCGGCGCCGACCGCGCGCAGCACGCCGCCCGAGGCCATCGCCAGGGCGAGGACCGGCATCGACGGCACGATGATCCGCAGGTAGGTCGCCGAGAGCTCCAGGGCCCGGCCCTCGGCCCCCACCAGGCGCAGCAGATCGGGGATCGCCAGCCAGACCAGCACCGCCAGCGGGACCGTGACGATCAGCGCGAAGAGGCTGACGTGGACCACGTAGCGCTTGGCTCGCGCGGTCTCTCGGGCGCCGACGGCGCGCGCCACCAGGGCCGCCATGGCGATCGCCAGGCCGATGCAGATCGAGGTGGTGAAGAACAGGATCGAGCCGGCATAGCCGACCGCGGCCGCCAGCTCGACCTCGCCGAGCAGGCTGAGGAAATAGAGGTCCACCAGGTCGACGACGAAGAGCGCCATCAGGCCGATCGAGGCGGTGGCGGTCATCACCGTGATGTGCCGAAGGATCGAGCCTTCCAGGAACTTCGCCTCGGTCATTCCCCCTTATGGCGCAGAAGCGGACAAAGGTCCCGGCGTTCTTGCGCCGACTGCCGGGAAGCGCGCTTGCACGGAGCAAATGTTCATGATATGTTCTTTTTGATGAGATCGCAGAGCAAGGGATGGGGAGCCACCATGAGCAAGCTGGATTTCTGGGCCGTCGTCGCGGTCGGAGCGCAACTGACCCTGGCCGCCGTCGTACAGATCGCGGTGCTCTCGTGAACCGGTTTCTTTCGATTCTTTAGAGGGTTGCTTCGTTTTCTTTGACGCGGTCTTAATGTGAATAGGAGATGACCACACCCCGCTGTCATTGCCGGGGCGCGTAGGGGGGCGTAGCCCAGTGCTTCGCACCGCTTCGCGCGACCTGGCAATCCATGGTGCAGACGGCACGATGGATGCCCGGATCATGTGTGGATGGCCCCCGCCTTGCCAGGGTTTGTTTTGCGTTTTGGCGTCGGTCTTTGCTTGCGGTCATGTGTCCGGCCTGTTGTCGCGGCGGTGAGCCGCAGGCCCTGATGGGAACCGTGGATCGAGGCCTGATCAAGTCCGCGGGGTCGCTTGGCCCCTTGACCCGGGTAAGGCTGCTCTCGATCTGTCGCTTCACCGACCTTGCCATCACGCCTCTTCACCCTCGCAAGTCTTCCGGGCCCGCCTTGAGCGGCTCAGG
>JAAUXY010133298.1_pt1 | contig 12579 bp, 13 predicted proteins | sample 7278121 | NCBI WGS metagenome assembly JAAUXY01 (sample SAMN14350117, study PRJNA611818) | marine sediment metagenome | isolation source: surface marine sediment (1.8m) | place: French Polynesia: Moorea | collected 2018-08 | reverse complement strand
TGTTATTTTTAGGTGTTGCGTCACAAAAGCCAACTTAACGAAACTTGGTCGTCAAAATCCCCAAAACCTTTCAACAAATGCCGGTTTGACCCTATAATGGATACAAAAGGATCCCTTTTTAAGATTTGAAACGCTCAACTAAAACACAAGTTGAGCGATTGTCGAGGTTGCCGCAGCTTCCCCGGAAGCGGGATCTCCGCTTCGCTTCGTCACGCAGATGTCGTTTCGCTATAGTTGTCTATGCGGAACGGCATCTAACACAGTAGATGCGGTAAGATCGGCAAGCCCGAAGGGTTTCAAACCTTAAAAAATATAAATAGACAGAATTCAGTGTATATAAAATAAAAGAATCCCTTTTTAAGGTTTGAAACGCTCAACTTAGGATTAAATTTCTTGCCACTAACACCGGGCATTGATAGATAGGTACAATAACCGTATGTCTTTAATCCATTAACCGGTGCCCTATGGAATTTTGAAACGAATGCGGCAATCCCCCGACAAGGAGTGTGATTCATGTCTTCAAAAAAACTGAAGCCGAAAACGCGATTTTTTATCTCAGCCCTGGACGATGCCCAATCCGCGCGCATGCTGATTGATTCACCCCAATGCCGCTCATCATCTTATCGGCTGGCGTATCAGGATGATGATTTCCTGTTGCGCGATGAGCTGCGTCCGGTCCGTTTGCAGCTTGAATTGCTGAAACCCGAGCTGATTCTTCAGGAAAACCATATTGAATCAACCGTGGTCATTTTCGGCAGCGCACGCATTCGTGATCCCGAAACTGCAGAAGCCCAACTCGTATCCGCTCAAGCTGAATATGGTAAAAATAAAAACGACCCGGCACTCAAACAAAAGGTGGATATCGCCAGACGGGCCCTGGCCAACAGCAAATTTTATGAGGAGGCCCGCGGTTTGGGCCGCCTCATTTCCATCAACACCGGTAAAGATCGACTGGTCGTTGTCACCGGCGGCGGACCCGGTATAATGGAGGCTGCCAACCGCGGCGCCCATGAAGCCGGCATCCCGAGTATTGGTATGAATATCGTTTTGCCCTTTGAGCAGGCACCCAACGCGTATGTTACGCCGGAGCTGGCCTTTCAATTTCATTATTTTGCGATTCGCAAGATGCATCTTTTGATGCGCGCAAAGGCCCTGGTCGCTTTTCCGGGGGGATTTGGTACGCTGGATGAGCTTTTTGAAACACTGACCCTGGTCCAAACGCAGAAGGTCGCACCCATTCCGGTTTTATTGTTTGGCCAGGAATTTTGGGAGCGGGTGATTAATTTCGACGCCCTGCTAGAGGAAGGCACGATTTCAGCCAAAGATTTAGAACTTTTCCGTTATGTCGAAACCGCCGCAGAAGCCTGGGAAATCATTTCTGGGGTGGTAGCGGAATAATTCTCTGGGAAAAGCGCAGCAGCAGCTAAATCCAATAAGGTTTGGAAGCCGATTCCCTAAGCGGAGCGCATACAGTGAATCCATCCCTCATTTTTCATTATTGTCAAATCGCCGCTGCCGGTATATACCGTTGTCGCGGCCGGAATCGTGGAGCCGAGGCGTTTCATGCTAAAATGCATCAGGGACATGCTGCTGGGGCCCCAAATCTGGCCATAGCCTTTTTTTAACAGGGTGCTGCCGCTGAAAAGGGCATTGGCTTCCTTGACCCAATAACATACCGAACCTTTGGTGTGACCGGCCGTCAGCAACACCTTGATAACAATGTTACCCAGATCCAGGCGGTCATTATCCTGGAGTATGCGATCCGGCTCCAGGTCAATTTCGGTTTCTTTAAGATGCTGATATTCATACTCATGCAGGCAGAATGGGGCGCCGTATTTTTCTTTTAACAGGGGCAAGGCCTGCACGTGCGATGGATGGGCATGCGAAACCAGCAGATATTTGATGGTCAGGCCCAATTCGGTGATGATTTCACCGATGCCATCAACCGCATCCGATACATCGATTACGGCGGCTTCATTGCCGCTGATCAAAAGATACTGGTTTTTATCTTTATCCGAAACAAAGCGTCTAACGTCTAAATCCCCTTTGTCTGTTTTCATGAAAAATTTCTCCGTCCTGTGAAGATATTACAACGCGGATTAGGATGGTTTAAAGCGTGTTGAAGAAGTTTTGCAGCTCTTTGATGGCAGCTACTTTATCGTCCAGTGAAGCATCTGCTTTGAAGATGAATTCAAGCAGAAATATCATCTTGTAATCCACAGCGGTGGTCTCATATTTCTGAAATGAGGCCACCTTAACATCTTCAAACCAGTCTTGCTTGTGTTTTTCAAACAGACCGGTGCGCGCCAGAATAAGATGAACTGCTTCCTTGGCATCATCCAGGTTCTCCAATACGATCTCAATGCCGTCCAATTTTTTTACGGCTTTAATGATTTTTTCGCTTTCGATTTTTATTTTCATGTCATCATTCCAATGAATTTATTTGTATTTTATTCAGCGTCTGTTGCGCAATCATCCTAAAATTTTTAAAAATTTTCAAGCTTCTTCATAAATATGGCCAATCCAGGGCATGAATTCTGGTGTTGAGATCCTTGCTTAATTTTCATAATGACGCTCAGACTTATAAAATAATTTCACTTAAATCCCAAATTTCAAGTACCAATTTCCAAACAAATCCCAAATTTCAAATCTCAATGATCAAAGCATAGTTTGTGATTTTGAATTTTGGTCATTGTGATTTGTTTGTGTTTTGTGATTTGAGGTTTGAAAATTCTGCTGCTTGGAATATTGATGATATCTAACATCGGCATCATTTGACCGTAAATATGTAATGATTACTGTATTATTAGCGATATAGTAAACTCTGACAATGGTATTTCTATTGCAAAAACAGCGTTGACCGCAATTAGGGAACTGCAGGGGCAAAAATGGAATATGAAAATTTTCTAATCAATTTATATTTTGGCTCTCTTGATACCGATCTTTTTGAAGGCTTCCAGGAATTTGAACCGGATGGATCCACCCGGGGGATTATTCAAAATTATCTTGATGTGAACTCGGAATATCCGCCGGCCGTTCTGGAAGAAAAGGGAGCGGTCCCTTCTGAACTACTGGAAAAATTAGGTCGCAACGATTTCTTTGGCCTCACCATTCCACAGCATTACGGCGGTGTCGGACTGAGTCTGAGGCAGTACCTGCATATCGTCGAATCGCTGGTCAGCAAAAATATGTCTCTGGGAATTCTGGCGCTGGCGCATCTGTCAATCGGGATAAAAGGGATTGTGCTGTTTGGCAATGAGGATCAGAAACGCAAATATCTCGTGCCGGCAGCATCCGGCAAAATGATTTTTTCGTATGCGCTTACGGAACCTCAGACAGGCTCCGATGCCCAGAACATTGAAACCACCGCAACGCTTTCTGAGGATGGCCGGCATTACATTTTAAATGGGACAAAGACATACATTACCAACGCCAATTACGCCGGAGGCCTCACCGTATTTGCGCAAATGGATCCGGCCAGACCCGGGTTCATGGGCGCCTTTATTGTTGAGACAGCCTGGGAGGGGGTAAAAATCGGCAAAGATATGCCCAAAATGGGGCTCAAAGCCAGTTCGACAGCCTCGATTCAGTTCAATGACGTAAAGGTCCCGAAGGAAAACCTGTTGGGAAAACCCGGTGACGGGTTCAAAATTGCGATGGTCATCCTCAATTACGGACGACTGGCCCTGGGAGCTGCCTCCGCCGGGATGATGAAGCAGTCCCTGCAGGATATGGCCAAACGGTCTGCCGGTCGAACTCAGTTTGGTGTACCGATTAATCAGTTCGAACTTATCCAGGAAAAAATGGTAAAAGCAAAGGTCAATGGATATGTGTCTTCCGCGATGACCGCTTTCACTGCAGGGATGCTCGAAAACAATTCAACGGCTCTGGTGGCGATGGAAAGCTCGCATTGCAAACTGTTCGGCACGACACGGGCCTGGGAGACCATCTACGATGCGCTGCAGGTCGCCGGTGGCTCCGGCTATCTGACAACCCAGCCCTACGAAAAAAGAATGCGGGATTTCCGCGTAACCACTATATTTGAAGGCACCACGGAAATACATTCTATTTACCCGGCCATGTTTGTTTTGCGAACACTAAGCAAACGCATGCAGGCTGAAGGTTCCGGCAGGCTTTCTCAATTGACTTTGCTGGTCAAAGAAATGTTTCGTCGCTCGAGATGGCCGCTGGTGTCTAATGGAAAAACAGAGAAGCGTGCAGCGCGTTTTGCCAGAGCAAGCGCACGCCGCATCCGGTTGATGATTCTGGCCGGCTTTTTGATTTACGGCCAGTCGGTTACCCGCAAGGAATTTTTTTTACGAAGAATTACCACCTTAAGCCTTTATCTTTATGGAGTTGTTGCCATTCTGGCCAAGTTTACGGCCGCGCGAAAAACCGGGCACACCATGGAAAATGACCGCAGCATTTTAGCTTACTTCCTTGAAGAAGCCCGTCAGGTTAAAAAGCACAACCTGCATATATTTCCCAGCCCACTTGAAAAACTTCATAAAAAAATCACCTCTGATGTAGTTGCCGGGGTGCCTTCGAGTCTGTCGCAGGAAGCCAACTAGAAAATCGTATGGATTGGCCGGTTCGCCCGTTTCCGGTTTCATGCAAGATTCAGGTTGACAAAAACGTTTAATTACCGCAACCTTTTTTCCACAAGCACTATACACGGGTGAAACAGTGGTTATCTTAAGGTTCCGAGCGCATCGTTCTTTCCATACGCGTGTCAAAGGCCCCGGGGGGCCTGAAGGGGGGCACCGATGAAACGGTTTAATATAATCACAATGGTATGGGCGGCCGTATGGCTTTGCGGTCTATCGATTTCAGCGGCCGATGCGGACATTTATCACTGGACCGATGAAAACGGTGTAAACCATTACACGAATTATGCACCGCCGAAAAAGGCCCGGCTCCTTATGAAGACACCGGAAATCCCCTACGATAGAGAAGCGGATATCCAGCGCCAGGAGACGGACCGGCTGGAAGTTGCCAGGCAGGAACTGGCCGAGAGAGAGGCCTTTCTGCTACAGCAGCAAATTGAGGCCGAACGGAGAATTGCCGAAGCCAATGCCAGGGCTGACGCGGCCCTGAGAGAAGCGGATCAGATCCTGCAGGATGCAGAAGCGGCCGCCGCAGATGCCGACACCTATCGTAATGGCAATTACGCTTACGGCTACGGGTATTATCCTTATTATCGTCCCGGTTACCGTAAATACGTTCACCCTTACAAAAAGCATCATTACAAATACCGGAAAAGTCGCCATTACAAATACAAACATCGTTACGGGCGCCATTACAAACACGCATACCCGCATTACCGTCATCATAAATATGGCTACCAACCCCGTCAGAAATATATTTTTAAGGGCAGCCAACGAAAACACAGCTTTAAGCGCCACCAAGGCAGATACGGTGGCCGCAGATCCGCTCACCACTCGCGGGCGGCTGCTTTCAGGGGTAGGCACGGTCGTTACTAAGGCTGGTTTCAGGTTTCAGTGTTCAGGTGGCAGGCCACTGCGAGTTTTACCGAAACACTTAGGATCTCTGTGACATCTTCCCATACACAGGCTTCAAGGCAACGACAGGCCCATCGGGCCAAAAACTGACACCCGACACCTGACACCTAAAATAGGTCCGATTAACGCCAGGATCAGGGTTTGGAATTTGGATTTTAATTAGATGATTTGGGACTTGGTAGGTATTACTTGGGCTGCAGGAAATCCTGGATATTGATGATTTTCTCGTCCGTGTGAATAGCACCCTTCATTTGAGCGGCCGAGCCGCGAACCTTTGCCTTGCGCAGCTCATTGACCACGGCCTGAAGTTCAGCATTATTTTCGATCAGTTGTTCGATCTGTAAATTTAATTTTTCCCAGCTGGCTTCCAGGTCTTCGGTGTTAAGCACAAAACCTCCCAGCGCTGCAAGCAGTTTCCCCAGATGTGCCAAAATCCCAAAATGAGTGGTGCCCTGAAGATAATAGGGGCAATGGCACCATAAACTCATACATATGAAATCTTTTTTTATCCCTTCAGCATGGATGGTCGAATGAATCGCGCTGGGTCCATGGTAGGAAATTAAATTTACGCCCTTTTGGCTTAACGTTAAATTCAGGTCAGCATTCGACGCGATGGCGGATATAATTCTGTCGGTGTGCAGGACATGGTCATACATGCTGCCCATGGTGATAATGGATTCAATATTGAGCCGATGGCACAAGTCGAACAATTCTTCAACGAAAGCAAACCAGCGCAGGTTCGGTTCATCGGCTTTTAATATCACCAGATCGCGTGCATCGGATTCTGCGCGCACAGCGTAGAAAGTGCCTCCCGGTGATGATAGGCTTTTAAAAACGCCCTCTTCGATATTTACGACCGGTCGCGATTCATCATATCTAAAAAACACATCGGGTTTCAGTTCGGCAAATGGCTGTGCCTTAAACGTGCGTATTAAATAGGCGGCCATGCCGCTTGAGATTTTTAACGCATTGCCCCAGCCGTCAAAACCGGCGATTAGCAGCGGATTTTTTAAATCAGGGAATTCATTGATTTGGATGCCGTTGTCGCTCATATTTCCAATTTGACATTCGCCTCGTGAATTGTCAAGGTAATCATCATCCACTGCAAAGGACCCTGTGAAGCGACGAAAGGAGGTAACCGCATTGAATTCAGATTTGCTGGACTGCATTGAAATCAACCCATCCGCTCCGCCGGCGGTAACCATTATCTGGCTGCATGGTTTGGGTGCCGACGGTCATGATTTTGAAGCCATCGTTCCAGAGTTGCACCTGCCCGAATCACTGCCGATTCGTTATGTGTTTCCGCATGCGCCGGTAAGATCGGTTACCATCAATGCCGGTCTGCGCATGCGAGCCTGGTTCAATATCCTTGATTTGGGGTTCAGGGCGGATTCAGTCGATCGGGATCAGTTTTTAGAATCGGAGGAGTTGCTAAAGGCGCTCATTCATGCGGAATTAAAATCCGGGACGCCGTCTGAACGAATCGTGTTGGCCGGTTTTTCCCAGGGAGGCGCAATCGTCCTACATACCGGCTTGCGGTACCCGAAGCAGCTGGCCGGCATTCTGGCCCTGTCGATGCATTTGCCGACGATACACACCCTCGCCCCGGAGCTCAGCCCCGCCAACCGGAACGTTCCCATCCTGATGGCACACGGGCAAATGGATCCTGTCATTCCGATAGACAAGGCGATCGAAACCCGGCAGGAACTCACCCGCCTGGGTTACGAGATCAGCTGGCAGGAATACCCGATGCAACATTCTGTTTGCGCGGATGAGATCCGGGCCATCCGTTCCTGGTTGATTGAGATTTTAGCTTAAGGCATGCAGCCGATTAGCCTTGTCGCAGCGCCAGACAGATGCCATCATTTTCAGGCGCGTGGAAGGGTAAAAATGAAAAAAGGGATACCATGCGCCATCCGGGATGATGGGCGATGATCTGATTAAATTCATCTGCACCTTTGAAACCGACGTTATCGACCACCAGCAAGCCGTCTTTTCTCAACAGTTTCTGGCAATAGGGCAGGGCGCGCCCATAATCTTCCTTTTCAATATCCATAAATATAAAATCAGAAGGGTCTGTCATTTTTGAAATTTCTTGCAATGCATCGCAGATGCGGATTTCGACATGTGATTCCAGACCGGCAGTCTTGAAATTATTGAGCGCCTTTTCAGCCATGGCAGGATCCTGTTCGAGAGTAATGACCCGCCCATTGAGATGCTTACAGGCCCGCGCCAGATAAATAGTGGAATACCCGCTGGCGGTGCCGAGTTCCAAAATGCTTTTGGCAGCAGTGGCCCGGGCCATAATGTATAATAATTCCCCCACAACCGGCCCCACAATGGGGATGGAATTGCGTTGCGCGTCTTCTTCCATTTCCAGCAGCAACGGGTCTCGATCCGGGACCAATTTTCTGAAATAACTGTCGGGATTTTCAACGATAGCAGACATGTTGTCACCTCTTAATGGTTTCGCCGCTCACGGCGCGATTAAAATAAATCTCTCTGGCCTCGTTGGATTTCATCAAGGTGGTCGATATAGAGCTGAACCTGTTTTTTAAGCGAATCAACGCGCTCCCGGTTCGTTAGTTTCCACCGATAGAGTTCATTTTGCAGTTGACGGCCGTCCTGTGCCAGGGTTTCCATTACCTGGACCTTGGCGGGTTCCCAGAGCAAATGGGCTTCGCCGGCGGGCAGGCCTATCTTTTGGAATTGCCATTGGCAGTATCGGTCCCACCATACGGATGAAATTTCACCGTTGGTCAAAGCACCTTCGAAATAAAAAAAAGTCCACTCCAGCTGTGGAAGCGTTATATGCAGATCCCGGGCAATATCACGCAGGGCCCGCTGGCCCTCGACAGTATGGTGGTCAAGGGCAATCCAGTATGGAAATTTCGTATCCGAGGGGTGCCCGGATTTGATTTGTGGTAAATCACCGCTGACGGTCAGATAAGCGCCTGCCTGTATGACGGCTCTATCATGTGGCAGACCGGTCTTTCTGAACCGGGTGGCGTTGTCGATCAAGATTTTTTGGCGGGGTGATGATTTTTGCCAGGCGATCCACTGCCAGAAATCATCGGGACGCTGGATGGCATTGGCCAAAATGCGAATGGCCTTGTCGTCGGCGGTGTCATCCAGAACCGATGCATCGCCCTGGGCGTATGCATAGGCCAAATATCCGAGTCCGGTGGCATCCCGGGCCTTAAAGCAGTTTGCGATCCGTATCAGGGCTGCAACTTTGCTGTGAAACTTCTTATTGAAAAGTAATTCTGTTGCCAGCGGCCAGCATTCTTCAAATGTGATAATGGCGGTTTGGATCCGATACCAGTTTCTCTCTTTTGAACCGAGTGAATCAAGCAGGGCGCTGACGGTTAGGATCAGTTCGACATTTCCGCGTCTGACCGCCTTTTGTAGGAGCGACCGGTGTTTATTTTCGGTTTTGGATCGGCTGGTTGCCATTGCGATAGCGCGTTGTGAATTATCGAATGGTTCGGAATTTTCGCTCCGCGATACCGTCCTTTAATTGCCTCCTCGAAATCCGGGAGGCTCCGGTGCTAAGATGGCGAACTGCTTTTCGTCTTCGATAATAATGGTTGTCCATTGCTTGCTCGAGTACCATACACCGAGCTGGTTGCCCTGATGGTCTAATATACGCGATCCATAAGGCGGATAATCATAGATAATGTCCATCTTGCTGATCCAGCTTCTTAGCATCGGGACAGTAATCTCAATCTCTTTCCACAATCCCTTGCGGAGTTTATATTTGCTTTTGATACCGATAATTGCATAAGGCACCGGGCCCCATCCATGGATGTAATATTTGTGATCCGGTAAAATTTGGGGCTTTTCAAATGTCTGGGTGACGTCCTGACTTCGTTCCAGGCTGCCGTATTTTAGTTTTAGACCTGGAATATCGAGGGCGCTGGATAATGCGGGCAGGACCATAAGAACACATGCGAATATGAGAATGAGTTTGAACATCTCGATTTGTCGGAATGGCATAAGCGGGATCCTTTGGCTTGGCCTTGCTGGATTTTTTAATAATGGTTATAAGATCAACCTGTAAGAACCGATCGATCGAACGGCCTTTTTTTATAAACCGTTTGATCCAAACCCGGTTTTTATGTAACCCCTATATTAACACGCAATCCGTTCATGTCAATTTGATCCTTTGCAGGGTCGATTCAATGGACATACCGCAACGGTTTTCGTTATAATGCGGCTTGTTGCGCCTTTTTGGTGGAAGTGATTTTAGGCCTGTAAAAGATGCGAAACCCGTCTTGAAAGGTTTTCACACGATGAATTACCTGGCACATCTTTACCTGGCAGAAGGATCCCCGGAATCGCTGATTGGAAGCATCCTGGGAGACTTTGTAAAAGGGGCCATTGAAAATAAATACTCGCGGGGCATCCGGCGCGCAATTGCGCTTCATCGTAAAATCGACACCTATACCGATTCGCACGAAACAACACGGGCCAGCCGGAATCGCTTTAGTCCGCCGCGACGCCGATTTGCGGGTATTATCGTGGACCTGTGTTACGATCATTTTCTATATCGGCACTGGCATAAGTTTACGGGGGCGGCGTTGGACGGATTCATTTCACATGTGTATGATGTCTTGCTTGCTTCCGGCGCAATACTACCCGATCGTTTACAGACAATGATTCCGGTAATGATTCGCGAAGACTGGTTGGGTTCGTATCAGGATCTGCAGGGAGTTGAGATGGCATTAAACCGGCTGTCTAAAAGAATCACACAGGGGGGTCGGCTGTTGGGTGCCAGCGAAGAAATAAAGCGCCACTATTTGAAACTGGAGACGGATTTTTTAATTTTCTTTCCGGATCTCGAAGATTACGTAAAAAATTACTTGGCGCGTTGACCGGATTTAATAGAATCATGCAGGCGGATCATTCGAAAGGCCTTGCAGCGTTTCGACCGTATTTTGGGCCATCAGGCGGTGCCCGTCCTCGTTGGGATGCAGACCATCCTCCATAAAGAATTTTTCCTGAACGCTACCGGCATCATCGAAAAAAGGGTGATAAAAATCAAGACAGGCAATATCGTTGTGTTGCGCCGATCGCGTCAGGGTATTTACCAGTCCGGCTAATTTTTCGGCACACTTTTTATAGCCACTCTCAGGGGCCATGAAATCTTGCCGGCGTGCCCTTTCTATGACCATGGGAAGGGGAAGACCAATCAGTGGGACGATATGATGATACTCGGCCTGACAGGTCATGCTAAAAATATTGGCCTGAATCAACTTCAGATCCAGATCCCACCACAGATCGTTGGTACCGCCCAAAATTAAGACGTACTCAGGACGGTGCTGTACGACGTCCGGATAAAAACGGCTCAGTAATCCCCCGGTGGTATCGCCGCCAATACCGCTGTTGATGACCTTAATGGAAAGCTGACGTTCAACCAAGGACGGCCAGATATATTGGCTATCCAGTTCTGACCCCTCCGTCAGACTGTCCCCGTGACACACCAGTGTTTTCATCTTTTAAAAAAATCTTTTATGGATTGCAGCAGCGGTTTTTGAATCCGAATTTTTAAATACAGATCACCTGCGTTTGCGCCGCCTTTTCCATCCTCTCCCATTCCTGTGAGTCGAAGGGATTGATTGTGTTTAACGCCAGCCGGGATTTGCACAACCAGCTTTTTATCTTTTTTTCGCAGATAGTAGGCATACGGTCCCCCCCGGCGAGCGTGTTCGGGGTTGAGTGAAACGGTGTCGTTAATATCGCTGCCCGCTTCGGGCAATTCAATTCCGCTGAACCGTTTTAAAAAAAAACGGGCCAGTTTCCCGATGCCTCCCTGCAAGGGGATACCGGTAGGATTCATCCCCTGGGTTTGCCGGGGTCCTGAAAAGTAATAGCTCTTGGCAAAAAATCCAGGTTTACGGAATTCATACTGTTGATAGCCCTGGCCGTAAAACTCCTTAAAGATTTCATCAAATCCTCTTAAGCCGAACGCCCGGGCCATCTGTTCCAAAATCTGGTTAATGTCTGACCCACTGAAAATATCCTGCTCGGAGTAGTTTTGTCTAAACTGGCTGTAAGCCGATGAACCAAACTGTTGTCTCAATGTGTCATACTCACGGCGTTTGGCGGCATCCGATAATACCGCATAGGCTTCATTGACCCGTTTCATATTTTCAGCGGCATCCGGATTTTTTGCGTTACGATCCGGATGATATTTAAATGCGAGCTTGCGGTAAGCTTCTTTGATTTGCTTTGCGCTCGCCTTTTGATCTACCTCTAAAGTTTGATAATAGTCATTTTGGGGCATTAATTTAAATTATCCTTTTTCATCCAGCTGGGATTCGTAGCTTTTGGCGTCCCGGCATGCGTTTTTGTAATCCAAGTTGCAGGCGGCCTTCGCATTTTCAAATGCCTTCTGCAGGTCCCCCTTTTTAAAATAAATGCGGCTTCGCATATAGTGGGTCCATCCGTTTTCCGGATTCAACTCGACCGATTTGTTCAGGTGCATAAGGCTTTCATCATATTTGTTGCGCCGCATCAGCAACCATCCGAGATTGTCATAGGCCGGACTGTAACGCGGATTAAGATCGATCACTTCCTTCAAATCCGCTATCGCATTGTCAAATTGCCCCAGTCGAATAAATGCGCGCGCCCTCCAGAAATATGCCTCGTCATTCTGTGGTTCGATTTCAATCGCCTGGCTTAGCTCCTCGATGGCTTTTTTTTGGCGGTTGGCCTTATAGTGGTCGTAGCCTTTGCGCACATGCTTTTTTGCCTTTCGGGCTTCTTGGCTCTTGGGTTTGCGCGATTTTAAAAATTCGCCAAAAATGGCTTTTCCATACGTGGATGCATCTTCAACCAGTTTGGAAAGCGTGTCGTAAGATTGGGTCAATCCCCCCCGGTCTATGTTCAAAGTAAAATAGACCCCGATCCCGATCAGTAGGGCCAATACGATCACAAATACACCCAGAGCCGTATAATCTTTTTTGGCTTTATCCTGTGAGCCCATAGACAGTACGGATGATGTTGCATATTTCGGTTGCTGGGTCGGCGGCTGCCTGTCAGTTGCATGGGC
>JAAUXY010039791.1_pt1 | contig 12582 bp, 8 predicted proteins | sample 7278121 | NCBI WGS metagenome assembly JAAUXY01 (sample SAMN14350117, study PRJNA611818) | marine sediment metagenome | isolation source: surface marine sediment (1.8m) | place: French Polynesia: Moorea | collected 2018-08 | reverse complement strand
TCGCACCAGCCACGAAGAAAGAAGCTGTCGTCCAACCCTCTGACCAGTCGTGCTGCTCCACCTGAGCGCCAACGCTGCCATCTGATCGCAGACTATGAACGTGAACCCGGCCGTCTCTCTCCTTCAGCAGAAAAAGAAAGGTAGGTACGAGGGTGTGCACGCCACCGTCAGTGGCCAGCACGAGCGGGGTCACTCCAGCCGAGTCGATAGCGAACTCGGACGGGTCGGCGTGATTCTCTCGTACCAGATCCCAGTTACCCTGATCTAATGGGGCGGCTGGATCGTGAACCATGGTGACGTAGCGGGTCCGGACACCGTCGCCGAAAAAGACGCGGTATTCCTGATGACCGGGTGGCGAGGGGATCGTCAGCGCTTGAACAAATAAGGGGCGCGCCCACGCGCGGGCAACGCTTCGAAGCTGTGACCACGTGGCGCCGCCGTCGGACGACTGGTAGAGCGCCGACGTGTTACCGGCCCGGTGGGCCAAAAATAGATGGTCCTGATCGTAGGGAGAGGCTGCGAGCCCGTGGATGATTCCGCCTCTCAGCTGACGGGGTTGCCCAGTCGATCTCTGCCACGTAACCCCACCGTCCTGTGATCGCCAGACGCCATCCTCGCCAGCGGCGTTTATCCTGCCGCCATTTTGTGCGAGCACAGAAAAGATCAGGTTTTGTGTCCTTCGCCCGTTTACAGGGCGGGTTGGGTCCAGTTGAACGTGGGTCCAGGACACGCCAAGGTCGTTACTGATGGCCAGACCACAGTCCGTGCCGACAAAGACCCTACTTGTGTTTGGCTCAAATGCAATACCCCAGGCCGATCCGATCTCACCGCATCGATTTCCCACTGGTGCCTTGGAGCCCGTTGGGATAGCCCACGTGTTTCCGCCATCTGTGCTACGCCAAATGCCGGTTTCATCAACCCTGTAGGCTCCTTTAGTCGTCGCAATCACGACCGCCGAATTCTGCGGAGCAAAGGCTACATCACGGACAAGGTGACCGCCAAAGCCGTCCAGATAACGCCACGTTCGGCCGCGGTCCGCGCTCCGAAACAGCCCGCCTGTCTCGGAGGCCGCGAGAATGACGTCATCATTACTTGGATCTACTGCAAGCGATACCGCGCGCCCACCTTCTCTCACATTCGGTTGAAACTCTTCGACGGAAGCGCAGCCGTTCAAGCTCAATGTGGCGGCTAAGAGGCCAACGTACAAGACTGCGAAAAAGAGGGTCGGGTATTTCCGATTCATGGCCCTACCACCTGTCTTGAGTTTACTAATCGGAAAGGATCAGCAATCCCAAATCTACTAAATTGGCCCGGGATCGAAACTACGTACTTGCTCGGATTGAGCATGCGGATGCGCAGGCTCGGGTCGTGAGCTATCTATGACGATATTCCTTGGTTTTGGCCTCGCGACAAAGCATAGTCATTCTATGCATATCGCCAGAAACGCGCTTCTTATCTTTCTTGTCGGCTGGCTCAGCGTGGCCGCCGCCGATCACGGCACGGCTGCAGACCCACAGCCCGGCTACATCTACGGTCGCGTCATCAAGATCGCCGACGGCGACACCTTGACGATCCTCAACACTGACAAACAACAGATAAAGATCCGACTGGCTGAGATCGACACCCCGGAACGTGGTCAGCCTTATAGTCGAAAGGCGACAGATGCGCCGTCTGATCTTGTGTTTGGCAAGGACGTAGCAGTCCGGTTCGTAGATACGGGCCAGTACGGGCGGACCGTGGGGCGGGTATACGTCGGTGAGACGGATGTAGAACATCTGCTAGCTGAAGCCGAGAAGATGGTCGGAATGAAGCGTGAGCCAGTGTTAAGGATGGTGGGATGACTTCCACAAAATCCCCACACTGCAATTTCAAGCCAGACGTGCTGAGTCGGTAAGCGATTGATAAAAGTAGGATAATTGGTGGTGATGGGTGGACTTGAACCACCGACCTCAGCATTATGAGTGCCGCGCTCTAACCAGCTGAGCTACATCACCACGCTGGAAGGATCGCGGATTTTCGGGGCCGGGCCGGGCCAAGTCAAGACAGTGAAACCACTCAGCCGCGGGCGTCCCGTTGCTCCGGTGCTGGCTCCAGCATCGCTGGGACCAGCGGTTTGCCCTTGATATCGAAGGCTTTGGCGTCGTCGACGGCCGCATAGGTGTGCCCAATCGTCGCCGGGCTGTTGACAGCCTGGTGGACGAGATCGCCCAGGTCGAACAAGTTGATGTAGCCCGATACGTTGGGGCTTTCGGTGAGGATCGGTTTACCGCGCGTGGCGCGCCGCACCATGCCGCCGGGGCGAATGATGGTCCAGTCGAGATTGGTCGCACGCAATTGCGTTTCCGCCCAGTTCTTTGCTCGCAGTGCTTTGCCGATGAAAGCCTTCACGAACGGGTCGACCGCCGCTACGCTGTCACCGCAACCGATGGTGGTTAGCAGAATGAATCGTCGCAGACCATATTCGACCGCCGCATCGATCGTGTTCAGATTGCCCTGACTATTCAGTTGCGGTGTGCCGCCAAGCATGCAGACAATTTCTGGCTCGTCTTTCGAATGCGCAGCGACGATGGAAAACACTTCGTCACGATCGGTCGGATCCGCGGGCACAATCTCGCAACCGAGTTTTTCGATCAAGATGGGATCACAGCGCCGGCGCATGAGTGCAATCACGCGCCGGTCTTCGCGTCGCAACAATTGGGCCAGCCGATAACCGGTGTCGGTATCGGCGCAGACGATCATGATGGGCGGGCGATGCTGCTCAGACACGGGGTCATCGTAACACCATGGGGACATCCTTCACTTACCGCTCTACGGAAAATGAAAAATGTCCCCGATCACAACCGATACTCGATTACGCCGCCGAGCAGCAGTGCGAGGCCCGCCTCTTGCAGCTTCTCGCTGCCGCCGACGAACGCCACGGTGGTGCTTCCAGCCGGCAGCCAGCCCGTCAGGCCGGCCTGGATTCGGAACGACCAGCGTTCGCCCGCGGCCACGCTCGTCGCGCGCAGGCCAAGTTCGCCCAGAGCGACGAATTCGTCAATCGCTGCCGATTTCTGGCCCTTGAACGACAGCTCGCCCTTGATCTGCTCCCGCCGCCAGCCAGCGCCCAGTGAACCGAACACACTCAACCAGTCCGGCAAACCGGCAATGCCGCTTTCGAGTTCGAGTCCCAAACCGAGTTGGAAGGTTTCCACGAAGCGATCGATATCGCTGCCGATCGGCGGCCTGCCATAGCGCACGTCTCCCAGAAGTCGCCACCGCCGGCCCGACCCACAGTCAAACAACCCGCAGAGCTCGGTCCGGGGCTGTAGTACCACGTAGACGTCCGGCGCGGTAAGACCGCCGGCCAGGCCCCATTCACCAACCGATTGCAGGTGTTTAGAGCGGCTATTGAAATCAGCGATAAAAGCCAGTCGGCCGAATGCTTCGTCAGATTCGAAGCCCTGCGCCGTCTCCAGGATTACTGGTCCCAAGCGCATGCCCATCACGACATACGCACCGGCTTCATTGCGCGCGGCTTCACGCTGCACCGGATCGCGGTCGTAACCTTCGCGCCAGTCGCCGCGCAGCCCCAGCCAGGCATTGACCCAGTTCTTCCGCACGGTAGCGTGCACCGCCGCCGCACCATCCCACTGACCGTCGCTGGTGCCGAGCGCGGTGGCGTGCAGCCAGTAGCCAATTGGCGCGTCCGCGCCAAACAACTCACGCAACCCCGCCCAGGGCATCACGGCCGCGCGTTCACCCCGCAGCCAGAAGGTGGCATCCGTTTGGTCGGTATCGACGTACGGCAGACCAACGATCCGCTGATCGAAGATGTTGTGGAAACCGTTCTGCATGCGATCACCGTCGAACTCGCCGACACTTCGAAAACCGGCGCCGGCCAGCACGCGCCATCGGCCAGACTCCGCGGCACTGCCCAGCAATCGATAACCAATCGACCCACTCAACTCATCGAGACGACCCGGCGTTGTCGTGTTTTCCTCCAGCGTGAGAATGCTGTGGTCGAGCGTAATCTCCCAGCGTTCGCCGAGCGACAGAGACAGCATGAGCTGCTGCGTGCGGTGATCATCAGTCGCGCCGCCGCGGCCGAAGATGTCGTTGCCCAGCGAGATCTGCGCCCGGTACGGAATGTCCGGCAGCGTCGGCGGCGGCAGCCCGGGAATTTCGCCGGCGCTGGCCGTTCCGGCGATCAGGGAGCCGGCAAGCAGCAGGATTCGCGCAACCGTCATCTAAACATTGAACCGGAAGTGAATCACGTCGGCTTCCTTCACGACGTATTCCTTACCTTCGAGTCGCATCCGTCCAGCCTCCTTCGCGCCCTGCTCGCCATTTCCCGCAATATAGTCATCGAACGTAATCACTTCGGCACGAATGAACCCGCGTTCGAAGTCCGTGTGAATCTCGCCAGCGGCCTGCGGCGCGGTGGAGCCGCGGCGAACTGTCCAGGCCCGCGCTTCCTTGGGACCGGCGGTAAAGAATGTCTGCAGGCCCAGCAATCTGTAAGCCGCGTGAATCACCCGATCCAGTCCGGGTTCTTCCAGGCCGAGGTCATCCAGGAAGGCGCGTTTGTCCGCATCGTCGAGCTGCGCGATTTCAGCCTCCAGTGCGGCGCAGATCGTGACCACTTCGGCCTGCTCCGTCGCCGCATGTTCACGCAGTGCTTCGACATGCTCGTTGCCTGGCAAGCCGGCTTCGTCCACGTTAGCCACGTACATTACCGGCTTGGCGGTCAACAGGAATAGCTGCCGCAAGTCGGTAGCTTCGTTTTCGTTGATGGTTGTGAACGTGCGCGCGGGTTGCTCACCGTCCAGGTGATCACGTATCCGTTTCAACATGTCGCGCCGAGCGATATCGTCTTTGTTCGCGGTTTTGGCCTGACGCTCGGCCTTCTCCAGCGCCCGTTCCACCGTCTCCAGGTCCGCGAGCAGTAATTCGGTGTTGATTACGCCGACGTCGCGTAACGGGTCAACAGCGCCGGACACGTGCGCGACGTCGTCGTCCTGGAAACACCGCACCACGTGAGCCATGGCATGGGTCTCGCGAATGTTTGCCAGGAACTTGTTACCCAGCCCCTCACCCTGCGACGCGCCGGCCACCAGGCCAGCGATATCCACTAACTCGACCGTCGTCGGCACGACCTTTTCGGGTTTCACGATCGCGGCAATCTGCTCGAGCCGCGGATCCGGCACCGGCACGATGCCGACATTCGGATCAATCGTGCAAAAGGGATAGTTCTCCGCCGCGATTTCCGCCGCAGTGAGCGCATTGAATAAGGTGGACTTGCCCACGTTGGGGAGCCCGACGATGCCGCAGCGGATAGCCATAGGGCGCGAATGATAATGGCATCGCGACACATATAATATGGGGATGAAGATCTGGACCTTGGCCTTGACCCTGATGGCATCCGCAGCTATGGCAGATGAGCATTATCAATTTGTGCAGAGTGAGAACAGTCTCAATTACCTGCTGCGGCTGCCGGTCGGTTACGACGACGGAAACCAGCACTACCCGCTGCTGGTCTTCCTGCACGGCCTCGGCGAGAAGGGCAACGGTTCGGCCAATGCGATCCAGAAAGTGGCCGTGCACGGCCCGTTCCGCAGCATGCAGGACGGTAACTGGGACGCGGATCTGCCCCTGATTGTCGCCGGCCCGCAGGTGGGCGGGTTGCAACCCTGGTGGCCACACCGGGACGTCCTCAAGACCATTAACGCGCTGCAGGCCGATTATCGTATCGACCCGCGGCGGATTTACCTCACCGGCTTGTCCATGGGTGGGCGCGCGGTCTGGGAGATTGCCGAAAAAGTGCCCGGGCGCGCCGCTGCGATCATCCCGGTCGCCGGCTGGGCCGGGCAGATAACGGCGGTCTGTGGGCAGCTTGAGCTGGGGGTCTGGGCGTTTCACGGTAGCGAGGACGGCACCGTCAAATTCGCTGATGGCCAGAAGCCCATCGACGCCATGAATGCCTGCGACCCGGGGCCGCGCGTGCCGGCACACATGACCCGGCTGGAGGGTGTCGCCCACAATAACTGGGACATGATTTACGAAAACCGCCACGGCGACCGCCACACGGGCGCCGACGGTAAGGAATACGACAACATTTATCGGTGGCTATTAACGTTCCGCGTGGCCGACTAACGAGAACAATCATGCTCGACACCACCATCGCCGGCAGCCTGCCCCGGCCGGACTGGCTGGCGGAACCGGAGATCCTGAAAGGCGACTGGAAACTGTCCGGCGAGGCGCTCGCCGCCGGCCAGCGTCGTGCCGCAGAGGAATGGATCCGCCACCAGGAAGCCGCCGGGATCGACATCCTGACCGATGGCGAAGTGTTCCGCCGGCATTTCGTGCACACCTTCCTGGAAGGCATCGACGGCATCGATCAGAACAAGAAAACCCTGATGGGGATTCGCGACAACCGCTACGACCTGGAAGTGCCGACCGTCACCAGCGCGGTCACACGGCCCAAGCCGGTGCACCTGGAAGAACTCAAGTTCGTGCGCAGCCTCACCGATCACAAATTGAAGTTCACGCTGCCCGGCCCGATGACTATTTGCGACACGATTGCGGATGCCTACTACGGCAGCCGGCCGAAAATGGCGCTGGCGTTCGCGAAGTTACTGAATGACGAGGCGCGTGAGCTGGTTGCCGCCGGCGCCGACGTGATTCAGTTCGACGAACCTGCCTTTAATGTGTTCTTCGATGATGTGAACGACTGGGGTATTGAAGCACTGGAAGCCGCGGCCGACGGCCTGGAATGCACGCGCGCGGTCCACATCTGCTACGGCTACGGCATCGAGGAAAACCTGCGCTGGAAGGAAACGCTCGGCGATGAATGGCGCCAGTACGAACGGATCTTTCCTGGACTGAATGAGAGCAGCATCGACCAGATATCACTGGAATGCGCGGATTCGCACGTGCCGCACTCGGTGATGGCGTTGCTACCGGACAAGCAGATCATGGTGGGGGCCGTCGCGGTGACGCCCGATCGGATCGAAACGCCCGAGGAAGTCGCGGCCACGCTGCGCTCGGCGATGGAGTACGTCGATCCCAAGCGAATCCTGCCCTGCACCAACTGCGGCATGACCCCGATTCCGTACGATATCGCGCTGGGCAAGCTGCAGAGCCTCGCGGCCGGGGCCGACCTGGTGCGCGCCGAAGTCTGACTGGACGGCCTGACCCGAAATCCGCATCATTCTCCGTCGGATTCCTGCGGGTCCAGGGCTAAATGAATAACAACAATCTCGGGATCACCCGCGCGCTGATCATCGCCGCGTTGCCCCTGTGGCTGGCCGCCTGTGGCGGTGACGATGTCGCGGAAAAGGCACCGCCGCTGCCCGTGCAGGTGGCCGAAGTGCAGCGCCGCGACGTGCCGCTGATCATTGAAATGGTCGGCAGCACGCTGGGGACGCAGGACGTGCCGATTCGCGCCCGCGTCGAAGGCTTCCTGGAAAGTATGAATTTTCGCGAAGGGGCCTTCGTCGACGAAGGTCAGTTGCTGTACACGATCGATCCACAGCCGTTCCAGGCGAAGCTGGTCGAGGCGCAGAGTCAGCTCGCCGCGGCGCAGACCAATCTCGCGAAAGCCGAGAGTGATCTCGGCCGGATTCGGCCACTGGCGGAAATGAAAGCCGTCAGCGCGCAGGACCTGGACAGCGCCGTGGCCCAGTTCGACGCAGCGCGGGCCGGCGTGCAGGCAGCGAAGGCGGCCGTGGACCTGGCGGAAATCGAACTGAGCTACACCCGCATCCGGGCACCCATTACCGGCCTGATCGGGCTGAGCAAAGCCAAACCGGGTGAATTCGTGGGCCGCGAACCGAATCCGGTTGTCCTGAATGTCCTGTCGGACATCGACCCGATTCGCGTACGGTTTTCGATCTCCGAACGTGAGTACCTGATCCTGGCCCGCGGTGCCGCTCAAGAAGACTTGCTCGAAAGGAGAGAGCCTGATACCCGCGTCGAGCTGATCCTGCTGCTGGCGGATGGCAGTGAATTCCCCCATCGAGGGTTTGGCGCGGGGGCTGCGCAGGCGATCGACCCCGAAACCGGCACATTCACCGTCGAAGCCTTGTTCCCGAATCCGGACAATATTCTTTTACCCGGGCAATTTGCTCGGGTGCGCGCGCCGTATACCGAACTCAAAAATGCCGTGGTGGTACCGCGGCGCGCCGTCACCGAGCTGCAGGGTCGGTTCCGTGTCTATGTCGTCAATAGTAATAATGAGGTCGAGGTACGCGAAATCACGCCCGGGCCGATCAAGAACAACCTGCAGGTGGTCGAAGCCGGCCTGAACGGCGGCGAGCGCATCATCGTCGAGGGCCTGCAAAAAGTGCGGCCCGGGATGGTAGTCGCGCCCACGCTGCGGCAAGAAGCCACCCCGCAGGCGCCGATTCAGGCGACCTGAAGTCCCGCCATCACGATGGCTGAATTTTTCGTCCGCCGGCCAATTGTCGCGATGGTGATCTCCATCATCATGGTGATCACCGGCCTCGTGTCCATCGGCGCACTGCCGATCGCGCAATATCCCGAAATCACGCCGCCCGAGGTCGAAGTGCGCGCCACCTATACGGGCGCCAGCGCAACCGTGGTCGAGCAATCGGTCGCAACGCCGCTGGAACAAAAGGTCAACGGCGTCGAAAACATGTTGTACATGAAGTCCGTCAATGCCAACGATGGCAGCCTGACGCTGACGACGGCCTTCGAAGTCGGCTCCGATCTCGACATGTCGAACGTGCTGGTGCAAAACCGCGTGTCCGAGGCGCAGGCCAGCATCCCGGAGGAAGTGAAACGTCTCGGCATCACGGTCAAGAAGAAACTGTCGTTTCCGTTGCTGCTGGTGAGTATCTATTCGCCGAATGGCACGTATGACCAGGACTTCCTCAGCAATTACATCACCATCAACATCCTCGACCCTGTGGCACGGATTCGGGGAGTTGGCCAGGCCAATGTGCTCGGCGGCAGCGAATACGCGATGCGCGCGTGGATCAAACCGGACCAGCTCGCGAAGCTGGGCCTGACCGTACCGGACATCACCCGGGCCATTCAGGAACAGAATGTGATCGCGCCAGCCGGCCAGATCGGCGGCCCGCCGGCGCCGGTCGGCACCGAATTCACGTACACGGTGCGTACGCCCGGCCGGCTCAGCAACGCCGAGGAATTCGGCAATGTCATCGTGCGCTCCAACCCGGATGGGTCACAGGTGCGGGTCAAGGATGTCGCCCGCGTGGAGCTCGGCACGCAGAATTACAGTGCCGTTACGCGCCTGAACGGCCGGCCGACTGCGGTGCTGGCCATTTACCAGCTACCCGGCGCGAACGGACTGCAGGTGGCCCAGCAGGTCATCGCCGAAATGGAGCGGTTGCGCGAGGACTTCCCGGAGGACCTGAGCTACCTGGTATCGCTGGATACGACGCTGGCGATCGAGGCAGGCATCGACGAAATCATTACCACGCTGTACCAGGCTGTGGCGCTGGTCATCCTGGTGGTGTTCGTGTTCCTGCAGAACTTTCGCGCCACGTTGATTCCCACGTTAGCGGTGCCGGTGTCGTTGATCGGCACCTTCGTGGTGTTCCCGCTGCTCGGTTTCTCCATCAATACCCTGTCGCTCCTTGGGCTGGTGCTGGCCATCGGCATCGTGGTCGACGATGCGATCGTCGTCGTGGAGGCCGTCACCGCGAAAATGGACCAGGGCATGTCACCGACCGACGCGACCATCGCGGCGATGAAGGAGGTGTCTGCGCCGATCATCGCCACGTCGCTCGCGCTGATCGCAGTATTCGTGCCGGTGGCCTTCATGGGCGGCATCACCGGCCGCCTGTATCAGCAGTTCGCGATCACCATTGCGATTTCGGTTGGCATTTCATCGATCAATGCGCTGACGCTGAGCCCGGCGCTCAGCGCAATGTTGTTGCGGCCGTCGAGCGAACGTGGCAAGAGTCCGTTGCAACCCTTCTACGACTGGTTCAACCGGGTTTTCGAAAAAGCCACCGCCGGTTACATGTCGGTCGCCGACCGCTTCACCCGCCGGGTGTTTCTCAGTCTCGCCTGCCTTGCGGCCATCACGCTCACTATGAGCGGCCTGTTCGCGACCGTGCCCGGCGGCTTCGTGCCGGAGGAGGATCAGGGCTATTTCCTGGTGAACATCCAGTTGCCGGACGCCGCGTCGCTGCAACGGACCGATGAAGTCACGGGACAGGTCGAGGCCATTCTCGACGAACTCGACGGCATCCAGTCGGTCACCGCGGTCGCTGGCTTCAGTCTGTTGACGTCGGCACTGGCGCCCAACACGGCCTTCATCTTCGTGTCCCTCGAGCCGTGGGCCGAGCGACCGGGCGATCTGCACGTGAACCGCATAATCCAGCGTCTGAATCAACGCCTGGCCTACGAAGTGCCGGAAGCGGTGGCCTTCGCATTCGGCCCACCGGCGATCCCGGGACTCGGTACCGGTTCCGGCTTCAGCATCATGCTGCAGGATCGCGCCGGCAATACGCCAGAGTACCTCGCGGAGCAGACGCAGCGCTTCATGGAAGCCGCGACGGCGCGGCCGGAGATCGGCGGGGCAATCACGACGTATCGGGCGACTGTGCCGCAGATCTTTGCCAAGGTCGACAACGACAAAGTGCTGCGCCTCGGCGTGTCACCTGCCGATGTGAATACGACGCTCGGCAGTTTTCTCGGCGGCGCCTATGTGAATGACTTCAATCGCTTTGGCCGATTGTTCAAAGTCTACGTGCAGGCCGAACCCGAATACCGCAACGCTGCGTCGGATGTGCGCTATTTCTTTGTGCGCGGCAAGGAAGGCGGTATGGTGCCGTTGTCCGCAATCGTCGATGTGAGCTGGACCAAGGGACCCGACTACACCAACCGCTTCAACCTGTTTCGCGCGGCGGAAATCACCGGCCAGCCGGCACCGGGTTTCAGCTCCGCACAGGCTTTGAATGCGCTTGAAGAAGTCGCCCGCGAGACATTACCGAGCGACATGACCTACTCCTGGAACGCGATGAGTTTTCAGGAAAAGGCCGCGGCTGGTTCCGGCGGCCAGGTATTTGGCCTGGCGCTGTTGTTCGTGTTCCTGATTCTCGCGGCGCAATACGAAAGCTGGGCGACGCCGTGGAGTGTGTTGCTCGGTACACCCATTGCCATATTTGGCGCAATGGTGGGCCTGTTCGTGAGCGGCCTGTTCCTGCCCGGTTATCAAAATAATGTGTTCGCGCAGATCGGCCTGGTGATGCTCATCGGCCTGGCGGCGAAAAACGCGATCCTGATTGTCGAGTTCGCCAAAATGAAACGCGAGGCCGGCCTGTCGGCCGTCGAGGCCGCACTGCAAGCAGCCCGCGAACGTTTCCGGCCGATCCTGATGACGGCATTTTCTTTCATCCTGGGTGTTATTCCATTGCTGATTGCCAGCGGTGCTGGTGCTGAGGCGCGCAAAGTGATGGGCATGACGGTGTTCTCGGGCATGGTCGCGGCAACGGTCATTGGTGTGATCCTGACGCCGGCCATGTTCGTGCTGGTCGACAAGCTCGTAAACCGGGGCAAAACCGAGCCGGCAGAGATCAGGCCGTGACACAGCGGTTGATTGTCTTCTGCACGACGTTGCTGCTGGCCGGCTGCCTGCTCGGACCGGACTACGAGCGACCCGACGTCCCGGTCCCGGATGGCTTTGGCCAAACCATCGATGCGGGTGAATCGATTGCAAATCTGCCCTGGTGGGAGCTGTTCGAAGACGAAAAACTGGAGACACTGATCCAAGTCGCTCTAGAGGAAAACAAGGATGCCGCCATTGCGGCTGCGCGCGTGGAAGAAGCGCGTGCCCGGCTGGGCTTCGTGCGTGCCGACCAGTTTCCGCAGGTGGACGTCACCGGACAAGCAGCTCGCAGCGACCCGGGCGCCGTCTTCCCCAGCTTCGGCATCCAGGAGCAATACCGGCTGGCCGCAGACTTGACGTTCGAACTGGACATCTGGGGTCGCCTGCGACGATCTACGGAAGCGGCCCGGGCTGAACTGCTGTCGACGGAAGCGGCTCGGCAAACCGTCATCATCACGCTGATTGCGGATGTCGCGTCCGCGTACCTGCTGTTGCGCGATGCCGATGAGCGTTACCTGATTGCGGAACGCACGCTTGAGAGTCGCCAGGATTCACTCGCCATCATTCAGGCACGATTCGATAAAGGCACCGTGCCAATGCTCGACGTGAATCAGGCGCAGGTCGAAGAAGCCCTGGCTGCGGCGGCGCTGGCGGCAGTCGAACGCGAAGTGATCCAGACCGAAAACCTGCTCGGCACCTTGCTCGGCCGCAACCCCGGGCCAATCCTGCGCGAGCGCGGTGCCAAATCGAGCCTCACTTTGCCGGCGGTTCCGGCCGGCTTGCCAAGCGAGCTGCTCGCGCGCCGACCCGATGTCCGCCAGGCCGAGCAGGCGTTGGCGGCACAGACCGCACGCATCGGCGCCGCCCAAGCGCTGCGCCTGCCGACAGTCAATCTGACCGGCGCGCTGGGATTTGCCAGCGACGACTTGTCGAACCTGGTGGATAGCGACGGGGTTGCGTGGAACGTCGGCGGCAACCTGCTGGGGCCATTGTTCGAT
>JAAUXY010122966.1_pt1 | contig 12583 bp, 15 predicted proteins | sample 7278121 | NCBI WGS metagenome assembly JAAUXY01 (sample SAMN14350117, study PRJNA611818) | marine sediment metagenome | isolation source: surface marine sediment (1.8m) | place: French Polynesia: Moorea | collected 2018-08 | reverse complement strand
TGCCCTGTTCATCGATGGCGGATATCACACCGGGCAATTCGTACCGTTCGACGTGATTCTCGGCCTCTGGCACTAGGCGTCGGCGCTTGATCCTCGAAACGGAGCGGCTGACGTTACGATCCCTCACGCTTGACGACGCGGACCTGATGCTTTCGGTCTGGACCGATCCTGCATTCATCGAGAACGTTGCCGACAGAGGGATACGAACCATCGAAGAGGCGCGCGAGGCGATGCAGGAAGGCGCGCTTCACCTGTACGAGACCTATGGCTACGGACCGTACCGCGTAGCACTCAGGGAATGCGATACACCGATCGGTATCTGCGGACTGTTTCGACGCGAGGGGCTCGACGATCCGGACATCGGATACGCGTTGCTGCCCGGATTCCATTCGCAGGGCTACATGATCGAATCCGCGCGCCGTGTGCTCGGGCATGCGCGCGACGACCTCGGCATCGATTACGTAACCGCTATTGTCAAACCGTCAAACGAGCCATCCGTGCGGCTGCTCGGGAAACTCGGGCTGGACTTTGAGAGAATGATACGCCTGCCGGATGATGACGAGGATCTGGCGTTGTACGCTATCAGGTTTATCAGGTAAAACAAGCGGTTATGGAGTTCTTCAGGAACGAGGGCGCGCGCACGGGTTTATTTTTCGGCGCCACGTCAGGAGTCATAACGACGATAGGATTGATCGCGGGCCTGAACGCCGGTACCAAGTCGCTCGCGGCTGTCCTCGGTGGAATTTTCGTCATTGCGGTCGCCGACGCCATGTCGGACGCTCTCGGTATACACCTTGCCGAGGAAGCCGATCCCGAAACGTCTCACGACCACGTGTGGTCGGCGACGATTACAACATTCCTTACGAAGTTCATCTTCTCACTGAGCTTCGCCGTTCCGCTTTTGTTACTGCCACTCAATCCCGCGGTTATCGTCTCTGTCATATGGGGCATGCTCGTGATCGTGGTCCTGAGCTATTTTCTGGCCAAAGCTCAGCAGGCGAATCCCATGTCCATCATTGCGGAACACCTGTTCATTGCGGTGCTGGTGGTCGTTCTGTCGCACCTGATTGGCGTCTGGGTCAATCGCACGTTCGGGGCATAGGCTTGAAACGCTTCAAGTCAAAGGTCGACAGGTGGCTGATGATCCTGCTCGTCGCAAGCATCGTCGTGGATATCGGCGCCATGATTGCAGTCATCGTGGCTGTGCCGGACCCGCTGATTGTTGTGGTGACGATCATAGTGCTGCTGGGCACAGCGGTACTGATTGGTTCGATTCTCATTGCAACATACTACGTAGTCGACAAAGAAGTGTTGAGAATCGTGTCCGGCCCGTTCCGCATTCGCGTAAAGCTCGACGAGATAGACTCTGTCAAGGCGACGCGTAACCCGCTGTCGTCGCCGGCCCTTTCACTGGATCGTCTTATGATCAGGTACGGGAACAAACGGAGGGTCATGGTCTCGCCGGCCGATCGTAACGGGTTCCTGCGTGCGATCGGCAAGGAACTGGAGGAGTAGCTGACGATGAACAAACCGGAAAGCATGAAGAATAATGTCGTGGTCGTTGACCAGGGGTTCGAATCCCAGGTGATCAGGGTGACGGATACGCTCTGGTCGGACATCGATGAGAAGTTCGGTGACTTCGCCGGACGAACGTTGATTTCGAGATTCGAGTTCCACGAGGACTGGCACACCTGGGAGGTCCACCCGGCCGGCGACGAATTCGTCTACCTGTTGTCGGGCGAGGCGGAGATGATCCTGGCGACCGCCGATGGCGACAAGACAGTGACGCTCAGCAATCCCGGGGAATTCGTGATCGTACCCAGGAACACGTGGCATACGGCCAGGGTCAGCGTGCCGACTGCGATGCTGTTCGTGACGCCGGGCGAGGGCACCATCAATGCCGAAGAGCCAGAGCGCAACTGCGAATGAGTGAGGACGGCGAAAAAGTCGACTGGCGACAGCTGCGCGAATTCGCTGCTGTCGATATGGCACGCTCTTTTGTTCTTTCGTGGCGAATGGACGGCGAAACCCTGCTGATCGACGTAGACCTGTTCCTGACGAAGGAACACCCGTTCTACGAGAAGCCGCGCCCGGCCGAGAAGGTCTGCATCCGTCCTGCGTATATCGAGTTTCGCTACTGCGATTCGGTATCGGCGCCGGTGGAGTCCCTCGGACACGGCGCGATTGACTCGCTGACCGTGCAGGACGGAATCTACGAGATCGGGGGCGACTTCGGCACGGTCAGGATCGACGCTGAGCGGCCGCTGCTCCGGCTGAAGACACCGTAGCTATTAACGGAGGATCCCAGTAATGCACACACTCATCGACCATCCCTGCGTTCAGCACAAGCTGGCAATCATCCGGGACGTCGACACCGGGCACAAGCGATTCCGGGAACTCGCTACGGAGATCACGAAGTTCCTGTGCTACGAGGCGCTCAAGCAAATTCCAATGAAGGAGCTCACGGTCACGACGCCCGTCGCCGATGCGAAATGCAAAAAGATCGACACGGACCTGGTGGTAGTCCCGATACTGCGCGCGGGCGTCGGAATGCTCGATGGCATTCTCGAACTCGTTCCAACAGCGAGGGTGGGTTTCGTCGGGCTGTTTCGCGACGAGGAAACCAAGAAACCGGTTACGTATTACGAACGGTTCCCGCCGCAAATCAAAGGTGGCACCTGCATTGTCATCGATCCAATGCTCGCGACCGGTGGATCAACGGTGGCAGCGCTTGATCTCCTGAAGAGCAGCGGGGCCGAGAACATCGTCGTGATCTGCATCGTAACGTGCCCGGAAGGACTTGAACTCGTGTCAGAGCACCATCCGGACGTGCCGATCTACACGGCGGCAATCGACGAAAAACTGAACGAGAAAAAGTACATCGTGCCCGGCCTCGGTGACGCGGGAGACCGGCTCTTCGGCACTTCGCACTGAAAAAGCGGCGGAAATCATCCGGTTACGGATGTAGAATGGTGGAATGGCTGAGTTGAAAACACGGCCAGGCAAGGCCAGCGTTTCGGCGTTTATCGACGGCATCGAAGACAAGCAGAAGCGCGCCGACGCCCGCACCGTTGCGTCGATGATGCGTCGCGCGACTGGCTCGCGCGCCCGGATGTGGGGCGATAGCATCGTCGGCTACGGCACCTACAAATACACCAATGCGAAGGGCGAGGACCAGGAATTCATGGTGACCGGATTCTCACCTCGCAAACAGGCGTTGACCGTGTACATCATGCCCGGGTTTTCAGATTTCGAGTCACTGATGAAGCGACTTGGCAAGTACAAGACCGGTAAGTCCTGCCTTTACATAAAACGTCTCAGCGATGTGAATGAACGCGTACTCGAGCAGTTGATCGGGCGTTCGGTCAAACTCATGCGCAAGAAGTACGAGACCAGGTAACGCTATGTCGGACACGATCGTAACGTCGCACCTCGAAGGCACTGAATTGGTCGTTGAGACCAAGTACGGCAAGAAGGTTTACGATTCGAAGTTTCTCGTGGCGGCGTTCCTGATCTACGTTGCGCGGGGCAGCGGTCGCATCGAACCCGAAGAATCCGCAAAGATGATCGAGCTGATCGAAAAACACTTCAGTCTGCAAAGCGCGGAATCCCTGGCGTTGCTGACGCGGGCGATCGCGGATATGGCCGAGAATCCCGAACTCGGCGACGAACTCACTAAACTGGCGCCGACGCTTTCCGATGAGAACCGCGAGGACATCGCGTTGATGGCGCTCAAGGTCATTGCGGCGGATGGGCGGCGCGACGCTGAGGAAATGGAAAAATTCAACGAAGCCGTGCAGCGTCTGGGAATCTCTCCGGAGATTGTCCACCGCGCATTCGATCGCTATTTCGCCGAGACGATGCCGGGCGACTAGCCTTGTCGCGTCCGATCACCGTCAATGGATGGCAGCTTCGCGACGCCACCAGCCATGACATCGACGAACTCCTTACGTGGTTCCCGGACTTTGAAGCAATAAAGGTCTGGGGAGGCCCCCGCTTCCGTTATCCGTTTACGCGCGAGACGTTTCTCAGGGATTGCCACTGGGGAAAGATGGCGTCGTTCAGCCTGGAAAACCCCGATGGTCAGCTGGCGGCCTTCGGGCAGCTCAACGAACGCCTGAACCGAATTCACATGGCGCGACTGGTGGTCCGTCCCGGTCATCGTGGCCAGGGCACCGGGAAACGACTGATTGCCCTGCTGATGCAGGCGGGGCGCTCCCGTTTCGAGTGCCCGGAGTACTCGCTGTTCGTCTATCGAGACAACGAGCCTGCTATAAAGTGTTATAAATCAATGGGTTTCGAGGTATCCGAGTATCCGCCGAAAGCGCCCATGGCAGACGAGTGTTACTATCTGACGCGCTTGGTAGGAGCGCGATAACAACAAGAAAACAAGGGGAACACTATGACTCCAGAGCTCAAGATCCTGACCTGGGTAGCTGCACTGCATCTGCTTGTCTGGATTCCGTATATCCTGAACCTGATCCTGGTGCGCGGCATCGTCGATGCCGTCGGTTATCCCGAGGAGCCGAAGCCGATGGCGGCATGGGCGCAGCGCATGAAGGCCGCACATTACAACATGGTCGAAAACCTCGTGGTCTTCGCGGCCCTTGTATTGACCGCGAGCATTGCCGGTGTCAGCAATGACACAACCGTGCTCGCTTGCACGGTCTATTTCTGGGCACGCGTGATTTACGTGATCGTGTATACGCTCGGTATCCCGTGGTTGCGGACGCTCGCGTTTTTCGCGGGCTGGCTCGCGACCGCCGCAATCCTGGTCGAGTTACTTTAGCGAATCTCTGAGAGATTCGAGTTCACCCCAGCGCTCGATACGAGCGTCGAGCAAACTTTCCGTGCTGCTTAGCTCGTGCAGCGTATGCTGCACGAGCTCACTGTCCTGCGAATAGAACTCCGGCTGCGAGACGGTTGTCTGTAGCTCGGCGACTTTCGCTTCGAGCTGCTCGATTTCGGCGGGCAGGGCGTCCAGCTCCCGCTGATCCATGTAACTGAGCTTGGTCGGCTGACGGCTGCGTCGTCTTTCTACGTGATCGCGTTTGCGCCGGTCTGCCGCATGCGGATCGTCTGTTTCGGCGAGACCATGGCCGCGCCGGAGCCAGTCGCTGTAGCCGCCGACGTATTCGCGCGCTTTGCCATCGTCTTCGAACACAACCGTGCTTGTCACGACATTGTCGAGAAACTCGCGGTCATGGCTAACCACGATCAGTGTGCCGGTAAAGTCGCAGAGTCTTTCCTCGAGGACTTCAAGTGTCTCGATGTCGAGGTCGTTGGTGGGCTCGTCGAGCACCAGCAGATTTGCGGGACGAGTAAACAGCTTCGCGAGAATGACGCGATTTCGCTCGCCGCCGGACAGCGCTTTCACGGGCATCATCGAGCGTTTCGGGCTGAACAGGAATCCTTTCAGGTAGCCAACGACATGACGATCCTTGCCGTTCAGCTTGATGTAGGTGCGACCTTCACCGACGTTGTAGGCGACGGATTTGTCGAGCTCGAGCGTCTGTCGCAGCTGGTCGAAGTAGCCGATCTCGAGATTCGTACCATGCTTGATCGTGCCGGTCCGGGGTTGCAGCTGACCCAGCAACAGCCGCAGCAGGGTAGTTTTGCCGACCCCGTTATTGCCGATCAGACCGATGCGGTCGCCGCGCATGATCTTGATCGAAAAGTCCTGGATTACCTTTTCGTCGCCGTAGGCGTAGGAGACGTTTTTCGCGCGAATGACTTTGCGGCCGGACTGCTCGGCCTCCTCGATGTAGATGCGGGCGCGCTGGTCCGGCGACAGTCGGCTGGCTCGCTCCTCGCGCATCGCCTTGAGCGCACGCACGCGTCCTTCGTTTCGGGTCCGCCGTGCCTTGATTCCCTGACGGATCCACATCTCCTCCTGTTCCAGTTTCTTGTCGAATTTCTGGTTGGCGGCCGCCTCGTCTTCCAGGGCCTTCTCTTTTCGGCGCAGGAAGTTCGCGTAATCACCGGGCCAGCTTGTCAGCTTGCCCCGATCGATCTCGACGATTCGGGTAGCCAGGCGTTGCAGAAATGCTCGATCATGCGTGATAAACAGCACCGAGCCGTCGTAGCCGTAGACGCGATCTTCCAGCCATTTGATCGTCGCAATGTCGAGGTGATTCGTCGGTTCGTCGAGTAGCAGCAGATCAGGCTTCTGGACGAGCGCCTTGGCAAGCGCCACACGACGTCGCCAACCGCCCGAAAGCTCGTTCATTTTTCGGTCGGCCGGCAGGTTGAGATCGGTGATCGTTTCATTGACACGCTGCTCGATGTGCCAACCGTCGTGGGCGTCGATTCGGGCGTGCAAAGCCTCGAGTTCGAGCATTCCCTGTTTGTCGAGCTCGAGCTTCGATTTCTCCTGGTATTCCGCGAGCAGCTTTTCTATTTCCTCGAGCCCGGCCCGGATGATGTCGCGAACGGGCAGCGCCATTGCCTCGGGGAGCGTCTGTTCGAGATTGCTGATGACGATGCCCGTCTTGCGGGTGATTTCGCCACGATCCGCTTCGAGTTCACCTGTAATCAGCTTCAGCGTCGTGGACTTGCCGGCACCGTTTCGCCCGATCAGGCAGACGCGCTCGCCGGGCTCGATTGCCAGGTCAGCGTCGCGCAGGATCAGCTGCTCGCCGAAGTCGAGCGAAACCTGGTCGAAGCGAAGGAGGGTCATGACAATGCGTAGGATACACTGTCGGGGACATTCTGCTTTTTCGATTCGCCGGGTCTGATTCTCGAGCGAACCCAGGGAAAAAGCAGAATGTCCCAGAGGGAGTCCTGTGGGAGCGGCGTCTCGCCGCGACTCCCTTCGGGCCGGGACGGCCCTCCCACAAGATAGCTAGAGGAAATGAAATGAGCGACGAGAGACTCGAAGCCATCGAAACCAAGCTGGCCCACCAGGAAGCACTCGTTTTCGAGCTGAACGATGCCTTAGCAAACCAGCAGGAAACCATCATGAAACTCGAGGCGTTATGTGAGTCACTACGTTTGCGGGTTTTGTCGCTGAGTGAAGCACTGCCCGATAGTGGAATAGGGGACGAACGGCCGCCACATTACTAACAGGAGCCCCGGAAGGAGCCGCTTATGTTGAACCGAATTAGACTAATCCTGTTTGCGACGATCGTTTCCTTCGCCTCCGCGTTCGCTGCGGACACGCATGTTCCGGATGAGCTCGAGGACTGGCGCGCCTGGGTTCTGAAGGACCAGGAATTCCGCAATTGCCCGTTCTTCTTCAACAGCGGCGCGAGTACTGAGGGCGAATTCGTCTGTGCATGGCCAGGTCGTCTCGATCTGACTGTCGATACGCAAGGCGGGCGTTTTTCGCAATCCTGGACCGCGTACGGGGACTCCCAGTGGATAAACCTCCCCGGCGACGCTTCGCACTGGCCGCACGAGGTCAGGCTGAATGGGCAGGCCGCCGAAGTCATCGCCCGGAACGGCGTCCCGGCCGTCCGGGTCGCGCCCGGTTCGCACCAGATCTCGGGTCGATACGAATGGGACGAGCGGCCCGGAGTGCTTCGCCTGCCAGCGATGACCGGCCTCATCGCACTGACGGTGGACGGTACCGCAATTGCGCGGCCGGACATCGGCCGCAACGGTGTATTCCTCGGGGAGCGCGAAGAGGAGACACGGGCCCGCGACTCGCTGACCACACAGGTGTATCGGCGCGTTCGCGACGAGGTGCCGACCCGGCTTGCGACGCACCTGCTGATCGACGTCTCCGGCGGTGTTCGCGAAGAGCTGTTCGGACCTGTTCTGCCGGAAGGATTCGTGCCGTTGACGCTGAACAGCCAACTGCCAGCGCGACTCGAGGCGGATGGCAAGCTCCGCGTCCAGGTGCGGCCGGGGCGGTGGCAGCTGACGCTTCAGGCGCGTGCGCCCGGCGTGCTCAATTCGATCACGCTGGCAGAGCCGGAGACAAACCTGCCAGCGACCGAAATCTGGAGTTACCTGGGCAACGACCGTCTGCGCGTCACTGCGGCCGAAGGCTTGCCGCCTGTCGATCCGATGCAGGTTCAGGTCCCCAGCGGCTGGGAAAACCTGCCGGCGTTTCGAATCGAAGCAGGGCAGACGTTTGAGATCACCGAGCGGAGTCGGGGCATGGTAGCGGCCGACAACGACCTGATGCTCGAACGCACCATGTGGCTCGATTACGACGGCACCGGCTTTGTCGTTGCCGATACGATCCAGGGAACGATGCGGACCGGCTGGCGCCTCGACATGGCCGCGCCCTTCGAGCTGTTGACGGCGACGGAATGGGGCGAAAACCTGCTCATCACCCGCGGCAAAGACGAAGACCAGACGGGCATCGAAGTCAGGCATACGAACGTCGAGATCGATACGATCGGGCGCAGCGAAACGCGCAAGGCGATGTCGGTAACAGGCTGGCAGGAGCGCTTCGGAGAAGTCGACACGGAGCTCAACCTGCCGCCCGGTCACAAATTGCTGGCCGCACCCGGCGCTGATGATGCACCCGGAAGCTGGGTGAGCCAGTGGAAACTGCTGGACTTCTTCCTCGTGCTGATTATCACGATTGCCGTCTGGAAACTGTTCGGACCGGGAGCTGGCGTGGTCGCGCTGTTCGCGGTCGTGCTCAGTTTTCACGAAGCGTATGCGCCGGGCTGGTTATGGTTGAACCTCCTGATCGCGATAGCGCTGATACGCGTGGCTCCCGAAGGCCGACTACGAAACAGCGTGCGCGTCTATCAGGCCCTGAGCGTACTCGCCCTGCTGGCCGCCCTGATTCCGTTCATGGCCAACCAGTTGCGTGTTGCGATCTACCCTCAACTGGAGCCGCAATACGCGGCGCGGCCCAGCGTCATGCGCCAGTATGCGCCCGAGGCGCCGGTCGCGCGCCCCGCGCCGGAAATCGGCGTGAGCATGGAAGCCGACGAAATGCGTCCTGCAAAAATGGACTCCGAGATACTCGAAGAGGTCGTGGTGACCGGATCGGGTCTGGCGCGCACGTATTCGCGCTACGCGCCGAATGCGATCGTGCAGGCCGGTCCCGGCATCCCGTCGTGGCAGTGGAACACCTACTATCTCAGCTGGAGCGGCCCGATCGACGCAGACCAGACGGTCCGGCTCGTCATACTGCCGCGCTGGTTCGTTACCGTGGTCCGCTTTGTCCAGGTCGGGCTGCTGTTGCTGTTTGCGGGCGTGCTGGCGTCCGAAATCGTTGGTCGTCGCTTCAGGATACTCGGCGCACTGGGCCGGGGTGCCGGGCAGGCGGCCGCGCTGGTTGCTACCGCGAGCCTCGGCCTGTTGCTGCTGGCGAGCCCGTCCGCGGAGGCGCAGACGCCCGATCCGCAGATCCTCGAGCAGCTGAAAGCGCGACTGACCGAACCGCCGGACTGCGTGCCCAGGTGCGCCGAGATTGTGTCCGCCGACGTCGCCGCCAACGCGTCGAGCGTCACGGTTCGCATGGCCATTCATGCAGCCGAGGACGTCGCGTTGCCGTTGCCAGGGTCTCTGCAGGGGTGGCGTCCGGAGGTTGTGATCCTGGACGGACGAGCCGCGGCGCAGGTCATGCGAGGGCGTAACCAGCTCCTCTGGCTGCGCGTCGCCAGCGGACGTCACGACGTTACATTGCGCGGCCCCGTCCCGGACGTCGACAGCCTGGAGATTCCGTTCCCGACACCGCCCAGGTTCGTCCGCGCGAGCAGCGACGAATGGCTGATCGCAGGCATCAAGGACCGGCGGCTTTTGTCCGGTTCGCTGCAGCTGACCCGGTTGCAGTCGGAGCAGGGCGATGACGCGGCGCGGTGGGAGAGCAGCCGATTCCCGGCCTTTGTTCGGGTGGAACGCACGATCGAAATGGACCTCGACTGGCATGCAATGACCAGCATGACACGGATCGCACCGAGCCAGGGCGCGGTCACGCTCGACCTTCCGCTGCTCGAGGGCGAGTCGGTGTTGACCGAGGGTTTTACGATCGAGAACGGTCGCATACTCGTCTCGATGGCGGCGACGCAACGCAATGTGACATGGCGGTCGCGTTTGCCGCGCAAGTCACCGCTGACGCTGACGGCGGCATCTGCCGGATCCTGGAAAGAAGTGTGGCGCGTCGCCGTAGGCAGTATATGGAACGCCGAATTCACCGGGGTCCCCGAAAGCGAGACCGGTGTTATGGCAACGGAAGTCCGCGTCGCGGAATTTCACCCACGCGATGGTGAGAGCGTGACGATGGTCGCAACGAGGCCCGAGGCGAGCGAGGGTTCGACACTGGCGTTCGATGGCGTGACGCTGGGCTCTCAACTCGGCAATCGCAGTCGTGACGGACAGCTTGCGCTCGAGTACCGGAGCACACGCGGCTCGCAACACGTCATACAGCTGCCGGACTACGCCGAAGTGACCGCGGTAGCGATAGATGGCGAAGTGCAGCCGCTGCGCGCCGAAGCCGGCAGCCTGACCTTGCCGATCCTGCCAGGAGAGCATTCGGTCGACATCGAGTGGCGCGAGCCGGGTGGCGTCTCGACGCGAGCTACGACATCCCGTGTCGATATTGGCGCAGCAGCCAGCAACATCAATCTCCAGATGAAGCTGCCCGCGGACCGCTGGTTACTTGCAACGTCGGGGCCGGCACTCGGCCCGGCTGTGCTCTACTGGTCCGAACTGGCTGTGCTCGTCCTGTTTGCGTTCATCCTCGGCCGCATCGGCCTAACGCCACTGAAGACGAGGCACTGGTTGCTGCTCGGCCTCGGTTTCAGCATGTTCAGCTGGCCGGCGCTTGCGTGGGTGGTTGGCTGGCTCCTGGCGTTCGGCGTGCGGGAACGCTGGCAGGTCGATACGTCCTGGTGGCGCTTCAACACGATCCAGGTTGCCCTCGGTCTGCTCACGCTGATCGCTATTGCGTCCATCGTTGGCAGCCTGCCGCAGGGGCTGCTCGGATCGCCGGACATGCACGTGGTCGGCAATAGCTCCTGGGGCAACTCGCTCAACTGGTTTGCGGACCGCAGCGAGTCCGTGTTGCCCGCCGCGAGCGCGTTTTCGGTGCCGATGTGGATATACAAGGTACTGATCCTCGCCTGGGCGCTGTGGCTTAGCTTTGCGCTTCTGCGCTGGTTGCCCTGGGTCTGGGGTTGCTACAGCAGCCAGGGGTACTGGCGTTCGAGACGCGCGTGACGGCGTTTCGTGCGCTGTGGTTTCTGGTGTTCCTCGCCGTGCTGGTCTGGTCGGGAATCGGTCCACGCGATCGGCCGACCTGGATGCTGGAAGTGTCGCCCGCAGTTGCGGGCGCCGCCATCCTGTGGTTCACGTGGGACCGCTTTACCCTGACCACGCTCACATACGTCCTGATTCTCATGCACTGCATCATTCTGATCGTCGGTGGCCACTACACCTATGCCGAGGTTCCGCTCGGCGAATGGGTGCAGACCACGTTCGATCAGTCGCGAAACAACTACGACAAGCTCGGTCATTTCGCGCAGGGCTTCGTTCCCGCGATCGTCGCGCGCGAAGTCATGATTCGCTTGCGCGTTTTCAATTCGGCCCGGTGGCGAGACTTCTTCATCGTATGTCTCGCGCTCGCGATCAGCGCTTTCTACGAGCTCATCGAATGGTGGGTTGCGCTGGTGTCGGAGGAGGCGGCAGACTCGTTTCTCGGTACCCAGGGATACACCTGGGATACACAGTCCGACATGGCGTGGGCCCTGCTCGGCGCATTGACTGCCCTTGCTCTGCTCGGGCGCTGGCACGACAGGCAGCTGTCGGCTTTCGGATACGTGGATGAAACGTGATAAAGCGATTACTTATCCTGGTGATATTTTTTATGGCTAGCAGCGCTGCCAGTGCCACGGAGTGCGTAGTGCTGTTGCACGGCCTGATACGGTCGGCTACTTCGATGAACAAAATGGAAAAGGCGCTTCGCAGGGAAGGATTCGACGTCGTGAACGTCGATTACCCGTCGAGGACGCACACGATTGAAGAGCTCGCGCCGATGGCCGTCGAGAGAGGATTGCTCGGGTGTCGTGAGATCGGCGGCGTCTCGAAGATCCATTTCGTGACGCACTCGCTGGGAGGAATCCTGTTGCGGCAATACCTGTCGGAGTTCGATATTCCCGAGCTTGGTCGCGTCGTCATGCTCGGGCCGCCGAACCAGGGCAGCATTGCCGTCGACAAGCTGGAAGGCGTCGTCGGTTTCGACTGGCTCAACGGACCAGCCGGGCGACAGCTCGGCAAAGATGAACGAAGCGTTCCGCTACGCCTCGGGCCGGCCAACTTCGAACTCGGGATCATCGCCGGCAACCGCACGATCGATCCGATCACATCGGCTGTGCTCGAGAGCCCCGACGACGGGCGGGTGTCGGTGAAAGACACAAAGCTCGAGGGAATGACCGACCACGTTGTCGTCCAGCACAGTCATGCCTTCATGATGCGAATGCGCGAGCCGATCGAACTCACCATCCGTTTCCTGAGAAACGGCAGCTTCGACGACCCGGAGTCCATGGATCCGCCTGCATGAGAACGCTCCGGTGCGCGTTTCTCACGATGGCAGATCCCGGTGATTTCGTTACCGACTACGAGCTCGGCATCGGGCCGCTGGAAGAACTCGGTTGGGAAGTGACAGAGGTCGACT
>JAAUXY010041960.1_pt1 | contig 12583 bp, 7 predicted proteins | sample 7278121 | NCBI WGS metagenome assembly JAAUXY01 (sample SAMN14350117, study PRJNA611818) | marine sediment metagenome | isolation source: surface marine sediment (1.8m) | place: French Polynesia: Moorea | collected 2018-08 | reverse complement strand
CAGCCCCATGAGCGCCAGCGTGGTCGGCTCCGGCACGGAATACTCGATCACGAAGCTGTCCATGACGTCACGGTTTTCCATGTCGTCCCACATGCCCGGCGTGCGCCAGAAATGCAGGTAGTGCTGGGTGCCGCCAACGCCGTTGTTTGGCTCACCGCTCTCCCAGTTCTCGTACACCCATTCCTCGCCGGTTACCCAGGCCCAGCAGGAGGCCGGCTCGCAGGCGTCGGTGCCCGGGTCGGTCTGGTAGCCGCCGAGCCAATAGCGCTCGAGGTTGCCGGTACCGTATGTCGCGACGAGGTCGGCGAGGAAGGCGTTTTCCTCCGCCGACGTAATCGTGGCGAGGTGTCCGCCCATCGATTCGGCGAGCGCGCGTGCTTCGTCCCAGCTCAGGGTCGAGTCGCCGGTGATGACCTCGTAGCTGTGGCCGTTGCCGTCCCAGACGATCGGGTCGGCGTGCACGAAGGACGCGCAGCCAAGCGTGATCGCGGCAATGACTAGGATTCGTTTCATTCTGCGTTACCTTGTTTGCTTCTCAGCGTGATTCCATTCCCTGCCGAACGCAATACCCAAGCGTTGCGGCTGCAAATGATTAACTGCAAGTTCCAGGCCAGATTTATAAGTCATTGATTTTCATCAGGCACGAAACATGCTCGTAGCACGGTCGTAAAACAAACCGACACCGCTTGCGCGGCGCCGGTTTGACGATGTTCCGAGGTGCGACTCGAAGCGGTTGCTACGATTTCGCCGCCGCCCTGGCGAGCGACCGTTGGCGAGACCGCCACGCCAGCGCCAGCAGGCCGAAGCCCATCAGGGCCAGCGTTGCCGGCTCGGGTACGGGCTTGGCCGTAAACAGCCAGTCGGATGCGTAGAGGTGCGTGTCGCAGGAACCGCCGATGCCGTCGTTACCCTCGCTCGGGCAGTGATTGAGCCAGCCCCAGCCGCTGATGCCGTCAAAACCGCGGTGGCCGGTATCGAGCTGGAACGCGTACGGGTGATGGCCGGACTCGGCCACGAGGTCGAAGCTGCCGAACAGGTCCGACGCGATGCTGCCCTCGCCAACGTTGGCGCAGATGCCGCTGCCGTCGCTGCAGGCGCCCAAGCCTGTGTACAGGAAGTTGACCGTCCACCAGGTTGCCTGCCCTTCGAGATAGCCGCCGTTGTTGTCATTCTGGCCGCCGTAAACTTCGCCCGTGATCAGCAGGGTATTGGCGGCGCTGTCCCAGAACATCGTGATCGGGGTATCACCGCCACCGAACTCGAAGGTGAAGATGTCGCTCTGGTTGCCGGTCGTGAGCCCATCGAGGCGAAGGCCGTACAGCGGCGGACGGGCGTTGCCGTCCGGGTGATTATGCAGTTCGTAAAGCGTGTCCGGCGCGATCGGGTCGGCCTGTGCGGCAAACGCGGTGGCGATCAGCAATAGCGTTGCGGAGACGGTCCGGAGGAGTTTCACGTGTGGCGTCCTTTTTGTTGTTGTTGTCCCTCTCTGACGGTTCCCTTGCAACCCGCATGCCAATACACAACTTATTGTTTTTATTGGTTCTTGACCCGTCATTGACATAAGCGTGTCAGGCATCCCGACAGCGTTAATCGAGCCGTAACCCGCCCTGGTTGATTTTCGTCGCAGGAATGCCTTTGAATGGGTGATTCGACGAACCGACAGGCACATCACATGAACCGTACGAGTCTTTTGCGCGGCATAGGCTGGCTGGCCCTGCTGACGCTGTTTGTGAGCGCCTGTTCGTCCGGCGGCGGCGACAGCACGAGCCCGCCGCCGCCCCCACCACCGCCGAGCCAGGTGTCGACGCCCGATGTTGTCGGGGTGACCCAAGCAACCGCCGAATCCCGGATTACCGGCGCGGGCCTCGTCGTCGGCACGGTCAGCCAGGAAGCAAGCAACACGGTCCCGGCCGGCGACGTCATCAGCCAGGATCCAACCGCCGGCACCGATGTCAATTCGGGCTCGTCGGTCAGCCTCGTTATTTCGACCGGGCCCGCCGATGTAGCCGTACCCAACGTCGTCGGATTGTCGGAAGCGGCCGCGATCGCGGCGCTCAATGCCGCCGGACTCACCGTTGGCGATGTCAGCGACGGCAACAGCGATACAGTTCCGGTCGGTGACGTCATCAGCCAGGACCCGGCCTCCGGGACGCTCGTCTCGCCCGCTTCCGCCGTCGACATCGTCGTCTCGCTAGGCCCGGGCACGAATGCGGTACCCGACGTGGTGGGTCAGACGGAGGCTGCCGCGGCCGCGGCGATCACGGGCGCGGGGCTCGTTGTCGGCACGATCGACCGGGTTACCAGCAATACGGTGCCCGCCGGCAGCGTCATTAGCCAGGACCCGGTCGCCGGCACGCTGCTGTCACCCGGGCTACCCGTCGATCTCGTCGTGTCGCTCGGACCGCCAATCGCGGTGCCGGACGTCACGGGGCAGCTGCAGGCTGCCGCAGAGGCGGCCATCACCGGTGCCGGCCTCGCCCTCGGCATGGTTACCACGCAAAACGACCCCGTCGTGCCCGTGGACAACGTCATCAGTCAAAACCCGGCCGCCGGCACCCTGGTCGATCCCGGTTCGAGCGTCGATCTCGTCGTCTCGCTCGGCCCCGGCACGATTGCCGTTCCCGACGTCGTCGGTCTCACGCAGGCGGCGGCCGAGGCTGCGATTACCGGTGCGGGCCTGACGGTCGGCACGGTGGCCCAGGCGACGAGCGACACGGTGCCCGCGGGCAACGTCATCAGCCAGGATCCTGTCGGCGGAACGCTGGTCTCAGCGGGTATCCCCGTAAACCTGGTGGTATCGCTGGGACCGGCGGTTACCGTTCCCAACGTGACCGGGCAGCCGGAGGCGACAGCCGCGACCATCATCGTGAACGCAGGGCTGGTCGTCGGCAATGTCGTCCAGCAGAACAGCCCGACGGTTCCGGTCGGCAACGTCATCAGCCAGTCGCCGGTCGGGGGTACCGAAGTCGACCCGGGCTCGCGGGTCGATCTCGTCGTCTCGCTGGGGCCCGCGGACGTGCCGGTCCCGGACGTCGTCGGCCAGACGCAGGCTGCCGCAGAAGCGGCGATCACCGGTGCCAGCCTCACGGTGAGTAACGTCACCCAGCAGAACAGCAACTCGGTGCCGGTTGGCAACGTGATCAGCCAGAATCCGACGGGCGGAACGATGGTGGCACCGGGCTCCGCTGTCGATATCGTCGTCTCGCTCGGCCCCGCCACGGTGGCCGTACCGAACGTCGTCGGTCTCGGGCAGGCCGCAGCGGAGTCGGCCATCACCGGGGCCGGTCTAACGGTCGGCAACATTACCCAGCAGAACAGCAGCTCGGTCCCGGTTGGCGACGTCATTAGCCAGAACCCCATTGGCGGCACGCAGGTTACCCCCGGCTCCGCCGTCGATCTCGTTGTCTCGCTCGGCCCGGCCGTTAGTACGTTCAGTGACGAGTTCGATGACGGCACCAGCCTTTCCGACTGGTCGCTGCGCCACGTCGTGGAAAGCACGTCGCAGCAATACACGACGCTCGATATCGACACGTCGCGCGCGGGCTACCTGACGATCATCCCGACGCAGACGCCGGGCTGGTTTGGCGGCGGCACGGCACCGCTGATCTTCAAGACGATCACGGGCAACTTCGCTGTCGAAACCCGGGTTATCGCCGACAGCCTGAGCAATCCCGGCAACCCGCCGGGTTCGAACTTCAACTCGGCGGGCCTGATGGCGCGCGACCCGGCGGGCGCGACTGGACCCGAGAACTACATCATGTTGAACACAGGCCGACAGGACAATCGCATCCCGACCGGCGTAGGCAGCGAGACGAAGACGACCGTGAACTCGTCGTCGACGCTGTTCCTCGACCAGGGCGCCAACTCGGGCCGGCTCATACTGTGCCGCGTCGGCAACACGTTCTATTCGTTCCGCTTCCTCGACGACGATTCGGACTGGACGGCGACAGATAACTTCGTGCGCAATGACCTGCCGGCGACCTTGCAGGTGGGCATGGTCGTCAACGCGTTTGCAGCGCCGCCCGACCTTCGCGCCGAGTTCGACTACATCCGACTGCGGCCGACGCCCTCGGTCGTCGGCGACTGCACGCCCTGAGGATGCCAGCGCTCGACCGTGGCTAGACGTTGCGTCATCGTCGGCGCCGGCCTTGCCGGCTGCGTATTGGCGAACGCGCTCTCGGACGACTTCGAGGTCACCGTACTCGAACTCGGCCCGGCGCGCGGCATTACCTATCCGCGTCTTGCCTTCCCGCGGAAGACGCTCGGCGTCGTCAATACCTTCTGCCACGGCCGCGGCGGCACCAGCAACCTGTGGCACAACGGCCTGATACCGTTGCGTCCGGACGACGTGGGTGACGCGACGTTCAAAGCCATGCTGGAGGACGCGGCGCGGTATGCCGACCGCGCCGCAGCAATGCTGCATTTTCCGGGCGAGTCCTACTCTCGTTCATTTGCCGGCCTGCTCAACGACGTCGAGTCGCTGGCCGCAGGCATTGGCACGTTCGCCGACGGCGTCGATACGCTCGTCTACCCGAAGCACACGACCCCGCTGTCGCCGCCCTCGTCCGCCGAGTGCGCATTCGACGTTCGCTCGATCCGTGTAGAAACCAGCGGCGAACGCATTACCAGGGTGTCGTGGTCCACGCCGGAAGGCGACCATTCTGCGGACGCCGACCTGCTTGTCGTTTCAGCCGGCGCTTTCGGGACACCCGGCGTCCTCACGGACGTCCTTGAACCGTTCGGGATCGATCCCGGCAAAGCGGGCAGCGGCGTCATCGATCACCCGATGGGTTTCGTCGGCAAGTTGCGCTTCCCGAAGTCGGTTGCGGACTCGGTCGCGCAGTTCGGGCTGCTCGACCGCGGCGACCACGAATGCCGCAGCATGATCCGGCTCAGGAGCGACGATGGCCTGCTCGGCTGCGCCTACTTCAGGCCGTGCCTGTCCATGAACAACGATCTCTCGATCTACAAGTACAAGTCCCTGCTGGGGGCGAGTTCGGGCCGCAAGCGCCTGCGCAACGCGCTGTCGCCGCGCATCCTGCATCCCGACATCGTGTCCGAGATTGTCTCGCATACGACCGGCTTACAGATCCCCACCCGAACCTACTCTGTCCTGTTCATGGGCGAACAGCGCGAACGCGTCGGCGGTGTCCATACTGATGGCGACACGCACACGATCGACTGGGGCATCAGCGACGCGGAACTCGGCGCTTACTCGTCGATGATCGACGGCCTGTTTAACCAGCTCGCAGACGTCGCCGAGACGGCAACCGTCACCCGCGACCTCACCGACGAGTGGCTATGGTCCGGCGCGCATCACTCCGGCACGGTGACAGTCGGCGACGCGGACTCTGACCTGCTGACCGCGGACCTCCAGGTTCGCAACACCGCCAACGTCTTCGTTTGCGATGCCTCGGTCATTCAGGAACACTCATACGCCAACACGGGGCTCACGATTGCGCAGCTCGCACTGCGCCTCGCCGACGCGCTCAGGCGCTGAGGCTCCAGCAACTCCGGGATTTCAGCGTGCAGAAGACAGTACTCGTCACCGGCGCAAGCGGCTTCATCGGCCAGCGTATCGTCGCGGCGCTAAAGGCGGCCGACCACCGGCCGCGCGCCCTGGTCCGGGCGAGCTCTCGGAAAGGCGCGCTCGAACGTGCCGGCATCGAGCTTGTGGTTGGCGACATGCAGTACGCGGACTCGCTGGCCAGCGCGATCGACGGTGTCGATGCGGTTGTGCATGCCGCCGCCGACACGAGCGGCACCGAGGACGGCGGCCAGCGCATCACGATCGATGGCACGCGGACACTTGTCGAGCTCTGTGCGTCGCGCGGAATCCGACTCGTCTATGTCAGCTCCTGTTCGGTCTACGGAATCGCCGACCTCGATGCAGCAGCCCGAGTCGACGAGGATTCCCCGCTCGAACCGAGGCCGCGTGAACGCGGGGCATATTCCTGGGCCAAGCATGCGGCCGAGGGAATCGTCACGGCGGCGATCGAGGACGCGCGCATTGACGCCGTGAACCTGCGGCCGGGATTCGTCTACGGTCCCGGTGGCGACCTCATCAACCCGATGATCGGCTTCGGTATCACGGATCGCCTGCTGCTCGCGATCGGACCGGCCGGTTTCGTGCTGCCACTGGTGCACGTCGATAACGTCGCTTCGGCGGTCGTCGCGTCGCTTGCCGATAGCGCTCGCGGCCGCACCTACAACCTCATCGATCCCGACCTGGTCAGCAAGCGCGAATACATCGACCGCTACGTTCGGCCGCAGCGGCCAGGTCTCCGCGTGATCTACCTGCCGAAGCCTCTGCTGACGCTCACGATCGCCGTACAGGAATTGGTGTTCAAGCTGCTACGGCGGCCACCTGTCCTCAGCCGCTACCGCTTTGCGAGTTCACAGAACCCGGTGCGATTCGTCGGTGAACGAATTGGCGACGAACTCGACTGGGTACCCGACGTGCGATTCGAAGATGCCGCCGACGCCGTTCTGACTATGGCGACCAGCAAGTGATTATGTCGCACCTATTTTATTGCGATCATGGTCGCCGTACGACGGATGTCGATGCCACGTTTTTCCACACGCTGAAGGTCCGGTAGAGACACGCGCGAGACGGTAAACGAAAACGCGTCGCATTCAAGGATTTCGATGCTTCCTGCCAAGAAAACCGACAGTTGACGCATGTCTTTCGAAGGCGTTCCATGTGTCTTTCAAGAATGCCAAAAGTAGTGAGGTTAATAACCAGATCTTTACGCTACTTTCGATGAAGGCATCAGCAAGACATCTGAGGGAGGATGATCAACATGTCGGGGGAATACTCAATGAAACAGAAACGCCAACAAGGCGTTCGCAGGCTTGCGCTCGCCGCAGGCGTGGCCCTGCTCGTGGTCGGTACCGGCGCACAGGCAGGATGGAACAACGGCTGGTGGAATAACCTGCCGGCACCGGTAGCGGATGCGGACTACTTCGCCAACGGCAACCAGGATCCGGCCAAGGTCAAGCTCGGCCAGGAGCTGTTTTTCGACAAGGTCCTGAGCGGCAACATGAACATTTCTTGCGCGACCTGTCACCACCCGCTCGCAGGCACGGGCGACGGCCTCGCACTGCCCGTCGGCGAAGGCGGCCGCGGTCTCGGCGTTACGCGCGACACCGGTTCAGGTTCGGATGCCGTTCATGAACGTGTGCCACGCAATGCACCGCCCGTCTTCAACCTGGGCGCCAACGAGTTCAGCGTGATGTTCCACGACGGTCGTATTCAGCCAGATGCGGGTATGCCGAGCGGCTTCGAATCGCCGGCGGGCATGGACCTGCCGGAGGGACTGGACAATGCCCTCGCCGTACAGGCGATGTTCCCGGTCACGTCGGGAACCGAGATGGCCGGCCAGCCGGGTGAAAACACGATCGCCGACGTCGCCGCTGCAGGTGACCTTGCCGGACCGAACGGTGTCTGGGCACAGCTAGCCGAACGCCTGCGCGGCATCGACGGTCCCGGCGGCTACGTCGAGCAGTTCATCGCCGTATTCGACGACGTCAACTCCGCCGACGACATTGAGTACCGGCACGCGGCCAACGCGATCGCGGCATTCGAAGCCGTCGCTTGGCGCGCGGATGACAGCCCGTTCGATCGCTTCCTGCGTGGCAAGCGTTCGGCAATGAGCCTGAACCAGATTCGCGGCATGCGCATCTTCTATTCGAATCGTGGTAACTGCTCCAGCTGCCACAGCGGCAAGTTCCAGACCGATCTGAACTTCTACGCCATTGCGATGCCGCAGGCTGGCGGTGGCAAGGGAGACGGCATGTTCGGTTACGAGGACTTCGGTCGCGAGCGGGTCACGGGCAACATCGCGGATCGCTATCGCTTCCGCACGCCGACGCTGCGCAACATCGCGTTGACCCCTCCGTACGGGCATGCCGGCACCTACGATGACCTCGAGTCCGCGGTCCGCCACCATCTCAATGCGGTCAACAGCCTGTACAGCTATGACATCAGCCAGCTCAGGGTGCCGCCCCGGCCCGACCTCAACGCGGCCGACGCACAGGCAATGAACGACCCGGCGGTCGTCGACGCGATTGCGGCCCGGAGCGAGATCGCGCCGCGCAATCTCACGGACTGGGAAGTTGCAAGACTAATCGACTTCCTGAACGCGCTGACGGATCCGAGCATGCTCGACATGCGTGACGACGTGCCCGTGCAGGTACCGAGCGGCCTGACGCTCGCCGAGTAGCACGACAACAGCACGATGAGAAAGGCCCGCTATGCGGGCCTTTTTCTTTCGTGCGATTGTCCACTCTAGCCGCGCGGAAACTCGCGCACGCGAAGCTTGGTCTCGTGGCCGGCGAAGCTGCCGCCGGTCGAGTCCTCGCCTTTCATGTAGGTGCGCTGCCAGCCTTTCTTCGCGGCCTCGGACCCAGCCTTTTGCAGTTCCTCGTTGAACTCGAGTCTTGAATCTCGCCACTTGACGTACTGGCCATACAGCTTCGCGTCCTCATTCAGGTTCTTGCGCGCGGGTTCGAACTTGCCAAGGTAATGGCGTGGGTACGGCAGCACGACGGCGATAGGCTCGTCCTTTTCGAAGCGCACCTTGTGGCGCTTGCGCGTGAACTGCCAGTTCATCGTGAACGTGAACGGCGCCCAGTCGGTTTCGATGATGCCTTCGAGCGGCGCAATGCCGTCCTTGGGCTGGTTCGCCGGTCCTTTCACCCAGAGATTGTGGGACTTCGTCGTACGGAACAGGTAGCCGAGCGTAAACGTCAGGACGCCGTTGCCGAAATGCGAGCCGACCAGCGGCGACGTGTCACCGTCAAACTTGATCGTGATCGCATCGAGTCCGTCCTTGCCGTTCCAGCGCGCCGTGAACGCGGCCGGGTTGAGCAGCTCCCAGCCGGCCTGATTGGCAATCGTCAGCGGCAGGCAGCGATACGCGAAGCGATCCGGCAGGGCCTCGATCCAGTCGCGACGGCGCTCGCCAACGCGGATGGTCATGGGATTCTCGATGACCTCGTAGGCCGTTATCCTGAGCTTGTCCTTCACAGCGCCTCCTGAACGCATTCAGAGCCAGCATTGTAGCGTGCAGCAGAAGGCGCGCCATTCACGCAAGCTGTTATGCGGGTTATGCTTCGCCCTCATGAGGATCCCTCGACCGAACTGTCTGATCGCCTTGCTTTGCGGGCTGCTCATCGCCGCATCGAGCATTGCCCAGGAGGCCGATGAAAGCGCCGCGCCGGCGCTCCCGGATGTGGCGTCGCTGGAGCAGGACTGGTGGAGCTACTTCGTCGCTGCTCCGGACGAGATTGAACCGCGCATCGAGGCCTTCCTTGAACAGGTCAACGCCCAGATCTCCGGCCTCGGGGCCCAGAACCAGGAACTCGCGCCGGCGATCGTGGACGCCGTGCGTGACAATCTCGAGGTCTATCTCTCGCTATCGGAAGAGGTCGATGCCGAGCCGCAGACGCTGCCGGAACCGGATCCGACGTACAGCATCGACGAGCTCCTCGGGATCGCCGCGACTGCGCGCGCCGCGCGTGCCGACGCGCGGGCTGCGGAAACCGAGGTCGAGCGCGAACGCCGTATCCTGGATGGCGCCAGCGAGCGGCGCGACGCACTGTTCAAAGCGTATCTTGACGCTGCCGAAGGCGACGAGCGCTGGCTGGCCGGTCTACGTCTCGTTCGCGCCCGCTCCGCGCAGGCGATCGCGGCCCGCCGGCTCGAGATACTGACGCAGAGCGCCGAACTCGCCACTGCCTATGCGAATGCGGTCGCCGACCGGGTCGACATCGTGCTGTCCCGCCTCGGGACGGACGGCAACGAACAGGCACTGGACGCGCTCGACGATATCGTCAACGAACGGCAGGCCGAGGTGGACGCAGCGATCGAGCGCGAGCGCGAAGCACAGGTCGCCGCCAGCGGTATAGGCGCCGACACGGCCCAGGGTCGGTCGGAGCAGCGCGTCGCGCAGCAGCGTGCGCTGGATGCCGAGGTCGAGCTGGGTCTCGCCCGCATCATGCTGTCCGCGGCGCAGGCTCGCCGCTACTGGACCGCGCTCGAGCTGCGCGCCGACGTCGACCTGTCGGATGTCGAGGATGCGTCGATCCAATGGTCGGAACTCATCCGCAGCATCGAGACCGAGCTGCCCGACTGGAAGCGGCAGACCGGGGACGAACTGCTCGCGGTCCAGGGCATCGATCGCGACGGACTGGACCGAGCCACGCGGCGCGTACTCGATCAGCGTGTCGGCACCGCGCAGGAGACACTCGGCCACATCGGCGACCTCGAAAGTGCCATCGCCGATCTCGAGCTGTTGATGATTGCGGTCGACGACGCGATCGCCGAAACCTCCGGCACGCTCCGGCAGTGGCTGAGCAACGCCTACCGCACCGTCAAGACGGCCTTGATACGCCTTACCGAGGTCTCCGACACCACCCTGTTCTCGGTTGCGGAAACGCCCGTCACGGTCGGCGACCTCGTGCAGGGATTTGTCATACTGATCATCGGCTGGCTTCTGTCGCGTGGCATCCGCTTCGCGATCAACCGCGTGGGTCGCGACGAATCGGTCGGTACACAAGCCTCCCTGTACACGCTCGGCCGACTGACGCACTACACGATCATCATTGTTGCGGCTCTGATCGCGCTGACCTCCGTCGGGCTGAGCTTTACCAATGTCGCAATCGTCGCCGGTGCCCTTTCAGTCGGTATCGGTTTCGGCTTGCAGTCTATCGTCAACAACTTCGTCTCCGGGCTCATCATCCTGTTCGAGCGCACCCTGCGCGTTGGCGACTACATCGAACTCGATACCGGACTGACCGGCACGGTCAAGGCCATCAATGTCCGTAGCACGCTGATCAACACGAACGACAATATCGACATCGTCGTGCCGAACTCGGAGTTCGTATCAACAAAGCTGACAAACTGGACGCTCGGCGAACACATCCTGCGCGTTCGAATTCCATTCGGCGTTGCCTACGGCTCCGACAAGGAAGTCGTACGCAAAGCGGCTATCGAAGCATGTGAGAAGGTGCCGTACACGTTGACGCACATGCGCGGCCGCGAACCCGATGTCTGGCTGGTCGAATACGGCGACAACAGTCTCAACTTCCTGCTGCTCGTCTGGGTGAATCGCCAGGGGGCGCGACGGCCCACGAGAACCCGGGCGGCTTACCTGTGGGCACTCGAAGACAAGCTCGCCGAGTACGGCATCGAAATCCCGTTCCCGCAGCGCGACCTGCACCTGCGTTCGGGCTGGCCGGACAGAGAGGTACCGCCCTGCTAATGCGCCTCGACGTTGTTTGCACTACGCAGCGGGGGTCGCGCTATGATGGGTGTGACGGCGAACAACAACGATTGGGGGGACCCATTGACGAATAGTGCAATCGCTGCCGACGATCAGGGCAGCACGGGCTATATCGTACTGATCAGCTGCATTGCGACGATCGGCGGGTTCCTGTTCGGCTTCGACTCCGGCGTCATCAACGGCACCATCGACGGCCTGCAGACGGCCTTCGACTCGGACAGTGTCGGCACGGGGTTCAACGTCGCCTCCATGCTGCTCGGCTGTGCCGTCGGCGCGTTCTTTTCCGGCCGGCTGGCAGACCGCTACGGCCGTCGCTTCATCATGCGCATTGCCGCCGTCTTGTTTATCGTCAGCGCCTGGGGTTCGGGCGTCGCGTCGGGATCGGCCGAGTTCGTGTTCTACCGGGTTCTCGGCGGCCTCGCGGTGGGTTCCGCCAGCGTCCTCGCACCCGCCTACATCAGCGAGGTTGCGCCGGCTCGCTACAGGGGTGCACTCGCGACCGTACAGCAGATCGCGATCATCTCGGGGCTGTTCATGGCCTTTGTGTCGAACTTCATCATTGCGGGCGCGGCTGGATCGTCGACGGCCGAGTTCTGGCTGGGCTACGAGGCCTGGCGTTGGATGTTCTGGGTGGAAATCCTACCCGCAACGATCTTCCTGCTCGCGCTGCTGATCATCCCGGAGAGCCCGCGCTTTCTCGTGTTATCGCAACGCCGTGAAGAAGCAATCGTCGTACTCGAGCGCCTGAGCAATCGTGCAGCGGCGCTCATCAAGGTCGAGGAAATCACGGCCTCACTCGCGAGCGACAGGCATAGGCCGCGTATGAAGGACCTTATAGATCCCGTCAGCGGGCGGATACGCACACTCGTCTGGGTGGGCATCGGCCTCGCGATGCTGCAGCAGTTTGTCGGCATCAACATCGTGTTCTACTACGGTGCCGTACTCTGGCAATCAGTCGGTTTCACCGAGAACGACGCACTCCTGATCAATGTATTGAGCGGCGGCCTGAGCATAGCAGCCGTGACGCTGACGGTATTGCTCATCGACAAAGTCGGCCGCAAACCGATCCTGCTCGTGGGCTCCATCGGCATGGCCATTACGCTTGCGCTCCTCACCTTTGCGTTCAGCACCGCCGAGACCGGCGCTGATGGCAACGTCAACCTGACGGGCGGCTTCGGACCGCTCGCGCTGATCGCTGCGAATGCCTACGTCATGTTCTTCAATTTCTCCTGGGGTCCGGTTATGTGGGTGATGCTCGGTGAGATGTTCCCGAACCAGATCCGCGGCACGGGCCT
>JAAUXY010014021.1_pt1 | contig 12584 bp, 8 predicted proteins | sample 7278121 | NCBI WGS metagenome assembly JAAUXY01 (sample SAMN14350117, study PRJNA611818) | marine sediment metagenome | isolation source: surface marine sediment (1.8m) | place: French Polynesia: Moorea | collected 2018-08 | reverse complement strand
GTCGAGCTTCACCCGGACCTCCTGCTCGGTGAGTCCGTGCCACTCCGACCGCTGCTTCGCCTTCGCCTGCCTGGCGATCGCGGAGAGCGCCGCGATCAGCCGCACCAGCAGGATCACACGCTTCTTCGTCATGACGTCCCCTCCACGGTTCGTGCCCGATCCGAACCTACCGCGCGAGCGGCGCCCGGTCACCTGAGTCGATCGGGGATGGGCCCCGGAGGACTCAGGGTCCAGCGCAGCCGCGCATCAGGGGGATCAGCACGACTCTCTCGGGGACGCCCGACGTCTGCCGTCCGGGCGGCGAAGCGCTCAGGCCGGTTGGCCGGCGTTGGCGATCAACTGGCGGGCGATGACCTTCAGGCAGAGGGTCTCGTCGGCGCCCTCGAAGATCGACAACACGCGAGCGTCGACGAACAGGCGGCTGACCGTGAACTCCTCGGCGTACCCCATCCCGCCGTGGATCTGCATCGCCTCGCGGGTCACCCACTCGGCGGCCTTGCAGACGTACGCCTTGACCATGGAGGCCTCCATCGACCCCTGGCCCTTGGCCATCAGCGTGGCGACCGCCAGGGCGAATTGGCGGCCGGCCTGGGTGAGCACCGCCATCCGGCCGAGCTTGGCCCGGGTGAGCTGGTAGTTCAGGATCGGCTCGCCGAACACCGCACGGTTCTCCGCGTAGTCGAGGGCCGCTTCGTACGCCGCCTGCATCACACCGACGGCGCGGGCGGCGGTCTGCAGCCGGCCGTTCTCGAACCCGGCCATCTGGTAGTAGAAGCCGCGGCCCTTGCCCTCCTCGCCGCCGACCAGGTTGTCCGCCGGCACCCACCAGTCCTCGAGCGCGATCTCGTAGGAGTGCATGCCGCGGTAGCCGATCGTGTCGATCGGGCGCCCTTCCATCCGCCCGACCCGCTCGATCCCGTCGACGTCGATCGGGTCCTGGGTCAGTACGAAGCCATGGGCGTCGCCGCGCTCCTTGGGGACGATGAAGAGCGACAGGCCGCGGTGGGTCTTGGAGCGGTCGGGGTCGGTGCGGGCCAGCAGGGTGAGCGCGTCGGCGCGGGCGCCGAACGTGCACCAGGTCTTGACGCCGTTGATCACGTACCCCGGCGCGCCATCGGGACCGGGCGCCTCGGTGGCGGTGACCTTGATGCCGGCGACGTCGCTGCCGTAGTCGGGTTCGGTGACCGCCACCGCCGGCATCACCTCGGCGGTGGCCAGCTTGGGGAGCCACTCGTGCTTCTGCTCCTCGGTGCCGCCCTTCACCAGCGCCCGGGTGAGGATCTCGGGTCGGGTGATCAGCGAGCCGCCGATCCCGAGGCTCGCCTTGGAGAGCTGCTCGGGGGCGGCGACCCTCGCGATGTACTCCGCGTCGCCCCCCTCGCCGTACCCGCCGTACTCCGCCGGCACGCTGAGCCCGAACGCGCCGAGCTCCGCGAGCCCGGTGACGATCTCCTCGGGCACGTCGGCGTTGGTCCGGTGCACGTGCTCGGCGTGCGGCGCGATGACGTTCTCGGCGAAGGCGCCGAAGGTGTCGGCCACCATCTCCATGTCGTCGCTCAGGTGGTTCGGGCCGGGGCGGTCGGCGAGCGAGGCGAGCAGTTCCGGGGACCGGTACGTCGCCATGAAGTCGTGGGCCGCGTCGAGCGCACCGCGCTCGACGCCCCAGTCGTCCTCCCGGCCGAGCAGCCTGGCGCCCAGCTCATGCAACATGTCGGCGGCGTAGGCGCACGTGACGAGCGCCTCGTCGTCGCCCTTGCCGCCGTAGTCGAGCAACGCCCGCGCCGTCGCCACCGCGGAGGCCCCGTGGGCGATGTCGTAGGCGAGCACCTGGTGGGTGTCGGCACCGCCGTCGAGTGACGACAGGCGGCGGGTCGCCCGGCCGACGACCCCGTCGGCGAGGTCGATGGCGTCGGCGGCGGCGGACAGGTCGGGCGCGAACTCGCTCATGATCGCCAGATTACCGGTGGGTAACCCCGGGGACCTTGCCCGGCTGACGTGCCACGATGTGACGCGTGGCGACCATCTGCGTCTACTGCGGTTCGAGCTCGGGTCGGCGACCGGCGTACCGCGACGCCGCCGGTGCGGTCGGGGCGGCGATCGCCGAGGGAGGTCACGACCTGGTGTACGGCGGCGGCCACGTCGGCCTGATGGGTGTGGTCGCCGATGCGGTCCTGGCTCGCGGCGGCGTGGTCACCGGGGTGATGACCGAGCATCTGGTCGACCGGGAGGTGGCCCACGACGGGTTGACCGAGCTCGAGGTCGTCCCGAGCATGCACGAGCGCAAGGCACGGATGGTCGCCCGGGCCGACGGCGTGGTCGTGCTGCCGGGTGGGTTCGGGACCCTCGACGAGACGTTCGAGGTGCTGACGTGGAACCAGCTCGGGCTGGCGGCGAGCACGGTGGTCTTCCTCGACGTCGAGGGCTACTTCGCGCCGCTGTTCGACTTCGTCCGGGGCGCCGTCGGCGCCGGATTCGTCAGCGAGGCCCACGGCGGACTGGTCCGGCGGGCCGAGGACGGCGCCGAAGCCGTGCGGCTCGCCGCCGCGCCGCCGCCGGCTCCGACCGCCAAGTGGCTCGACTGACCGGACCGAGTTGAGTCCGTCGGGGTCTGTCCCTGAAGTGCTCAACTCCCCTGGGTCGCGCCGTGTAGTGGCAGGCCCCGGGCCGCCTGGCAGACTGTTCTTCGTGATCTGGCCGGGCGATCCCCGTCGCGAGCGGTGAGTCTCGACGTCGCTCCGGTCGTCGCGCCCGAGCGCACGCCACCGGCCCGACGCACCCTCGACTACCAGCCCTCGCTCGACGGGTTGCGCGGCATCGCCGTCGCCGGCGTCGTCGCCTTCCACCTCGGCCACCTCCAAGGTGGGTTCCTCGGCGTGGACCTGTTCTTCACGCTCTCGGGCTACCTGATCACCCGCCTGCTGCTCCTCGAGCACGAGTCGACCAACCGGATCTCGCGTGCCGCGTTCTGGACGAGGCGGGCGTGGCGTCTGCTCCCGGCGCTGTACCTCCTCCTGGCTGCGGTCGCCGTGTACGCCGCGCTGTTCGCCCGGCCGGAGGAGCTCGCCGGCATCCGCGGGCAGGGCATCTCCTCGCTCCTCTACGTGACGAACTGGTGGCTGATCGCCGACGGGGACGGCTACTGGGAGCTCTTCGCTGCGCCCTCGCCGCTCGAGCACATGTGGAGCCTCGCGATCGAGGAGCAGTTCTACATCGTCTGGCCGCTGCTCGTGATCGCCCTGCTCTCCGCCCGCCGTTCGCTCGCGCGGCTGCTCGGCGTCGCGCTGGTCCTCGCCGCCTCGTCGACCGTCCTGCTCGGCGTGCTGGCCGGCGGTGACGTGTCGCGGGCGTACTTCGGCTCGTTCACCCGCTCCAGCTCGATCCTGGTCGGCGCCGCCCTCGCGATCGTCGTCCATCGCGGCGACCGGTGGGCCGTCGACCTCGCCCGCTCGAGGGTCGGGCCCGTGCTGGGCGTCGGCGCCATCGGGCTGCTCGCCTGGTCGTGGGTGACGATCGACGGAGCGTCGGATCTCGGGTTCTACCGCGGCGGGTTCCTGCTGCACGCCCTTGCCGTCGCTTCGATCATCGGGCTGCTGACGCTCCGGCCGGACGGGCGGGGCGCGACGTTCCTCGCATTCGCCCCACTGCGCGGGCTCGGCATCGTGTCCTACGGGCTCTACCTCTGGCACTGGCCCGTGATCGTCGTCGCCGACGCCGAGCGCACCGGGCTGTCGGGGGCGTCGCTCGTCGTCGTCCGGCTCTCGATCGCAATGGCGCTGACGTTGGCGTCGTACTTCGTCGTCGAACGGCCGGCCCGCCACGTGTTCGCGAAACGGATGTCCCCGCTGGCGGTGTTCCCGGCCGCGGCCGTGCTGCTGGCGATCGCCCTGGTCGCAGCGACCGTCCCGCCCGCCGACCAGGTGGTGATCGGCCCGGTGCCGGCCGTCGCCCATACCGTCACCAACACCGCGGGGGCCGTGCAGGCTCCGTCGGCGACGCCGACACGCGAGGCGGGCGTCGACCTGCCGCCGGTCAGCGTCGACGGCGAGGCGCGCACGGCGATCGCTGCGCTCACGTTGGCCGCGCCGCCCGTCCAGCGCGCCGATCCGGCGGAGCCCGTCGACGAGGAACCCGGCCTGCTGCACGTCCAGCCGGCGTGGACCGAGACGCTTCGAACGCCGACGGCCGACGACCCGTTGCGGGTGCTGTTGACCGGTGACTCCTACATGTACGACGCCGAACCGGGGATCGCCGCCGCACTGTCGGCGACCGGTGTGGTCGAACCCGTCATGGCGTCGCAGCTCGGGTTCACGATCACCGCCGACGGGTGGGAGCAGACGCTGACCGAGCTCGTCGACGTCCACCGGCCCGAACTGGTCGTGGCCATGTGGGCGAGCTTCGATGTCGTGTGGCTCGAGGGCGGGGACCCCGCCGAGTACGAGGCCCGTCTCGCCCGTGCCTTCGACATCCTCTCGGCCGACGGGGCGATGGTCGCCTTCGTCGGCCTCGCGCCGTCCCTGTGGCCCGGTGTCGACCCGGAGCCGGTCGACCGTGCGATCAACGAGCTCTTCCTCGCTGTGGCGCACGAGCACGAGGCGACGTACTACGTCGACCCGGACCCGATCGTCGCACCGGACGGCAACCCCGACCGCTGGCTCGACACCGAGGACGGCCGGCTGCTGGTGCGCAAGACGGACGTGAGCCACTACTGCGGTGACGGCGCGGGCCGATTCGGTCTGGCGTTCGTCGAGCTCGTCCACCGCCTCACCGGCACGGCACCGGCCGACCCCGCCGAGTGGTGGGCGGGGCAGTGGCGTGGCGACGACCGGTATCACGAGCCGGCCGGCGTCTGTTCCCCCTGACCGCCGGCAGCGGCCCGCGCCCGCAGGCCGTGGGCGATCGCCACGAGGCCGATCGCCGCCAGCACCACGATCGACGGCTCGGACGCCGCCCGGAACCGCTGGTTGCCGTAGGTCGCTACCGTCACGAGCACCGTGATCGCCAGCGGCACCAGCAGCGGCCACAGCTCACGCCCCGCCCGTCGATGCGCAACGGCGCCGAGGACGGCGAGCGGCGCGAGCGCGATCCACGCCACCCAGGCGGCCCACAACCAGTCGTAGTCACGCGACTCGAGGCTCTCGATGAACAGGTTCGTCCGCACGTCCCAGACCCCGAACGTGCGGCCCAGTCGGGCGGCGACGACCGTCGGGAGCTCACCGGCGTGGTCCTGTGCGTACTCGAGCCCGATGCGGCGGGACTCCGCCGCCCGGACGGTCTCGTCCTCGCTGAGCCCCGTCGGCACGCAGTCGAGCCGCCATCCGCCGATCTGGGTGCCGCTGTAGACCGCATCGCAGTTGGCCCCGGCGAGCGCCGTGCCGCTGTTGTTCGTGAACGGTTGCAGGTGGCCGAGGCTGACCGCGTTGCGGACGGTCCACGCGCCGGTGAACACGATCGTGCCGGCGCAGGCGACCGCCGCTGCTCTCGCCCAGGTACGGCGGTCGTCGGACCGGGTGGCGGGGACGAGCAGCAGCGGTGCGAGCAGGACGAACTCACTCCGCGTCAGGACGGCGAGGCCGGCGACCACGCCGGCCACGGCCCACCACGTGTATCGCTCCCGTTCGGACTCGGCGGCGCGGGCGTGGACGACGGCGAGCAGGACCGCGGCGACGAGCAGCGTCGACAGGCCCTCGGTCATCAGCGACCCGTCGGCGAGGACGAGCTGTGGGTAGGCGGCCGCCACCCAGGCGGCGGTCATGCCGGCGGCGCGCCCGGCGACGGCCACTCCCAGCAGGGCGATCACGACGACGGTGACGCCGCCCAGCAGTGCCCCGACCAGGCGCTGACCGGTTGGTGAGTCGATGCCGACCAGGTCGACCGCCGCCAGCAGCATCGGGTACAGCGGCGGGAACTCGGCGGTCGGGATGCGTTCGCCGGCCGCCATGAGGTCGCGCGGGCGGACGTACCCCTCCCCGTCGGCCAGGAAGCGCCCGAGCAGGTGGTACGTCTCGGCGTCACCCCCGAGCGGGATCCGACCGCGGACGACCGCCAGCACGTAGACGACCCGCAGCACCACGCCCGCCGCAGCGGCCGACAGCGTGCAGATCCAGAATCCTCGGTCCCGCACTCGGCGCAGTCTTGCACGGGTCGTATCGGCGCCCGTCGACCGCGGCCGTCGCCACCCTCGCCCGGGGTAGCGTCGGCGACGATGCGCACGACGCTGGCGATCCTGACGCTCGCTGCGCTCGGCGCGTCGTCGTGCACCAGCACCTCCGACGGAACGATCGTCGAGGCGGAGCGCTCCGACGCGATCGACGAGGCGACCGGCCCGGGCGGCGGCTCCAGCGACCCGGATGACCCCGGCGACCCGGACGATCCCGTCGACCCCGGCATCCTCTCCTGGACCGCATGTGACGGCCCCGACCTGTTCGACCTCGAGTGCTCGTCGCTCGAGGTCCCGCTCGACCACGAACAGCCCGCCGGCGAGACGATCGAGCTGGCGCTGATCCGCGCCCCGGCGACCGATTCCGGGTCGCGCATCGGGTCGCTCGTCTTCAACCCGGGCGGTCCGGGCGGGTCGGGCGTCGACTTCCTGAAGGCGTTCGCCCCTGCGGTCCCGGCCGAGGTCGCCGCCCGCTTCGACCTGGTGAGCTTCGACCCGCGCGGGGTCGGGGCCAGCACCGCCGTCGATTGCGACATCGAGATCGACGACAACGTCGTGCTCCTCGAGGAGGGCGACGACGAGGGATGGGCGATGCTCGTCGAGGAGGCCGAGGGCCTTGCGGCCGAGGACTGCCCGACGGCCGCGCTCGACCTCGCCCCGTACGTCGGGACGAACAACGCCGCCCGCGACCTCGACGTGATGCGCGAGGCGCTCGGCGACGAGCAGCTCTCCTACGTCGGCTTCTCGTACGGCACCCGGCTCGGCGCAACCTATGCCGAGCTGTTCCCCGAGCGGGTCCGGGCGCTCGTGCTCGACGCCGGCGTCCGGCCGACGACCGACTTCGCCTCGCTCGACGCCGAACAGGCGGGCGGGTTCGACCGGGCGCTCGAGAACTTCGCTGACGCCTGCGACGCCGACGCCGACTGCCCGCTCCAGGAGCTCGGGCCGACGCTCGACGTGCTGGCCGGGCTCGAAGCGGAGATCGCCGAGGTCGGGTTCTTCGAGACCGACGACACCGTGCGGGTCCTGACCCCGGGCGAGCTCTCGCTCGGCGTCGCCGCCGCGCTGTACAGCAAGGACGCGTGGCCGCTCCTCGCCGACGCGCTGTACGTGGCCGAGACGCAGGCGGACGGCACGTTGCTCCAGGTGCTCGGCGACTCGCTCGTCGGGCGCCAGGTCGACGGCAGCTACGACAACTCCCAGGAGGCGAACTTCTTCATCAACTGCGCCGACGACGCAGCCCGTCCCGACGAGGACGAGGTGCGCCGCCAGGCCGACAGCGCCGCGTCGAGCTCGCAGTACTTCGGCGACTTCCTGCGGGCGGGAACCGGCTGCATCGGTGCGCCGGATCCGATCGACCCGCTCGTCGTCGGGCCGGCGAGCGGTGCGGCGCCGATCCTCGTGATCGGGAACACGGGCGACCCGGCGACGCCGTACGAGTGGTCCGTGGCGTTGGCCGACGAGCTCGAGTCGGGGGTGCTCTACACGGTCGAGGCCGAGGGGCACACCGCCTACGTCACGATCGACTGCGTCGAGACGGTCGTCAACTCGTACCTGATCGACCTCGTGCTCCCCGAGGAGGGAGCGTCGTGCTCCGACAACGCGACCGCCGACTTCTTCCCGCCCGCCGGCGAGGGTGAGCTCGACCTCATCCTCGCGGTGTTCGACTGCCTCCGCGAGAACGGTGCCGACATCCCCGAGCTGACCGCCGCCGATGTGCTGGCCGATCCGACCGGCGAGACGTTCATCGACCTCTTCGACTTCGAGGACCCCGCCTTCCTCGACGCGGCATTCCAGTGCGCCGACGTGTTGGCGAGCCTGGGCGAGTAGGGGAGCGCGACTCGCCAGACGGCGACGTTCGCCGCTTGCGGCCAGGATGGCCGCTCGTCAGATCGACGGGACGGTAGGGCCGCCGGCGAGGGAAGCGCCAGCGACGAGCCGGACGCAAGGGAGCCGCAGGACGCGGCGACCGAGCCACCAGGAAGCCACGACCCGTCCACAGGCTCGTGCGCTTGTCCCCAGGAACCTCACACGGAACTCACACCGTTGGCCCTCTGGCAACCCACAGGACACCTGGTTCATCATGTCGACATGGGGCGTCGCGACCGCCAGCGTTACCGTCGACAGCACGGCGCGTTGTTGCCCACCGATCGTCAGGAGCTCGAGCAGGCCGGGTGGCGGACGACGTTGGAGTATCGCGAGAACCACGTCCGCGGGCGGGACGGGCGGCTCGCCCACGTCCAGGTGGTCTGGCAGGCCGAGGCCGAGTTCGACCGTGACCGGCCGGTGCCGCTGGTCGTGACGGCGACCGCATCGACGACCGACAAGGTCTGGTCGAGGCTGCGAACCCAGGCCGAACTGGCCGACGTGAGGTCCTCCCGGCCAGCCGCTCAGGACCGCGTCGCCGCCGTCTGAACGGCTGAGCAGGGACGTTCGAAGAACCTCGAGGAATTGCTTGCGCGCGGCGACTGACACTGGTGTAATTACGTCCCCGTCACCCACGAGATGTGGTGTCCGGGCCGGGGGGCAGCCACGAGATCTGGTGGCTCGAGCCCGGAACATCGAGGGACGGAGCGGTCGACGGGAGGGTCGGCCGGCTGCGACGGAACGAGGCAAGAGGGAGCACAGGTGACACTGATCGATGACGGCGTCGGGGCGACTCCGACCAGGGTCGGCGAGCGCGACGCGCCGACGCTGAACGCAGCCGGAGACAACGACGCACCCACCCCGACCACCGCCGACGAGAACGCCGCACCGGCGTTGACCGACACGTCGGCGGCCCCCACCGGGAGCTCCGGTGCAGTTCCCGGCCACCCGGCGTACGCCGCCGACGGCGGGATGCGGGTCAAGAAGCGCAACGGGACCCTCGAGCCCGTCGACCTCAACAAGATCGTCAACGCCATCGCCCGGGCCTCCGAGGGGCTGCTCGGCGTCGACCCGATGCGCGTCGCCACCCGCACGATCTCAGCGCTCGCCGACGGCGCCAGCACCCGCGAGCTCGACGACCTGTCGATCCGCACCGCCGCCGGGCTCATCGTCGAGGAGCCGAACTACTCCAAGCTCGCCTCGCGCCTGCTCGCCACGGTGATCGACAAAGAGGTGCGCAACCAGAACATCCCCTGGTTCTCCGAGTCGATCAAGGCCGGCCACGCCGAGGGGTTGGTCGCCGATGACGTCCTGGAGTTCGTCGAGGCCAACGCTCCCACGCTGAACGCGGCGATCAACTCCGACCGCGACCGGCACTTCGAGTTCTTCGGGTTGCGCACGGTCTACGACCGCTACCTGCTCCGCCACCCGCAGCGCCGCGACGTCATCGAGACCCCGCAGTACTTCTTCCTGCGCGTCGCCTGCGGCCTGTCGCTCGACGTCGAGGAGGCCGTCGAGTTCTACGACCTGATGTCGTCGCTGGCGTACCTGCCGTCGAGCCCGACGCTGTTCAACTCGGGCACGGTGCACAGCCAGATGTCGAGCTGCTACCTGCTCGATTCGCCCGAGGACAGCCTTGAGGGCATCTACAAGCGATACACCGACATCGCCCAGCTCTCGAAGTTTGCCGGCGGAATCGGCGTCGCCTGGCACCGCATCCGGTCCAAGGGCAGCCTGATCACGGGGACCAACGGCCTGTCGAACGGCATCGTCCCGTGGTTGCGGACCCTCGACAGCTCGGTTGCCGCCGTCAACCAGGGCGGCCGCCGCAAGGGTGCGGCCTGCGTCTACCTCGAGTCGTGGCACGCCGACATCGAGGACTTCCTCGAGCTGCGCGACAACACCGGCGACCACGCCCGCCGCACGCACAACCTCAACATCGCCAACTGGGTCCCCGACCTGTTCATGGAGCGGGTCGAGAAGGACTGGCAGTGGTCGCTGTTCGACCCCAAGGCGGTCCCGCACCTCACCGACCTCTACGGCGCCGATTTCGAGCGCGAGTACCTGAAGGCCGAGGAGCAGGGGCTGTACGAGAAGCAGGTCCCCGCCCGCCAGCTCTACTCGCGGATGATGCGGACGCTCGCGCAGACCGGCAACGGTTGGATGACGTTCAAGGACGCCGCCAACGAGAAGTGCAACCAGACCGGCGCGACGAACGACGACGGCTCGCCCCGCGTCGTCCACCTGTCGAACCTGTGCACCGAGATCCTCGAGGTCACCGACCAGGAGAACACCGCGGTCTGCAACCTCGGGTCGCTGAACCTCGGCTCCTACGTCGACGACGACGGCCACTTCGACTACGACCGCCTCGGGCGGGTCGTGCGCCAGGTCGTGCCGTTCCTCGACCGGGTGATCGACATCAACTACTACCCGACCCCAGAGGCGAAGCACTCGAACCACACGTGGCGCCCGGTCGGCCTCGGCCTGATGGGCCTGCAGGACGTGTTCTTCAAGCAGGGTCAGCCGTTCGACTCCGAGGCGGCGAAGGACACGTCACGGCGGATCAGCGCCCACATCTACTTCCACGCGCTGTGGGCCTCGACCGAGTTGGCCGAGCGGGCCGGCTCCCACGACGCTTTCACCGGGACCCGCGCCGCGGCCGGCGAGTTGCAGTTCGACCTGTGGGGCGCCGAGGCCCCCGACGAGCTCGACTGGGCGGCATTGCGCGACCGCATCGCCGAGCACGGGCTGCGCAACAGCTTGCTGATCGCCATCGCACCGACGGCGACGATCGCTTCGATCGCCGGTTGCTACGAGTGCATCGAGCCGCAGGTCTCCAACCTGTTCAAGCGCGAGACGCTGTCGGGCGAGTTCATGCAGATCAACCGCTACCTGGTGCGTGAGCTGCAGACCCGGGGCCTGTGGGACGACCACATGATCGCCGAGATCAAGCGGGCCGAGGGGTCGGTGCAGGACGTGCCGCGCATCCCCGCCGAGCTGCGCGAGGTCTACCGCACCGCATGGGAGATCCCGCAGCGCTCGCTGATCGACATGGCCGCCGACCGGGGTGCGTTCATCGACCAGAGCCAGTCGCTCAACCTGTTCATGGAGACGCCGACGATCGGCAAGCTCTCCTCGATGTACCTCCACGCCTGGAAACGGGGTCTGAAGACCACCTACTACCTGCGCAGCCGGCCGGCCACCCGGATCAACCAGGCCACGGTGGCGGGCGGGGCACCGACCACGGATCCCGGTGGCGGGGGCGGCGGCGCCCCCGAACCGGACGAGAAGACGTTCACCGACGAAGAGGCGGTCGCCTGCAGCCTCGAGAACCCCGAAGCATGCGAGGCGTGTGACTGATGGCCCTCATCGACCCGATCATCGAGCCCCAGCCCCGCGTCCCCGAGGGCTTCCATGGCATCGACGCCGACGCCCCGGCGGCGCCGCCGCTGGCGCGCCCGGCGAACATCCTCGACCCCGGCTTCGACCTGACACTGCGGCCGATGCGGTACCCGGTCTTCTACGACATGTATCGCGACGCGATCAAGAACACGTGGACCGTCGACGAGATCGACTTCTCCGACGACCTCGTCGACCTCGACCGCAAGCTGATGCCGGCCGAGAAGCACCTCGTGTCCCGCCTCGTGGCGTTCTTCGCCACCGGTGACTCGATCGTCTCGAACAACCTGGTGCTCAACCTGTACCAGCACATCAACGCCCCCGAGGCCCGGATGTACCTGTCGCGCCAGCTCTACGAGGAGGCGCTGCACGTGCAGTTCTACCTCACGCTGCTCGACAACTACATCCCCGATCTCGCCGAGCGCGAGGCGGCGTTCGCGGCGATCAACAACATCCCCTCGATCAAGTCGAAGGCCGAGTTCTGCTTCAAGTGGATGGACTCGATCGAGTCGCTGGACCGGATCGAGACCCCCGAGCAGCGCAAGCGGTTCCTGCTCAACCTGGTCTGCTTCGCGGCGTGCATCGAAGGCCTGTTCTTCTTCGCCGCGTTCGCCTACGTCTACTTCCTGCGCTCGAAGGGGTTGCTCAACGGGCTCGCCGACGGCACGAACTGGGTCTTCCGCGACGAGTCGTGCCACATGAACTTCGCCTTCGAGGTCGTCAACACGGTGCGCGCCGAGCAGCCCGAGCTGTTCGACGAGCAGCTCGAGGCCGACATCCGCGAGATGCTGCACGAGGCGATCGAGTGCGAGGCCGAGTTCGCCGCCGACGTGTTGGGCGAGGGTGTGCCGGGGATGAGCCTGGCCGACACCCGCACCTACCTGCAGTACGTCGCCGACCTGCGCCTGGCCCAGCTCGGTTACGCCACCGAGTACGGCGTGAAGAACCCGTTCGCGTTCATGGAGCTGCAGGACGTGCAGGGCCTCTCCAACTTCTTCGAGCGGACCGTCTCGTCGTACCAGGTCGGCGTCGAAGGTGACGTCGCCTTCGACGAGGACTTCTGACCCGGCGGGGTACGGCCACCGCTCGTCGTCGTCGCCTGGCGGTCGGCTTGACGGGATCTTGACCGTCCGATCCATCGGCCCCGTCGCTGAGCTGGGAG
>JAAUXY010093102.1_pt1 | contig 12585 bp, 16 predicted proteins | sample 7278121 | NCBI WGS metagenome assembly JAAUXY01 (sample SAMN14350117, study PRJNA611818) | marine sediment metagenome | isolation source: surface marine sediment (1.8m) | place: French Polynesia: Moorea | collected 2018-08 | reverse complement strand
TATCGACGGAAGCGGCGAGCGCTCGATCTCGCGCCTTGATGCTTTTCCTGGCCAGGCTCGACATCTCGAGTTCCGGATCGATCTTGTCGCCCGATCGCCAGGAACCGTCCGGCATTTCGATGTCGGTCGTCCAATACTGGGTTCCAGTTAGGACTTCAGTTGGGCCGTTATCGAGTGTCACTGCCTGCGGGTAGTAGAACAGAATCAGCCAGTCCGGGCGGTGACTACGGTAGTGACCACGCTCGTTCCAGGGCAGGTTGCCGTCCTGGTGGAAAGGCTGATCGCTCGGCAGGCTCATGTGCAGGTAGTTGTGCGGATGCAGGAATGCGTTGTCACCCAGGATACTTCGGATGACATCCGTTACAGCCGGGTCCTCCAGCATCTGATCAATTTCCGGGATTGACGCTCGCAGATTGTCTCCCAGTCTCTCGAGGTGCGTGGTCTGAGGTTCGAGGTCACGGACGCTCTCATACAAGCCATTCGCTTTCTTCCACAGGTGTGCGTGATCTTCCGGTGTCATCAATTGTGGTTGGACGATGACATACCCGGAACTCAGGAAGTCGAGGAGCTGATTGTCTGTCAGCGACGGCATTTTTTCATTATACCCCAGGGTATGCGGAGCCTTTTTGATACGGCGGCAGTGTTTCAGGCGGCGGAGGCTGAACGCAGCGGCTTCGACAAACTCATATGTGAGCCGCTGGCCTCGATTCGCCGCGCCTGAGTGGGTATGGTCGCGAGTATCTGAAAGGAAACGAGTGGCCGTCGATGCCAGAAGCGAACAAAACTATCGATTTCTATTGGGACCTGGGCAGCACCAATACCTATTTTGCCCTCAAGCTGCTGCCGCCCATAGCGGCCCGCTATGGTGCGGAGATTGTCTGGCATCCGTTTAATCTCGGGCATGTCTTCAAAAGCAATCAGTACGAGCTGATGAAAGAGCCGCGGGACAAGCTCAACAACCGACTGGACGACCTCAAACGATGGGCAACGAAATATGATCTGCCATTCAAACGGCCGGCCAATTTCCCGATAAAGACTGCACGAGCATTGCGTGGCGCACTGGCCATGCGCGAGAAGGGTTTGGAGCTGCCCTTCATCGAGGCGATATTCACCGAATACTGGGAACTGGATAACGGTGAAATTGGTGAGTATGCCGAGCTCAGGAAGATTGCCGAGAAGCTGGGTGTCGATCCGGATGAGTTCGAAGCGTTGAGCGAGAGCGAGCACATTCGCCAGCAGCTCATTGACTCGACCGACTCGGCGAGAGAACGCGGCGTCTTCGGCGCGCCGAGCATGATTCTGGACGGTGAGCTCTACTGGGGCAAAGACCGGATGGATTTCATCGAGGATCAGCTCGAAGCGCTGACGCGTTAGATACTGCTACCTTGTCAGCCAGGCTGCGGCGTCTGGAACGTCTCGAAAAACAGCCAGTTCGTAGGTTGCGTCGTGGCGCCACGCCACATACATCCTGGAAATCCCGTAGTAGAGCATCGACGAGGTAACGACGGCCCAGCGCGAACCGGTGAACAGATGTTCGTTGCTCTTCACGTATTGCTCAACGCGCCGCATATTGAGTACCGGTGATTGCAGACCGATTGCCGGTCCCGTTTGCACGACGATGCGCTGAGTACGCTGGTACGTCTCGTCTTCAACCATTGTGTGCATGGACTCGATGATAGACTCAACCGTTGCCTCACCATCCAGCGTGACATGGCAGAATGCGTCGTGCTTGTGTTTTTCGATCGTAAACGGAGACATCTGGTCTGGATTGTTTCGCTTACCTGACTCCTTGAGTGTAGCCAACGTATTGCGACGTGGCATTGAACGACTATTTGAAGTCGCTCTGGGCAGCTGCAGACGGCGGGCGATTACGCGAGGTGTTTGACACACATGCCGACGCCGGCGACGTCTTCATTTGCAACAGTGCTATCGGCAAGTCCCCGTTCACGGACCGTATCGAGCAGTTGCCCATCGATCCAGGAAGACACCACTTCGAAGCCGCGCGCTTCGTAGACGCTGGCAGCCTGGCCGCCCATGAATGCCATGACGGCGCGGCTGGGTGGCGTGTGTTTGGCCACGATGGTCGAAATCTGCTGGTCTTCCGCCCAGTCGAGGAAGTAGTCGAGCAGTCCCTGGCCGATACCCCGGCCGAAGTAGCTGCTGTCCCGATCCTCACCCGATTCGAGCTGACCCACGTGATAGCAGAATATGCCCACGGCATCGGCTGGCAGCTCAGGCTGGGAATCCGGAAAGTCACCCCAGTAGTCGGGATGCCATATCCCGTTGGGTGATCGCAGCTCGGCAGCGTGTCGGCGAAACTGCAGCTGACCGACATGTTGCGCGCCGTCGAAAACCAGAATGGCCGAGGCGCCGAGGTCCGCGATTCTGGCAGTGATGGCCGCGCGGTCGCCCTGACAGTCGATCGGCACGTGATCGATGTCGTTTTCGAGCATCGGCCGGTAGCCGAATTGGGCTGGGTTCTGCATGTGACCCCCGGATACAGAGTTGCCGTCGTTGTTGTGGCATCATCTCCTGAGGAGGGGAATATGACCAATCGAATTGATCACTTCATGTATGCCGTCGCTTCACTGGACGACGGTATCGCGTGGGCGACGGACACCTTCGGCGTAGCACCCGCTTACGGCGGTGAGCACGTGGGTCTGGGGACCTGTAATGCCTTGTTGTCTCTGGGCGATACGTATCTGGAGATCATTGCGCCGGATCCGGCGCAGATGCCCGGTAACCACCTCGGCCAGCGTTTTGCCGAGCTCAGTGCAGGCGGTCTCGTGACCTGGGCGGTTCAGGGTCAGCTCGCGGACATCGCGCAAAACCTGAACGCCAATGGGGTGAATACCGTGGGTCCCAACCGCACCGAACGCAAAACGTCGGAGGGTGAACTGCTGGTGTGGGAGCTTCTGTTCCCAGCCGGATCGGTACACGGTGCGCGCATGCCGTTCTTCATCGACTGGCTGGAGTGCGCACATCCGAGCGACACGAATCCCAAAGGCGGAGAGTTCCGTGCTCTGACGATTACGGATCCAGACGCGCCTGGTTTGCAGAGCGTTTTCGACGCCCTTGGCCTCGACGTTGCCGTGCTTTCGGGTGAGCCGGCTTTGAGCATCGACATCGACACGGCAAATGGACCGGTCACGCTCGCGAGCACCGCTGAGACCGCCGCGATCACGATGCGCTAGCCATGGATATTGCAGAGCTGCAGGCGTATATGGACGCGTCACCCTTCATTCAACACGCGGGGATGATGGTGACGGCAATTGACAAGGAGGCGGAAACGCTGACGATGACAATGCCGTTGAAGCCCGAGTTCGAGCGTGCGCCGGGATCCGGCCAGTTTCATGGCGGTCCGATCGCGGCGCTCATCGACACGGCAGGCTGTTTTGGTCTCATCATGGTGCAGGGGCATGGCGTGCCTACCATCAACTTCCGCACCGACTACCTGCGGCCTGCATTCAACACGGATCTCAGAGCCGAGGTGCAGGTGCGTCGGGTGGGGCGTACCGTGGGTGTGGTCGACGTGGACGTTTACGACGATAACAACAAGCTAGTCGCCGTCGGACGTGGCACGTTCGGCAGCCAGGGTGGCTAACGCCTTTCGGTCGATCTTGTTGGTACCCGCCAGCGGCATGGTCTCGAGGAGATAGACGCTTCTCGGGTGCATGTACGCCGGTGCCTGAGAGAGCGCCACGTCCTTGATCTCCTGTTCGCTGATGACGGCGTCCCGGGCAAGGACGACAAACGCTACCGGTTTCTGTCCTTTCACCGAGTCGTCCACGGGCACGACGCAGCTCTCGGCGATTCTCGAGTCGGATTCCAGAATGCGTTCGACCTCACCGGGATACACGTTCTCGCCGCCGCAGTTGAACATGTCGTCATCGCGGCCCACGAAATAGAAAAAGCCGTCCGCGTCGCGGCGCATGATGTCGCCCGTGTTGATCCAGCCATCCGTGCTCATCTTGTCCGCGGTTTTGTCAGGCTGGTTCAGGTATTCGGTCATGGCCGCCGGTGTACGCACTTCCAGAACGCCTTCGTCAGCGCCGCCGACCAGACGAACGTCGACGTGCGGCTGCGGATAGCCAAGCGACAGGCTGGGCACGCGAATACCGTCAGGGTGGGATCCGAACATACCAGCGCCAGCCTCGGTGGTGCCGTAGCCGTTGCTGATACGCGCGTTCGGGAATTTCTCCTGCACCTCGGCGATGAGAGTTTCCGATAAAGGCGCAGAGCCGACCTGGATGGCCATCACCGAGCTCAAGTCCAGGGTGTCCATCAGATCCCGCTCTTTCAGCATCAGGGTCAGCATCGTCGGCACGCCGGTGATCACGTTGGCGCGGTAAGTGGCAATCGCCTGCAGGTAGATGCGGGCATCGAATCTCGGCATGAGGACTACGGCACCTTTGCCGGCCAGAAGGGACATCAGAAAGAGCAGTCCGTTCATATGATAGAGGGGGGCTGCGATTACCCCCGTTGCACTCGCGAGCATCTCTTTCATGCGGGAGACCATGGCCCACTGGCTGTCGTGGGAGAGCAGCACGCCTTTCGGCACGCCCGTCGAGCCGGATGTGTAGAGCACAAGACCAGCCTGACCTGGCTCCGGCGCCATACTTTCCGAAGCGCTACCGTTTTCAAGTGCGGGGATGTTTGTCTCGGCAGCTCCGTCGGGCAGTCGACCTTCTTCGTCTGGATCTACGTACACCCGCTCGAGATCAGCATCCCGGGCGATATAGGCGAGGGTGGTGTCGGGGAACTTGGTGTTGATGGGTACCGCCACGCCGCCGCGGCGCATGATGGCAAAGAGCAGTGCCACGAACTCTGCTGAGTTTTTGCCGAGCATCCCGTAGCGGCAGCCAGGCTCAACCGGCAGGGTAGCCGCGAGCGACTGAATCAGGCAATCGAGCTCGGCATGGGTGAAGGTGCGCGGCTCGGGCCTGGACAGGTCAACCAGCGCAATGCCGTCGCTGCCGCCGCTGACCGAGTCGCCGAGGTTCATGGGATCAGCACAATCTTGCCGAATATCTCGCGCGACTCCATGAGCCGCTCTGCCTCGTGTACTTCATCGAGCGGTAGCACCTTATCGATCACAGGCATCAGCGAGCCGTCCGCCGCGTAGTTCAGCATCGCTTCGATATCGCTGCGATGCCAGCCGTTGGAGCCGAGGAGGGTATGCTCGTAGGTCCAAACATAGCGGATGTCGATCTGGTCTTCGAAGCCCGCGGTGGCACCGCAGGTTACCAGTCTCCCTCCTTTGCTCATGCACCGCGTCGAATCCACCCAGGTCCCGCCGCCCGTGCAGTTGACGAGCAGATCCACGCCGCCTTCGCCGGTGATACGGGGTTTGCCGACGAGATCCCAGGCGGCTTCGCGCATGTCCTGCTCGATGTAGTTGATGCCATGATCGGATCCCAGCTCGGTAAGGCGGTCGAGTTTGGCTTTGCTTGATGCGCAGGAAATGACCGTTGCGCCAACGCGTTTGGCCAGCAGCACGGAGGCAGTACCCACGCCGCCGCTGGCACCCATCACCAGCACGGTATCATCTCCGCTGACCTGACCGCGGGTGACCATCATGCGGTGTGCCGTGGCGTAGGCGAGGGGAATGGAGGCGGCCACCTCAAAGCTCACGCCGTCCGGAATCGGAACGATCTGTCTGGCGTCGGCGACGCAGTATTCAGCACGTCCGCCGTTCCAGCGTTCGCCGATCATGCCGCGTTGCATGTTAATCGGATCAATCAGCACCCGGTCGCCAACCGCAATGCCTTCACAACCGTCGCCCAGCTCGACAACCTCGCCGGCAATGTCCGAGCCGATGATGAGCGGCAGCGGCAGCTTGATGCCGGGCATGCCGCGGCGGCTGAAGATGTCGTGGTAGTTGAGTGACGTTGCTTTGACGGCAACCTTCACCCAGCCCGGTTCAACCTCGGGTTCGGGGAAACTGTCCTCGAGGAGAATGTTGTCGACCTCTCCGTGTTCTCGAACGACCGCTGCCCGCATGGTTTACCTCCTTAATCTATAACGCGTCGAGATACGGTTGCGCATCCCACATTGGCCAACGCCTGGCCGTGCGTTCGATCGTCTGTTTCGTCCAGAATCCGTTGCCCGGCAGCGGTATGCCCAGACAGCTGAGCTGATTCGGCGTGCAGTGCTCAAAATAGATGTGCCAGGGTTTCATGAAGCTCACGGGCCACGCGCTCCAGCCGATCATGTCGTTGCCGGCGGCTTTGAAGCTTGCGGTCAGGGTATAACGCACGCCGCCGGGGCGGGTGAGGTTGGTGCCGCGATGGTACACGTCGATGCCGTAGGCAAAGATCGACCCCTGCGGGCCGGCGCCGGAACGTTCCCGCTCTTTCAATGGCGCCTGCACCTCCTCCGGACCGAAAGGATCGCGCACACCGCCGCAGACCGCGTCACTTTCGGAAACGGGCACGTAGTGAATTGCGCCCAGATCGTCGTCGACATCGGTGATGTAGATCATGCAGTTGATCGTGCGCTCCTGTGTCGATTCCGACGGTACCGTCAAGGTGTGATTCTTGAAATCACAGTGAAAACTCTGATCAAAGTCCGCCTCCCCGGTGAACTTGGCCCACGAGTGGCTCTGGTAGAGGTGGACGCGGTCCGTCTCGAGCGCCGCTCGTGCCAGCTCAATGAGCGCGGGGTGCAATGCCAGCAGGTTCAAGGCGGGGGAGCAGTCGAACGGCATGTCGTCGAAGTTGCGGAACTGATCCCGCGAGAACACACCAATCTCTCCCGCCGCTTTGTCATCCCGCGCAGGGGCATTGGCGTCGCGCCGATCGCCGTAGAGCGCGTCCATGTCGACGCGGCAGGGCGCCATCTCTTCCGGTGTAAAAAACCGTTCGAGCAGCACGCCGCCTTCGCGACGCCATTCGTCGAGCTGTGCGGCGGTAAAACGGGGTGCTTCAGACATGGGATCAGCTTGCATCGATAACAGGAACTGTAATGAAAGACGCCTGGTCACCGCCCCGATGCAGATTGATTGTCGGTGCGTCTTTACCCTCCGGATCCGGATGCAGACCGAAGTTCGCGGCATCCGCCCCGACAATGGTCAAGCGCAGGCGGTGACCCGCGTCAATCACGATGGCCGTGCCCATGATGTCGAACTCCAAGAGCGTCGGTTCTCCCGGCGTGAGGGGCTGGAGATCCTCGGCGTGGGATTGGTGATACGGCAAGTCGAAGTTGTCGAACGGCGCCGGGCTGGTCTTGCGGTGCGAAGCGCGCAGCACACCTTCGGTCACGTAGTGAGACCGCCCGGCCGCATCGATCTCCTCGAGGTAGGCGAACACATCACCGTCGGTTTGATCCGAAGAAACGATGAGGTGCGCGGTTGGATAGCCGACAATGGTCATGTCGGATGCCATCGCGTTGGTGGTGTAGGTCAACGCTTTGCGGTTCTCCTCGGTGCGTTCATCGAAATAAGTAGAACCTTCCGGCGCTTCGCGTCGTCCGCCGTAGCCGTTCATCCAACGGGAAAAAGAACCGACCTGGGCGGTATAGTTTACGGTGTAAGCGTCGCTGCCATCGGTCTCGGGTGCCGCGGCCGTCAGGAGACCGTCGTTTACCGAGTCGATCGTGCCGGACTTGCCCGCGTCCAGATAGAAACGGGTGGGCGTAGCCTGTGGCGGCCAGCTATCCGTAGCCTCCCAGTTTGCACCCACCTCTGCCGTAGCTTCGTCGACGGTATCGGCAGTTTCTTCGATGCCGTCAGGCAGAGTGTGGTTCCCCTGCATGACAAAATAGTGCACGGGGCTGTCGTCGAGCACGCCGTTGTCGATGCCTTTCAGCCAGTAGTCGTACCAGCGCAGGATTTCAGCCTTGTGCACGGTGCCGCCGTAGCCGCCGCTGTGAATCCACGGACCAATCATCATCTTCTGCGTGGCGCGCCCCTCCAGCGTCGCGTACATCCACGCCTGTTGCGTGGTGTAGATGTCATACCAGCCGATCAGGTGGTAGATGCCAATGCCTGATTCGGCAATTGCATCGGCATCGTCGATGGTGGCAATCACCTTGTCCCAGGACCAGTGACCGCCGTTCAGGGTATCCACGGCAAAGTTGCGCAGCTCGTAGCCCGGCTGGATCAGGTCCCTGGCCCAGAGGTTCTGTTTGTGTTCCTCAATGGCTTCACTGCGCATCACACCTTCGAGGTCTTCGTCCACCCTGGCAGGCATACCCGCTTCACCCAGATCCTGGTCTTGCGTGCCCTGGCCCCACTGTTCGATGAAGTCGGCTTTGAATGCGCCGCCGCGATTGATGAAATCGTAGGCGGTCGGTCCAGCCATCTCCGGAAAGATCGCTTTGAGCGCAGGCGGCGCCTGAGTGGATGCCTGATACTGGGTCATGCCGGGATAAGAGCGCCCGGCCATGCCTACGTTGCCGTTGCTCCAGGGCTGGGCGGCCAGCCACTCGATGATGGCGTAAGAATCCCGCGTCTCTTCGACCGAAAATGCACCGTGGTGAACGCCGTATGAGGCGCCGGTCCCGCGCGCATCGGCAGCCGCCACCGCATATCCATGGCTGAGCAGGTGCTTGAGAATGGGGTCGTTCTCACCCCGCGTGATCAGTTTCCCTTCCTCGTCCTCCTGGGCGCGAATGTAGCGCGTGTAGTGCAGCACCACCGGCACGGGCTCCGTGGGTACGGCACCTTCCCGAGTGGGCAGGAAGACGTCGATGGCAAGCTTGGTGCCGTCGGTAGCTGCAATGTACTGAGAGCTGCGTTCAAACCCGTCCCACACTGCCGGCTCCGGGCTTTCATAGTTGCCGAAACTGGAAGAGACTTTTGCAGTGACTGGAGCCGTTGTGGCTGCTTCCGTCTCGGACTCCGAGGGCGGCTCTGCGGGGCTGCACCCGAAATGAAGAAGCACGGTCAGCGAGACCGCGGCAATGGCCGCCATTCGTTTGTGTTGCATCAGATCTCCCCCTCGATGGTCACCAGGGCATCATACACCGGTTCGATGGTCAGGCAGCGAGGCGACGCTGTTGCTCATCGGTGCACAGAGATCTCCACCGCATCCGCCAGTTGCGTGTACTCGATATTCGCTTCGCGGTGCTCGCTGTCGTAGTGGCCACAGGAACGCACGTAGTCGAGATAAGGCTCCGGGCTGAAGATATCGCCGACATTGTCGGCCACGACAATCGTGCCGGGACCGACGATGCCCCGTTCCTCCATCAGTTTGAGATCCTTGAGGTACAGGTCCTTCCAATGGTCGAGAAACACCAGGTCGACACGGTCATTGAGTGTCGCCAGCACCTCGGTCGACGGACCGTGGAGAAACGTGATTCGGTCACTCAATCCGGCAACGTCGACATTGGCACGCGCGCTTGTCACGCAATCTTCATTGATTTCTATTGAGGTGACACGCGCCTCGGCACCCAGCGCGTTTGCCATCATGATGGAGGAGTAGCCGCAGTACGCACCCAGTTCCAGGACGTTCGCGTTGCTCGGCAGACGCGCGGCCATCTCTTCAACCAGCGGACCTTTGTCGGGCCCCACGTTCATCAGCCAGCGCTCCTCGCGGGCGAATCGGTCGATGGTGCCCAGCACGTCTGCTGGATCGCCGGCCTTCGCATGCTCGGCAACGTATTGGGCAACCCGCACCGGGCGTGGCGGCGCGCCCGTGACTTTATCGACAAGCGCGTGGCCGACGTTTTTCATCGTAAAGCCGAACGCGTCCGGCGCTAGCAACTTCCACAACTTCATTGGACTCTCCCCTGAGTGACCACTGAAGCCATACTACAACGAATCCGAATGGCTACCCCAGCTGTGCGGTCATGACGTCCAATATCGGTTTGCGCATCGCCAGCTTCGTTGCTTTGTAGGCATGACCCGGCAGCTCAGCGAGCGCGACGGCAGTCGCCATCCCCTCCTGAAAGCCTTCGCCGGAGGGCACCAGTTTGTCGATAAATCCAGCCTCCAGCGCACCGTCTGGTGGATAGATGGTCGAGTGGAGTAAAGCAGGTACCTGGTGAGACCTGCTCAGCTTCGCGCGCAGCGGTTCCAGCGCCCATGCACTTAGAGGTACGTCGAGTGCAACCTCCGTCATGCCGTACTTGAATGGCCCTTGTTCACCGATCGCCACGTCGCAGCAGGCAAGCCATACCGCACCAATGGTGAAACCGTGCCCTTGTGACAAGCCCACAACCGGAATGGGACTCGCGAAGATACGCTTCGCGAGTAAACCTCCACGTTTGCCCAGTCGAGCAGATGCTTCGGGATCGCCGCCGGTCATCACTGAGATGTCATAGCCGGCGCAGAAACTGCCTTCCCGGCCTTTGAACAGGATGGCTTTGGCGCCGTCTGCTTCAGCCTTGTCGAAAGCAGCTTCGAGCTGGTCCAGAACGTCGTGGTTGATGACGTTTTTCTTGCCATCGTCGATACCAATGACGGTCACGTCGTTTTGCAAATCGATTGAGACTGTCACGGTCGCTCCTAAGTGATGGATTTCTTGACGTTTTCATTAGACGCAATGCTTGCACCACTTTTCGCATAGCTGGCCTTGCGTTCCTCGCTCCACTGATCCACTTCGTCTTTCGGCACACCATAGGCGATGCCGCGTTCGACCCCTGGTCTCGCCCGTACCCGATCGACCCATTCCATGACGCGGGGCTTGGTGGTGATGTTGACCTTGCTCCACTTCCACCCGCGTATCCATGGATACAGCGCAATGTCGGCGATCGTAAAGGTATCGCCGCAGACCCAGGGATTGTTGCCCAGCTTTTGATCGAGCACAGAGACGAGTCGCAGGGCCTCGTTGTTGAAGCGCTCGAGAGGATGCTGCTTCAAATCGCTCGGTACGTCGTCCATGTATCGCGTGTAGCTCAGCTTGTTCCCGAATACAGGGCCGACGTTGGCTGCCTGCCAGTACACCCAGGGCAGGACGTCCCACTTGCGTTCGTCGAGGGGCAGTAGATCGGTCGGGTACTTTTCGCCGAGGTACTGAAGAATGGCACAGCTCTCGATGATGTCCCTGCCGTTGTCCCGCAGCGTAGGAATCTTCTGGTTCGGGTTGCGCTCGACGAAGTCGTCCTCGAACTGCTCACCTTCCATCAGATTGATGACCCGGACATCAACTTCGCCGATGTTTACGCCGGCTTCAATGAGCTCTTCGAGCATGATCGTTACCTTCCAGCCGTTGGGGGTCGGCGAGGTCCAGAGTTCCATCATGTTGCTTAACCTTTAGTTTCGTTTGAAATGAGGGACAGGAACGTGTCGACACGCTGTCTCTGCGATTCGCGGTTGCGACCCATACGTGAGTCGACGCGCAATCCCTGCAGCAACGTTGCGGCTAACCCGGCGAGTTGGGGCGTCCCGAGGTCTTCTCTGATTTCCCCGGCAACACGGGCTTCTTCGAGGTAATCCAGACAACGTTGCTCGAGCGCCTGCAGGTATCTGTTTGCGATCCGATGCAATCCCGGTTCCACGCCTTCGAGCTCGATTACAGAGTTAACCAGCAGGCAGCCGCGGCGCCGTCTCGCTTCGGAGACATCAATCAAAGTGGAGTCGATAAACTCATGCAGCGCGGCCAGCCCTTTGTGAGTGTCACTGACCTTGCTCCTCGCTGCGACTGAGCTCTCGTGATACCAATCCAGCGTTGCCTCGAACAGTGCTTCTTTGCTGCCGAAAGCGGCGTAAAAACTGCCTTTTCCCATGCCGGTTGCGTCCAGCAAGTCATTCAGCGAGGTGGCCCGATATCCACGGCGCCAGAAGAGTTCTCTTGCCCTGCGGAATGCCTGGTCGCGGTTTATCTCGACGGGCCGTGCCATCTGTCCATCCGTTATGTACCAATCGGTACATAATAAGGCGATGCTTCACTGAATGGAAGGTTGCCGCGCCATGGAATTACAATTGAATGGTCTCTAGATCTCCACAGTCCGCTCGAACACGAATTCGTTTGGTAGGTACGACGTGCCGTGTTCTGCACCAGGGTGCAGCACATAAGGGGAAGGTGATTGCTGCATGAACCATCCGTCCTCGAGCGCCGCCAGACCGGTCGGGTAGGGGGGTTCGGTTTTAGGCAGGACCTGTCCGGCACCCTTTGCGCCATCGAAGAACGCCCAGCCGACGACTGCGGTATCCAGCGCACCTTCGGCGAGCCAGAGGTACAGAATCTGCTGCCGCTTCATCAAGCAGTCTCCTCGTTAGCGTGCGCTCGTGTCTCCATGCGGGTGTGGTAGAAATCGACGTCGAAGTGCTCATCGCCGCTCAGGTAGCGCCACAGCCGGGCGCGTTCCATCTGCTCGTAACGTGCCTCATGCCCTTTCTGCCAGGGTTGCATCGTGCGAAAGAGATGAGCAACGCTGTCCTGTCGCATGTGCGCAAAGGTGTGATCGCGGGCGTCGTTGTGGATGGCATCGAAGTCGTCGGTGTTCCACAGGCGCACTTGAGACACCTGGGGATTCAGGCGGATCTTGTACATCCAGCGATCCTGTTTGCTCGGATTTGGTTGCCCGGCATGCCATAAAGCCTGATGAAAAATCAGGATCGTTCCGGGCGGCCCGCTGTATTGCTGTTCGCCGAGCAAATGCTGATAGCGTGCGACGCCCTCTGCCCGAGTGTGTCGCAGG
>JAAUXY010075224.1_pt1 | contig 12586 bp, 15 predicted proteins | sample 7278121 | NCBI WGS metagenome assembly JAAUXY01 (sample SAMN14350117, study PRJNA611818) | marine sediment metagenome | isolation source: surface marine sediment (1.8m) | place: French Polynesia: Moorea | collected 2018-08 | reverse complement strand
GGGGGGTACTGTCAACTTAATGGTTGATGGTCCGAGAAATCTTCATTCAACGGTAAGAATCAAAGATAGGTCGGGTTTTGAACGCACGTCACCTGCAGCCATTGGTCGAAGGCTCGGTCCCGAAACAGGCGATAATGTACCGCTCTCATTAGATGGCGTCCACAGCGAAAAAGATTGTTGATCGGACCATGGGCAGACAGAAAGCGTTGCGCTTGTCCAGCGGATTTAAATATCCGCATCTGCCGCTCTCGTTGTCGGGTGGGTTGATGCGAGTTTTCGGCCCGGTTGTTCTGCCACTTATCACTATCGTGTATCACATCGGGCAACACCTCTTTGCGTGCGGCACCATAACTCCGTAATTTATCGGTAACGATTCGGCGTGGTGCGTATCGTAAGCCTTTCAACAGCTTACGAAAAAAGCGCTTCGCCGCGCGCTTGTCACGGTGTTTCTGCACGAGAATATCCAGTACATCACCATCCTGATCCACTGCCCGCCAGAGATAATGGCTTTCGCCATTGATGGTGATAAACAACTCATCGAGGAACCATGTATCACCAGGATGCCCCTTTCGATGCCGAATTTCGTTGGCAAACTGCTGACCGAATTTAAGGCTCCATTGTCGGATAGTCTCATAGGTCAAAACAATGCCTCGAGCTGCGAGCAATTCTTCGATGTCACGAAAGCTCAATGCAAAGCGGAAGTACAACCACACAGCGTGACTGATTATTACGACGGGATAGCGATATCCAGCGTAGGGATTAGGAGATAAAATCATACCCTAATTATGCCCTGCAAACGTATCTGGTCGTCAAGTTGTCAATACCAGCCGGGGTGATCGGACAGGTAGCCCACCATGCCTAGTCCAGCCGTGATCAGACCCAGTAACGCCAGAATCACCAACGCTGTTGGCCAGTGATTGAGACTAGATTCGATTCGTCCGATGATCTTCCGCCAATCCATACTAGACCAGAGACATCGCACCAGTGCCAGTCCGGCATCACGCCACAGCGGCAGGCGCTTGTCGGCCAAGCGGCGACCATGACCGAGGGCTGCAGCCAACCCATTGCTTATGGGCACCAGCAGGTCACCCGGAGGAAGGGTGGGCAGGCGCGGCACGAGCCGTTCGACGCTCAACCAAGCCGCAAGGGCGGCGGTCGACACCATCAGGGCGGTTAGCCAGAGTTTGGTAGGCGATAGCCAGATCAGGTTGTATACCGCGGCTAGCAAGGCCGCTGCCGTCAGTCCCCCGGCCGCCAGCAGGCTCGTTCCGACGGATGATTGTGCGGGTTGTCGCGTGACATACAGGGAAGTACTTATGTTGCGAGAGCTATGGCTGCCTGGAGCAGTCAGCAACAGACTGCGGATGGCAAGGAAGGCGATGGCCGCCGCCACCCATGATATCTGCACCGCTGCCATGCCGTCGACCTTCGCCAAGGACCCGGTGACGCCCATGGGGGCGGTCGCAAATAGCAAAGCGGCCAACCACATCACGCCGCGGGAAAGGTGACACAACCATGCCGAGACGCTCCCGCCTGTACGCGAGTCCAGTAGCAGTAAGGCGGCCAGGGCGAATCCCGATTGGAGAATGGCAGCATGCGTCGCTTCGGCCATCCCATGCCAGGCCTGTGGGTACAGCAAAGCTGACCCGAGCGCAGCTAGCCACAGACCGAGCAAGGCAATCGCGGCATAGGCGAGTATCGATCGATAATGCGCCTGCAACAGGCCCACGAAGACGGCGTATAGCAGCGCGACCCACGCCAGCCACTGCAGTGGCTGGCCCGCACCGACCCAATGGATCTCGCCAAACGGCAGCAGGCGCAACCAACCCAGTAGCCCGGCACCGAACATGAAGCTAATCAGAGCCGGGCGTACCGCTGGCACAGCGGTCACGAAGGCCGGCGCCAGCCAGAAGTGAGCCCCAACGACGCCTGTTTTGATCCCGAAGCCGACGATCAACAGGCCTAGCATCAGCCCCCAGTCATCGGTATTCGCCAAAGCTTGGCGAAGGGACGTGAAATCAACGCTCCCCGCCGCCTGGCCCAGTATCAACAGCAGTTCGAACACCATAAGATCGCTCACCACGAGCAGCACCACCAGTACACTACCCGCTGTCTGCGCGGATGCATCGGCCTCGTGGACCAGCAGGCCGTACAGAGCATAGCCTGCCAGGGTGGCTGCGGCGAAGAACAACAGGGCGTCGCCCGCCAGCGCCAGGCCAAATCCGCCCGCCATGGCTAGCAGCAGCAGAACAGCGAAGCGGTGAGCCTCGGCGGTGTGCACTTGATGACGCGCGAGCAACCCGGCCGCTAGCCAAACGGTGGCGCTCAGCAGCAGGAACACCCGCCCAGTGTCGTCGAGAACCAGCGCACTGCCCAGCATGACGTCGGGGAACCGCAGTTCGGTATCGACGAGCATTCCCGCCATCGCCAGCACCGGAAGCGCCGCCCAGGGTACGAGTCGCAAGGCCACAGGGCGTGTGGTTCCGAAAGCCACTGCCCCGGCCAACAGCAGTGGCCAAGTCACAACCAGCAACAGTGCCACGGGGGTGAGTGCTTCGTTCATGGCCGGTAGAACTCCCGTACCGCGAAGAGCTTCGCCCACTCCAGGGGGCTGAAGGGCAGCGAGGCCAGCAGACCCGCACCCAGAGCCATGGCTGCCGTCAGCAGCGGCGGAAGCAGCAGCGCCCAAGCGGTCTCCTTGCGGCCAAAGTCGTGCTCCTCCGGCCAGGCGACCGGCGGTTTCCGAAACCAGGCCGCGTGTAGTATGGGCAGGAAATAGGCGGCATTGAGCAGGCTGCTGCCGGCCAGCACGAAGATCACCCAGTCCTGGCCTACCTCCAGCGCGCCCAGGCCCAGATACCACTTGCTGATGAATCCGGCGATCGGCGGCGCACCCATCATGCCGAAGGCCCCGACAGTAAACGCCGCCATGGTCCAGGGCATGCGTCGGCCCACGCCATTCATCTCTCTGACCTTGTGAATTCCCAGGGTTTCGGCCAGATTACCCGCGCAGAAAAACAATGTGATTTTCATCAAGCCCTGGTGCACCAAGTGCACCACACCCCCGATGGTAGCGACGGGCCCAGCGATGGCGACGCCCAGGGCGATATACGACACCTGGCTTACCGTGGAAAAGGCCAACCTGCGCTTAAGGTCATCCTGGAACAGGGCGCGCAACGAACCATAGATAATCGTGATTGCCGTCAACCAAACCAGCGGGCCAGTAACGCCCAGTCCCGCGGCAAACTCCACCCCGAACACGTCATAGACCACGCGCACGATGCCGAACGCACCGGCCTTCACCACGGCCACCGCATGCAGCAGGGCGCTGACCGGCGCCGGGGCGACCATGGCCTGCGGTAGCCAGCCATGCAGCGGCACTAGCGCCGCCTTCACACCCAGTCCGGCGATCAGCAGGGCGAAGATCATTATCAGGGCAGGACGATGCTTTTCGCCGAGGCCGTTGAGAAACCCCCGCGGGATAAACTCCAGGGTGCCCGTCAAGGTATAGAGCCACACCGTACCCAACAGCAGCAGTGCGCCACCAAAAATCGTATAAGCAAGATAGGCATGACCAGCACTGCGGGCCACTTCTGTGCCGCGATGCACCACCAGCGGATAGGTGGACAGAGTCAACAGTTCGTAGAACAGCAGGAAGGTGATCAGGTTTCCAGACAGGGCCACACCAACAGTGGCGGTTACGCACAGGCTGAAAAAACCAAAGAAGCGGCTGCGATGGGGTGAGCCTTCCAGATAGCCGATGGCATAGACTGTAGTAACCAGCCAGAGCACAGTGGACAGGGTGGCGAACAACAGGGCCAGCGGGCCGGCGCGCAGCACCAGCTCCAGGTCCCGCAACAATGTCAGCCGCGTCTCATAATGATAGCCGTGGTAGACACCCCACAGAATCCAGCCTACCAATGCGAGTTTAACCAAGGCCCCAGTCAGGTTGAGCACAGTGCGTAGGCGTACCCTGTCCCCGGGTATTCCGAAGATGATCAAACCGGGCACTAGCGAGCTCGCAACCACTAGGAGGGGGATCCACGCGTCCCAGTTCATGACCTGCCCTCGCCGGCTCCGAAAACATCGCCGATGCCAAGCAGCGCCAACACCGGAGCTACTAGAAATCCCAGCAGTATCGCCCCGATCGCGAGCAACAGCGCCGCCCATTCCATGCTTGCGGGCACCGCTCTCGACTCGCGCAATACAGCAGTCTGGGTGAAGGCATTCCCCAACACCTTGAAAACATAGCCCGCCGCTAGTAAGCCGCCGAGGATCATGACCGCCGCGAGATCCCATCTTCCCTGCGCCAGGGCTGCTTCGAGGAGCAACCACTTGCCGATAAAACCTCCGCTCGGCGGCAGACCCATGATGCTCACCCCGGCCAGCGCGAAGGCGCCCGCAGTGAGCGGCAGACGCTGTACTACCCGATCCAGATCGGCGATGCGGTCATGTCCGCCGAAGCGTAACAGATTGCCGGCCGCGAGAAACATGGCCGCCTTCGCCAGGGCGTGAGAAAGTGCCAAGTACGCGGCCGCGCTCCAGGCCGTCACACCAGCACTTATGGCAAGCGGGAAAGAGATAAACAAGTAGCCAAGCTGGGCGACAGTGGAATAGGCAACCAGCAACTTCAGCCGGGTCTGACGCAAGGCCTGCAGTGAGCCCCAAAGCACAGCCGCAGCGCCAAGCAGGCCGAGCAATGCATCGACGCCCTCACTGAGAGAGCCGAAGATCTCGAGCCACAAACGCAGCAGGATATAGAAAGACGCTTTGACCACCAGCGCAGACAGCAGCGCACTCACGGGTGCCGGGGCGCTGGCATGGGTGGGCGGTAGCCAGAAATGCAACGGGAACAGTGCTGTTTTCAGCGCGAGGCCGGCACTTATCAGACCCAGCGCCGCCCAGATCTTTGGAGAAGACTCTATCCGCTGGGCAAGTGTTGAGATGTCCACGCTACCGAAGCCATGATAAATCAGCGCGACGCCAAGCAGGTAAGCGAGTGACCCCAGCAGCATAGCCAGCAGATAACGCATGGCCCCGCTCAACGCATCCCTGCCGCCCGTCAACGCCGCCAGCGCTACGGCCGCTAACCCCATCAACTCCAGGGTGACATAGAGGTTGAAGAGGTCGGCGGACAGAAACAACGCATTCAGGCCCATCCACAAGAACAGCCACAGCGGCCAGAACCGAGCCGAATGTTCGCGCTCGAAATAACCCGCCGAATAGACGCTGACACCGAACCCGACCAGGGCCGTTGCAGCGAGCATCAACAGGCTCAGACCATCCGCATACAGATCGATGCCCAGCGGGGCACCCCAGCCGCCCACGGCGTGACGATAGACGCCGTTTCCCAGGATCTGCCAAGCCAGGCATGCGACCGACAGAGCTATGGCAAAGGCTGTAACCAATCCCAATATCTTTGCCATCCCTGGCCAAAGGAAACAGATCATCCCTCCCGCTAACGGTAGCAGGATCAGGAGAACACCCCAGGGAATATCCGTGAACACAGCTCCCATTGGCGCTACTCTCGCCGCTCATCGGGAAGTTTTGCGCATCCGGTTTCTGCGGTCAGCCTCAACATCAAAGTGAGCGCCAGCGCAGTCGCCGAGACGGCAACCACAATGCCAGTGATGACCATGGCGTGAGGCACTGCATCCGGCTGAGCCTCCCCGGTACGTCTTGCCAGCGCCACCAGCACCAGGAAGATCCCACTGCCCATCACATTGATCGCCAGGATCTTGCGTAGCAGGTGCACATGAACGATCAGGGCGTACAGCCCTAGAGAAAAAAGCCCCACACCCACCAAGGCGTAAAAGAATGCGGCGCTCATGTGCGTTCTTTATTATTCTGGGGGTGTCCACTTAGAAACAGGGCGGCCAGCGTCGCGCCGATTGAGAGCGTCGCCGCAGTCTCGAGAACCAGGATCAGTATGCCAGCGCACGCCGGGGGATATTCCAGCAATTGCCCCCCCGTTAGTATCGTGAATACGGCCACTGCTGCGAATGCGCCAGGGCCTGCCACCAGAACGAGTCGCAAAGGCAGTGCCGTTGCACCGGCGTGGAGGCGCCAATCCGCCAACAGCAGCAGCACTCCCGCCGCGCCCAGCACCGACCCCGCCTGAAAAGCACCGCCGGGCGCATGGGCGCCGACCCACAGCAGATAAGCCGCCACCAGGATCATCACCGGCGCCAAGAGACGTGACAGGGTTTCCAGTACGGGGCCCGGAGCAGCCTCGGGGCGCAGGGCCGTACCACCAAGCGACCAGACACCCAGCAGCGCCAGTAACAACACGACCGTCTCCAGTAGGGTGTCGTAACTTCGGAAGTCGAGCAGCACCGCGGTCACCGGGTTGCTCACCTCGCTGGTTTCGAGATTCGCGGCAACCTCTGTACTCAGCCCCGCCGCATCAGGCGGTAGAGACAAAACCACATACCCGAGTCCGGCAACAACCGGCAGCAGCATGACCACCGGCAGCCACTGCGGACGTCCGACTTCCAACCCCATTTTTTCGAGTTGTCCTGCTACATCATTGTTCGTCTCCGATGTGCGCAATCTTGCCAACGCAGCCAGCAGCAAGGCACCGGTCAGTCCGGCGCCAATGGCCGCTTCGGCTAGCGCGATGTCCGGCGCATCCAGCCGCACCCAGACCAGTGCCATCAACAGGCCAAAGGCGACGAACAACACAATAGCCTTGAATAGATCCGGGCAGGCCAGTGCCTGCCAGGCCAACCACAACAATCCCAATCCCAATAGGCTATCGTACGTCCATGCCAACAGAGTCACCGCATCCACAGCTGTATTCCCCTCTGCAATGCCCCCCTGGCGACCAAATAGGCAACACTGGCCCCGGCAAGCAGAACCAGCAACCATATCAGCATCAGTTTGCCCGCCGCAGCCCATGATTCCGCTTGCACGGCCAGCCCTGCCACCATCAGGCCCAGGCCCACGTTATCTGCCTTGGTCAGTGCGTGAAGCCGGGTATAGACATCCGGAAAGCGCAGCAGGCCTAGGGTACCGGCCAGAAAGAATAGAGCCCCGGCGATCAGCAGCACTGAGGAGACGTAATCACTCAGAGTCACGCTCTGCCTCCTGATCCGGCCAGGCGCGCCGTACAAAGGCCACGGCCGTCACCGCAGCCAACAGGGCAAACACAAGCGCTACATCGCGCAGGGCTGCATTGCCGTAGGCCTGCGCGAGCAGCAGCAACATGGCAACTACCGTGGTGCTAAATAACTGCGCGGCCAGCATACGATCGGCGGTTGTCGGACCGCGAAGCACGCGCCACATACCGACGCCGAGATTCAGCAGCAGAAACAACGCCAATGCGAGGTAAAGGGTCTGCACGCGTGTTCAACCCTCCAACGTAACCGGTGTTACGAAGCCGGGCGGCTTGATCGCAAGCACTGAATCGTCGATCTGGTTCAGAATCGTCTCCGCAGTATTCCCCATAATAAATCCGGGAACACCGGTGCGAGCCACAGTACCCATGACCAAAAGATCGGCCTCAAGCTGTTTTGCCAGTGCCGGGATCTCTTTTCTTGCCCACCCCTTCACCAAATGCTTTTGAGGTTTGAGATAGTCCACGGCGTTCTGCCCCAGATTGCTGGTCACTTCGTGAATGAGCGCATCCAAACGGGTCTCGTGCTGCCGCCTCTCCTGTTCGACGTAGGCAATGATTTCCTCCTCTGGCATATGCATAAACGCTCTGCTCAGGGTACTTTCACCGATCGACTCCCAGGCATGCACGATGTGCAGCTCGGCAAAGTCGGACAGCGCAAGGGAGATTGCCATTTCAAGAATCTGTAGGTTCAGCGCACGTCGTGATTCCAGCTCCGCCGGCGGATACGTATCGTCTACATCAACCGCCGCCAGGATACGCCGGTGGGCTTTCGGCGCCTGAGGCTTGATGAGCCAAACCGGGCAGGGGTACTTGCGCAACAGGTGCATATCATCACTGCCGAATAACCGGTCTAGCCAATCCCAGGTTTCGGGGATCTTGATCACCAGGTCGTGCCCGTTACGCAGTACCTCGCGAATGATTTCCAGAAAAGGCGTGCCTACTAATACCTTGGTTTGGATCTCGATCCGTGTGCGGTAAGGATCGATCAAGGTTTCTAACCCCTGTAAATGCGTCCTCACCATCACGGCCTGCAGATCGGCAGAAATCGGACCACCCTCCAGCATCCCGATGCCGGCCGTGACGCGTGCGGTCACCCCGACTACCGTCATGCTCGCCTGGTTGTTCTCTGCCAGCGTGACGGCGCGTTCCAGGACAGGCTCGCATTTCTTTCCAGGGTCCACCACGCAAAGAATATGTTTGAATCTCTTCATTTCATTAACCTCCTTCAGAAACCTTCAGGATTGTACCGAACATACGGGCCACGCTTTGTTCCACCGACTCGAGTTCTGCTAAGAAACCTTTCCGCCTGTACAGCACATGCACTTTCAAGACACTCCGATCAAGTGCAGCGCTCAATGTGCCTGGCAGCAGACTGACCGTGTTGGCCATGAACACCTGCGGCAGTCCCTGCGGCAGCCGCAGCGGATATTCAATGAGATCCGGGGCAATGGGCATGTCGGGATGAAACGCGCGCCAAGCCACATCCGTACCACCAAGCAAGGAGCGCATGAGGAAAAAGGGCACGAACCTCAGGAGTTCATACCAGATCAAATGCGCAGGTGGGACTAGCGCGGTGCTGGCAGTAACCGCAAGCAACACCGCCGGCACACCTATCCACCAGGACGGTGCGACACCGTCGGTGAGAATCCACCAGATAAGTGAGAACAGAATCCCCCGCGATACGATGGTAAACCAGCCAATTTTAGCCTTTACCAATGTCATATATCAGCACTTTGTGGAGCGATCTCCACAGCCTCGCAACCGTACCGATTACCCGCTCTCCACATATGGACCGAGGATCTCGGCCACGCTCTGCCAGATTGATAGGTCTCGAGAACATCGCTCATCACAGTATCACAAGAGAAACTTGTCCCAACAGCCGGTCAGTCGCCTCGCGGGCGGCATCTACATACGGCACCAACACCAGGTCGGCGCGCGCCTGCTCCAGTCTAGCAACCTCAGTGGGACCCTAGGCGGTTACGGCGATCCAGCCCGTATAGCCCAAACTCCGCAGGGTGTGAATAAGCGCTTGACTGACGTGGCGTTCGCGCGCCGTGCTCGCGACCCACCGGGTGCGGGCAAGCGTCAGCGACGAGACGAACTCGGGATCTTCGGCATCCCCGTAAAGAACCGGATGGCCCTTGGCATCGCCTGAGTGTACCAGTTCCGGGCTGTAGTCGACACCCAGCACCGGACAGCCGCGCTCTCGCAGTGCCTGGGCGATGCCTGACTCGTAGCACCCCATGCCAAAAAGAACGGTCTCGGTAACGCCATCCCTGAGTGCCACGCCCTGGTCGATCTCCCAGTGTGGGTACTGGTGCTCGAAGATTTGGAGTGAAAGGGCTGGTTGACCTAGGTTCGATACCATCGTCGGTACCTGGTGGCCGAGGGGCACTCCCCAAACATTCGCAGATATTGGCGCCCGAATCTGCTTGGTGTCGCAAAACCGTAATGTGAAGTGCTTGATATTGGCCCAGATATGCTTGAGTTGGTCCTTAAGCCCATCGACCAGTGTCACCAGGAATAGGAATTATAAACGGCATATTTTGTAAAACCGGAAAGTAGCGAAAGTCCACGGAGCTGTCAATCGTGCGGGTTATTGGCGTGAAATCGGATTTTTTCTCTCTTGAAGCGTGCGGTGTGCGAGTAGTTGTGAACGATTTTGAGGGGTTGAGCAGGCAGAGGGTAAAGGGGATTGCCGGCTCGGGAACTGAACCGGGTAGATAGGGGGAGTTAGTATGTAATCAGGGCGTTGCGAAGAGGTCGAGAGACCGTGGAGGGTGAATGCCGGGCCTAGGAGGCATGAACGCCAGCATATGGATGTGCTGGCCAGAAAGCAAGCGGAGCAGGGATAACGTAGCGCAGATGGTGGGGTGGTGCCCTTGTGGTCAAGCCGAGATTAGCGAGAATTTTGGTAATCACCGTGGGATCTTCAATCACGGCAATATTTTTCAGGGTGCCGCCACAGTGTGCAACGTTCCATCATGTAGAATAGAAACTCGTCCCAGCTTCAAGTAACCACTCTAACCATCCTGAGAACCCACAACGGTCTCAAGGTATGCTCTGAGCTGCTCAAGTTAGTGAATCCGTCAAGAAATTACTTAGGACTTGATGTCTGTCGTTGAATCTAAAACGAATATTCGTATATTCTAATATTCACCTAGATTGCCACTGAAACCCATAGCAACTACCATAAAAATAAAGAAGACGCTAACGAAAAAATTCGTATAACCTCATTACCTAAGCGCTCGTAACTTATTGTTATATCAAATAATATATATGCTATACGATAATCTTCCCAAGCCGAGGGTGTACCCCGGATTACTCAAACCCGTCCTCGGCTTCCTCACGAAGCGGACACTCGCGTTCATGTCTTGTATGACCGGAAATGTTAAGGGTTGTTAGATGCCTGCCCCCACAGAGAGGTCAAAGATCTTTAGGAAATACTAAACGGGCAGGCGTCTAACAAGCCTCGAGGGAGGAAACCGCGGGGTTGTAACTGCAATCTTGGGCTATGGGTATTTGAAGCTCGTTTGGTATGGTTTTACAGCTAGAGTCGAGCCAACCTTTGCTCCAATGTGGGTCGATTAAGCTGTGGTTTTGAGGAGCACGGTATCTCTGGGGGGCGATTATCGGCTGTATCGAATCGGTAATCGTTGTATTTGACCTTGACGTTGCGCAAAAGCATCCCGTCGTCGCTGCTGTACCGACGTGGCAAGATGTTTGTTTTGTGTGTTTTCCTCAGTGCCCTGGTCATGACGGTGGTGCCCGTGGTGAGGTTGTTCGCGCGAAGGTTTCGATGATGCACATGGAGGCGCCACATGTAGGACACACGTAAGTGCTGTGAGCAGTGTCATTAGTGTTGACAGACGCCAAAGTCGCTTCATCTTTTTCAGCCGAGTCATCGACGAGGAGCGCGCGGATTTTTGGTAAGGTCTGGGCGCGCACGGGGTTGGCGAAGAACCCGAAATGCCTGATGCGATGAAAGCCTGAGGGCAGGACGTGGAGGAGGAAGCGACGGATGAACTCATCGCTCGTCAGGCGCATGGTTTTGTAGCGTTTGCTCGGTTTGGCACGATAATCCTTCCACTTGAAGGTGACGTCTTGTGCATCGTAGTCGATGAGTCGACGGTTGGAGATGGCCACCCGGTGTGTGTAGCGGGAGAGGTAGGTGAGAACCGCCTTGGGACCTGAGAACGGGCGCTTGGCGTACGCGACCCAGTCGATCTCGCGCAGGGGCGCCAAGTACTCGGCGAAGGCATCGGCGTCGGTGATATGTTGGTGTTGGCCAAAGAATTTGAGACGGCCGGCGCGGTGCGCCGTGCTTGGTTGGCTATCCGAGGGTCGGTTGCAGTACCGGAAGTCTTTGTCAATGCGCACGGCGACGCGATGACGCGTTGGGGATTTGCCTACGTACTGAAACGCCATGTCAATACAGCAAGTCGTCACTGCCCTTTTTTGCTAAATGGGAATGGTATAACGCACGCCGCCAGGCAAGGATAGAAAAACAGCTTGTCGAAACATTGCATGAAAATGGTCAAAACACATCATAACCGTCCATTCATGGGTTCGCTTTTACCTAGATTCCTCGGTTGAATGGCTGGTGTTGGCCGGAAAGCGCCAATTCAATTTAGGCGCTACCAGCCTATTCAGGACTAAACTTCCGTTTGTTCAGCCATCTCAAGGGCATCATCAACCTCAATACCTAGCAGACAGTACTTTCGAGCTTTGTATGTCCAAGCAACAACTGCACAGCACGCAAATTCTTTGTCCGTCGATAGATCAGCGATGCTTTAGTCCGTCTCAATGAGTGTGTGCCATAGGCCGCTGGGTCCTGTCCAATCTCCGATACCCAGGATTCTACAATTCGGGCATATTGCCTCGTGGAGATATGGGGTGAGCTTCTAAATCGGCTTTTGAATAAATAGTTCTCATTGCTCAGCTTGGCATGGACGATCCAATTAGCGATGGCATCTCGGGTGTGCTCTGTTATCTCGAATCGGACAGGCCGCTGTGTTTTCTGCTGCATGACCATGGCTCTTTTGGCAACAGAGCCACCATGGGTAACATCTTTGACTCGAAGTTTCACCAGGTCACAGCTCCTTAGCTTGCTATCAATTGCCAGATTGAACAACGCCAGATCACGAATGCGATTAGCAATTTGTAGATGGATGCGGATGGCCCAAACTTCCTTGAGCTTGAGAGGTGGCTTCTGTCCAATCAGTTTGCCCTTGTTCCACGGCGTACGGTTTTGAGGTTTATAGGTAAGAAGGTCCATATCAGTTCCTCCATTGAGTGATAGGAACCAAAGTATGGACTTAGGTGAATTGGCGCTTTACGACCCGTTCGAGTCATTCGACTATTCAAACCGAACGGCAGCTTTCTGGATGATGCACCGCATCAGATGTCTGGCCAAGGTAAGCCACAAGTTTGGGAAGCTCTGAGCATACCTCGGAACCACCATAG
>JAAUXY010187253.1_pt1 | contig 12595 bp, 12 predicted proteins | sample 7278121 | NCBI WGS metagenome assembly JAAUXY01 (sample SAMN14350117, study PRJNA611818) | marine sediment metagenome | isolation source: surface marine sediment (1.8m) | place: French Polynesia: Moorea | collected 2018-08 | reverse complement strand
CCCGCGAGCGGATCGGGGATGTACCCTCCGCTCACGGGCAACCCGGGACACACCGAAGCCCTGCCACCGATCCGGCTCGACGCATCCCCTACCGGCTACCGGCTATCTCTCGATCTGCTGGTACTCGACCCTCGCTGGCCCTATCGCCGGCTTCAAGCCCATGCTCGGGAGGCATTCGATATCCTGGCGCAATGCGATGTCGTGCCCGGTGACGTCAGCGTGCGCGCGATGGGCGGTGACGCCTACCTGCGAGATCTCACTACAGGAAACGCGCATACGCTGATGCAGGCGGCACAAAACGGGCAGTTAACCGTGGTTTTCGCGCGTGACACACGCATGCTGGCGCAATTCGACGGCGAAGCCTTTGGCCGGGGCAATACCGGGATGCGCCCGTGGATGACACACAGCGTCTGGCTGATGCTCGGGGTCGACGATCCTGGTGTTGCGTTAGCTCACGAGCTGGTGCACGTACTCGCCAATAGCGGCGAACACGTCGACTGGCCGGACAATCTGATGCAGGGCCGCACGACACCGGATGGAGTCAAACTGACAGCGGGACAGTGCGAACGGATTCAGACCAACGGTCTGGCCGAGAACCTGCTGGAGTTGATCGGCAATTGATCGCCAGCGGCGGTACGGGTCGGGGAGCGAGGGATTGCTCGCGGTGTGCATCGAGACAGCACACCGATATAGCGGAGAGCGAGGGATTGTCCGGCGGAGGATCTCTGCACCCTCACTCCGCCACAAATTAAAAGGGCCTCCTGACGGAAGCCCTTTTGAATTTGGCGGAGAGCGAGGGATTCGAACCCCCGGACCCTTTCGGGTCAACGGTTTTCAAGACCGCCGCTTTCGACCACTCAGCCAGCTCTCCTGATATTTGCGGGTGTTTTTCACGCCTTTGCAACGCTGGCGTATTATAAACATTTCGGCCTCCGAGTCACCCCGAATTCTGTTTTACGCGAGACTTGAAAAAAACCGGTCCAGTCCTATATTAACCCCTTGTTATATCAGGGTTTTGATCGTTGGGTCTTCATCCGGAATCGCTTGATATCGATGTACACGGAACTTAGAATGTGGCCCATCTGTCCAAACCGACGTTTTACAAACGGAGACTAAAATGGAAACGAATACTGCCGTAACCCGCTCTCAGGAAGCGGTACTGCAGACTAACAAGGTCATTCGCAACACCTATATCCTGTTGTCGATGACGTTGATCTTCAGCGCCGTGATGGCCGCCGTCGGCGTCTTTTCCGGCATTGGTTTCGGTGCCGCGCTGATCGCCGATATCGTGGCGATCGTCATGCTCTGGTTTGTATTGCCGCGCACCGCCAACTCGGCCGCGGGTATTCCGACCATTTTTGCTATCACCGGCCTGCTCGGCTTCGGTCTCGGTCCGGTACTGGCGCACTACCTGTCGGTCAACCCCAGCATCGTCATGACCGCGCTCGGCGGAACCGGCGTGATTTTCCTCGGCCTTTCCGGTTACGCCCTGACCACGCGCAAGGACTTCAGCTTCCTCGGCGGATTTGTCATGGTCGGCATGCTGGTGGTTCTCGGTGCCGCAATCCTGAACATCTTCCTCGGCATTCCTGCGCTGTTCCTCGCGATCAACGCCGCCGTGATCATGATCATGAGCGCCTTCATCCTGTGGGAGACTTCGTCACTGATCCACAATGGCGAAACCAACTACATCATGGCGACCGCGGGTCTGTTCCTGTCGATCCTGAATATCTTTCAGGCGCTGCTGCACTTGCTCGGTGCATTTGGCGGCGACGACTAGGGCGTTGTTCACATGACTACAGTAAGCCCCGGTCATCCGGGGCTTATTTTTTTGTAACGGGAGAAGATTATGGACTGGGTACAGATCGGATCGGCAGTGTTCATGCTGGCGATGATCATCTTTCTGTTTCCGCGCGCCAAGGCCGCGATCCAGAATTCGCCCAAGGGCAGCGCGGGAGACTGGATGGGTTACATCCTGCCGATGGCGGCAGTCGCCTTATTCATCGTCCTGCTGATCGCGCTGGTCTAGCCAGATCCGTTCCGCCAGCGGCAGATCGTCCGGGCGGGTAATTTTCAGATTCGATTCGTCACCGGTCACCAGCGCCGGGGAATATCCCATGGCTTCCACGGCAGCAGCCTCGTCGGTGGCTTGCCCGTCTGCATCGATGATACGGCGTAATCCGTTGAGCAACGGTTGCAGATGGAAGACCTGTGGTGTCAGCGCGCGCCAAAGTCTCGTCCGATCCACGGTGGCTTCGATTTCCCCGCTGCCGTTGTCCCGCTTGAGCGTATCCGCGACCGGTGTGGCCAGGATAGCGCCCGCGGTGTGTTCTCTGGCAGCGGCTATCACCCGGCCGAGATCGCGGAAACTGACCAATGGACGCACGGCATCGTGTACCAGCGCGATCACGTCGTTGCCGCAGCGATACTGCAGCGTGGTCAGGCCGCTGTACACGGAGTGCCAGCGTTCGGTACCGCCTTCGGTGGTGAACAGGGGTTTGTTCGGACTGTAATCCAGCGTCTCCCAGTGAGAATCATCGGCGCGCAATACCAGTACCGCCCCGGCAATTTCGGGGTGCGCCAGCAGGCGATCCAGACAGTGCTCCAGAATCGTCTTGCCCTGAAATTCGAGATATTGCTTCGGCAGCTCCTGCAACATGCGACTGCCGAGGCCCGCCGCCGGCACGATCGCCCAGACGGGCGTATCAGTTGCCATCGCCGCCCTCGTCTGCATCGGGAATGAGCTGAATGAAGGTTTCGCCCTGCTTGATCATGCCCAGATCGTTGCGTGCCTTCTCTTCGAAGGCATCGAGGCCATTCTGCAAATCGAGCACCTGGGCTTCGAGAATTCGGTTACGCTCTTCCAGCTCGTGCAGGCGCTGTTTTTGCAGTTCCAGTTCGCGCGTCAGCTGCACAACCTCGGACAGGCTGCCATCGCCGAACCAGAGCCGATACTGCAGCGCGATCAGCAGCAGTATCAAAATCGCGATCAGGATCTTCATTTGCCGGCGGATTATACCCCAGCGGGCCGGCCCGGGTTACACCCGTCCGGCCCCGGTCGACTGCCGGGAGCTGGATTCAGTCCAGTGACTTGAAAACCGATTTGCCGGGATACGTTGCCCGGTCGCCGAGTTCGCCTTCGATTCGCAGCAGCTGGTTGTACTTGGCGACGCGATCCGAGCGCGACAGCGAACCGGTCTTGATCTGACCGGCGCCGGTGGCGACCGCCAGGTCGGCGATGGTGACATCCTCGGTTTCGCCCGAACGGTGAGAAATGACCGTGGTGTAATTGGCCATATGGGCCATGTGGATCGCATCCAGGGTTTCGCTCAGCGTGCCGATCTGGTTGAACTTGATCAGGATCGAGTTGGCGATGTGCTGGCTGATGCCGCGCGACAGGATGACGGTATTGGTCACGAACAGGTCGTCACCGACCAGCTGAATGCGGTCGCCGAGTTTTTTGGTCAATATGTCCCAGCCTTCCCAGTCGCCTTCATCCATGCCGTCCTCGATCGTAACAATCGGGTAGCGATCGACCCAGTCGGCCAGGTAGTCGGCAAAGCCGGCGGCGTCGAAATCCCGGTTTTCCGAGGCCAGTCGATACACGCCATTTTCGCAGAACTCCGAGCTGGCAACGTCGAGACCCAGGCAAATATCTTCGCCGGCCCGGTAACCGGCTCGATCGATGGCCTCGAGAATAACTTCGATCGCTTCTTCGTTGGAGCCGAGGTCGGGTGCAAAACCGCCTTCGTCCCCCACCGCGGTATTGAGGCCCCTGCCGGCCAGCACCGAGCTGAGCGCGTGAAAAACTTCGGCGCCGTAGCGCAAGGCTTCGCCAAAGCTGGGCGCACCCACCGGCAGGATCATGAACTCCTGCAGGTCGACGCTGTTATTGGCATGTGCACCGCCGTTGATGATATTCATCATCGGCACCGGCAGCGTGGTGGCGGTTTCGCCGCCCAGGTATCGGTACAGCGGCAATCCCGCTTCCAGCGACGCCGCGCGAGCATTGGCCAGCGACACCGCGAGCAGTGCATTGGCGCCGAGGCGGCCCTTGTTGTCGCTGCCATCCAGATCGATCATCGCCTGGTCGAGACCTTCCTGATCGCGGCTGTCGCGTCCGATTACGAGTTCGGCCAGGTCACTGTTGACGTGTTTTACCGCGCGTAATACACCCTTGCCGAGATAACGTTGCTTGTCGCCATCGCGCAATTCGATGGCCTCGCGTTCCCCGGTCGACGCACCCGAAGGCGCGGCGGCGCGACCGACAACGCCGCTCTCCAGCGTCACTTCGGCCTCGACCGTGGGGTTGCCGCGCGAATCGAGGATCTCGCGGCCGATCACTTGACTGATACGGGACATGTCTGCTCCGTTAAAAGGTTATTGAATATCGAGTAAATCGTTTTCGGCGAAGCCGGCCTGCTTGACCGCTCGATCGAGATCCGCCAGGACTTCGAGCAGCGCCGCCATTTGGCCGAGCGGCCAGGCATTGGGGCCGTCGCTTTTGGCTTCGTCGGGCCGCGGATGCGTTTCCATGAAGACGCCGGAAACTCCGGCCGCGATCGCAGCACGCGCCAGTACGGGAACGAACTCACGCTGACCACCGGAGGCGCTGCCCTGGCCGCCCGGCAGCTGTACCGAATGGGTGGCGTCATATACCACCGGACAACCGGTCTGGCGCATGACGGCGAGCGAACGCATATCGGAAACCAGGTTGTTGTAGCCAAAACTGGCACCGCGCTCGCAGACGAGAATCTGTTGATTACCGGTTTCATGCGCCTTGTTGACGACCTGCTGCATATCCCAGGGTGACAGGAATTGACCCTTTTTTATGTTAACCGGCTTTAACAGCGCGCAAACGTTCTGAATAAAATTAGTCTGCCGGCACAACATCGCCGGAGTCTGCAACACGTCCACCACGTCGGCCACCTCGTCCAGCGGCGTGTCTTCGTGTACATCGGTCAGTACCGGCACACCAACTTCGTCGCGCACGCGTTGCAGGATCGCGAGACCCTGTTCGATCCCGGGGCCGCGATAGCTCTGGCTGCTCGATCGATTGGCCTTGTCGAACGACGACTTGTAAATGAACGGTATTTCGAGCTTGCTGCATATGGTCTTGAGCTCGGCGGCCGTCTCCAGTGCCAGCGGCTCGGACTCGATTACGCAGGGCCCGGCAATCAGGAAAAACGGCTGCTCCAGCCCGACTTCGAAATCGCAGAGTTTCATTCCGCGCGCGTCCGGCGATAGTCGATCGCGGCGGAGATGAAACTGTTGAACAGCGGATGCCCCTGGCGCGGCTGCGAAGTAAATTCAGGGTGAAACTGGCATCCGATGAACCACGGGTGATCGCCGAGTTCGACCATTTCCACCAGTTCATTGTCGACCGACAGTCCCGAAATCACCAGACCGGCATCCTGTAATTGCTCGAGATAATTATTGTTGAATTCGTAGCGGTGGCGATGCCGCTCGTTAATTTCTTCGGCGCCGTAAGCGCGACGGGTGCGCGTGCCGGGCACCAGTTTGCAGGTCTGCGCGCCGAGGCGCATGGTGCCGCCCAGGTCGGTATTTTCGTCACGGGTTTCGACCGTACCGTCACGGTCCATCCATTCGGTGATCAACGCGATTACCGGGTCAGGGGTTTTCGGATTGAATTCGGAGCTGTGGGCTTTCGACAGACCCAGTACGTTGCGCGCGTACTCGATCACCGCAACCTGCATGCCGAGGCAAATGCCGAGATAGGGGACATTGTTGCTGCGGGCATAGTTGACCGCCGCGATCTTGCCCTCGATCCCGCGGCTGCCGAATCCCCCTGGCACGAGGATGGCATCCAGTCCGTGCAGCATGTCGGTGCCCTCGGCCTCGATGGTTTCCGAGTCGATCTTGACGATGTTGACCCGGGCACGGGTATGGATACCGGCGTGGTCCAGTGACTCGTTGAGCGACTTGTAGGCATCGGTGTGATCGACGTACTTGCCGACAAAACCGATCGAAACCTCGTGTTCGGGATGCATCATCGCATCGACGACGTCGTCCCAGTCCGACAGATCGGCCGGTGGCAGCGTCATCGAAAACCGCTTGGCGACGATGTCGTCGAGACCCTGTTCGTTCAGTTCTCGCGGCAGTTTGTAGATGTGATCGACATCCACCGCGGCAATAACCGCTTCCTCGGCGACGTTGGTGAACAGGGCGATCTTACGCCGTTCGTCCCTGGGAATTTCGCGGTCGGCGCGACACAGCAGGATATCGGGCTGAATACCGATTGAACGCAGTTCCTTTACCGAGTGCTGGGTGGGCTTGGTCTTGAGTTCCCCCGCCGCAGGCAGGAATGGAATCAACGTCAAGTGCATGTACAGCACGTTTTCATGCCCGAGTTCGAATCCCATCTGGCGGATCGCTTCCATGAACGGCAACGATTCGATGTCGCCCACGGTACCGCCGATCTCGACCAGCACGATATCGGCACCGTTGGTGCTGTCGAGCACCGAGCGCTTGATTTCGTCGGTGATATGCGGAATGACCTGCACCGTGGCACCGAGATAATCGCCGCGGCGCTCCTTGGCGATTACGTTTTCGTAGATTCTCCCGGTGGTGTAGTTACTGCGCTGCGAGCAGTGTACACCGACGAATCGTTCGTAATGCCCGAGATCCAGGTCGGTTTCGGCACCATCGTCGGTCACATAGACCTCACCGTGCTGAAACGGGCTCATGGTGCCCGGGTCGACATTGATGTACGGGTCCAGTTTGATCATGTTGACGCTGACGCCCCGTGCCTGCAACAGGGCCCCCAGGGACGCGGACGCAATGCCCTTTCCCAGTGATGAAACAACACCACCGGTAATGAAGATAAATCGGCTCATAAGATCAGGAAATCCAGTCCTCGGGGATACGTAGGCTGGACGGAAACGATAACAGAATCGAAAATTGAAGACAATTCAAGCACGATTTCGAGGCTCAATTTCGCGCCCGGGCTCAAGAATGTCGGCGGCCGGTCGATACGCCCTGCAGGAGAGATGTACCTGTTAATAACCAACAACCCGCCCGGGGATCAAAATGCGTGCACTGATCATCGAAAACAATCCCGCTTACCGGGACATGCTGGAGCATTCCTTTGCCGAACAGGGCTTCGATAACGATACCGGCGACAGTATCGAAATCGCCCGCGAATACGCCGATGGCGCCGATTACGACATTATCTGCGTGAACCAGGAGCTCAAGGACGGCGCCGGTGAAGACTTCGTCGCTTACTGCAACGAGCATAAACGGCACAGCGACACCCCGATTCTGTTCCTTACCGAAAACACCCGGCTGGAGCCTCAGGATCTCGAGGTTCGCGTCGACGGGGTGATTCACGAACTCAACGAACACCAGATCGAGGATCAGATCGTTCACTTCGTTGAACTGCACCTCGACCCGGTCTTTTTCGAAGGCCGGATCCTGTTCGTCGAAGATGACGATGCAGTCGTCAAAGATATCTTATCGCAGCTCAAGGAGACGGGTTATCAGGTAACCCACTTCCGAACCGCCGAAGAAGCCGCGGCAGAATTCGATCAGGTCAAGGTATATGGCTCTCACACGGACGCTTACGACCTGGTCCTCACGAGGCTCATATTCAAGGGAACGATGAGCGGGGACGAGTTGATCGGAAGCATTAGATCCTATGAGGATGGCCGAGGATTCATACCGATTATCGTAATTACCGACATCGAGTGTGACGATCGGAGAATTTCGCTTTATCGGTCCGGCGTCAACGATTTCCTGCAAAAGCCAATCATGCACGAAGAGTTAATGGTTCGTATCGGTAATCTAATCACCAACAAACGCCTGCTGGACAAGGTGCACGATATCCGTCGCGAACTGTTTGCGCTGGCGACCACCGACAAGCTGACCGGCTGCCACAACCGCCACAGCCTGATGGAGTTCTCGGACAAGTTCATTGCTCAGGCCAAACGCCACGACTACCCGGTGGCGATGCTGGTCATCGACCTCGATCACTTCAAGGCGATCAACGACAATCACGGCCACGCCGCCGGCGACGAGGTGCTGGCACAGACCGGCGCGCTGCTCAATCAGAGCTTTCGCGACGGCGACCTGGTCACGCGTTACGGCGGCGAGGAGTTCGTGGTGCTGATGCCGCACTGCAACGGCGAGGACGCCATGGCCAAGGCGGAGTCGGTTCGCGTCGCGATCGAGGAACTCAAGCCCAGTGGTTTACCCATCACCACCAGCATCGGCGTCAGCTCGATGGAGGTCGGGATCGACCGCGACTTCGAAGCCCTGTTCCACGCCGGGGACGAGGGAGTTTACGCCGCCAAGGAAAACGGCCGCAACCAGGTAGTCTTCGTCGGCCTGGACTGAATCAGGCCGAGCGGCTGGCGATCAGCACCGCACGTTTCGGCGCAGGCAAGCCTTCCACCGTCAGCGCCGGATTCGCGGGATCCAGTGCCTGGGCCAGCGATTCGAATGACATCCATGCGGTGGTCCGCTGTTCTTCGGTCGTTGTTGGATGTTGATCGACGACCCGTGCATCGCTGAATCCGCAGCGTTGCAGCCAGTTCAGCAGTTCCGGCACCGAGGGCAGGAACCAGACGTTGCGCATGCGCGCGTAGCGACCTTCGGGCACCAGTACCTGGCCCGCGTCACCATCGATTACCAGCGTTTCCAGGCACAATTCGCCGCCCTCTGCCAGCAGCCCGCGCAGCTGGTAGAGATGATCGACAGGGCTGCGCCGGTGATACATCACCCCCATCGAAAAGACGCTGTCGAACAGGCCGAGATCGGGCGGTAGCGCCTCGATACCGAGCGGTAACAGGCCGATATCCGTTCTTCCGAGGTAGCGCTGTAACGCGGCGAACTGCAGGTTGAACAGTACCGACGGCTCTATTCCAACCACCATGCGCGGGTTGTCGGCGAGCATGCGCCAGGCGTAATAACCGTTGCCGCAGCCGACATCGAGTATGCGCCGACCGCCCAGCGATGACAGATGCGGATACACTCGCCGCCATTTGAGATCGGAACGCCATTCGCTGTCGATCCGGATACCGGCAAAATCGAACGGCCCCTTGCGCCAGGGCATCAGGCCCCGCAACGAGGCCTCGAGCGGCGCCAGATCCTGGCAGGCACCCCGCAGCGTAACCGCCGGGTCGTCGAAAACACCCACCGGGTCCGTAATCGCTGGCATCGATTCGAGTGCAGCCGACCAGCGCGCATAGTCGCCGTGCCCGCGCAGCCAGCCAGTGCTCTGATGCGCCAGCTGCGCTGCCCAGTCGGCCTGACCTTCTGCCCGCAGAAAATCGAATACAGCCTGCCAGCTCACGCCTTGATCGCCAGCCAGGAAACGAAGTTGAAACAGCGGAAACAGAGGTAAGTTTCTGAAAAACCTGCCTGTTGAAGGCGATCGGCAAGCTGCGACTGGCGGTCGGGAATCATGACGTTTTCCAGCGCGCTGCGCTTCTGGCTGATCTCCAGGTCGCTGTAGCCCATGGTTTTCTTGAACGCCAGGTGCAGTTCGTTCATGCGTTGCTGTTCGAGCGCTGCGTCCGGCACGATTTTTTCGCTGAGTACCAGCGCACCGCCGCTGTCGAGCCCGTCGTGTATCCGCTGCAGCAGGGATTGTCGCTCCGCTGGCGGTAAAAACTGCAGCGTCAGGTTCAACACTACCAGCGAAGCCCGTTCGATATCGGTTTCACGAATGTCTTCGCAACGCCAGTCGACTGCTCTGCCCTCGAGCGCAATTTCACGCGCGCGCTCGATCATCGCCGGCGCACTGTCGATGGCTATGATTTCACAGTCGATATCGCCGGTCTGCGCAACAATCCGGCGCGTGGCGTCACCCAGTGAGCAACCCAGGTCGTAGACCCGACTGCCCGGTGTTACGAACAGTTCCGCGTAGAGCCCGATCAGGTGCAACAGCAGCGGATAACCCGGTACCGAGCGCGCGATCATGTCTTCGAACACTGCCGCCACTTCGGCGTTGAACTCGAACGCCCTGACGTCGCTCAGGCGGCGCGCAAACACGCGATCGCGCTGTTTATCCTCGCTCACGACAGAATCCCGACCAGCCGATCGCCGAGGTAAACCTGCGGCACCGAATCGCGCCGCCAGGGCGGTACCCGGTCCTGTTGGAACAGGCGTTTAAGCCGATGCCGGTCGGCATTTCGGCTACCGCGGTTTCGCAGCCGGATCGACAGCGGCTGACGATCGTCCTCGACCCCCAGGCGCGCCAGAATGGCTTCGCGGGTCGTGTCGAGCGCCAGCGCCGACACGGCAATGTCGGGCGCCAGCCCGAAGTCGAAGCGATCGCCCACCGGTTCGGCGCTGTCATCTGCTACCAGGAACAGACGGCGATCGTAGACCCGGATCGAATATCCCGGCAGGTCGATGCGCGGACTGGCGTCTGGCCGGGCGTGTAATTGTTGCAGCAGGGTTGCGAGGCGTGACTGTGGGGGCGATGCCAGTCCCGCAGCCGCGATCCAGTGACGCACCAGGTTCTTGCGCCGGGCCGGTGTTAGCGTCAGCAGGCGATCGATGTCGATGATAACTCCATGATCACCGTCATGCTCGGTACAGGCCGCGAGATCGAGATCGGCTACCTCGTCCAGAATCTGCCGGGTTTCGACCTGCAGTTCACACGCGGTCGAAAAACTGCGCAGTAGCTGCGGCCAGCGAGTCTTCAGCACCGGCATGACTTGCCGGCGCAAAAAGTTACGATCGAAGCGCAGGCCTGCGTTACTCGGATCATTGCACCAGGCAATTTCGTGCTGCGCCGCATAGGCTTCGAGTTCGTCCCGGCTGTACTCGAGCAGCGGCCGGATCAGCTGACCGCTGCCCAGCTCCCGCTGCGCCGCGATACCTCGCAGTCCGGCGCTGCCGGAACCGCGCAGGGCGTTGAGCAGGAAAGTTTCCGCCTGGTCGTCGGCGTGATGGGCGGTCAACAGCAGGTCACCGGGTTCGAGCACCGAGGCAAACAGCTCGTAACGTCGACGACGCGCTTCGGCTTCGACGTTGCGATCAACTTCCCGCATGTCGAGCCGATCGATGCGCAGCTCGACGCCGAGCTGGTCCGCCCGCTGCCGGCAAAAGTCCTCCATTTTCGGCGCAGCTTCCTGCAGTCCGTGGTTGACGTGCCAGACCACGATATCGTCTTCCGGGCACTCGGCGAGCAAACAATGCAGCAACACGCTGGAGTCGAGTCCGCCGCTGAAGGCGACATAGATACGTCGCGCGTTGGCGGGAAGGTTTTTCTGACAGGTCAACATGCCTCGGTCGAAGCGCGTCTCGGCGAGAAATCAGGCCTCGCGAAACTGGCCGAAAGCCATCAGTTTCTGATAACGCTGCTCGAGTAATTTGTCGATACCGACGGATTCCAGCGCATCGATGCCTTCCAGCAGGTTTTCCCTCAGGCTCGATGCCACCTGATCGTAATCCCGATGTGCGCCACCTAGCGGTTCGGGAATGACGTAGTCGATGAGCTCGAGTGAATGCAGGCGTTCGGCGGTAATCCCCATGGCTTCGGCCGCCTGCGGTGCCTTTTCCGCACTCTTCCACAGGATCGATGCGCAGCCTTCGGGCGAGATCACCGAGTAGGTCGAATACTGCAGCATGTTGATCCGGTCGCCGACACAGATCGCGAGTGCGCCCCCGGATCCGCCTTCGCCGATCACGGTGCAGATGATCGGGGTCTTGAGCTCGGCCAGCGCGAACAGGTTGCGTGCGATGGCTTCGCTCTGGCCGCGCTCCTCGGCACCGATGCCGGGATAGGCTCCGGGAGTATCGACCAGGGTCAGCAGCGGCATGCGAAATTTTTCCGCCATGCGCATCAGGCGCAGTGCCTTGCGATAACCCTCGGGGCGCGGCATGCCGAAATTACGCGTGATTTTCTCGCGGGTATCGCGTCCTTTCTGCTGACCGATGACCATCACTGGTTTGCCGTCGAGACGGCCGATACCGCCGATGATCGGGGCATCGTCGGCATAGCTCCGGTCACCGTGCAGGTATTCGAAATCGGTAAACAGGCGCTCGATGTAGTCGGTCGTATACGGTCGATTCGGGTGCCGCGACAGCTGTGAAATCTGCCATGCCGACAGCTTGGAAAAAATCGACTGGGTCAGGCTTTCGACCTTTTTCTCCAGCGTCTGGATTTCCTGGCTGATGTTGACCTCGGAATCGTCGGTCACATAACGCAACTCCGAAATCTTGGCCTGCAGTTCGGCGATGGGTTGCTCGAAATCGAGGAAATTGGGATCCATGAAAACGCTGGGTATCTGTTGGTCGGGATAGTGTAACGATTCGAATTTTCGCTGTCATCCGCGCCGTCAGGCTGCCTCGCCGATCGCACGGGCGATCGAGGCGAGCGCGGCTGACGGGTCGGAATGCGACGTGATCGGTCGGCCGATGACGAGGTAACTGGCGCCATCGGCCAGCGCCTGCTCCGGCGTTACGATGCGCTGCTGGTCGTTGCTTTCGGCCCATTGCGGCCGGATTCCCGGAGTGACCAGCAACGCGTGCTCGCCCAGGGACGAGCGCAGCCCCGCACATTCGCGCGCGGAACAGACCACCCCGTCCAGTCCGGCCGCAAGCGATGCCGTTGCAAGTCGCT
>JAAUXY010194895.1_pt1 | contig 12599 bp, 13 predicted proteins | sample 7278121 | NCBI WGS metagenome assembly JAAUXY01 (sample SAMN14350117, study PRJNA611818) | marine sediment metagenome | isolation source: surface marine sediment (1.8m) | place: French Polynesia: Moorea | collected 2018-08 | reverse complement strand
GGCACGTCGTTCTTCCAGGCAGCCGGCGGCGGTGACCCCGTCATGTTCCAGCACATCTTCTGGTTCTTCGGCCACCCCGAGGTCTACATCATGATCCTGCCGGCCTTCGGCGTGATCTCGGAGATCATCCCGACGTTCTCCCGCAAGCCGCTGTTCGGCCACGACTCGATGGTTTACGCCGGTTCATCGATCGCGTTCCTGTCATTCATCGTCTGGGCGCACCACATGTTCACGGTTGGTATGCCGCTGTCGGGCCAGCTGTTCTTCATGTTCGCCACGATGCTCATCGCGGTCCCGACGGGTGTGAAGGTCTTCAACTGGGTAGGCACGATGTGGAAGGGGTCGATGACCTTCGAGACGCCGATGCTGTTCTCGCTGGCCTTCGTCTTCCTGTTCACGATCGGCGGATTCTCAGGATTGATGCTCGCGATCACGGCCGCGGATATCCAGTACCACGATACCTACTTCGTCGTCGCGCACTTCCACTACGTACTCGTGCCGGGCTCGATCTTCGCGCTGATGGCCGGCGCCTACTACTGGCTGCCGAAGTGGACCGGCTACATGTACAACGAGACCGCCGGCAAGTGGCACTTCTGGACGTCGACGATCTTCGTCAACCTGACGTTCTTCCCGATGCACTTCGTCGGCCTCGCTGGTATGCCTCGGCGTATCCCGGACTACTCGACGCAGTTTGCGGACTTCAACATGATGTCGAGCATCGGCGCCATCGGCTTCGGCCTGTCGCAGCTGATCTTCGTCTACGTCCTGCTGACCGCGAAGAAGGGCGAGAAGGCAACCGATGCCGTCTGGGACAACCCAATTGGCCTCGAGTGGACCGTGCCGTCGCCGGCTCCGTATCACACCTTCGATACGCCGCCGGGCGATGAGCTCATCAAGAGTCACTCGCACAGCAGCCACTAGTGGGCGAGAAGACCGAAAAGCAGAAGCAGGGCGTCTTCCGCACGACCGCGGTACTGGTCGCGGTGGCGCTCGTCTTCTATGTAGGGTTTATCCTCATGGGTGTCCTTAACTCCTGATTCACGCATGACTGACACACCGAAGACAGAGAATCGCAAGCTGCTGACGCGCCTTTTGGGGATGGCGGTCATCATGTTCGGTTTCGGCTTTGCGCTGGTGCCGCTTTACGACGTGTTCTGCGAGATCACCGGCTTCGGCGGGCGCACGAACACCGAGGCGGCGACGGCGGTTGAGGCGCCTGACCTGACCCGTGAGATTCGAGTCGAGTTCGTTACGACGGTCAACGATTACGCGCCGTGGGACCTGAAGCCCGACGCCGACAGCATGATCGTGCATCCGGGCAAGCTGTACTTCGCGACGTTCACGGCGGAGAACCTGACGGACAAGGAAAAGATCGGTCAGGCCGTTCCGAGCGTCGCGCCGATCGCGGCCGCCGAGCACTTCAAGAAGCTGGAGTGCTTCTGTTTCGAGAACCAGGAGTTTGCCGCGAAGGAGTCGCGAGCAATGCCTCTGCAGTTCATCGTAGATCCGGACATTCCGGAGTACGTTGATACGATCACTTTGCAATACACCTTCTTCGATACGATGCGCGTATCGAGCAAGGACTGATAACTGGAAGAGACGATGTCTACACACGCTGAAGATCGCTACTACGTTCCTCATGACAGCCACTGGCCCGTTGTTGGCTCGGCCGGCCTGTTACTCCTCATGGTCGGTGTATCGGCCTGGCTGAACGGCGCCGACACCGGCTTCTGGGTCATGATCGGTGGCTTCGCCGTTCTGATCTACATGATGGCTGGCTGGTTCGGCGCGGTGATCGGCGAGAACCAGCAGGGCGTCTATAACCTGCAGGTCGACAAGTCCTTCCGCATGGGGATGATGTGGTTCATCTTCTCCGAGGTCATGTTCTTCGCGGCCTTCTTCGGCGCCCTGTTCTACGCGCGCAACATGTCGGTGCCGTGGCTGGGTGGCGAGAGCAACAACTTCTTTACGAACTCCGTGCTCTGGCAAGGCTTCGAGGCGACGTGGCCGACCAACGGCCCGGGCGAGATCGGTGGCGACTTTACGGTCATGGGCCCGATGGGCCTGCCGTTGATCAACACGGCCATCCTGCTGACCAGCTCGATCACCGTGACGATCGCGCACCACGCGCTGATCGCAGGGCATCGTGGCACGCTGAAGCTGATGCTGGCCGCGACCTTCCTGCTGGGCTTCATCTTCGTCGGCCTGCAGGCCTACGAGTATGTTCACGCTTACCAGGACCTGAACCTGAAGCTGACGACCGGCATCTACGGCTCGACGTTCTTCATGCTGACCGGTTTCCACGGTCTGCACGTGTCGATCGGCGCGATCATGCTGTTCATCATCTGGCTGCGCGTCATGCGCGGGCACTTCACGCCGGAAAAGCACTTCGCGTTCGAGGCGACCGCGTGGTACTGGCACTTCGTTGATGTCGTCTGGGTCGGGCTATACGTGTTCGTCTACTGGATGTGACGAGCGCCCGGGAATCCAGATCTACAAACGGGCGCAGAAGCGCCCGTTTTTTAATCCAGTCTGACAATCTCGATTTATTGCGGAACGGGGGGGATCCAGCCGAAGAAATAGGCTGAGATCAGCAGCACCACCAGCGCGACCGAGAGCACGACACGAATCTGCAGCGAGCGCAGCAGGCGGGTCGGATCGTCGTTCTTCTTCGTCAGGTAGAAGAGCCCCGAAGCCAGGCTCGCGACGATTGCTAAGAGCAGCAGAAGTACAACAGTTTTCATGGCGGCATCCTTTTGGAGGCGGCGTAGTATAAATGAATGAGACTTATAAACAGTACCGGGAAACAGTAACGGCCTGTAACGTCCATCGGGACCAGCGACCTGCATGAATGCCACCAGCGCGAACAAAACCGACTGGCTGCCGTACGTCATCGGCACCGTCGTGGTCGCGATGCTCGCAAGCCTCGGGCTGTGGCAGGTCGCTCGTGGCCTGGACAAGCGCGCCGGGCTGGATGCGTTCTCGGCCGAAGGTGGGTTTCAGCGCTACTACGACGGTATGGAGGTTCGCCCGTTCCAACAGCTTCGGGTCGACGGTCAATACGTCGGCGACCGCCAGATCCTGTTGGACAACATGATCGTTGACGGGCGAGTTGGCCACTTTGTAGTAACGCCGCTCACCGTATCGGCAGACGGTCCGTTGCTACTGGTTAATCGTGGCTGGATCGAGCGTGGCCCCCGTGACCAGATAGAGTCGCAGGTTCAGCTCGGCGGCGCGTCCGTGACGGCGCTCGGCCGGGTCGGCCGTCTGCCCCGGGCGGGGATGCGCATGGGCGATCCGTTCGCCGATGCCGGTGACTGGCCGAAGCACGCGGTCTATCCGGTCGCGAGCGACGTCTCGGATCAGCTGGGCCGCGACGTGTTGCCGTTTGTATTGCTGCTGGACGAAAAGGAGCCGAACGGCTTCGTCCGACAGTGGGAGCCCGAGGAGATGTCGGCCAGCCGGCACTTCGGTTACGCGTTCCAGTGGTTTGCGATGGCAGCGATGCTGTCAGCGCTGTTGATATTTCGCTTCTGGCGAAAGAGGAAGAGAAGATGAGTACGAAGAGTTCAGGAAAGCTGACGCTGTTCCTGATAGCGCTGGCCTTTTTCGGCCCCATGGCCATCGCCGTTTATATGTATTTCGGCGGTCAGGAAGTCGACCTGGGTGCGAACAAGGGCGCCCTGCTGGAGCCCATCGTCAACCTGGACGATACTTTGCCGGAATCCAGCCTGCACGACGTCGCGGCCGGCAAATGGCGCCTGGTTTATACGAATGAGGCCGCCTGCGAAGACACTTGCCGGGACGCGCTGTACACGGTGCGCCAGTCGCGCAAGATGCTGGGCCGTGAAATGGACCGGGTTGAGCGGATTTTCTTGCATGGCGACAGTGCTCCGGATACCCTTTTTGTCAGTGCAGAGCATGAAGGTCTCATAACGTTCCGGGATAGGGAACTGAGCCAGTTGCTCGATAACAAACGGCCAGATGTATTGCCGGCTGGCGGCTTCTATCTTGTAGACCCTCTCGGAAATCTCGTGCTCTATTTCGAGCCCGGGATGAATCCCAAAGATATGGTCTCCGATATCAAGCGTCTGCTGCGTATTTCGCAAATCGGCTGAGTAGAACGTCATCATGAATGCTGTAGTCCACAATCTTTCCGCCGACTGGCGTGATTTCTACGAGCTGACCAAGCCTCGCGTCGTCATGCTGATCGTCTTCACCGCGGTCGTCGGCATGTTCCTCTCCGTGCCGGGCTGGCCGGGACTGCAGGCGCTCGTGTTCGGCACGCTGGGGATAGGCCTGGCCGCATCGTCCGCAGCCGTCTACAACCATCTGCTCGACGCACGCATCGACATTCACATGCTCAGGACCCGCGGCCGCCCGCTGCCGGAAGGCCGTCTGAGTGAGCGCTCGGCTTTCACGTTCGCGACGATCCTCTGCGTGCTGTCGATGTTCGTGCTCTGGTTCCTGGTGAATCCGCTGACCGCGGTACTGACCTTCTCGTCGCTGATCGGTTATGCGGTCATCTACACGGTGTGGCTGAAGCGTGCGACGCCGCAGAACATCGTCATCGGTGGCGCCGCCGGTGCCGCACCGCCCGTGCTGGGCTGGGCCGCGGTCACGAACGAAGTCTCCGCCGCCGCGCTGCTGCTGTTCCTGATCATCTTCACGTGGACGCCGCCACACTTCTGGGCGCTGGCTATTGCGCGCAAGGAAGACTATGCGAAGGTCGGCATCCCGATGCTGCCGGTAACCCACGGCGAAGACTTCACGCGCTTAAACATCCTGCTGTACACGATCCTGATGCTCGTCGTCACGATCGTCCCCTACCTGATCGGCATGAGCGGCCTGATCTACCTCGTCGCCGCGGTAGGCTCAGGCGCGTACTTCCTGTATTTCGCCATCGAGATGATGCGCAGGAAAGACGACCCGGTACTGCCGATGCGAACGTTCAAGTACTCGATCACGTATCTCGCGATCCTGTTCGGCGCGTTGCTGGTCGACCACTACCTGAAGGTACAGATCAGCTTCTGACGGCAGGCGGCCCGGGCTGCTGAAGCCCAGATTAGCTATATCAGCTCAGCATCGGTCACGATCTCGACCAGCGCTGGCCCGTCGTGCGCCAGCGCCTCTTCGAGCGCCCCCGGCAACTGATCGGCCGTCTTCACGTTGACCCCTTTCCCGCCGCAGAGCCTCGCGAATGCGGCGAAACTCGGGTTGTGCAGGCTCGTCTGCCAGACCGGCCACTCCCCGGCGCGCTGCTCTTTGCTGATTTTTCCAAGCTCCGAGTTGTTGAGCAGCACGTGGGTGATGTCCATGTTGTACTTCACGGCGGTCGTGAAGTCGGCGAGGTATTGGCCGAAACCTCCGTCGCCACTGACGGAGACCACCTTGCGTCCCTTGTACTGCTCCTGGTCCTGCGTCGCAGCCCACGCCCCCATCGCTGCCGGGAACGAGAATCCGATCGAGCCAAGGTAGCCCGACATCAGCACCCGCTGGTTCTTGCACTCGAAGTAGCGCCCGAACGAATAGGTGTTGTTGCCGACGTCGACGGCAATGACCGCGTCCTCCGGGGCAACATCCGACAACGCGGCGAAGATGTTCGCCGATGCGACGCCTTCGCTCTGGTCGTCACCGAGGCGATTCGCCTTTTCCGCCCGCCAGATCGCCCAGCGCTCCGCGACCTCCGCTCGCTGATCGACGGTGTGGCCGGCGTCGCCGAGGCCATCGGCAAAGCGCCCCGAGGTAACGCCGATCTCGCCCCAGACCGGGACACTGACGCGGTGGAACTTGCCGAGCGCCATGCGCTCGAAGTCGACCTGGATGATCGGGCGCTTCGGCGTGATGCCGGTGTGATTCGAAAAGGAAGAACCGAACGCGAGGATCAGATCGCATTCGTTCATGAACCAGCTCGCTACCGGGGTTCCCGATCGTCCGAGCACGCCTGCAGCCAGCGGGTGATGATCCGAGATCTGGCCCTTCGCCTTGAACGTCGTCAATACCGGAGCGTTCAATCGTTCCGCCAGTGCGATGACCTCATCCATCGACTCGCGCGCGCCGTAGCCGACGATGACGATCGGTCGCTTCGACTGGCCGATCAACTCCAGTGCCGCCGTGACTGAATCATCGTCTGGAGCAATTCGGTGCGTCGCGATCCTTCCGCCGGGCCCGGAGGCGACCGCGGACTCGTCGGCCGGCAGCGTCTGCACGTCATCCGGGAAGATAAGGTGCGCGACGTCCCGCTCGACGATGGCGTTCTTGCAGGCGAGCGTCATCAGTTCCGCATGCTTCGACGTGTGCAGGACCGTCTGGCTGAACCGAGCCACCGGCTCGAACGCCGAATGCAGGTCTATCTCCTGGAACGCGCCGGGGCCGAGTACCTGTACGTCGACCTGGCCCGTCAGCGCGAGCACCGGCGCGCGGTCGACCTTGGCGTCCCAAAGTCCGGTCATCAGGTTCGTGGCGCCCGGGCCCGCAATCGTCAGGCAGGCCGCCGGCTTACCCGTAAGCTTCGCGTAGCCCGAGCAGGCGAACGCCGCGGCGCCTTCATGACGAATGCCGTAGTAGTTCAGCTTGCCCTTCGACTCCTGCAGACGCAGCGCATCGGCGAGGCCGAGGTTGGAGTGGCCGACCATGCCGAAGACGCTGGTTACGCCCCAGTTGGTCATCGTCTCCGCCATCAGGTCGGTGACGGTCGTCTCGTGTTCCGGGTCCGGCTCAAGGCCGACGTAGATGCCGTCGTCGCGAACTTTGAGCGGGAATAGTCGCTGACCGCTGTCTTCGTGGCCGCCTGGCGGACGGCCGGTCTTCGGATCGAAATCCCAGCCGTGCCAGGGGCAGCGCAGCCAGCACTGGCCACCTTCACCGACCTCGATCGACCCTTCGCCGAGCGGTCCGCCCTGGTGCGGACAGCGGTTATCCATCGCGGTGAACTCGCCGTCGATGTTGGTCAGCGCCATCGAGTGCACGCCGGCCGTCACGGTTTTTACTCGACCCTCCGGCAGTTCATCGACATTAGCAACTTTGTGCCATTGCAGTTTTTCTTCACTCATCAGTCTCTATTCCTGTTATTCGACAGCGTGCGTCGTTGATGCGAACTCTCCTCAGGCACACATGTGTGTCCGACCGTTCTCGATCAATCGGGTCCACAGGTCCATCAGGTAAGCAGCCGGGTCCGCGTGCTTCACGACGTCCCTGTAGAGCACCACGGCTCCGCTGAATCCCTCGCTTTGCCACGACGTTCCTTTGGGCAGTTCGACGGCGGTCATCTCGTCGGGAAGCGGATACGCGGTGACGTAGAAGTACGGTTCCGGGATGCCTTCATCGCCAAACACGAAACCGAAGTTCATCTGCTTGTCCGCATACTCTTCGTTCGCGGGGTCCTGGCCCGGCACCTTCGTGCCCGGCAGCCAGATCATCGATACGTCGAAATGATGCGGCCAGATCTGGATCGGGCTCTTCTCCTCGCGAATCCCTGAGCGAAAGTCCTCTAGCGCCGACGCGATCGATCCGATGGCCTGGTGCATGAGACTCGCTTGTCTGGGTGAGTAGTCGGGATGCTTGTTGTCGGATTCGACATCGTCAGGCGGTGTCAGACCCCGGTCGACGCCAGACGCAAACAGCGTGTTGCGTATCGTCTCCGCGAGCTCGGCGCTCGATTGTCCGGAAAGCTGCTCGCGATGCATCGATGAGCAGGTACGAACTTCCACGCAGCTCTGCGCCAGGTTCAGCTCGATCTCGAAATCCGTGTCGCCATAGATGACGCCCGTCGTCATGCCGTAAAGGGACGGACGCAGGCTGGCGTGCCACCAGTGCTTGCGTTTTTTCCGCGTCGCTTTCGCCCAGGCGCCGGCGACTTTCGAATAGGCGTGGAGAGCGCGGCGCGTCGTATCAAACGCAGCCGGGTCGAGATCGGGGAACTTGGCGTCAGCCATGCTACCGCCCTCCGACGCCGCCGTAGGCAACGCCGGTCAACTCGCACATGTCGGACTTGAACGACGTCAGGTCGTCGATACTGAACTCCGACAGGTGTCGGTGTCCGGCCGCACGCGCGACGACAGTCATCAGCTCGACGGCCGAAGTGAAGAAGCGAGCGAGACGCTCGGCCGCGATGTCCACCGGCAGACGATCGCGAAGGTGCTGTTTTTGCGTCGCGATGCCGACCGGGCAGTTGTTTGTGTGACAGGCCCGCATGCCGAGACAACCGATCGCCTGGATCGCCGCGTTCGAAACCGCGATGCCGTCGGCGCCCAGCGCCATTGCCTTGGCGAAGTCGGCCGGCGTTCTCAGGCCGCCGGTGATGATCAGCGTGATGCCCGCGGCCTCACAAGTGTCCAGGTGCCGGCGTGCACGCGCGAGCGCCGGGATCGTCGGCACGGAGATGTTGTCGCGAAATATCAGCGGCGCGGCGCCGGTGCCACCTCCACGACCGTCGAGGATAATGTAATCGACGCCAACCTCCAGAGCCGCGTCGATATCTTTCTCGATGTGCTGCGCCGACAGTTTAAAGCCGACCGGAATGCCACCGGTGTTTTCGCGCACCTCGGCCGTGAAGTCCTTGAACTGGCTCAGCGTCTCCCACTCGGGGAATCGCGCCGGCGAGATTGCCGACTGGCCCTCGGGAAGCTCTCGAACCTCGGCAATCTTGCCTTGCACCTTGTTACCGGGGAGATGCCCGCCGGTCCCGGTTTTTGCGCCCTGGCCGCCCTTGAAATGGAAGGCCTGGGTCTTCTGGACCTTGTCCCAGGAGAACCCGAACCTCGCCGACGCCAGTTCATAGAAGTAGCGTGAGTTAGACGCCTGCTCCTCCGGAAGCATGCCGCCCTCGCCGGAACAGATGCCGGTGCCGGCGAGCTCTGCACCTTTCGACAGTGCCACTTTCGCCTCTTCGGACAGCGCACCGAAGCTCATATCCGACACGAACAGCGGTATGTCGAGGCGCAGGGGCTTGTTCGCATTGGGACCGATGACGATGTCGGTGCCAACAGGCTCATCATCCAGCAGCGGGAGCTTATGCAGCTGGCCGACGACGAACTGCAGGTCATCCCACGTCGGAAGCTTGCCGCGCGGTACGCCCATTGCCGACGACGGGCCGTGATGCCCGACCTTGCTTAAGCCCTCGTCCGCGAGCTTGCGAATGAGCTTGACATGAGGCTCGTCGGCGGTGCCAATCGGATCCTGGTACAGGCCCTGGTAAGCATCGCGATTGTAGGGTTGCGGATGCCGCCTCGCCCAGGCCGCAATCTCTTCCTCATCGACGAAGACCTTGCCGTCCTCTATCCACGCATTGAACTTGGGCAGGACTTCCGAATTGTTGTATTCACTGACGCCGGTATCCAGGCGATAGTCCCAGCCGTGCACGCCACAGATGATGTTGTCGCCATCGATATGGCCGTCAGACATCAGCGCACCACGATGCGCGCAACGTCCGTACAGCACGCTGACCTCATCGTCGTAGCGGGTAACGACCAGGTCGACATCGGCCACCAGCGCGTACTGCGGCTTGCGGTCCTCGAGGTCGGCGAAATCAAACAGTGGCAGTGCTTTCATGAATCAAGACTCCGGATTTTCTGAAACTGACGGCCCGCTCCTGAGCGGAATGTCGGACACTTCTCGCATTTCCTCGCATTCGCCCATTCGCCCTGTCATCCGACCATAGGCGTTGGCCAGCGGCGCGGCAGAGATGCCGTGGAATACCACACTCAAGGCAACGGTGATTACTGTGATGGCGAGCAACTCTGACTGGTGAGGAACATCGGCCTCCTCGAGGATCAGCAGGACAAACAGGATCGACGCCAGCCCGCGCGGGCCGAACCAGCCGAGAAACAGGAATGTGGGTAGCCGAATGCCGGAGCCAATCAGGGATAGAGCAATAGGGACCATGCGGATGAGCGTTAGACTCAACACACCATAGACGACGAACATGACATCCATGTATTGAAGGCCCTCAGGCAACAGCGCGGCACCGAAAATGAGGAAAGTGACGAGCATCAATAACTGCCCCTCACTCTCCATGAACTCGAACAGGTAGTCACAGGGGTGGCGCAGCGCGTTGCCGAACACCAGGCCGCCGACGAAGGCGGAGATAAAGCCGTTACCGCCGACGAGCTCTGCTAGCACGAAAGCCAGCACCGAGACCGACAGGATGCCAATGCCCTGGAAGGCCACCGTCGCCCAGCCGCGTTCGGCGGCCTCGTCAAGTGCCCGGGCCCCAACGAAGCCTATGATCACTCCAACAATCGGGCCGAGCGTCACCTGCATCACACCGAAGCGAAGCCAGTCACCGGCCTCTGTCGACGCACCGTGAGCAGCGCCGGCCAGGGCGGCAAGGAGTAATACGGCTGGCAGCACGAAGCCATCGTTCAGGCCGCTCTCGATGTTGATGGCCTGCCGGATTCTAAGCGGTACCGCCTTTGCGGCAACGACGGACTGACCCAGCGCCGCGTCGGTCGGCGCCAGCAGCGCTGCCAGCAGCGCCGCCTCCCAGATCGAGAACGCCGGGAACATCGCGGCCGCGACGAACGTGCCGGTCACGATGGCGAGTGGCAGCCCGAGCACCAGCATCCGCACAGGCAGGTTGTGATCCGCGCGCACGCTGCGGAGATCGATACGCGCTGCGTCGGCGAACAGAACGAGAATCAGCGTCAATTCGGCAATGAGGTGAATCGCGGAATGCCCGACGTCTATGGCAGCGAAGCTGAAACCGCCGGTGCCCGCGAGGAATCCGAAAGCGACAAAGAGCAGGGGCGCGGTCAGGATGGTGCCCTCGAGTTTGCGCGAGACCAGCGCGTACGCGAGGAAAAGGACGGCCAGAATGGCGATTGTCGCAAGATCCATCAGTTCAGCCTCGGTGGCTCTTTATTCTTATGGGCGACGCCGCTAGGCATCAGCTCTGTTCTTATAGCACCAGCGGGAGTCTTGACGGCTCGTTCAGTCGGCTCAGTCTCAAATATTTCCGCGAACGGAAGTAGCCCCGTGTGGCCGAATATAGCAGGCCGGGCCGGGCTATGTTGACCCTGGCGCTCGCGACATCGCATATCGCCCGATGAGGCTCTTTGCGCTGCCCTGTCGACGTTCGACTTGGATGTTCAAACCCGGCCCTGTAAGGCATCATCGTCGTCTGCGCACAGGGATAGATCGAGTCAGCCGATGAAAAACCCGCAATTCGCCAAGCTCATCCGCAGGGTCAACTGGTATCCGCCGTATCTCGGCATGGGCATACGCGTGAAGGACTACAGCGAAGACTTCACGCGCTTTGAGGTCCAGCTTCGCGCGCGCTGGTACAACCGCAACCTGTTTGGCACGCATTTCGGCGGCGCGCTCTACGCGATGGCCGACCCTTTCTTCGTTTTCATCGTGACGATGGGCCTCGGCAAGCACTACATCGTCTGGGACAAATCCGCCGGGATTGAGTTTTTGAAGCCCGCGAAGGGCACGATTACCGGCGTGTTCGAGATCAGTTCTGAGCGGCTTGCCGAGATCAAGGCCGATGTGGACGAGAAAGGCAAAAACACTTACCACTTCGAGGTCGATCTCACGGACGGATCCGGCCAGGCCGTCGCGCGGGTTAGCAAAGAAGTCTACGTGCGGGCGAAAAATCCGCGATAGCAGAGTCACCGACGCAGTTGCTTTTGCCCCGCTGTGGTCAACGCGTCTCGTTCGTCACGCCGGGCAGACCTAGAATCGGTCCCGATCGAATACATACGGGCAGCCATCGTGGTGAGTAAACAACGGGTCCCATCGACGTACATCGTTGGCACGCCGCCAGCGACGATGAAAGAAGTACATCAGGCAGGGGCCTTTTTCGGTCTCCAGCAGAAATACATCGTGCTCGCCGGCGTCGTCATACGGCGGAAAACGATCGCCGCTGCCCCAATTTTTGCCGCGGGCCCGGTCCGCGTAGGCTGTCCAGAACTCATTGGGCGAGAGCCACCGCTCACCACCGGCATCCCAGACGTAGAACGTGTCCTTGTGCGCGTGGGTTTCTCCATCGCGGGCACCCGGCTCCTGCGGCGCATCTGCGAACACAGCGAGCGGAAGTAACAACAGAAGAAGAACTCGTTTCATCACTAGGTCCTGCGTCCCGATCAGCTGCGCCTATTCTTCGCGTTTCATGCTTCGCAGTCAAAAATCGGAAAGCTCAGGTCGGATGAGAGCCGGACGGGAATTCAGAAATGTGGCACATGGCACAGTGAAACGCTCGCGCGGCTCTCCCGACAAACGGGAGAGCCGCTGTGAGCTTAACAGCAGGAGAATGCCGGCCGGGTTGTTGCCTGGCTCAGTCGGCCTGCGCGTCTTCCTTCAAGGTCTTGATTGCCGGCGGCAGGGCGAAGTTTTCGTCTGACGGCGCGCCGAGTTCGATCGAATCAATCAAGAGCTGCTGGGCCTGGCCCATCGTGGTCACCACCGTCGTGGCCGGCAGCTTGAATTCAACGCCGTCACTCTCGAAGGTTGTGTAGTCGGTGAACACCGTTGTGGTCTCTACCTCGCCCATCGGGGATTCCACGGTGAACTCGGTTGCAATCAGGTAACCGCTATCGGTCGAGTAGCAGTCAGTAGACTCGCGGCCGGTTTTCCATTTGACGGAGACCTTGTAACAG
>JAAUXY010103430.1_pt1 | contig 12599 bp, 9 predicted proteins | sample 7278121 | NCBI WGS metagenome assembly JAAUXY01 (sample SAMN14350117, study PRJNA611818) | marine sediment metagenome | isolation source: surface marine sediment (1.8m) | place: French Polynesia: Moorea | collected 2018-08 | reverse complement strand
TAGCTGACGGCGATGGCGACGGCGAAGTTCAGGCACATGCCGATCACGCCGATGCCCTCCGGTGAAATGCCGAACAGCCAGTTGTCAGCGGCGTTCGTCCCCCACGGCGAGCCGGCCCACTTGAGGAAGAGGCCCTTGTAGTACTCGATGTAGCCGTAGGTAAACAGCAGTCCGGTCAGCATGCCGGCGATCGCGCCCTCGCGGTTGATGCGTTTGAAGAAGATGCCGAGCAGAATTACCGGGAACAGCGACGCGGCCGCAAGGCCGAATGCGAACGCCACGACCTGGGCCACCCAGCCCGGCGGGTCGAAGCCCAGGTAGCCCGCGACGAGTATCGCAAAGGCAGCGGCGATTCGACCGGCCAAAAGCTCGCGCTTCTCCGAGATCTTCGGCAGGAAAATGCCCTTGATCAGGTCGTGCGACACGGCGGCCGATATAACGAGCAGTAGCCCGGCTGCCGTGGATAGCGCCGCCGCGATGCCGCCAGCCGCGACCAACGCGATGACCCAGTTGGGTAGCTGGGCGATCTCCGGGTTGGCGAGCACCATGATGTCGCGATCGACGCTGAGCTCGTTGCCGGCCCAACCGTATTCGGCCGCCTTTGCGGCGAAGTCCTCGTTGGTATCGTCGTAGTACTGGATTCGGCCGTCGCCGTTTTTGTCCTCGAAGCGAACGAGCCCGGTCTGTTCCCAGGTATCCATCCAACCGGGCCGCTCGTCGTAGGCAAGGTTGCCGTCAACGGCACCGATCTCGCCCGGCTGCACGGTGTTGATGAGGTTGTAGCGCGCCATCGAGCCGACGGCCGGAGCCGTCGTGTACAGGATCGCGATGAACAGCAGCGCGTAGCCCGCCGAGATGCGCGCGTCGCGCACCTTCGGCACGGTGAAGAAGCGCACGATGACGTGCGGCAGGCCAGCTGTGCCGACCATGAGCGCCATCGTGATGCAGAACACGTCGATCGTACTCTTCGTCCCCGACGTGTACTGGTTGAAACCCAGCGAGGTCACGATGTCGTCAAGCTTGTCGAGCAGCGCGGTGCCGGTTCCAGTGATCTCACTGCCGAACGCGAACTGCGGCAGCGGATTGCCGGTGATCTGGATGGCGATGAAGATCGCCGGCACCGTGTAGGCGAAGATCAGCACGCAGTACTGCGCCACCTGCGTGTAAGTGATGCCCTTCATGCCGCCGAGTACCGCGTAGGTAAAGACGATCGCCATACCTATGATCAGTCCGACCGTGACGTCTACCTCGAGGAATCGCGAGAAGACGATGCCGACGCCGCGCATCTGCCCGGCCACGTAGGTAAATGAAATGAAGATCAGGCAGATCACGGCGACGATACGGGCCGCCTTCGAGTAGTAGCGCTCGGCGATGAATTCCGGAACCGTGAACTTGCCGAACTTGCGCAGGTACGGCGCGAGCAGCAGGGCCAACAGCACGTAACCGCCGGTCCAGCCCATCAGGTAGACCGAGCCGTCGTAGCCCAGGAATGCGATCAGGCCGGCCATCGAGATGAACGACGCGGCGCTCATCCAGTCGGCCGCCGTCGCCATGCCGTTGGCCACGGGCGATACGCCTTTGCCGGCTATGTAGAAGTCGCCGGTCGAATGCGCGCGCGACCAGATCGCGATGCCGATGTACAGCGCGAAACTCAGGCCTACGACGAGGTAGGTGAGGGTCTGCAGACTCATCAATCAGTCTTCGTGGACGTCGAACTTGCGGTCGAGGCGGTTCATGCGCCACGCATAAAAGAAGATCAACGCGACGAACACGTAGATCGAGCCCTGCTGCGCGAACCAGAAGCCGAGCTTGAAGCCGCCGATGCGAATGCTGTTCATCTGTTCGACGAACAGGACACCGAAGCCATAGGAACAGACGAACCAGATCGCGAGGCAGAGTGCGACGAGTCGGAGATTGGCCTGCCAGTAGGCAAGTCGGTTGGAACGCTGCATCGATCCCCCGAGATGCATTGCTATTATTGGCCGTCAATGTAGCAGAGCCGTTAACAAGAATCAGCCAGCCGGAGAGCGATATGAGCGACAGCAGCATGCCCGAAAAGCAGTACCTGGACGTCAACGGCAAACGCATGGCCTACGCGGAGATGGGCAGCGGCAATCCGATCGTCTTCCAGCACGGCAACCCGACCTCCTCCTACCTCTGGCGCAATATCATGCCGTCCCTGGCCGACCTCGGTCGCTGCATCGCTGTAGACCTTATCGGTATGGGCGATTCGGACAAGCTCGATGACACCGGGCCGGACAGCTACCGCTATGTCGAGCAGCGCGACTACCTGTTCGCGGTCTGGGAGCAGCTCGGCATCGAAGACAACGTCACCCTGGTGATCCACGACTGGGGCTCGGCTCTCGGCTTCGACTGGGCATCGCAGCACCCCGACCAGGTTCGCGGAATTGCCTACATGGAGGGCATCGTGCGACCCGTCAACTGGAACGAGTGGCCGGAAGCGGCACGGGACATCTTCAAGGGATTCCGCTCAGAGGCCGGCGAAGCGATGGTGCTTGAGAAGAACACCTTCGTCGAACGGGTCCTGCCCGGGTCGGTCATCCGCGACTTCACCGCGGAGGAGATGGCCGAGTATCGGCGCCCGTTCGCCGAGCCGGGCGAGGGCCGGCGGCCCACGCTGACCTGGCCTCGGCAGATCCCGATCGAGGGCGAGCCTGCGGACGTGCACGCGATCGTGGCCGACTACGCCAGCTGGCTCGAGTCCTCGGACGTCCCGAAGCTCTTCATCAACGCCGAGCCCGGTGCGATCCTGATCGGCCCGCAGCGCGAGTTTTGCCGGACATTCCCGAACCAGACGGAGTTCACCGTCTCGGGTATCCACTTCATCCAGGAGGATTCGCCGATGCAGATCGCGTCGGCTATTCGTGACTGGTTGCAGAAACTGGCCTGACGCGGCCACGTTTAGTCCGGGCAAAAAGAAAGGCGGTTCCTTGGCGGACCGCCTTTTCCTTCGGGCAAAAGAAAGGCGGTTCCTTGGCGGACCGCCTTTTCCCTTCGGGCAAAAGAAAGGCGGTTCCTTTCGGAACCGCCCCGCTACCAACGTGTGTACGTGGTACCTGGCCCCCTAAGTCCCCCGCCAAGCCGTACCTGAAGGCGTCTTTCATCCGAGGCATCGCGCAGTTCGGTGTTGCTGAAAGGCGACGCGTCGTCGGCAGCAAAGGTCTCAAAAACACCGCACTGTGTCAATCTTTTAGGCCGTTTTTGCATCAATGAATCGCAGCTTTTACCTGTCCGTAGTAAAAAAACCACAAATCAATACGATGCATTCGACTGCACCGTATTGACGAGACAGCCGGCCTCACCCAGGTCGACCTCGAGCCGGTCGCCGGAGCAGAGCCAGACCGGCGGATTCCGCGCCGCGCCGACGCCGCCCGGCGTGCCGGTGGCGACGATGTCGCCGGGCAGCTGTTCCGTGAATGTCGTGATGTACTCGATCAGGTACGGCAGGTCGAAGACCAGCTCGTCGAGACGACCCGACTGCATCGTTTCCCCGTTTAGCCTCGTTTCAACACCCAGCTCGGCCAGATCGCCAAGCTCGTCGGGGGTCACCAGGCAGGGGCCGACGGCGCCCGAGCGATCGAAGTTCTTGCCCGCCGTGAACTGGATCGTGTGCCGCTGCCAGTCTCGCACCGAGCCGTCCATAAACGGCACGTAGCCGGCCACGACCCCGAGCGCCTGCTCACGGCTGACGCGCCGCGCGCGCTGGCCGATGACCACGGCGATCTCGCCCTCAAAGTCATATTGCCCCGACACGCCCGGATGGATCAGCGGCTGGCCGTGTCCGACCAGGCTTCCCGCAAACCGAACGAACAGGACCGGGTACTCAGGGACTTCCCGACCCATCTCCTCGATGTGCGGCCGGTAATTGACGCCGACGCAGATCACCTTGTCGGGATTCGGGATCGTCGGCAGGTATTCGATGCGCGCGGGGTCGATGCCTGCGGCCTCGACCTGGCCGTCGAGGTCGCCGAGAGCGCCTCCGTCGAGCACCGCGCGCAGGTCTTTGTACCGTTCACGAAAACCGGCGCTGGCCTCGTGGACGCCATCGGCAAGCTCGACGCCGTAACTCGCGCGGTTGTCTATCCGGAAACTGAGTGCTCTCACGGCTTATCCCTTACAATTGGCTGCCTAACGCATAACACAGGTAAGAGCCCGTTGAACACCCAGATCCATCGCACAGGCGTTTTTGCCACGCTGCTTGCCGGCGCCATGCTATCGGCCGCCACGGCGGCCGATACCCTCGTTCACAACGTGACCGGCTATACCTCGACCGACGATGGCATCGTCGAATTCACGGCACTCGCGTTCGATGACGACGGCCGCGTGCTCGCTACCGGCGACGAAGACCTGGTCGGCGATTATCCGGACGCTCGCAAGATAAATGGCAACGGCCGCTTCGTGCTGCCCGGTCTCGTCGATGCACATGCTCACCTTTACAGCCAGGGCTTCCTCGCGATCAGCCTGGATCTCGCCGGAACGCCCTCGCTCGAGGAATCCGTCGCCAAGATCGCCGCTTTCGCCAAAGCGAGCCCGAGCGCGCCGTGGATCCAGGGCCGCGGCTGGAACCAGGTGCTCTGGACCGTCAAGGAGTTCCCCACCGCCGCCGACATCGACGACGACGTCGCCGACCGCCCGGTCTGGCTGCGGCGAATCGATGGGCACGCGGGCTGGGCGAACAGCAAGGCGCTCGAGATTGCCGGCATCGACGACGACACGCCCGATCCGATCGGTGGCAAGATCATCCGTGACGACAACGGCAAAGCGACGGGCGTCCTCATCGACAAGGCCATGGGGCTGGTCACGCAGCACCTGCCGAAACCGACGCGTGAAGAAATGCGCCAGGCGTATCTCAAAGCCATTGAATCGCTGGTCGCGCTCGGCATGACCGGCATGCACGACGCGGGCGTCAACATCACCGAGGCCGAGGTCCTGATCTCGATGGCCGACAACGACGAACTCGACATGCGCGTCTACGCAATGATCAGGGATACCGGCGCCAATCTCGACGCAATGGGCAAGCCGCTCAAAGGCTATGCCGAGGACCGTCTCGACATCCAGTCCGTCAAGCTCTACTCGGACGGCGCGCTGGGCAGCCGCGGCGCCGCGATGATCGAGCCCTACTCCGACGACGCCGAGAATCGTGGCCTGCCGTTCTGGACCCAGGAGGAGCTGGATGGCTTCGTCAAGAAAGCCAACGACATGGGCTTCCAGGTCGGCGTCCACGCGATCGGCGATCTCGCCAACCGCATGGCCCTCGATGCCTTCGAAAAGGCCCAGGGCGGCAAACCATCGCCGCTCCGAAATCGCATCGAGCATGCACAGATCATCGCTATCGAGGATATCCCGCGTTTCGCCGAACTAGGCGTCATCGCCTCGGTGCAGCCGATCCACGCGACCAGCGACATGAACATGGCTGAAGACCGCATCGGTTCCCAGCGCATCGCGGGCGGCTACGCCTGGCGCAAGCTGCTCGAGTCCGGCGCGGTGCTTGCGAGCGGTTCGGATTTCCCGGTCGAACTGTCGAACCCGTTCCTGGGCCTGTACGCTGCCGTTACCCGCCAGGACCGCGGTGGCATGCCCGAGGGCGGCTGGTACCCGGAGGAGTCGCTGACGCGCGCCGAGGCGCTGCACTCGTTCACGCTGGCTGCGGCCTTCGCCGCTCACCAGGAAGACGTACTCGGATCGCTCGAGCCCGGCAAATGGGCCGACTTCATCGTTGTCGATCGCGACTACTTCGAGTGCCCGGCGAGCGAGATCGACGACATCGAGGTCCTGCAGACCTGGGTCGGCGGCGAACGGGTCTTTGACCGCGACAGCAGCGAGAGCGCGGCCGAATCGCCATGATCGTCGAGCAGGTCTGGACCGGTAACGCCTACCGGAACTTCAACTACCTGATCGCCTGTCCCGAGACCGGCGAAGCGCTCGCGATCGACCCGCTCGACCACAAAAAATGCCTTGCCGTCGCGGCGGACAGGGGCTGGACGATTACCCAGGTCCTGAACACGCACGAACACGGCGACCACACCGGCGGCAACAAGGGCATGATCGCAGCGACCGGCGCGAAACTGATTGCGCACAAGAACGCCAAAGCCCGCATCCCGAACATGGACCGAGGCGTGGGCGCCGGTGACGTGATCAAGATCGGCAAGACGGTCGAACTCGAGTGCCTCGATACGCCGGGGCACACGATGAGCCATATCTGCCTGCTGTCGCATACGGACCAGCCGGCCCTGTTCAGCGGCGACACGCTGTTCAATGCGGGCGCCGGCAACTGCCACAACGGCGGTCACCCCGAGGAGCTCTACGAAACCTTCGAGAACCAGCTCGCAAAGCTCGACGAGGATACGCGGATCTACCCGGGGCACGACTACCTGGTGAACAACCTGCAGTTCACGCTCGATCGCGAGCCGGACAATGAGACCGCGCGGCAGATGCTGACGGCCTACGCCAACCAGGACCCGGACGATGCGCTGGTCACGACCCTCGCGCAGGAACGCGACATCAATACCTTCTTCCGGCTCGACAGCCCGTCGGTCATCGCAGAGCTTCAGGTGCAGTACCCCGAGATCGGCGACTCGCCCGATGCGCGGACCGTGTTTTTGAAGCTGCGCGAGCTGAGAAACAGCTGGTAGTCCGGTATCGCGGCCGGAGCCTGAGATGGGGCAGATGGGACAGGTCGTGTTGAGCATACTGCTGGCAGCGCTGGGTGTTGCCGCGTCGTGGTTCATTGGCGCTCATTTCTATCGAAAGTCCCGACTGGGGAAAATAGACCTGTTCATGGCCGAACGGGTTGTCGGTCTCGATATCGAAGAAGCATGGCGCAGGCTAATTGCCCCTGACAGGTTCGGCTACGTTGCCTGGACCTCCCCGTCCATTCCCCCGGGCGTCGAGCTTGCGCCCGGCACCGAGATAAACGCCGGGCCCAAAAACGAGGGCGGAATGTACGTTGTCGACATGCAGCCTCCGAAACAAATTCGCTTCGGCAGCAGCCCGGAGCAATGGGACAAGTCGATCGGCTTCGTCGAAAAGCGCGACGGACTGCACGTCCTGTATATGAGAATGCTACCGTACACAGGGCGAGGATCAAACGCCGAGTGCCGCCGCATCGTCGAGAACGACGCGGAACGCCTGTTGTACGTGCTGGGCGACCGAGACTAGCTCAACGAGGTTCTACGAGATCCCAGCGATTGCCGTACAGGTCCTCGAAAACGGCGACGATTCCGTACTCCTCTTCCGCTGGCTTACGCACGAAGTTCACGCCTCTCGCGGAATACGCTTCGTAGTCGCGCCAGAAATCGTCCGTGTACAGGAACAGGAACACGCGACCGCCGGTCTGGTTGCCGATGCGTGACGCCTGTTCCTCGTTCGTCGCGCGCGCCAGCAGGACACGGGACTCGGTCGCACCGCGCGGTGCGACCACGACCCAGCGTTTGTCCTGCTCGGGCTGGTACGTGTCCTCGATGAGTTCGAAGCCCAGCGTGTCGACATAGAAGGCGATCGCTTCGTCATAGTCGCGGACGACAACTGCCGTCAGCCCGAGCCGCTGTTGCACTACCCCGCCTGTACGGATGCTATCCAGTTGTCGACGCGACGCTCGAGTACTTCGAGCGGTACCGCACCGCCGCCGAGCACGGTGTCATGGAAGGCGCTGATATCGAACTTGTCGCCGAGGGTCTCCTCGGCCCTCGCACGCAGCTCGAGGATCTTGATCATGCCGACCTTGTACGAGGTCGCCTGCCCAGCGAGCACAATATAGCGCTCGACCTCGGATTCAACGCTCGGCAGCGGCTCTGCCGAATTCTCCATCATGAAGTCGATCGCCTGCTGGCGCGTCCAGCCCTTGCTGTGCAGCCCCGTGTCGACAACGAGTCGAAGCGCGCGCCACATTTCGCTGCTCAGCCGGCCGAACTCGGAGTACAGATCGTCATACCCGCCCATCTCCTTCGCCAGCAGTTCGGCGTAAAGGCCCCAGCCCTCAGCGTAGGCACCGAAGTTCGCCTGCGTGCGAAACGTGGGTGTGTCCTCGAGTTCCTGCGCAATCGAGATCTGCATATGGTGTCCCGGATTGCCTTCGTGGTAGGCGATGACCTCGAGCTGCGGGATCGGCATCGCCTTCATGTCCGACAGGTGCATGTAGTAGATGCCTGGGCGTGTGCCGTCCGGCGTGCCCGGGAAGTAGTGCTGTGCCGCACCGTCCTGCTCGCGGTAGGGCTCTACGCGCTTCACTGTAAGCTCCGCCTTCGGCAGCAGGCCGAAGTAGTCTGGCAGGCGCTCGTTGATGAAGGCCAGCCGTTCCTCCACCGCGTCCATATAGGCCTGTCGGCCGGCATCATCGTTGGAGAAGAAGAACTGATCGTCTTCACGCACGAAGTCGAAGAAATCTGCGAGTTCACCTTCGAAGCCCACCTCGCGCTTCACGGCCTCCATCTCGCCGCGCAGCCGGGCCACTTCGGCCATGCCGATGCGATAGATCTCGTCGGCGGTCAGCGCCGTCGTAGTGAACGAGGCGAGCCTGCGATCGTAGTAGGCCCTGCCGTTCGGCAGCGCGTCGACGCCCTGCGCATCCTCAGCGGCGTTTGCCATGTCGTCCTGGAACCAGGCGATCAGCCGGTCGTAGGCAGGCTGCAGTCCGTCCATCAGTGCCGCGTCGGCAGCAGCCTTGAATTTGTCCGCATCTTCGGCGGAAATCGCCTCGGACTCGACCAGCGCGTCGATTTTGCGGTACGCGTCGGCCTGCAGCGACGAGGGCTCACCGTCGTCGAACGGGGCACCCTTGATGACGGCCTCCGCCTGCTCGATCACGCCCTCGTACGCGAAGCGCGGCGGCCGTACGCCGTTCTGGGCGTACGCCTGCGCCCGGTCGATAAGCTGGTTCATTGCGCGACCGAATCCGCCGACGCGCTTGATGTACGCGTCCATGTCTTCAGGTGTTTCAACCCTGTGGAAGTTTGAAAGCAGCGTCGGAATCCAGGACTGCGGCCCGAACATCTGCGTGAAGATGTAGTTGTTGCCGCGGAACTCATAGTTGGCCGCGGTGTTTTCGTACTGGTACTTCCAGATGTCGTAGGACACCTGTGCCTCGGGCGTGAGCGCGTCGTAGTCGAATTCACGCTCCATCTCCTCGACCGAGGCGCGCAGCCAGTCGAGCTGCTGTTTCTCGGTCTCCTCCGACAGGTCGTCGACCTCGTCGTAGCGTTCCTTGCGGCCGATGAACGTGAGCTGGATCGGGCTCTGCTGGAGCTGCTCTTCGTAGCGCTCCTCGAACCATTCGTTCAGACGTTCCGTTTCGGTCCGCGTGTCGGCGGTCGCGTCGGCCGCTGTCGTCGTTTCGGTGCCGGCATCCTGCTGGCCGCAGGCGGCCACGAAGACGGCGAAAGAAAGATAGATGAACCTGCGCATGACGTTCCCCGGGTCATTTCGAGACCGGGGAGTGTATCACCCGGGTAGCCGCGCCTCCGGGGCAGCCGCAAGCCGCTGAATTGGCAACAATTACTGCCCCGGGTGATAGCTGCGTACCGCCCTCGCCTCGACGTCTTCTCGGTAGTAGGCAACGTCCTTGAATGCCCGGTCGACGTAACGCTGCGCCTGGTCGTCGAAGTGAGGGGAGCCGGGATCGCCGCTCTGCCCGCCGGCGAGCATCGACTTCGCGCGGACCTTGTCGCCAAACTCCACGACAGCGACGAAGCTATTGCCCGACGTGCCATAGATTCGCTTCGTGCCCGGGTAACGCCTCGCGCGGAACGACGCGAGCGCGCCCCAGTCGCCCGAGGCAAAGCCGACCGGCAGGCTCGCGGCTGCGTCATCGTAGACGTGATCAATATCGCCGGTCAGGCGCTGGTAGCGGTTGACCTCGCCCCAGGGCGTGTTCCACTGGCCGAAGTCGGCTTCGAGCATGTCGATCGTGGCTGCGAAGATCTGCAATCGCTCCTCATCCGACGATGACGCGGCAAACCAGTCGATGAGCGCCTTGCCACGCAGGCCTCTCGGGTTGCGGCCGTCCTCGCGGAACTGCATGCCGTAGAAATGCGCGAGCGTCATCGGCACCGAATCAACGCCGACGCGAAAATCCCAACCCCTCAGCGTGTCGATCGCGGGCGCGAGCTCCGGGTAATCACCGCCGGCGCGGCCATAGGCCGCCACCAGTGCCGGTATCAGCTGTTCAAAGCCTGGCAGGTACGGGTCGTACGCGATGTCGATCAGCTTGTCCAGCGTCATGTCCGAAATGCCCGCCAGCACCCGCTGCGCGTGCACGCCGCGGAAGTTCTCGGCGTCCGGCGCCATGTACACGGGGTAATCTTCGCGCTTCGGGCTGAACTCCGCGGCCGCCGTGAACGGCGTGGAGTTGCAGTTCTGTATCCAGCCGTTCGGCGGGTTCAGTACCGTCACGGTCTCATCGACCGTGTGCAGCCCCTTCCAGTCGGTCGCAGGGTCGCTGCCATCCACCGGTTTCGAAAAATCAAAGCGCGGGTCGCGCTTCGGCACGAAGTTGCCGTGGTAGTAGGCAATATTGCCGCCCGAGTCGGCGTACACGGTGTTGTTCGACGAGTTCGTACGGATATCCATCATCGCGCGAAAACCGTCGTGGCCGTCCTGCCTGGTGCGGATGAACGACTGCGTCAGCGCGTTGACCGGGTCCCAGTTGATCTTCGTCGCAACCCACTTGCCGTCGATCATGTGCGTGATCGGCCCGTGGTGCGTGTGGTACATCGGGAAAGTCCTTTCCGCGAGTCCGTCGCCGTCTAAGTACTTGAGCGTAACCTCCGAGACCCCGACCGGGCGGAGTTCGTCGCCGTAGCGATAGTAGAGCCCGTCTTCCTGTTCGACGATTTCCTCGACGAACTCGTCCATGAAATCGACGCGGGTCGACGTGTGCATCCAACCCGTGTCCTCGTTGAAACCCTGGTAGACGAAGAACTGCCCCCAGGTTATCGCCCCGTAGGCGTTGAGCCCCTCTTCGCTTACCACGTGGACTTCGCCGCGAAAGAAAAACGTCGTGTGCGGATTAATCAACAGCATCGCATCGCCGGATTCGGTCAGTTCGCCCGAAATCGCGAAACCATTCGAGCCAAGATGCTGCTCGTAGCCGAGCTTCGGCGCGCGGGCCTTCTCGAGTTCGGACATCGCGATCGATTCGCCGCGACCGTAGAACGCCGTGATCCCCTCGAGCGGAATCTGTTCGATGTCGCCGCCGATGGAACCCTCGAAGAAAAACATCGGCATCCAGGGCTCGAACTTCGTAATGACCTTGGGGGTGACCTCGGGATGGGTCGCAAGGTAGTAGTTCAGTCCGTCGGCAAAAGCGTCGCAGAGCGCCTGCAGCCACTCGGGCGCGGCGGCGTACGCGGCCTTCGCTTCCTCCTCGGTCATGTACAGGCGCGCACGAAGGTCGCTCATGAGCGCGCTCTCGCCCTCAGCCTCGGCAAGGCGACCTATTGCCCAGTAGTAGTTGCGCTCGACTCTCGGAAAGTCGTCTTCCGCCTGTGCGTACAACAGCCCGAACACGGCATCGGCATCGGTCGTCGCATACACGTGCGGCACGCCGAAGTCGTCACGAATGATCGTAACGTTCTGTGCTCGCGCCTCGAGTCGGGCGAGCTCAGCGTCAACGGGCGCCTTGCCGGCGGAACATGCGGCGACCGTGAGTAGCGCGACGCAAACGAGCGTAGCCGCGAGGCGCGTCATTCGCCCTCCTCGACGTCGATCAGGTCGAGACCCGAAACCTGCCGGTTGATCGCCGGCACGTCGTTCATGAACACACCATCGAGCGCCGCAAGCTGCGTCTCGATCTCGGCGGCGAGTTCATCGCGGACGCCGACCATGCCTTCGGTCGGCGGCGCCTCGCTGCCAGCCGCGAGCAGCATGACATAGCTCAGCTTGTTGTTCAGGCGAATCGGGAAATTGAGTGGATCCTGGCGGCTCTCGTTCTTCGTCTGGTATAGCGCTTCCTCGATGGTCGTCAGCTTGTCGAGCGTCGCCGTGATGCTCGCGGCAACGTCGGAATCCTCATCGACGCGGCCCTGAACGCCCTCGAGCTGCGTGCGCAGCGCACGCAGTCGCTTGATCCCTGAATGGGTCTGCGACAGCAGGTCTCGCGCGCTGATCGCGAACTCGAACTGTGCCTCGTAGTCGGCCTGGCTCATGGTCGTTCGCGGATCGGTGATGACGCTGAATTCCGTCTCGGAAACGTCGCCGTCAACGATCAGGCGCGCACGGTAGCTGCCCGGTACGGCCGCCGGTCCGCCGCGCGCGTCAATCCAGAGGATCAGGTTGTCGAAACGCTCGAAGCCGGGGTACTGCAGGTTCCAGCTGTGCTTGTTGAGCCCGGCATCTGCCGTCAGGACGTTGGTCGGCGGTGGAGCATTACGGCCGCCGTTCTCCGCTTCCTCGCCCGGTGCCGGCTCACGCGTCCAGGTCCAGATCGGCTCGTCGCCGTCGGCCGTCATGACCTCGAGCGAGACCTCGGCGTCGTCGGCGAGGCCCTCGGGCAGCGCGTAGTAGAAGGTGACTCCCGGGTACGGGTTGGTACCGGCCGCACCCGGGTTGTCGCTGCGATTCGCGCCGGCGGTCAGCCGGTAGGC
>JAAUXY010045012.1_pt1 | contig 12604 bp, 6 predicted proteins | sample 7278121 | NCBI WGS metagenome assembly JAAUXY01 (sample SAMN14350117, study PRJNA611818) | marine sediment metagenome | isolation source: surface marine sediment (1.8m) | place: French Polynesia: Moorea | collected 2018-08 | reverse complement strand
GGGCAGTAGAGTCGCCACCGGCCCGAAGACCTCGTGCTCGTGGACCGCGCTCGCCGTGTCCGGAGCATCCGCGCGCAGCAGGGTCGGCGGAAAGAAAAAGCCCTTGCCGGCCGGACTGCCGACGCCGTCGTCGCGGCGACCCGTTCCGTGCACGATGCTCGCCGCGGCGGTGAGCGCCTCGAAGCCTTGCTCGGCGTCGGCGAGCTGCCGGGCGGTGGCCAGGGGACCCATCGTCACCGTCTCGTCCGCCGGATTACCGGTGACCACCGCACCGAGCTTCTCGCCGAGGGCGGCGGCAACGCCGTCGATCGCCGCTTCCGGCACCAGGAGACGACGCACCGCGGTGCACTTCTGCCCCGCTTTCTGGGTCATCTCGCGCACCACGTCACCCAAGAAGAGATCGAACGCTGCCCCCTCGGTCGTCCCCGGGGCGAGCACCGCGGCGTTCAGGCTGTCCGCTTCGATGTTGACGCGGGTGTTGGTGTTCAGAAAATTGTCCCGCTGACGTAGACGCGCGGCGGTCGCCGCGGAACCGGTGAAGGCGAGCACATCCTGGCCCCCCAGGCAATCCAGCAGATCGCCGGTGCCGCCACAAATCAGTTGCAAGGCCCCCTCGGGGACCGCTCCACTTTCCAGCACCACCTCAACGCAGCGCTCGGTCACCAGCGCGGTCGCGGTCGCCGGCTTGACGATCATCGGCATGCCCGCCAATAGCGCGCAGGCGGCCTTCTCGCCGAAGCCCCAGGCCGGAAAGTTGAACGCGTTGATCGCCACCGCCACGCCCGTGCGCGGCACCAGGACATGCTGCCCCCAAAAGGCCTCGGTACGTGCCAGCTGTACGCCATCACCCTCCGGCAGGAGGTACGCGTCGCCGAGACCACGGGACACCGCGGCGTAATAGGCCAGCGTGCCTGAAGCACCGTCGACGTCGAAGCTGCCGTCACCCTTGGTCGTGCCGTTGTTGATCCGCGACAGCTCGAGCAGCTCCTTGCGGTGCTCGCGAAGCGCTCCCGACATCGCCTTGAGCATGGCGCCACGCTCGGCGAAGCTCATGCGCCGCAGCGCCGGGCCGCCGACATCACGTGCGTGATCGAGCGCCGCGCCGAAGTCGACGCCGTCGCTCGAGACCTGTCCAATCACCTCTTCCGTCGAAGGATCCACCAGCGGCACGAAGCCGGAGTCGGCTTGGTGCCACTGCCCGGCCACGTAGCTTCGCAGTGTTTTCAATCGTTCATCCTCCACAAGGGTTGTCGGCTTTCTCTGTGCCGACTCTAGCGCATCCCAGGCGCTCCCGCCGGCGGTTGATCCAGCTTCCCGGCTCAGAATCCCGAGCCACGATGGTCTGATAGACTGGACTTTCTGATGAATGTTTTCTTCTCCTACGCTCATGAGGACGAGGGGCTACGCGACCGGCTCGAGAATCACCTCGAGATTCTCAAGCGCAGCGACAAGATTAGTACCTGGCACGACCGCAAGATCACCGCCGGTAGTGAGTGGGCGGGTGCGATCGACAAGCACCTGGAAGCCGCGGACATCATCCTGCTACTAGTGTCGCCGGCGTTCATCGCTTCAGACTATTGCTGGGACGTCGAGCTTTGCCGCGCCACGGAACGCCATTCGGCGGGTACCGCGCTGGTGATTCCGATCATTCTGCGGCCGATCGACTGGCACGGCGCGCCCTTCGGCAAGCTTCAGGCCCTGCCTAAGGACGGCAAACCGGTCACTACCTGGTCCAATCGTGATCAGGCTTTCCAGAATGTTGCAGAGGGGCTGCGCAAGGCGATCGATGAAGAGCTCGCACGACGTGAGGCAAACGATGCTCCAACTCCACGCGCTGCCCAGCCGGCCCCGCCACCGGCCGCTCCCCGATCGGGTCCTGCCGTCCGCGCCCGCGTCATCCGGGCGAAGAACGTCGCTGGCGTCCAGGTCCGGGGCGGCGACGCCGAGACCGCGGCCGATCTGGTAGACGCGGGGATCGACGGCGAGGTCGTCGCCGACGAGATCGAAGCCGACAACGTCGCCGGTTTCCAGCACCTGGACGGAACCGAGGCGAAGTCATGAGTCCGTTCACCCAGGCCGTGATTGGAGGACTCACTGAGGCGCTCGCCGGCACTCTTTATGACGCCGTTGGCCGACGCTTGCGCCGAGCTCTTGAGGAGCCAGAAAGAAAGCAGGCTCTCGCTCGCTGCTGCGAAGTCGGTATTAAGGCCTTGATCCGCGCCTCCGCCGAGGGTCGCGAGAGAGAGGAAATCGAACATCTGAGTGACGTCATTTCCTCCTTCTTTACCTCTGAAGAGATCGCCGACGATCTGGGCCGCGCTCTAGCTCCCCTGCTTCGCGGTCAGCCGCTAGACATGGACGAAATGCGCGAGCTCTTCGAAGACGCGGGCTATGACGCCGAGACCCTGCCCGACTTCGACTTCGAAGGAGCCTTCATTGCTTTTTCCTACGGCTTCTCCGCCGCCGCCGTCGAGCATCGCGCGCTGCGCGGCGAGATCCGCACCCACCTGTTGCTCGAGCAGCTCAAGCTACAGACCGAGATGCGTGACTCTTTGCAGGAGCTGGTCGCTTCTGCGCTCCAAGCGAAACCGGAGTCGGCAGCGGTCAGTGCCGATCAGATCAACGCCAAAAACGTCATCGGTAACCAAATCAATCTGAACACTCAGGTGGTGCCAGCGAGTCCAGCCAAGCCGCAGGACGACGAGGCGTCTGGCCTGAGGGACAGTTACCTCCGCCGGATCATGGCGGACGCTGGTTTCCTGGCTCTCTCCGGGGTCGATCCATCGGTCGCCGGCAGCGAGGCCGACGCTCCCCTGCGTCTCGACGCGGTTTACACCGCTCTCCTCACCCAGGCTCCTCGGGAAAGCGCAAAGCTGGCGCATCGCGCGGTCGGAGACATCCCTATCGGCAAGCGCGCGTCTCACCCTTCTTCGGCCCTCGAACAGCTCAACCGTCATCCCCGCCTGGTGCTGCTCGGCGACCCCGGCAGCGGCAAGAGCACCTTCGCCAACTTCGTCGCCCTATGCCTGGCCGGCGAGCTGCTCGGCGACCCGCGAGCCAACCTTGCGCTCCTGACCGCTCCCTTACCCACGGAGAAGAGCGACGGTGATCAAGAGGAATCGGCTCTCGCTTGGGATCACGAGCCACTGCTACCGGTACGCATATTCTTGCGCGACTTCGCCGCTCGGGGCCTGCCGAAGGCAGGCGAGAAAGGCACCGCAGAGAGCCTCTGGCGTTTCCTCGAAAACGAGCTCAAGCGCGCCGCGATCGCCGACTACGCACCCCACCTCAGGCGGGCGCTCGAACGCGGCGGCCTGATTTTGCTCGACGGCCTCGACGAGGTGCCCGAAGCCGAGGGCCGACGCCAGCAGATCCTCGAGGCGGTTCAGGACTTCGCTGCCACTTTCAGCAACTGCCGATTCCTGGTGACCTGCCGCACCTATGCCTATCAGCATCAGAAGTGGCGCTTGCCCGGCTTCTCCGAGGCCATCCTCGACTCCTTGAACGAGGCCCAGATCCGATGCTTCGTCGACCGCTGGTACGCCCAAGTCGGCCAGCTGCGCGGGCTCGAGGCCTCCGACACCCAGGGCCGCGCCGAGCTGCTCAAGTCGGCGATCTTCGACAGCGATCGCCTGCGGCCCCTCGCCGAGCGCCCGCTGCTGCTCACCCTGATGGCCAGCCTTCACGCCTGGCGCGGTGGCAGTCTGCCCGACCAGCGCGAGGAGCTCTACCATGACGCGGTCCAGCTTCTGCTCGACTTCTGGGAACAGCGGCGAGTGGTTCACGACGCCAAGGGCCGGCCGATCGTGCAGCAGGAGAGCCTGGCCGAGTGGTTGCAGCTCGACCGCACACGAGTACGCCGCGTGCTCAACGAGATCGCCTACCGCGCCCACGCCGCCCAGCCGGACCTCTCGGGCACGGCGGACATCGCCGAGGAAGATCTGGTTGGCCGCTTGATGAAGGCCAGCGGCAGCCCCGACCTCAAACCGGCACGCCTGGTCGAGTTCCTGCGCGACCGCGCCGGCCTGCTCCTCGCCCGCGGCGTTGGCGTCTACACCTTTCCCCACCGGACGTTTCAGGAGTACCTCGCTGCCTGCCACCTCACCGACCACGACTTCCCTGAGCGTCTCGCCGAGCTGGCCCGTGGCGACAAAGAGCGCTGGCGCGAGGTGACGCTCCTGGCCGGTGCCAAGAGCGGGCGTGGCTCCGCCGGCAGTCCGTGGAACCTCGCAGACGCCCTCTGCTACCAGGATCCCGGCCACGAACAGCGCACGGACGAGGACATGCACGGCGCACACCTGGCCGGGCTGGTGCTTGCCGAGTCGGCGGACCTGAGTGAGACCGGCGGACGTCTCGGGAGAAAGCTCGACCGTGTCCGGGATTGGCAGGTCGACCTACTGACCGGCGACGATTTGCCGGCGCGCGACCGTGCGGAGTGTGGACGGACCCTCGCACGCCTCGGCGATCCGCGCACAGAAGTGACGTCAGTTGAGGGCATGCCGCTGTGCTGGGTGCCACCTGGAGCCTTCCGGATGGGCAGCGACTCCGATCCCGATAAGTCCTACTTATTGGCCGAGACTCCTGCAGCCGACGTGGCGCTCTCTTATGGCTACTGGATCGGCCGTTTCCCGGTGACTCAAGCACAGTTCCGAAGCTTCGTCGACGACGGCGGCTATCGTGACAGCGAGCTATGGCCGGAGGCGATCGCCGCGGGCGTGTGGAGCGAAGGTGTTCTTCAAGTCGTCCAGTGGGACGGTCAGGACTCTCAGCAGGAAAAGGTCACCGGACCCCAGGATTTTGCCGAACCCTCGAGCTTCTCCAACTACCCGGTTACCGGCGTCAGCTGGTTCGAGGCCAACGCCTTTTGCCGCTGGCTGAGCCGCAAACTTCGCCACGAGGGCCTCCTCAGCGAGGCCTGGCGAGTTGATCTCCCCAACGAGCCGGAATGGGAGAAGGCCGCGCGGGGCGGCTCTGAGATCCTGGCGGCACCCCTCGTGGCTGAAGCGCGATCGGCCATTGGCCTCAAGCCGGAAAGCGAGTTGTTCAAGAACCCACAGCCATGCCGTCGTTTTCCTTGGGGCGACCGAATTGATGGCGAACACGCGAATTACTGGCACGATACTGGAATTGGCACAGCCAATGCCGTGGGCTGCTTTCCCGCGAACCTATCGCCCTACGGATGTCACGAAATGAGCGGCAACGTCTGGGAGTGGACGCGGAGTCAGCGAGGGAGCTATCCGTATCCGGAATCTCATGAGGACCGGAGCGAGCGTGAAAGTTTCGAAGGCGCCGCGGGTTTCGTGTTGCGGGGCGGCGGTTTCGGCGTCGACGACGTCGCGGTGCGTTGTGCTGCTCGCTCCGACTTCGTTCCGGCGGCCCGGTACGTCCTCGTCGGTTTTCGTGTGGTGCTCTCCCCATCCGGCCTCTGAATCTCTGGACTCTGAAGCCAACCACCATCATGACCCCGTTCACTGAGGCACTGATCGCAGGTTTCACCGAGGCGCTCGCAGGCACCCTCCTCGGCGCTGGTGGCCGGCGCTTGCGCCGTGCTCTGGCGGCTCCTGAGAGGAAGCAGGCTCTCGAGCGCTGTTGTGAAGCCGGGATTGTCGCCCTGGTCCGCGCCGCACAGAACGACTGCGATGACGAGGCTCTCGCCCACCTGGGCGACTTGATGCACTCGTTCCTTACCTCAGAAGAACTCCAGGATGATCTCGGACGCTCGTTCGCCCCACTCCTCAAGGGCCACGAGTGGGATCTGGCGGAGATACGCGAGCTCTTCGTGGATGCCGGCTATTCCCCAGAGACGCTTCCGTGCCTCGACTTCGAGGGCGCATTCACCGCCTTCGCCGGTGGTTTCTCCGCTGCCGCCGTCGAGCAACCGGCCCTGCGCGGCGAGATCCGGACCCACCTACTCTTTGAACAGCTCGAGCTGCAGACCGAGATGCGCGACGCCCTGCGCGAGTTGGTCACCTTTCTCGGTCAGGCCAAGCCGGGCACGGCGGCAGTCGCCGCCGAGCAGATCACCGCTACCAACGTGGCTGGTACCCAGATCTTCTTGAACGCGCACAGCCTCAGCTCGGCGCCTCAGAAGGGTGGCGGCTGGGAAGCTCACTACCTGAACACCGTGATCTCCCAGTGCGATCCCCTCGATCTTTCACCGATCGACGAGACCCACCCACAGGGTTCGCGGCCAGGGGACGCGGGCAGCCTCCGCCTGTCAGAGGTCTTCATCGGACTGCGGCTCGAGGGCCTCGAGCGCCTGCCGTCCGAAGACGTCGCCGACGTGCTCGGCGACCGCCGGCGCCACCCGGAGCGCCTAGTCAAGGCCGAGGAAGACGAAAAGCCGGTGCCGGTCACGGCGCTCGAGGCGACGGCGGCGCTGTCACGGCTGGTGATCCTGGGGCGCCCCGGCGGCGGCAAGAGCACCCTGGTGAACCACCTCGCGACCCAGCTTGCAAAACGCCGGCTTGCCCCCGACGGCAGCGACGACAAGTTGCCGGGTTGGGCGCCGGAGGACCGACCGCTACCGGTGCGGATCGTACTGCGGCGCTTCGCTGGCTGGCTGACGGAAGACGCGAAGCCGAGCGCCAGCCTGGTGTGGAACTACCTCCGACACCAGCTCGAGGAGCATGACGGCTGTCCCAACGCCTTCGACGACCTGCATGAGATGCTAATTCAAGACGGCGGCATCGTCTTCTTCGACGGCCTCGACGAGGTGCACGAGGACGACGCCACGCGCCACCGCTCGCTGATCCGCGACAGCATTGCCGAATTCGCCGGCCCGCTTCAGAAATGCCGGATCATCGTCACCTGCCGCGAGTACGCCTACCGCCGTGATGACGCGTGGCGACTGCCGGAGACCGACTTCCCCGCCGTCACCCTGGCCCCCTTCGGCAACGAGCAGATGCGGTCCTTCACCTCTACCTGGTATCGGGTGATCGGGCCGACCAAGGGCTGGAGCACAGAGCGCGGCAAGCGCGAGGCTGAGCAGCTGGCCTCGGCGGTCACCGGCTGGCCGCACCTGCGCGTGCTCGCCGAGTCGCCGCTGCTGCTGACCCTAATGGCCCAGATCCACGGCCGCGACGGTTACCTGCCGCGTGACCGAGCGGACCTCTACGAACGCACGGTGAATCTGCTGCTCGCCCACTGGGAGAACCGCTTGGTGCGCGACCTGCGCGCCGGATCCACGGTCGAGGCCGACCGGGTGCTGCGTCTCGGCGTACGCCTCGACACATTGCGCGGTGCGCTCGAGAAGGTCGCGTTCGAAGCTCACGAGCGCCAGGAAGAGCAGACCTCGAAACGCGAACGGGCCGCTGACGTGCCGGCCGGCGATCTACTCCTTGCCCTCGAAGAGCATCTCGGCGACCTCACTCGAGCGCGGCAGGTGATCACCTACTTGCAGCAACGTGCCGGCCTACTGCAGGCGGTCGACGCCAAGACCTACCGCTTTCCCCACCGCACCTTCCAGGAGTACCTTGCAGCTCGCCATCTGCTCAAACAGCCGGAGTACGACGAAATGCTCCGCGAGCGCGTCCATCGTGACCCAGCGTGGTGGCGCGAGGTCTTCCTGCTCGCCGCCGGTGTTTCGCGGGAGACGCCGCGCCTGATCTCGGACCTGATCGACCGCTTGATTCCACGACGCCCTGGCAAAGCGGACATTCAGCCCGAAGAAGCGGAGCGTGCACGGATCGCCGCACAAGCCCTGGAGGAGACTCGCTTCGTCGAACGGGTCGAGAAGGAGCGAGCGACTGAGCCCGGCCGCTTCACAGAGACCTACACTCGGATCCAGGCTTGGCTGCTGGCCGCGCTGCGGGCGGACGCCAGCCTGGAGCCAAAGCTCAGAGCCGCCTGCGGCGATTCCCTGGCCGGTATTGGCGATCCACGACCGGAAGTGATGACCCTCGAGGCCGTGCAATTCTGCCGAGTGCCCGCGGGGCCGTTCTGGATGGGCAGCAATGATCACTATGACGACGAGAAGCCCTGTCACCTCAATCAACACCTGGGGTATAGCTACTGGATCGCGCGTTACCCGGTGACCACGGCTCAGTACCGGCAATACGTGAAGGCCAGCGGCCACGAACCTGGCGATCCAGACGCTCTGCTCGGCTCGGCCAACGCACCTGTAGTCTGGGTGAGCTGGCATGAAGCACGCCAGTTCTGTGCCTGGCTTTCGGGTCGCTGGGCCGAGTCGGGAATTCTGCCCGAGGGCTGGGAAGTTCGCCTGCCGTCGGAAGCCGAATGGGAGAAGGCGGCGCGCGGAGGTGTTGAAATCCCGAGCGAGCCGGAGATCCAAGCCGGTGGCTGGGCGCCCGCCGCTTCGGACGCGCCCGCGATCACATCCTGCCCGAATCCGCATCCGAAACGCGAATATCCCTGGGAGGGCGGGTTCGATCAGAACCGATGCAACTCATGGTTTTCGGGCATTCGTCGAACCAGTACCGTTGGCTGTTTCCCAGGCGGCGTGAGCCCTCACGGCTGTGAGGAGATGGGCGGCAACGTTCGGGAGTGGACGCGGAGTTGGCGCAAGCCCTACCCCTACGATCCCTCGGACGGTCGTGAACGGGAAGAAAGCGCCGCGGGTTTTGTGTTGCGGGGCGGCGGTTTCGGCTACGTCAACGTCCTCGTGCGTTGTGCTGCTCGCTTCGTCTACGATCCGGCGTTCCGATGCGACTACGTCGGTTTTCGTGTGGTGCTCTCCCCATCCGGTCTCCGAATCTCTGACCTCTGAAGTCTCTGAACTCTGAAGGGGGAGTCCAGAGGGGGCTTGCCCCCTCTGGTTGCGCGCGAAGCGCGGCTCGGCATCGCCCGCAATCACTCTCGCCTGATAGCATTCACACCATGGCGTCCGACAGTATCTCCGCTCGTCAGAAGTCGGTCGCCGAGATTCTCTCGGTGATCCGCACCCAAGACGAAGAGGTAGCCGCCGCACTCGACGCCTTCTTCGCCCCCGACGTCCGCGAAGACGAGACGCCGCCGGACTTCGTGGCTCTCCAGCTATTCGTCGGCCGGGCTTTCGAGCGGCTGCTCGGCGATCTGATCGAAGCTGACAACGAGCTCTACAACGCTCGTACCGAGGCCAACAGCCTACGCGAACGGTTCCGCAAAGCGTTCGCCAGATACCGGCTCAAGGTCGTACGCCTGCGCGACGGAATCCGCCACTTCTACCCCCAGAGCAGTGCTCGAATGCTGACCCGGGGCGACACGCCACGAGCTCCCGAGGAGGTGTTCGCGCTCGCCGGTCACATGATCCGCTGGATCGATCGGCCAGACGTCGAAGACGAGGCCTTCCCGGTCAAGAATAAGCGCGACGAGATGGTTCGCGAGTTGAAGGAAACCCGGGAGCATCTGGAGCGCCTGACGACGGCTAACGCGGCCCATCAGCTGATACGACAGCGGCGCAAGGACTGCTTCAAGGCTTTCAATGAAGGCTTCGTCTACCTGGCGGGCCTGCTCGAGAATCTCTACGGCCTTTCCGGACACCCGCGGTGGCGACGGCTGGTCCGCCCTTCCCGGCAGGAGAAGGGACTCTTGATGTCGGTGATGAAACGGCGGCGCGCGGCGCGAATCGCGGCGCGGTCGGCACGTGTCCCGGATAAATCGACTGATAGAAGCAGCGATTGAGCCGTCTTTCACACCCGAGCGAGCCTTTTGCGATTCGCAAACGCCCCCCGCGGGCGCGACGACTATAGGGTGGAAAAACATTCTCGCTGTCTTCACAGTGAAAAGAGCTTCGCGCTAGTGCTGGGCAGCGTCCTTCACGCCCGCACGGAGCGTTTGCGAATCACACACGCCATCTGCGGCGGTGACATGCACCTTCCGAAATCTTGAGATCGCGCCCTTCACACCCGCATCGACTGTTCGCGAAACGCAAACGCTCCGTGCGGGCGTGAAGAAGAGCCGTCAAAACTCTCGACGGCTCCTGGAGACGCTGAAGAACCCGTCACCAGCCGATATCGGCCCCTCCCGACGTCCCGCAAACACCTATTGCGAAACGCAAAGACTTCGTGCGGGCGGTACGGAAGGCAAGAATCAACAGACCGAAGATCCCACGGGGATGAATCCCTCGCAAAAAACCGGCATGTCGGGAAATCCGCCGGCCGGGAGCCTCCTTCAGGAGGCTTGCCCTCGGTAGCACGGGGCCCCGTGCTTTCTATACCCGGATCAGGTCACGGACCTCGAGCCGGACGGTCTCGAGGCCCGGCAGGTCGACATCGACTTCGTCGTCCATACCGACCACGCGCCGGTAGCGATAGTCTGCCGGCTCTGTCGACGGCGACGGGTCGCTGCAGACCTCAAGCTGGGCCTGCGGCAAGTTGGCGATCCAATAGACCGGGACACCTGCCCGTGCGTAGAGGTACTTCTTGAGCGTTCGATCCCGATTCAAGGTCGCGTCGGAGACCTCAACTACCAGGGCGACGTCTCGTGGTCCTGGATAGCGATCGCCATAGTCCTCCGGATCGCCTCGAACCACCACCACGTCGGGCTCCGGCTCACTATCCTCGGTCGTGATCGGCTCCTGAGAGTCGACATAACAACCCCCTGGAACGATGCGCTCCAAAGCGTCCCTGATCCGTCGAGTCGTCAGACGGTGGTTCGGTTTCTTCGGCATCTTGTTGATCAGCCATCCAGCGATCAGCTCTACGGGATCATCGGCGGTCAGGATGCCAGCCTCGATCATGTCGTGGTACTGAGCAACGCTGATCCGCCAGAAGACATCCGCTGGAACGACAGCCAGACCGTCGTCGAGGGCTGGTCCTGGTTGGAGTGCGACGGTTGTCATGAGCTACGCCTCGGCAAGAGACGATCGGAATCGACCTTTCGGTATCGTAGAACACAACCTGCCGGCGAGCAACTGACGGGACGCCTGGCGCTGGCTGCCTGCGCACAACCGCAAACTGTCGAGACTGATCAGCTGGTCTCGAAACAACCGCACGATTGAGGCCGAGAACCCCGTGGGTTAGCCGACGGCGAAGCCGGTGGCAGGCCGAACGTGAGCGGGACGGAAGCCAAGCACAATATCCTCTCTTGGGATACCCGCCTCGACCAACTCATTAGCAACGCCGTCTCTGGTTCCGTCGTGCTGAACCCAGACCTTGTCACCGATCAAATCGATGTGAACCGACGTCCCATGCACATGTCGTCTATTCTGCCAACCGATCTGTTGGACCTGATAGAGCCCTTGTTTGGCATCAATCACCGCCCTCAGCTCGATCTCTCCATGTTTGGGCCTGTGGGTTGCATGTTCAAGAATCAGCTTGCGAACGATTCGCTCGTAGTCCTTTACGGCAGCCATTGAACTATCTCCTGTCGGGCTTCGTCGATAACGATCAACTTGAGCTTGTGCTTACGGAGCATCAGTCGGCCGAGCTTGTCGGTGAAGACCTCTTCAGAAAGCCAGCCGCCACAAAGACCGGGAAGATGACCCGGTGATCGGGAGTGCTAAGCTCCTATTATGGAGACCGCATGATCCAGTTTCCCTACGGCATCGCCGATTTTCGACGCATCCGGCGCGACGGCATGGTCTACGTCGACCGAACCGCGCACATCCGGAGCCTGGAGAACCTGGGCAGCAATCTGGTCTTCCTGCGCCCCCGTCGATTCGGCAAGTCGCTCTGGATCCAGACCCTGGCGACCTATTATGACCTGCGCTATGCCGACGCCTTCGAGGACATTTTCGGCGGGCTCGATATCGCCTCCGGACCACAGGGTCCGACACCGCTACGCAACCGCTTCTTCGTCCTGCAATGGAACTTCTCGCGCGTCACCCCTCGAGGCAGTGTCGAGACGATCGCCCAGAGCCTGGAGGACCATGTTCGCTCCCGAGCCAAGGTCTTTGTCTCGGAGTATCGGGAATACCTGGACGAGCCTGTCGACACCGACGCCAAGGCATCGACGATCCTCGACAGCTTGCTCAACGCCGTACGCAAAACTCCCTACAGGCTTTACCTCCTCATCGACGAGTACGACAACTTCGTCAACGAGGTCATGGTCCAAGACGTCGAGACCTACAAGGCACTCTTCGAGGCCGACGGTCCCTTCAAAGAGCTCATGAAGCTGGTCAAGAATGCTACCGAAGGCTTGGGGCTGGAGCGCGTCTTCATGACCGGTGTCTCCCCCGTCGCCCTGAATGATTTAACCAGTGGCTTCAATACCGCGACAGACGTCTCCCGGAAGAAGTCCCTCGCCGGCCTGTGTGGCTTCTATGAGCCAGAGCTCCGCGATCTCCTGGCACCAATCGCCGCGCAGCAGCAACTTCCCACTGACCGGCTCGAGGAGCTCGTCGACACCATGCGAACCTGGTACAACGGCTACCGCTTCCACGAACAGGCTGAAGGCCTCGTCTACAACCCGACGAACGTTCTCTACTTTTTGCAGGAGCTCTACCAGGAGAACGAGCCTCCGAGGACTCTCCACGACACGAACCTTCGGACGGATCAGGCGAAGCTCGCTTTCCTGGCTGGAACGGATGCGGGCCAGCGGGTGGTCGAAAAACTGACGGAAGAACCTGGTGAGATCCGAGTCCTTCAACTCCAGGCCAGCTTTTCATTGGGCGACCTGACGCCCCGACTTTCTGAGGACCCGGACGCCGTCGCTTCCTTCCTCT
>JAAUXY010053534.1_pt1 | contig 12609 bp, 6 predicted proteins | sample 7278121 | NCBI WGS metagenome assembly JAAUXY01 (sample SAMN14350117, study PRJNA611818) | marine sediment metagenome | isolation source: surface marine sediment (1.8m) | place: French Polynesia: Moorea | collected 2018-08 | reverse complement strand
CTGGCACAGAGAGATTTTGCGAAACACCGAAACCGAAATCAAAAACCTCGGATTTGATGACGCGCGGGTCCACGAACTCGGAGGGGCCTTGCTTCGTTTCGAAGCGGATGGCGCCATCACGATTTATGGCGCCAGCCAGGAATTCGGCGCCTGTGATAAAGATTATGCAGCGAAACTGGTAAGAAAATCTTTTCCGGGAAGAATCGTTACAGTTAAAAATTAAGGCTCTTCTCCCGAGTCGTTGCAAGAGAAAAAAGCAAAATAATCGATGGTCTCTGTCCAGCCGAAGTCAGAAAAAAATCGATCGGAAAAGACCGGCCATGGAAAGCAACATCAACAGGATCAGCACATGGCGCCGAAACGATGCCTGATCAATTTTGATAAACATTCGACTGCCGACTGTGATTCCCAAAAGCAAGGGGATTAGACAAACCGCTGTCAGAAATAATGTTTGAAACGTCGTCAGTCCTTGAATAGCGGCCACAATAAGGCACATGGTGTCGATGCCCAGAAAATATGCGATAATCGATGCACGCGAGACCTTGATCCCTGCAGGCGACGACAAGTAGAAAAGAATTACCGGCGGACCACCGATGGCCGCGGCCCCGTTAAGCATACCGCAGGCCAGTCCCGTTATCAGAATTAACATAACCCCCGGCATACGCTTCCAGGCGAATCCGCGCAAAAGCAAAATTGACGCAATGAATACCATGAGGGAAATGGATATGCGCATTGGAGCAGGTGGCACGGTGGCGAGCAGATACACACCGAAGGGTATGCCGACCAAAGATCCAAAAAGCAGCCAGCGTAAAGAATACCAATCGATGTCCTTCCGCACCTGCGGCACCAGTCGTAAACTGGCCAGTACTTCCAAGATAAGTACCGTTGGTACCACCTGGGCCGGTGGCAGCACTAGCGACATACTGGTTACAGCCACCATTGCGAACCCAAAACCGCTGTACCCCCGAATGATACCCGCCCCGAAGACAGCAACGATTGAAATTATCAAAGGTCCAAATTCGACAATGATTCCATTCAAATCGCTCAATCCATCAATCACTTAAGCCATAATTATAAAAGAAACCGCATCCAACCAAATTTAAACTGATTGTTTAAGCAGTTCATCGACCATCTCTGCGAATCCGAAACCACCCATCTCCCGGGTGATCCAGGCCGGTTCATGTGTAATTTTGCCTTCGAACTGCAATATATTGGCAACTCCGACCGAATGCGGAAAAAATTGAAACATGGGAACATCATTAGGCGAGTCGCCGATAAAAATGACATCTTCCTTAACCGCTTCCAGATCATCCTGAAAGACTTCTTCAAAAAGCATTTTTGTCATTGTCAGCTTATCATATTCACCGAACCAGCCATTGACATGAATCGAGCTGATCTTGGCCCGGGCACCGGCTTCTTCGAAGAGCCGCACGATATCGTCGACTTCTTTCATCGTCAGCGGCGGGATATCTTCACAATAATCAATCGCTAGATCGGCTTCGCGATAGGCCTGATCCGCGGAGACCCCGCACCCGGGGATTTCTTGTAGAATCTTTAATTTGAGCTCTTCCAGTTTCTGGCGATCGGCGCTTCGCTGGTCGTCAGGCTTAAAATAGCGCCGCAACATTTTGCGCTGCTGATCATCATACCGGAAATAAAAAGCACCGTTTTCTCCCACCAGTCCGTCCACCGGCCACATGCGCGCAATGTGGTCGCACCAACCCGCCGGTCGGCCGGTAATGGGAACCGTCCGGAGGCCGGCTGCCTGCAGGTGCTCCATGGCCGCAAACACAACTGCGGGCAGGCGTCCGTTCAGGGTTAACGTGTCATCGATATCCGCGAGCACATACCGAATTTTTTTCTTGACGGCCTTGGGTAACTGTTTTATCGGCTTCATATCATTCCTTCATCTTTTTTCAGGGCTCGGTTTAAATATGACAAAAAGATTTTTATTCAAATATCAAACAAGATTGTGATTACAGAGCTTGCATTAAATTTGTCAACAAGAAATGGTCCATAAGAAAATAAAATCAACCATTGCTAAAAAATAAAAAGATGCACTTTCTTGTTTTCTAACTCACATAAAATATTATATGATTGATAAATTTAAAAGTGGAGGCCAAAATGCGGGAAAATCTAATCAAAGCAATGGAAAATGCAATCCGGGAAATGAAGCAATTGCCGGACAAGAAGGTTCAGATTTTCCATCACAATGATTCCGACGGTCTCAGTTCCGGCGCGATTCTCACCCGCACTTTTGAAAGAGCCGGATTTAAGATAAAGCGTTTCTGTCTGGAAAAGCCTTATCCGGCGCTGCTGCAAAAAGTTTATCAGCAGGAAGGCGGGCTGATCGTATTTGCCGATTTTGCCGGCCGCATTGCACCGATCCTATCGGACTTAAACCAGGGTCGCAACCTGACCTTGATCCTCGATCACCATGTTGCCGAGGCGGCGACCGATCCGAGGGTTCACAATCTGGACCCCGACCTTTATGGTCTCAAGGGTGACCGCGATATATCGGGCTCCACGACCTGCTATCTTTTTGCGCAAACCCTGAATCCTGAAAATACGGATCTGGCGCATATAGCGGCCATCGGGGCAGTGGGAGATGAATTCTTTGTGGATGGCTGTCTGGCCGGTGAAAACCGCGATGTGGCCCTGGAAGCCGTCAATCAGGGCAAGATAGAGATCCAAAAGCACGAATACGGCGAGCGCTACTTTCTAAATACAACCGGCGGTCCGGTCGCCTGCGACGAGTTCGGCGCTTATCTGGATACCCTGGGAGCCGCCGGATTTTATCAAAACGGCCCGGACATGGGCATCCAGGTATGCCTTGAAGGGACCACCCCCGAATCCGACCGCATGCTGGAAGAATTAAAAAGCGTCCAAATCAAAGCGTTTGAAGAGGAAATTGGCAGAGTTAAGCAAGGCGCACTCAAAAGGACACCGCATATTCAGTGGTTCCATGTGGAGAATCGTTTTGAGCCCATGGGTGTTAAAATGATCGGGGTGTTTTGTGATACGATTAAAAACACCGACTTCATCGATCCGGAACTTTACCTGGCCGGTTTCCAGATCATCCCCAATAAGATCCCGGGATTCGGCCCCATTCAATTTAACGATGTCAAAATTTCCATGCGCGTTTCGGCCCGCATGGAAGATGAAATCAGGGCCGGCAGGACAATGGGGCTGGATATTTTACTGCCGAAAGCCACCAACAAGCTGGGCGGATTTTCCGATGCCTGCCACACGCTGACCGCCGCCACCACCGTGGCCATCGGCAAAGAAGAACAGTTAATCAATGAAATGGAGTACATCCTCAATAAAAAATAGGCTAACTGGAGTGATGGAGCACTGGAGCACTGGAGCGTTGAAAAAAGTAAGACATTGACAACCAATAGGTCATCATTACTCCATTACTCCAACACTCCAATACTCCAAATGTCGATGCAGAAACTACATAAATTAGAAACCTTTCAATATTTCTAAAAGATTTAAAAACTTTGAGGAGGCGACAATGGGAAAAGGAACTGCTTTTGGAAAAACGATTTTGATCGGCGATCAGTTTGTATTAAACGAGGTTCCGGCAATTGTCTCGTCGATCCCTTTTGAGACCCTGGCGGAGGTGGAAAAGCTAGACCAGGGCGAGGGCTGGATCCTGGAGGACCATCGCACTGAGGTGCCGGGTTATAAAGAAAAGAAAAAGAAAGACCAGGTCGAGTCCATCAATCATATTCTGGAAGTGATGAAAATTGACGTCAAGAAGACACCGATCAAAATCACTTACGGCGGATCTTTGCTGGCCGGCAGTGGTGTGGGCGCCAGCGCCGCCAGCTGTGTTTCGCTGGCCCGGGCGATTAACGATGAATTCAATCTGGGTCTTTCGATCGATGAAATCAACTATATCGGCTGGGAAGGCGAATTCGCCTATCACGGCACCCCCAGCGGCGTGGATAATACGGCCTCAACATACGGCGGGCTTATCTTCTACCGCATCGTCAAAGGTGAGAAGATGTTTGACAAAATTCAGGTCAAAGAACCCATTGATATTGTGCTGGCCAACAGCGGCATAACGGCCGACACCAAAATGATGGACACAATTGTTAAAAGAAACCAGGAGGAAGACCCGGATTTGTTCGCCTCACGCCTCAAGGCCATTACGGATCAATCCCATGAAATGAAGCAGGCGCTGGAAGAAAATAATTTAAAACGGGTCGGTGAGCTCATGACCGCAAATCACGGTATTGTCAAAGACATGGGGTATTCGCATGAAATACTCGATTATCTTTGCAAGCTGGGTCTTGAAAAAGGCGCTCTGGGTACCAAAGTCACCGGCGGGGGTATGGGTGGCTATATGAGCTCTTTGACCCCCGGTAAAGACCTGCAGGAAAAAGTGGCCAAAACCTTTGAAAGTGAGGGATATAAAGTCATTCGCGCAACCATCGGTGGAAGTTGATAGTGATCGTCATCTCCTAAAATGAAATCTAAACTTTTGAACTGTTTCCTTTTTGCATACCGTTCAATATATATTTGTAAGTATAATCGATACTCCAAAAGCTTATCTTGAAATTCTAGAGTCATAGCCGAAGTCCACAATTCGACCGAAGTGTGGATTGCGCGGTCTAATATATAATCTTGGCGAAACTGAGTTAGCGGATTTTTACACCTGCGATATGTTGGAGATATCAAAAGTTTTTTGCATTGAAAATATTTTAGTTTCTCAGGAGATATCTGTAAATATTCACCATTGCCTCTTCATGGACGCAACCCACAATCCACTCGAACTGTGATTTTCGTTCCATAATCTAAAATTAGTGATTCTTTTTCTTTTTTTGATTCCCTTTACTTAATTTCTAATTTGAATCGATAAAAGCTTTAAAATATTGAAGTCTGCGCTCTCACAGCCGAATTTTTCAATATCATTTCTCGTCTAAAACATTTCGAATGGTCTGAGCAAGATCCTTTCTTTGCAATGGCTTTAATAGAAATGCCCGTATACCCATATTAAGAGCCTTTTCTTTATTGATGCGGATGCTGTAAGCGGTACATAAAATAACAGGGATTTCAGGCTTTATGCGAATCAGTTCCTCTGCCAATTTATCGCCCGGCATATTCGGCATTGTTATATCGACAATCACCAGATCAATTTGATTAGATTTGGCTTTAAACAGCTCCAAAGCCTCCAAACTGCTGGTGCAGGCGATAACTTCATAGCCCAATGATTCAAGGGCTCGTTTTCCTATCTTTACAAAGTCTCGTTCATCATCAACAAAAAGAATCGTTTCATTACCATGAGGTGTCTCATCAGGCCCTTTGACATCTATTGCGGGTTTTTCGGTAGTCACTGGTAAAAGTATTGTAAATTTGGTGCCTTTCCCAGGTTGGCTATCTACGGTAATGTCGCCGCCATGATTTTTGACAATGCTGTGAGCTACAGCCAACCCCATACCCGAGCCCTTTCCAACCTCTTTGGTTGTGAAATAAGGGTCAAAGATTTTGTCAATAATCTCGGGCTCGATGCCAAAGCCAGTATCACTAATCGTGATTATTAGATAATCACCATCAGTCAGATTTGGATAATCGTAGCCTTCGTCTTTAGTTAAAGCTGAAGTTTCAACATTTATTTCAAGGATGCCGCCGCCCTCCTCCATTGCCTGAGATGCATTATTGCAAATGTTCATCAGCAATTGGTTGATCTCAATTGGATCGCCCAGAATCACTGTATCAGAGTCTGGCAGATGTTTGCGGATTTCAATTGTTGTAGGAATCGTTGATCGCACAAATTGGAGAGCATCTTTGATAACGGCTATAGCATCTATTGGTTTGAGTTCCAGTTTTGACTTGCGGCTAAAATTGAGAAGCTGGCTTATAATCTTTGATGCTCGCAGGCAGGCCTTCTTTATATCTTGAAGGTTAGAATGAGCAGGGTGAATTTCGTGAACGTTTGTGAGTACCATTTCGGTGTTTGCGAGGATTATGCCAAGAATACTATTAAAGTCATGAGCGATTCCGCCTGATACGGTGCCAATGGATTCCATTTTCAAAGATTGGCGTAGTTGACCTTCAAGCTGATTACGCTCTTTGAAAATATCATCGAGTTCCTCTTTGATTAATTTTATTGATTGATATAAAAAAAATAGCGGGTGGTCCTCTCTTATGTCTAAACTATTATGGATGCCTTCCTGTTCCCAGTTTATCCTGCTAATTAGCGCCATTAATTTTTCAATATCTTCTTGCATTACCATGGCAGGTTTTTTGCTCGCCGGAATAACTTTGTTTTTGGAGAAATCATCTGACCTGTCATGGCGGATCATGTGGCATGCATGCTCAAAATCCTTCGCGATTCTAACCTTAAAGGGCATCAATGGTTTGGCTAAATGCAATGCTGTTTTCATAAATGTATTTGCGCCATACATGATATACATTCTGAGAGGATAACGCTTATGCCAGTTTTTTAGAGACTGCATGTATTTTGCACGCGCCAAGCGGCTCCCACCAATAAGTCTGCTGGAATCGACAATTATATATTTTATACTTGAATCGGCAGAGACTGCTGATTGGTACATATCACGCAAATGATCTATAAGCGTTACATGTTTGGGTTCAAGATATCCCTTTGCGGTTGAATGCAAAATACACTGGTCTATTACCACCGAGTCATTTGAAAATTCCTGGGTTTGAATCTTCCAGGCATCATCGGAAAGTACATCAACAGGTACCAAGAAACGTTCGTTATTGGTGCAAAATTTGTTTAATTCTATGGCTGAAGCATCTTGTTTCAAATTCTCTTGATCACATAGTTCTAAAGCCCGACGGATGGCATCTTGATAATTTTTGGCCACATGAACGTATTTCCCGGTTGTATTGAAGCGTTTGCCTATTTTAACTGCAATGGACAATTGCGGTGATAAGTTGCAGAAAATAATTGATAAAAGACGCTTGTCATTGTTATACCTGTTCGTAAAAAATCTTCGTGTCGATATGCTTGCACCACTTAAAAAAGCATAATCTTCGATCTGGATATACGGGCCTTTTCCTTTTGACACGAATCTGGCAATTTTATCGTGGAGTGTAAGTGCATTTTGCACCCCTTTTAGATCGGCATGTCCTTTCGGTAAACTGTATAGTATAGAGCTCCCTATCATCCAATTATTGTCGGTTAAAGTATCGCTGACTTTTTGATTAATCCATTCAGGCTCGGTGAAGACTTTCAGCCCTGTTACTGGACAATAAAGTGTCATATCGAAAACCTCCAGCCATTAGGTAAAAAAAATCATACCATCCTCAAGCTTAAGTAATTATGGTCACAGTAGCAGTCTAAGCAAAATCATCTATAAGCGAAGTTATCAGGCGCATACTATAATTTGTTAGTATGAAATATCAATGGAAAAACACCTAATACTCTGTCGTTTCCTTTGGATTTTTGCCAGTTGGGGGCTTTAGGTTATAATTTGGCAGGGCTGAAAAATCGATTGATGTTATTACCTATCGTGGAATTTTGGAATATCAAGATAAAAAACCGCATATCAGTCAATAGTGATATATTGAGAGTATCCAAAAATCGGTAAAATTTTAGATATGAAACGGGTATCACAGGTTTTTTGAATTTCAAATGTGCAGATATGTTGGAGATTTTCACACAAAATAACGGATTGAGATAGTTGGTTTTATAACAGATACATACATTTTTGAGCCAAGTGGGAGGCATACAATACTTTTGTGATCCGTGGCGTTTAAGCTTCGGGCGAGCTGGTCAACTCCTTTCTGACCTTGTAAGGTTCAATTAGGGTGCCTAATCTTTCGAAGATCTCGAGGGCCTTGGTTAGATACACTCGGGCCTGAACTATGTTTTCATTTTGTTTGTGAAACCTGCCATAGCCTGTGTAGGCTTTTGCCAACTCATTCTCGGCCTTTATTTCTTGATAGATTGAAATGCTTTTCTCAAAATGGACCGCAGCCTGTGCTGGATTAGTCTTTAAGGAGATCTCGCCAAGGAGGCGACGAGCACCCGCCACGTAGCACTTGATTCCAAAGCGATGAGACAGGTTCAGACACTCTTTTAGCATCTGCTTTGCCTTGTTATACTCCCCAGCCAGGTAGTACCCTTCACCAAGACACAATAAAGTTTCAACTTCTCCTATGCCAGAGCGCACAGCTCGAATTTTCGGGAGCAAATCAGACTGGATCTCAATCCCTCGTTTAAATTCCCCAGCCTTGATCAAAGATTCGGCAAGCCCTCCCAGTGACCATTGTTTATCAGTAGGCGTAACGCCTTTATTGATAGATAGCTCAGCATATTCCTTTCCGCGAGCGAAGTCGCCTTTTGCGGTATAGGCAAACGAGAGGCCAAGCGCGGCAAAAGAGATTGCGCTGTTGACTGAATACTCCTCAGCTATTCTCATTGCCTCTTGGCCCTCCCGAACCGCTTCATCCCATCGGCCGAGCCATGTATAGGCATATGAGACAGCGGCAATTGCATACATATAAACGCGAAGGTTAAACTGTTTCTCTGTCATGAGAAGGGCATCTTCTTTCAATGCGATGGCCTTGTCGTAGTTGCCCTTATATAAATAGCTCCATTGCATCACCATATACGCAAAACCTGCTCCTTCGAAGTTACCCGCCGCCTGACATAGTTCAACCGCTTTGGTCGCCTTTTGAATGGCCGTATCAAAATTTCCCAACCAATACTCGGATGGCACCATACTGAAGTAGAAAAGCCCCAGGAGCTCCGGATTGCTTAGCCCGACCGCTATGGGTTCGTAGCGGGTTAACAACTCGAGATACTCCGGGGACTTTAAGAGCAGAAAAAACACAAGCCACTGATTTGCCAACAAGGAGATGCGCCGCTCCTGGTTTTCCTTTGTCTCAGGCAGGGTATCAAGGAGCTTCATAGCCTCATCAAAATAGGTTAGTGCGTCTTCCATGGCAGTGACCTTGGCTGCCTTCTGGTTGGCCAGACACAGATACTCCAAGGCTTTTTCTGTATTGCCACTCTGCGTATAGTGATGGGCAAGCAGTTCGTAGTATTCTTCAATGCGCTCTGGGTAGAGCGCTTCGATGGCGCCTCCGATCTTCTCATGAATCTCCTTTCTTCTTTTTTGAAGCAAGCTGTTATAGGCCACCTCCTGGGTGAGTGCATGTTTAAAAATGTATTCCAGCTCCGGGAAAAGGCTTTTCTCATATATGAGCTCCAGCCCCTGCAGGTTGATCAAAGAGGATTTGAGCTCCTCTTGCATCCCCATTATGGTCTGCAGGATGCGGTAGGCAAATTCTCTGCCAATGACCGATGCCACCTGCATGATCTGTTTGAGATTCTCTTCTATCCGATCCATACGGGCTGCGATTATCCCCTGGATAGTATCCGGCACCTTAATCTCTGATGCTTTTGTGGTTAAAACATACTGATGGTCCTTCCTCTGAATGGATCCGTTTTCCATCAGGCTGTGGGTGAGCTCTTCAACGAAAAGTGGGTTGCCTCCGGCTCGGTTAAGGATCAGTTCCCTGAGTTCAGGCACAACCTGCCCACCTTCTAAAATGTTTTGCACCAGTTGGGCACTGTTTTTGGTTGTGAGTTGATCCACGCCGATTTTGCTGTAAAAGGATTTGCTCCCCCATTGATGGGTATATTCCGGCCGGTAAAGCAGAATCAGTAAAATGTGAGTGCCGGCCAGCCAATCGATCAGATAGTTTAAAAACTCCTCCGATATGCTGTCGATCCAGTGAAGATCTTCCACAACAAAAACAAGAGGCTTGTTTTCACTTTCGCAAACCAGCAAATCCCGAATGGCCTCAAAAGTCCTTATCTTTTTTACCGCCGGCTCAAGCTGTAGATATGTGTCATCATCGACTTTAACGGATAGGATTTCCTGGAAGGGCGCCAAGGTACTCTTTAGTCTTTCGTCAAAATTAAAAAGCTTCTCCGCCAGCTTCTTATTAATAAGGTCCTCCTGATCTTCTTCTTTGATATCAAAGTATGATTTTAAAATATCATGTATGGGTAAATAGGCCATGGAGCCGCCGTAATGCATGCAGCGGCCTTCCAGATAAATATATTCCTCCTTGGCAAGTTTATTTTTTAGCTCGATAAGAAGCCTGGATTTGCCCACCCCGGCCTCACCAACGACTCCCACAACCTGGCCGGATCCGGACTTTGCTTTGTCATAGGCTTGCATAAGGGCTGCCATGGCGTTTTTGCGACCGGCGAATTTAGTCAGACCTTTGGCAGCGGCCGCTTCAATTCTGGTTTCAACCTCGGTAGCTTTTTTAAGCTCATAGGCATCCACGGGTTTCTCTTTTCCCTTCACCTCTACTTTGCCCAGAGGTTCAAACTGGAAAAAATCCCTGGTCAATTTATGGGTGTAACCGGTTCCCAAAATGGTGCCGGGCTGGGCCATGCTTTCCATTCTGGCGGCCAGGTTGGTAGTATCTCCAACCGCCGTGTAGTCCATGCGCAGATCATCACCGATGGCGCCCACGATCACCGGGCCGGAGTTGAGTCCAATGCGCATCTTAAAATCGTGGCCGTGGTCTGCCTTTATCTTGTCGCCATATGCTGTGACAGCGCTCTGAATCGCCAAGGCGGCATGACAGGCTCTTTGAGCATGATCCTCATGGGCAACAGGAGCGCCAAAGAGGGCCATAACGCCATCACCGGTGAACTGGTTTATGGTACCTTCAAACCGGTGGATATTCTCCATTAGGATTTGAAAAGCCCCGTCCATGATATTATGAACATCCTCAGGATCCAATTTTTCCGCCAGGGATGTAAAATTGGCCACATCAGCAAAAAAAACAGTGACAATTTTGCGCTCTCCTTCTATAGAGCTTCTGGTCTTCAGGATTTTTTCAGCTAAATATTTAGGTGTGTAGGATTGTGGTTCAGCGTAATCGAGAGCAGGTGGATGGATTAATCCATTTAAATTGTGGCCGCATTCATTGCAAAACTTGCTTCCCGGTGGATTTGTTTTGTTACATTGAGTACAGACAAGTTCCAATTTCCGGCCGCATTCATTGCAGAATTTGGCATCCACAGGATTCTCAAACTGACAATTAGGGCATTGCATATTTGTGCCCTCCACATAAAAAGTTACGCAGTTTGAAAGATTTTGAAGGAATGCTGTATGGCTAAATTTGAATAACGTATATATGACTTTGTGTCAAATTAGAGGATATACATAATATAAAGTTGCGGAAAGCTAGTATTAATATTGCAGATTTGATAGGGGAATATACACTTTTTTGAACCTTTGATTACTGTAGATTTCGTGCCTTAATCGAATCTTGGGAATTTCACTCAATTTATTGTACATTTCATTTGCCAATCTTAAAATTTTCAGCCTGAACCTTGAATCTATTTAAAAATAAAAAAACCGGCATCGAATAATCGACTCTGATGCCGGTCATATAATATTATCTTTTTTGTGTGGTTTCTTTCGTTAATATAAAAAATATTGGCCTTTTGAATGTTTACCAGTATAGCCGAAATCTATAATCCAGCAAAATTGTAGGTTGCGACCTCCAACCCACAATCTTATAAAGCAACTTAACCAGTTGGTTTTTAGACATGTGATATGAAACGAATATTGCAGAATTTTTCAGATGGACACAGAACCAGTTTAGGCTGTCATATTGACGATTGCCCGCCCCTTATGTTTGCCCTGTAACATACGGTCAATGGCCTGATCCAAATCGGTCAAGGTAATTTCTTCCACGACCGTTTCCATCAATGGGATTTTCCATTCGTCAGCGAGTTTCTCCCAGGTCTTGAGTCGATTCGGCATCGGGCAATTCTGGGAATCAATACCCACGAGGCTGACCCCACGCAGAATGAAGGGAAATACATTTATCGGCAGCTCAGGTGATGCCACATTGCCACAAGTGGTCACAACGCCATTGGCATTCACAGATTTGATGGTTGTGGCCAGGATATCTCCTCCTACCGTGTCGATGCTACCTGCCCAGCAAGACTTGAGAAGCGGACGACCGCTTTGATCTGTGGCCTCTTCGATACTGATAATTCGCTGAGCACCGATTTCTCTTAGATATTCCGACTCATCTACTAAACCGTTGACGGCAACGACCGAGTAACCTAATTTTGACAAAATGGCCACGGCAATGCTGCCAACGCCGCCGGTGGCCCCTGATACCAGCACCTCACCATGCTCAGGCAAAATGCTTCCGTGAACGGTCAGTTGAAAGACTGAGAGGGCTGCCGTAAACCCAGCCGTTCCATAGCACATGGCCTCTCTTGACGTTAGTCCTTTGGGCATGGGGACCACCCATTGGCCGGGTACCCGAATATATTGACCAAACCCCCCTGCCGTGTTCATGCCTAAATCATAACTGGTGACGATAACATCATCATTGGGTTTGAAGGCGCTATCTGTGCTTTCCACCACAACTCCAGCAGCATCAATGCCGGGCGTATGGGGATAGCTGCGAGTTACGCCTTTATTCCCGCTGGCGGATAAGGCATCTTTATAATTCAAAGATGAATAGTGCACCTCGACGACAACGTCTCCCGGGGGAAGGTCATCTAGAGTTTGGTTGAGGATCTGGCGGGTGAATTTTTTGTCATCAGTTTCTTCTACTACCAAGGCCTTAAAT
>JAAUXY010184500.1_pt1 | contig 12616 bp, 14 predicted proteins | sample 7278121 | NCBI WGS metagenome assembly JAAUXY01 (sample SAMN14350117, study PRJNA611818) | marine sediment metagenome | isolation source: surface marine sediment (1.8m) | place: French Polynesia: Moorea | collected 2018-08 | reverse complement strand
TCCGATCTCGAGGAGGTGAAGCTTCCCTCCGGCCATGACCGCCCGAGTCACCTGGAGCCCGACCGCGGTTCCCTCGCCCCAGAGCATCGCCCGATCCGAGTAGACCTCCCACGACCGGCCGAACGTCGTCGAGCGGGCGACGTAGATCACGGAGTCGTGAAGGGCCTCCCCGTCGCGCCACACCGCGTAGAGGACCCCGTCGTCGTCCTGGACGACCTCGAGCCAGTCGCACGTCGACGAGTCGATCACGAACTCCGTCGAGACGTCGTCGGCGAACACACTCGCCGAGGCCAGGACCTTGCACGCTGGTTCGCCCGACGTGTTGCGGTAGTAGACGAGGAACCCGTCCGGGATTGCGATCGCGCCGTAGAGGTCGTTCGCTGCGTCGAGGTCGGTCGTTCCGACGCGCGACCACGTCGCTCCCCGGTTGGAGCTCCGGAGCTGGTTCACGTTCCCGGCTCCGGTGATCCCGTTGTCGTTCCAAAGCATGAGCCAGTCCTGGCCTGCCTTCGGAGCGATCACGACCTTTGCGTTCGTGCCGTTCGCGACCACTCCGACGAGGTCCTCGTCGAGCCATGCGACCGTGAACAACGCTCCGGCCTGCTCGAAGAACCCGTCCGTCGCGGTGTAGGCGAGGTAGCCCGCGGTGTTCACCCCTCCACCCGGGCCGGAGAACACGACGACCCGTTCGCTCTCCGGGTCCCATGCTGTCGCGATCGGTCCGGCGAGGCCGCTCGCTTGCGCTGCCCAGTCGATCGCGTAGCCTCGCCAGCGGGCGAGGTCGGGGTCGTAGGACCACGTGTACCCCGGATTGTCGAGGCCCGACCCGTCGGCACACGCGGTGAGGAAGACCTCCTGAGTGTTCGGGTTCACGACGAGGTCCGCTTGTGGCCATGGAGTCGACGCGTCCGCGGGCCATGCGAGCGCGTCCGGAGCCTCACAGTCGATGAGGAGGAGCGGCTCGTCCCACCCTCGGTAGTCGGCCTCGTCGGTGTCGCTCGAGGGCCTCACCGCGACGGACGCTCCCTTGCCCCGACCGGGGTAGCCTCCGCGGAGCGCTCGGATGTCGATCGACCGAGTCTGGACCGCGACGGGAACCGGCCTCCACTCGTCGAGGCGAGTCGGACCCTGGTTGGTTGCCTCGCCCGGAGTCGGGCCGTCCTGCGTGTAGCTCGAGCCGAGCTCGTCGAGCCACGAGGACTCGAACCGCTCCTCGAGGACCACGAGAGCGAACGTGGATTCGACCGACACGACTACCTCCCTCCGCGTAGCTGCGGACGCTTCCCGACCCTCCGGTCCTGGACCAAGCGGAGCCGACGAGCTCCACTGTCGTAGCGGACCTGGAGTCCGACCTCGACCCGACCGGGCATCGCCGCGGAGCCGCGGTTCGCTGCCTCGAGGGCCTCGGCGAACCCGGGCATCGACATCGCCCTCCGCGACGCGACGCCCTCCCCTGGCTCGAAGTAGGCGAGCTGGTGATTCGCGCTGGCTCCACCGGTAGAGATCACCCCGCCCGTCGGGAACGAAGGGGGCTGTTGCGCGTTGATCACCGCGAGTTGCGCGGCGAGGCCTGCACCGGCGACCGCGGCCGCGGCGAGCGGAGCTCCGGGCCCGAGGATCGCGAACGCAGGGATCAGAGCGACCGCGGCTCGAGCCGCGTCGATCACCGCGAGCACGCGCTGGATGTCCTGGCTCCGCTTGAACTCCCGCTGGATCCGCTCCGCTTGATCGGCTTCGATCTCCGCGAGCATCGCTTCCGACATCGCGCCGGAGGCCTCGGCCTGCTCCATCGCCTCCGTTGCGGAGCGGACGGTCTCCTCGAGGGCGAGCGTCGCGAACGTCTGGACCGCCGATGTCACGTCGCCGAACACGTCGAGGATCGCCGAGGCGACTTCCTTCACGTCGTCGAGTGTGACCTGGAGGCCCTTCTTCAGTTCGGGGAGTTCGTTGAACGTGATGTTCGCGAACGCGGCGCCGAGGTCGTCGGTGAGCTCGGTTCCCTTGACGAGGAACTCCTCGGAGACGACCTTGGTTTCCTCGAGGCTCGGCTTCAGCTTCCCGCGCACCGTCTGGTTGTAGAGCTCCGCGGCGTTCATGACCTCGCCGTAGTTGATGCGGATCTCCTCGAGCTCTTCCTTCGTCTCCTCGAGCGCGGGGTTCGCGGCCTCGGTGCCCTTGACGTTCTGCTCCCAGAAGATCCGCGCCTTCGCCTCCGCCGTCTCGAACGAGCTCTCGAACTCCTGGACCGCGAGCCTCGAGCGGAGGCTCGCCTCCTCGAAGTCGAGGTCGAAGATTGCCTTCCACATCCGAGCGACCTGGCCGAGGCCCGAGGCGAACTCCTGAACGAGTCCAGTGATGTAGATCGCTCCGACCGCAAACCCGTTCATGTACTCGACTGCCGTAGGCCCGTAGCTGTCGATCAGAGCTTGGCCCGCGTCCTCGAGGGCGACCGTGATGTTCGACGTCGCCTTCCACCACGCGTTGCTCGCGGCGACCGCGGCCGGTCCGGAGCGGAACCCGAACTCTCCAGCCTGTTCGATCGCGTCGCGTAGCCCGTCCGCGTTGTCGAACGCGGAGAGCATGTTCTTCCCTTCCTCGCCGAGGAGCTTCACGCTCACCGCAGCTCGAGCGGTTGGGTCCTCGATCCGCTGGAGCTTGTCGAGGGCCTCGAGGAGAACCTCGTCGGCGGAGCGGAGGCCTCCGCTCGCGTCTACGGCCGCGATGTCGAGAGCCTCGAACGCGAGGACGGCCTCGCCGGTGCCGATCGACGTCTCGAAGATCCGCTTCGCGAGGTCCTTCGGCATGATCTCGGAGACGTCTTTGTTTGCGTTCAACGCGGCTCGACGAAGCCCGTTGATCGTCTCCATGGAGAGGCCGCTCGCCTGCGCCATCGTGTTCATGGCGTCGACGGTCCCGAAGGCCTCGTCTCCGAGCATCTTCATTCCGGCGCCCGCGGCGAGCGCTGCCGCGGAGATCGGGCCGAGGGCCTTCCCGACCTTGTTCGCCCCTTGCTTCATGCGGTCGACTGCATGGTCCCACCGCTGAACCATGGTCGTTGTCGCCTTCCTGGCGTCCTTCCTCACCTTGTCGAAGGCCTTCCCCATCGACGCGGAGATTTCCTTCCCTGCCTGGTTCGCCTTCCCGACCTGTCGGCCGAGCTCGCGACCGATGCTCGCCGCGTCGAGGCCGATCGTGAGGAAGATGGATTCACCGCTACTCATCGACGGACCTCCTCGCTCGCGGTGTCGGCGAGCACCTTCGCGGCCTTCTTACCGAGCCGCTTGAGCATCTTCCGGATCGGACGCTTGATGAGGACATCCCAGAACGACGGACGCTTCCCCGTCCACGACTGGAACGGGACGCGCTTGTCGTCGGAGAAGATCCGGATCGCGAACCCGTCGTCGACTCGAGCCGAGATCACTTGAAGCGACTCCCGACCCTTCCCCGTGTCGACGCCCCACTGAGAGTAGGCGAACCGCTTCTGGGCTCGGATCTCCTCGGAGAGCTGCTCGTTCGCCGCGTCGAGGCCCTCGGTCTCGAGCTTCGCAATGAGACGCTCGAGGGCCTCGGTCTCAACGGTGACGCGGAGCCCCTTCGTGTTCTCGTAGGTCCTCCGCGACATCGTTCACCCCTTGTTCCGCTGACCCCGGTTCCATGCCTCGGCGAGCTTCCCGACGACGAGGTTCGCGAGTTGCTCCTGGAGCTTCACCTCGCGCTCCCCGTGCCAAAGGTACCACCCCCAGAGGTGAGCGCGCATCGTCGCGTCTTGCTCGAGGAACCAGCCCGGATCGTGGCCCCAATGGCGCTCGATCTCGAGGATGCGCGCGTCTAGCCCTCCGTATCTGGCGAGTTTCCCACCGCGTCCTCGGTCGTGGTCGCGAGCTCGAGACCGGGGAGCTCGTCGCCCGTGATGATCGTGACCGCGGCCTTCCCCCAGACGAGGAGCTCGGAAAGCTTCACGTCGCGACGCTCGACGAGAAACTCGAAGGCCTTCCCGCCGAACCGAGCGGGGTCGCCCTTGTAGACGATCGACGCGCTCTGGAGCTGGCGACGGAGCTTCGGCCACGCAAGCGCCAGAGCAAGGGCGAGGAGACGTTGACCGGGGAGCTCGCCCTCCTCCTGGGCGAAGAGGACGTCGTAGCGCTCGGAGAGCGACTTCGGCTGGACGAGCTTCGGTCGCTCGCCCATGATCGGGTCCCAGTCCTTCGACACGCGGGCAACGCGCTGGGTGAGGGTCTCGTCGGTCGGGGGAGCGGTCTCGAGCTCGGTCGGTTCGTCGGCCATGGGTGGAGGTCCTCCTTTGTGGACCTCCCCACCCTATCAGGCGACCTCGGACATCGGGAGATCCCCGGTCACCGGACCCCGCACGACACCGGAGATCGAGAACGTGCAACCCTCCTCGGCCTCGGAGAATCCGAAGTCCGTCACCTCACAGTCCTCGAGCTGGAACGTGTGGTCGGCGGAGTCGCCGTAGTCCGACCCCTCCATCGTGTACTCGGTGTGAAACGCGAACGGGACGCGGCTCCCTGCTCCGAGCGTCGACTCCGCGGCCGCGTAGGCACCACCACCAGAGCGGAGAACCCACGTCGCGATGTTGCCGGGGTCGCTCCCGTCGTCCTGGAAGGCCGAGGCCCAACACGAGAACGAGAACGACGGATACATCCGAGCGCCATGCAGGGAGTTGATGAACTTCCCGCGACGCTCGACCGCTACCGGGTTGTTGAGGACCTCCTTCGCTCCGGTGAGAGAGAAGTCGCCTTTGTCGAACGCGAGGACGAGCTCGAGCGCGGTCGGGGTGGTTCCGTCGATGAGCTTGATCTGGCCCGCGACGTTGTTCTTCACGATCTGCGATACGGCCATGGTCCGGGCCTCCTATGCGAGTGTGACGTGGTGGTGAGCGAGGAAGCGAACGTCGATGAGGCGAGTCGCGTCGCCCTCGAGGACACGAGACACAGTGGCCTCGTAGCGGAGTTGGAGGCCGGGGTCGCGCGGGGTGGACATCACGAGTCGCCGGAGCTCGCCCTCCGCCTCGAGGGCCTCTCGGTAGGAGCCTCGCTTGTCGTCGGCCCGAACGTCCATGAGGAACCGGACCCCGACACGGGTGAGGACCCACGACCCCGGGGAGCTCCGCCGCGTCGGTTGACGCTCCTCCGAGGTCGCGGTCGTGTCGAGGAGCCCGACCGCGAACGACCGGTGAGCCACGTCGCCGGAGTCCTTCGCTGGGGGGAGCTCGTCGTAGGTGTGCGCCGACACGACCCAACCCGGATCGGAGGCGATCGCCTCCTCGATCCGCTCCTGGAGATCCTCGAGCTCGAGCATGGGTCAGTCCTCCCACCGTCCGACGCCGCCCCTCGAGGTGAGCCAGACCGAGCCCCTCGAGCCGACGCGCTCTGGTGACGCTCCTCCGTCCGGCTTCCCGGTCTCGTCGGAGTCGTAGGCGAACGTGAGCTCTGACCACGCGCGATCGAACTCCTGGCGATAGTCGACCGCGATCTCCTGGTAGGCCTCCCAGTTGCTCGAGCGGAGGTCCTCGAACACGAGCTGGAGCGCGCGGAGCTGGTGAGGGATCCGGAACTGCCCCGGAGACATCACGAGCTCCGGCCTCCGGCCTGCCGCGTAGAGTCGCCGCTCGAGGTCGAACCATGCCTCCTCGAGCTTCGCCTGGAGGTCGAGGTCGGTCGTCAACGGCGAGCGGTGCGACGGGTCGAGGCGAGCCTGGCGAGCGTACAAGTCGCCGAGGCCCGCGGGCGGAGCAATCACGTAGCGGACGAGCGCAGCCTCGAACGCGAACCGCCGCGGGGTCGCAGACCCGGGGAGGACGGCCTCCCAGATCACGACCCACCCTTGCTCGAGGCGGAGGTCCTGGGTCGTCGCACCGGGCACGGTGAACCGAGCGACGTCCTCGCTCACCGTCGCGGACTGACGGTCGACGACGAGCGCTCCGTTCGCGTCCTGGACCGACACGAACACAGAAGCCGGGGTGACGCTCGAGCCGTTCCGGCTCCACTCCTGCTCGAGGAGGTGATCCTCCCCGCGGACGAGGAGGTAGCGACCGTCTCGACGCGCGGTGATCATCCCGACCCCTCCGCCGCGGCGAGCTCGGCCGCGTGGTTGCGCTGGTTCTCGATGAGGGCCTCGCCCGCGGACTGCATCGCGTCACCGGCGACGCGCGCCGACGCTCGAGCGCGGTCCTCGTCGAGGCCCGACTTCCTCGCGACCTCGTAGGCCGCTTCCGTCGCGATCGCGGTGTCGGCCATGTCGCGATGCGTGTAGTCCCCCCAGTCCGCGCGCTCCGTCGTCGACCTGGAGCTCGAGCTCGCGACCTTCACCGACACGCGGCCGATCTTCCGGCGCATCGTCGCTCCGCACGACGCACACTCGAGGAGCGGAGCGTCCGCCTCCTCGAGGACGTCGACATCGGAGCGCCCGCAGTCGGGACAGTGGTAGTCGCGGAGGGGCATCTACTGGACGTCCGAGGGAGTAGAGGGAGTCGGAGCGACCGGCTCGAGCTCCGCGGTGATCCGAGTCTGCTCGGCCTCGAGCGCGGAGAGCTGCCGGTCGATCTCGCCGAGGTTCGGATGACCCTCGGCGAGGCGGTGTCGGATGTCGAGGAGACCCTGGCGAAGGCGACTGATCACCCAGAGCGGAGGCCGCGGGATCACCCCGCGGGCGTAGAGGGTCTCGACCCAGTCAGAGAACCCCGCTTCGTCGTACTCGACGACGTCCGTTCCCGGGAAGATGCTCGTCCACCGGTCGAACCACCCTCCGGTCCGCGGATCCTGGGCGATGTAGGACGTCCCCGGTCCGTCGATGTCCCACTCGAGGACGAGCTCGCCGCGTTGCTTCGCCGCGGCCTTCGCTTGCTCGACCACGGGGATCCGCTTCCCCTTGTGCATGACCATCCCGACCCCGTTCACCCCGGGTTCGGCGACGAGCCGGTTCAAGTGCGGCACAACCCGACCGCCGAGGACCTTCCACCGCTGGGGGTGGAACGAGTAGAAGAACGGAGGCTCCGGCCTCGCAAGGGTGGTCGGCTCCGCGACCCCTTGCGCTACGTGCGTCACCGGAGCGCGCTCGATCAACGGCTGGGCCTGCATGCGGTGAGGCATCGCCGGAGCGGCCGGGGGAGGAGCCTCGCCCTCCGCCGCGGTCGCGTCTGGTGCATCGGGAAGCGCAGCCTTCGCGTTCCCGACTCGCTTTCTCGTGGTCATCCCTTCCTCCTGGATGGACTGGGCTACCGGTCCACCCTATCGCGAAGGGTCACGCCCCGTCGGCGAGGAGCTGAACACCGGCCTCGAGGGCCTTCGTCACACCGAGGTACGAGTGGGAGACGAACTCGGTCGAGCCGGTCGAGCCGTCCCGATCGCGCTCGAACATCACGCGGCCTTCGGCGAGGAGGGCCTGGTCGGAGGTGAGGGCGAGGCCCGCGTGTCGACCATCGGCCCAGGAGATCCCGCCGTACCCGAAGATCCCGCCGGTGAAGTCGCCGGTCGACGCGGGGACGAAGTTCGAGACGAACCAGTCGACGCCCAGCCACGACCCGGAGAACGCACCACCGCGGAGGACCGACATCGACGCGAGCGCACCGGCCGGAGCGGTGTGGAGGTCGTTCAGGGTCCCCGTCCCCGCGTCGAGGATAAGGTCGCGCCAGTGATAGCCATGCAGGAGGCCCATGAACCCGCGCGACGCGTCGACGTTCGCGATCCGCAGCGCACCGACCGCGGTGAGAGCCTGGGCGACGGTCATGTCGACGTTGGTCGTACCGACGACGGTCGTGAACGTCGCCGCGGCCGCGGCGAGGAGCTCGGAGAGCTTGAGCTGGTAGGACGCGAACGCGTCGAGGGCGAGCATGGAGAGCCCGACCGCGCGGCTCGACTGGACCATTCGGAGGAGGTCGGTCGAGTCGTAGACCTTCGTGTGGCGCACGACCGCGATGTCTGTGTTCGACACGGTGAACGCGGTCGCGGCCTGGTCCGCATCCTCGGAACCCTGCGCGGTCGGGCGGTCGTAGCCCATGAGGCCGAGCTGGGGGACGCGCTTGGTCGTCGAGTCCGCCGCGTCGATGGAGCCCGAGTAGTGGAGCGCGGGGTGGTTCGGGAGAGCGTTCCGCTCCGCGAGGAGGAGCAGGAAGTCGCCGGTCACCGTCTCCGACTGGAGCACGGCGCTGAGAGTGGTGGTCGTATCCGCCACGAGAGCACCTCGAGTGGTGAGTGGTTCAGCGCCCGTTCACCGGCGACGCGCGGGCCGACGACGTCCCGTTCCGTCTCTCGAGCGTCCTCGAGCGCCCGATTACGCGCGGCGACCGCGAGCCTCCTCGAGACCGCCCGTCGACGGAGGAGACACGATCGGTGTACCGCGCTCGAGCTCGCGACGTCAAGCGAGCTCGCCGGAGTGTTCCACGTGGAACACCCCGCGGCGAGTGTTCCACGTGGAACACCGCAGAGCCCCAAATACCCCAAGGCACTACGTCGAGGGGTCAGACGAGATCCCGTTCGACCCCTCGACGCAGTCGCTACGCGTCGCGCTTGATCCCGCGCGCTTCCATGTAGCGGCTCCAGTCGCCCGTCGACTGGGCCTCCTGGACGAGCGCGGCGAACTGTTCCTGGGTCCGAGCTCCATCGCCTCCCGGAGCGGTCCCAGGCGAGCCAGCGTTCGACGTCCTGGTCGTCCCTCCGGCCTTCGGCTTGGTCTCGCCCTCGGTCTCGGTCGTCGTCGCCGGAGGCTCGAGGTAGCGCTGGAGGTTCGCCGGTGCGTCGGAGGCCTTCCCCTTGCGGAGGCCCTCGAGCCAGTCCGGGATCGAGCCTGCGTCCTTCCCTGCTCGCCCATGCTCGAACCGAACGAGCTCGACATCGTCGAACCCCGCACGCACGATCGCGAGGTCCTCCGCTCGAGCGGTCTCGAGCGCCTTGATCGCCTTCGCTTGCTCCTGGGTCGTCGCGACGAGCGAGTCGTGGGACTCGGCCTTGCTCCGGAGGCCCTTCACCTCTCGAGCGAGCTCGGCCTTCTGGCCCTCGAGCTCGGCGACGCGAGCTTGTGCGGCCTCGAGCTTTGCGGTCGCCTGGTGGAGTCGCGCGATCGGGACCCTGTTGTCGGTGTCGTTGTCACTCATCGTCCGTTCCTTCCTCGTCCTCGGTGTCCTCGACCTCCTCCTCGTCGCCCTCGGTCGGGGTCGGTGTCGGGGTCGGTGTCGGGGTCGGAGCGGCTCGCTCCGCCTCGGCCTGGAGCGCGCGCTCGACGCGGGCAAGCGCTCGCTTCGCCTCCGCGCGCGACATGCCTCCGCCCTCGAGGCGACGCAGCGCTTCGATCCGGTCGATGAACCGGAGGCGGAGGAGACGCTCGACCTCGTCGAGCAGCGCTCGACGCTCCTCCGGAGAGAGCGGGATCGGGGTGTAGTGTGCGCGCCATCCGAGCTCCGGCAGAGCCGGAGGGCCTCCGTTCCCCTCCGTCCACCGGTTCCACAGCGACACCGACTTCCGGAGTAGGTCGCGGTCGCTCCGCGCGAACGTCGGCTCGAGCCGCTTCTGGCCCTGCCGTTGCGCGTTCCGCGTGATCGCGAGCGCGTAGCCGGACCGTGGGTCTCCGCTCTGGCGCTGGATGTCGGACGGTGCGATCCCCGCGTACACCGCCGCGCGTCGCTCGTAGTGCGCGATTGACTCGGCGAGCGCCTTCGGATCGCCTCCTGGAGCCCACTGGCCGAGCTGGGGGGACTGGTTCCCTCCGTCGGGGTCGATCCCCAGCATGAGGACGGTCGACGGATCAGTGGTGACCGCGTTCCGGCTCGTCGCCTGCGTATGTCCGTCCTGTCGGGCCCCTTGGAGGATCACGTTCGCCGCGTAGCGCTGGGGCCAGCTTGCGTCCTTCACCATGTGGAGCCAGAACGACCAAAGCATCCCCACGTTGAGTGTGATCTCCACGATCTCGCGCCACTCCCACGCATCCCAGAGCTGGCCCGTCGTCTGGGCGTGGTAGAGCGTCGCCGGGATGAACGGGTCGTTCCCCTCGTAGCGGTACGGGTACACTCCCGCGGCCTCGCCGAGGACCGCTCGCGTCACGTCGCGCGACCCGTCCGGCTTCCCCTGGTCGTTCGCGTAGACGCGGTAGCTCGCGTTCCCGTCGTCCTGGAGCTCGAGGACGTCCCAGAACCATCCCCAGCGTCCGTCGACGCGACGCTTCCGGAGCTCGCGGTACACGACGAAGTCCATCGGGTCGTCGGGGTGCGGCTCGAGCTCGACGAGGTCCGGGAAGACCGGCCGGTAGCGGAGCTGCCCCCGGTCGCTCACCTCGAGGCGGACGAGCATCTCCCGGAGCCCGACCGTGTCTCTCTGGACGCGCTGCATGAGTGGCCAGAGCGAGGCCTCCTCGAGGAGGACGGAGAGCCGTTGCTCGGCCTCCTCGGAGTCGACGAGCGGATTCCGGACGGTGATCGGCTGGTCGTAGAGCGTCGCGTTTCCCGCGGAGATCGCGCGGAGGACGTTCGCGCCGAGGTCCGGCTCTCCCCAGACCTCGCGGCGGACCGCGCCGATGTGGGCGGTGATCCGCTGCTCGAGGTCCGTCTTCCACTTGCCGTAGAGGATCCGCCTCCGGAGCCGCGTGTGGACCATGCGCTCCGCATCGGGACCGAGTGGAAGCGGAGGCATCGACGAAGGGGAGAGGAGTTGCATCATCCGATCCTCACAGCGGCCGCGGAGCCGCTCCGCGTCCTGAATATCCGGTTCTCCAGACCATACCGGAGCCCGTCGAGGATGTCCTTCCACTCGTCATCCCGGTTGCGCAACCGGAATCGGCGGAGGGCCTTCCTCATGCGTCGACATCGGCGCATCACGTAGAACCGGCGACGAGCCATCGCTCGATAGATCCACCGACATCCGAACTCGACGCTCCCCCAGTGGCGACCGGCTCCGCGCTTCACCGTCCGGATCCGCGGAGCGAGCTCGTCGACCTGGAGCTCGGCCATGATCGCGAGCTCGAGGTCGCGGTTCGACTTGTGGCTCGAGGTTCCGGGCATGTGGTCGCGGTCGCCTCCGACGAAGGTGAGCTCGTCCCACCTCCATCCGTTGCGCCGGAGCATCGCGACAACGCCTGTCGCGTCGACGAGGGTATCGGCGACGCCCTCCTCGTCGCTGTATTCGTCGGCGACGACGACGATCGGCTCCGGTGGAGCGGAGCTCCCCTCGAGGAGGGCCTCCTCCGACGGGATCGGGAACGCGATGTAGAGCAGGCACCCGTATTGCTTGCCGGGCCGATGCCCGTGATCGAGCCCGACCTGGGCGACGACCTCGAGGTCGGGGAGCTCGTCGAGCACCATCGACGACGGGCTCCACACGTCGTGGAAGTAGCTCTCGGGGTCCGCGACGTCCCAGGCCCCGTCGAGTCGGATCGCGCGCTGGTCGAGCGGAGTGATCCGCCTCACCGTCGAGACCCACTCCTCGTTCCACTCGTAGAGGCGACCGGCCTTCGACCGGACCCGGAGCGGCCTCGAGCGACCCACGGGGACGAGGTTCTCCGCCTCGAGGGCCGCGTGGTGCTCTCGGAGGAGGCCCTCGTCGACGAGCGCCTTCAACCAGCTGACGTCTGCCCCGATCGGGGTCATCGTGATCAGGATCCAGCCCGCGTTCGCCTGAACCCGTTTCTGGATCTCCGCGAACACCGATGCATCGCGGGGAGGCTCGTCGAAGAGAGCTCCGTCGATGGTCGCGGAGGCGAGGTCGAGGGTCTCCTGGGCGGTCGTCTTGAACCGGATCACGCTCCAGTGGCCGTTCTCGTGGAGGACCGCGACGTGGGGGTGACGACCTCCGAACCCGTTCTGGGGGGTGAAGGACGTCCCCGGTCGCACCCTCGAGCGCGGAACGAGGTCCCAGAGCTTCCCCTGGATCGCGACCGACTGACTCCATGAGGCACACACGACCCAGTATTCGCCGTGCATGAACGTCGGAGCGCGTTCGGGGTGGTACCCGAGAGCCGCGTAGAGGACCTCCGCGAGCCCTACCTCCGTCTTCCCGAGCTGGTTCCCCGTCCGGAGGAGCCGATAGAGCGCGGGGTCGCGGAGGAGCTCGAGTTGATGAGGGAGCCATTCGACGCAGTCGAGGCGAGCGCTCGCCCATGCTCGAGCGAGCCCGCTCACCCCGTTCCGAAGCTCCTGGAGAGCCTCGAGCTCGTCGATCGTGGGGGAGCTCGCGACCACTAGGCCTCCGGAGCCCAGGAGGACGGGTCGTCGACGCGGCGGAGCGCCTCGAGCCGCTCGAGGAGGTCGTCGAGCATGTAGGAGGGGAGCGATCGGGCCGCGGCGACGACCTGGTCGAGCAGCGCTCCGACGTCGAGCTCCTCTTCCTCCTGCTCCTCGAGCTCGGCGAGGCTCGCCTGGGCCTCGAGGAGCTCGATCGTGAATTTGTCCTCCGCGGTCGAGAGCTGGCTCGCCGCGGTCCACTTCCCCTCGCGCTCCGCGCCCGCTCGAGAGCTCTGGATCTCCGAGATCCGCGTCCCGAGCCGCTCGATCTTCGCGGTGAGGTGGTCACGGTTCATGAGGGCGACCTCGCGAAAACGTAGGTAGTAAGCCTGTAGTTGATTCTGCGTACTGGGTTTTTTCTTCGATGGGGGGTGGGTCGAAAAATTTGGCGGC